>Ga0105107_10003092_pt1 | contig 11024 bp, 9 predicted proteins | sample PPLLaktember2015_6_FD_79335 | JGI IMG/M metagenome (GOLD analysis project Ga0105107, IMG submission 79335) | Freshwater sediment microbial communities from Prairie Pothole Lake near Jamestown, North Dakota, USA - PPLs Lake P8 Core (1) Depth... | ecosystem: Environmental > Aquatic > Freshwater >... | reverse complement strand
GGGCTTCGCGATCCGGATCTCAAGGTCGCCTTCTTCGCACTCCTCCATGACCAGAAGCCCGGAACGCCACTCGAGCTGTTCGCGCGCGATGTCGCCGGCAACATGGCCCGGGCTCAATTCGAGCATCGGGTCTTTCCGAAGGTGTTCCGCAACAGCAGGATTCCCCTCGACGACGCATTTCTGGGCCGTGTCGTGCCGTCAATTCTTCAAAGCTCGCCGCAGCTGAAAGTGTCGGGCGACGATCTGCTTCCGGCCTTCCTCAAGATCAACAACGACCTTCGCCGGATGAACAACGAAACGATTGCGTCGATGGCCCAGAAAACGGCGCCACAGGTCCTCTGGCAGGGTGCATTTCAACCCCTGGGTGGATCGCAGGTCGAATCCTCGTTTGCCGACTTCCGCACATATCTCTATGACGGCAAAGAGGTCGACCGCCAGGTGCATCTTGGCTTCGACCTGGCAAAGACGGCCAATGCGCCAGTCATCGTTGGTAACCACGGGAAGGTGGTGTTCGCGAACGAGCTCGGCATCTACGGCAACACTGTGATCGTCGATCACGGCATGGGCGTGCAGTCGCTGTACGGCCATCTGTCTTCGTTCGCGGTCAAGGAGGGTGATGACGTTCAGAAAGGACAGACGCTCGGGGCGAGCGGCCAGACCGGACTGGCGGGCGGCGATCATCTGCATTTCAGCATGCTGGTCAACGGGCGGTTCGTGAACGCGACTGAGTGGTGGGATCCGCACTGGGTCGAAGACCGCGTCACCCGAAAGCTGCGTGATGCGGGTCTGGCCCAGCCATGACGACAGCGCCGACGGACGCCGAGAAACTGATGTGCGTGCTGAAGCTCGCCTTCAACCACGACCGCTCGATGTTCGATCGGTTCTGCGAGATCATTCAACAGTCCGTCCCCGAAGCGCAGGCGGCTGTCCTTCGCGGCAGCGCTATCACAGGCACACGGTTCGTAGACGGCGCCCCCTTCGACGCCGAGGGTCCAGGCACGAGCGATCTCGATCTGACGCTGGTCGGCGCGGACGTGCTTCGCTATTACAGCGCGTTCTGGATCCCCGGCATGCACTCGAAGCCGCTGAGCGACGACGACCCCGACATCGCGCCCGAGCTCAAGCCGCTGCGACAGCAATTGGTGGACATGGTGCACCGTCCGGTGAACATCCAGGCCACGCGCAACTGGGTGCAGCACTTTCGCGGCGACATCATGAACCAGCCCTACCTGACACTCTTCGGCACGATCCTGGAACCGTGAAGAAGCTGCGGATCCTCAGCTACAACATCCTCAAGGGCGGTGTCGGCCGCGAATCACCCCTCGCTGAAGTTATCTCGGCTCAGGATGCGGACATCGTGGTTCTTCAGGAAGCGTATCGCCCGGAGGTGGTTCGGCACCTCGCGGCAACGTGCCGCTTCGAGCACTTCGCCTCCTCACCGGGCCATTCTGTGGCTTTCATGAGCCGTGTCGGCATCGCCGGACATGTCTGGCGGCGGGTCCGCTGGGCCAAGCGCGCCTACCTCGAGATCGTCACGGCGACCGACTTTCGCATCTACGGCGTGCATCTGAGCGCGGTGCATTCCAACCTGACAGAACAGCGCCGCGCCTACGAGCTGCGCGCCCTGCTGCGAAGCGTTGAACGGCATCAGCATGGCCTGCACGTGGTGACGGGCGACTTCAACACGCTGGCGCCTGGTGAGCGGCTCGACATGAACCGGCTTCCCCCGCGGCTCCGCGCGCTGGCATGGGTGACAGGCAAATCCATCCGGTGGATCACGATCCGCATGATGCTGGAAGAGGGCTACGTCGATGGATACCGCAAGTTCCACGGCGACGAGGGCTACACGTTCACGTCGTGGGACCCTCACGTCCGCCTCGACTATGCCTTCCTGCCCGAGCCCTTCAAGGGCAATCTCCTGCGCTGCGCGGTGGTGAACGATCTTCCCGCGCTGAAAACGGCGTCGGATCATTTGCCGCTGGTCTGCGAAGTGGCGCTGACCTGACCACGACGACGCGATGACGCGAAGGAGGGTTCTTTTCGATCTGCTGACCCTTGCGATCGCGCTCAACGCGTCCGCACCTGGACAAAAACGCATGCGCTTGCAAAACCTCACAGAAGAACGGAAGAAGGAAGCTGGCGCAAGCCGGGGCGTCGAATTTGAAGGATTTGGCGAATCCAGACAGCCGCATCGAACAGAGCAAGCTACCGGCGTTGAAAAAGCTCGTCCTGCCTTCTAATCTTCCGTTCTTCTGTAATCGTAAGCGTCTATGGTTTCGGTTCGGTGTCCGCCGTTCCTGCCCTTCGTGTTTAGGCTCTTCCTCGTGTCATCGCGCTCTTCGAGTCATCGCGATCGAATGCGTTTCTCCGTGATCTCTTCTGTATCCACCCTTCGTGTCCCTCGTGTTCCCGCCTCTGGCCCTTCGTCCTGCCGTCGTACTCGTCGAGCCGCCGACGGGCTACCGGCCACGAGCCACCAACTACGATTGCTGATCCAGTATCCGCGACATCGTCTCGAACAGTTTCAGCAGCGGGTTTCGCCGCCGCCATTCCTCGAGCGTGATCGGCTTCGCGCGTTGGAGATCCGTGAAGAAGGTCTCGGTGAGCTTCGCGCCAAACGCCGGGTCATAGATCCCCAGCGCGTTCTCCTCGTCCAGCTGCCGCGAGCGCGAATTCAGGTTCGGCGAGCCGACGATCGCCCACGTGCCGTCGATGACGCCGTACTTGGCGTGCATGAACGTCGGCTGATATTCGTGCACCTTCACACCGGCCTCGAGCAGCTCCTGGTAGCGCGCCTGCGCGCTCGCGCGGACAATCCAGTTGTCAGTACGAGGGCCGGGGAACAGCAGCTGGACGTCCACGCCGGCCCGGGCCTTCTCCACGAGCGCGTCCTGCAGATGACGGTCCGGTACGTAGTACGGCGCCGCGAAGTACACGCTCTGGCGAGCGGCGAGGATGGGGAGCAGAAAGAAATACCCCATCGACTGATCGTCGTCTGCCGGCGAGCTGGCGAGGTGCACGAACCGTTCGACGCCCTCGAAGGCGGCCGGCGCCTGCGCGGGATAGTTCCTCGGATCGGTCAACAGCTCGCCCGAGGAGCTGACCCACAGATCGACGAACGCCGTCTGAAGACTTCTTGCGAGCGGGCCCGTCACCTTGAACATGATGTCGCGCCAATGATCTTCGTCCTGCGCGTCGCCCAGCCACACGTCCGACACCGCCATTCCACCAGTGAATCCGACATCGCCATCGATGACAATGGCTCGGCGGTGGTTCCGCCGGTGGAATCGGGTGAGCTTGCCGAACTTCGGCGTGCGGAATTTCTCTACCTTCCCGCCGGCCGCGATGAGCGCGCTGAAATCCTCGTCCGGCACCTTGAGGCTGCCCAGCCCGTCGAGCAGGACGCGCACCATCACGCCCTCGCGCTGTTTCTGTGCGAGCGCGGCGATCAGTTGGTCGCTGAACTCACCCTCCGACCAGATGTACACCGCAAAGTTGATCGTCCGCCGGGCCTGATTCACGGCGTCGAGCAGCGACGGCACGAACTGGTCGCCGTTGTTCAGCAGCGTAATCGTGCCACCGCGCTCCACGGGGGCGCCCACGATCGTCGCAAAGGCCGTTGTGAAGTGCGGCGAGCCCACCGGCGGCGGCGGGGCGTCTGTGTAGATGCGCGAGGGTTTGTTGCCCACCGCGAAGAACAGCGCGCTCACCACCGAAACAGCCGCGATCACGCCGATGACGAACAGCGTGAGCTGCCACCATTTGTACCGTCGCCGCACGGTGTCCCAACGGGCGCCGATCGCCTGAGTGAGTCCGTGAGCCTCTACCGCCATCGCAAGTGCACCAAATCTGTACGCATTGGCCTCCAAAATCAGCCAATGCAAAAAGCGGGCGCAAATGGATGGCCTGGCTCAGTCGGTCTTCTTGAAGGTCACTTCACCGGTCGCGCCGTCCGACGCCGGCAGGCTGCGGAGGAATTCGTAGACCGCGCCGATGTCGTCCGCGCTCATCTTCGCGTACGCCTCCCAGGGCATCGGTGTACCGGGGTGTTGACGGCCGCCGACCTTGAAGCGCGCGACGAAGGTCGCGCGATCGGGAAACTTCATCAGCGCGCCACCCTTCAACGGGGTGATGTTCGGCGTCCGGAACCACGTCTGCATGTCGACGCCGGGCAGGGGCATGGGTTCGAACTCCTCCCCGCCCGAGAAATCCGGGCCGATCGGCTCGAACGTCGTGTCGTGCAGCGGGGTGTGGCACCCGACGCAGTTCGCGACGTAGCGGGCGAGATATTCCCCCCGCTCCCTCGTCGGCTTCTCTTCGGGCGCAACCTTGGGCGGCTTCACGATGGCCGCGTCGCGCGGCTTGAAGGTGGAGGAAATGCTGCGAATGATCTTGCCTGGCACCGTCCACTCGTTTTCGGGCACCTGATTGCGCACAGGCGGTTGAGCGCGAAGAAACGAGATGATGGCGACCATGTCTTCGTCGCTCATGTTGTGGAACGGCATCATCGGTGCGACAGACGCGCGCCCGTCGGGCCGGACGTTGTAGCGCATCATGCGCGCGATCTGGCCGTCGGTGTACCGGCCGATGCCGGTTTCCTTGTCGGGCGTCAGGTTCTTCGAGTAGATCACCCCGAGGGGCGGGGCCTCGAACCGCGTGCCACCCTGAAGCGGCACCTTCTCGTTGTTGACGACCTTCTGAAATTCCTCGAACGAGCGTGCGTGACACTCCACACAGTGTGAAGGCCCATACACCAGGTACTCGCCGCGCGCGATCACGGCCGGATCGCTGCTGGCGCTCACATCGGGCAGCGGCACGTCGTCGTAGGACCAATCCCAGGTCCGCCACGTGTGGAATGTCAGGGCCGACGCGAGAAGGAAGACGACAAGGAAGAACAGCTGAAGGGCGCCGACGATGATTCTTCTCATTTTGTAGGTTGCGTGATGAAGACGATGCGATCCTTCTTCGCCTCGATTTTCTTGAAGATGGCCGGGTCGAGCCCCTTGAGATCCTCGAGCGAGGCAAACTGGCCGTGTTTGGCGCGGTATTCCAGTACTGCCTTGCTCTCGCGCCGCAATAGCTGCAGCACGCTTTCCAGATCGATGGACTCGGCGGTGTTCATGTCGAGCGGCTGGACCGTATCTCCCTTGAAGTAGGTCGCGAGATATTCGAGAACCGCCGCGAACTCCTCATCGGAGCCGGCGGCGCCGAACGCCTTCATTCGATCGATGGTCTCGACCCAGCCCTCGCGGGCGAGCTTGACGGAGGTCGCCTTTGCGGCTTCGTGGCACGTCGAGCACACCTGAAGGGTTGCGTTCTTTCCCGGCGCGTCCGGCAGCGTGTCCTGCGCAAACACGGGGTGCGACAGGGCGACGGCGGCAACAAATGCCAGAACACAGGCTTTCATGATCAGTCAATCACCAGAGGAATACCGAACGACCACACAGTGTTATCCGCGGTGACGACATATACCTGACCGGTACCCGCCGACAACCCGGCGCTGGCAGCCGCGGTAATCGTGTTTCCGCTGTTCCAGAGATCCTTGCCTGTCGCAGGATCCAGCGCATACAGCACCGCGTTGCCGCCCGCGTTGCCCGAGGCAAGCGCAAAGACCACACCGTTCACGATGATGGGCGTGCGCGGCGAGGGCATGGCACGCGACGTCCACGCGCGCTCGATCGCAATGGCGCCTGCATTGTCCATGACTTTGAACGCGCCGATCGCGCCGCTGACTTCCGTGAGAATCCAACGCGTGCCCGCGTGGTCGCGCCACGTCGCGAGACCATCGGCGCCCAAGCGCAGGTCCGGCTGGCCGGCGATCGCCAGCGGCGTCCGATGATCGGCCCCGCCCAGCGAGGAGGCGTCGAGAACATACAACCGGCTGCTCGACGTCGCCGCCACGTACGTCTTCTCTCCTTCGCTGAAGACAACCGGCGTCGACGTGAACGGCGCCTCCTGTCGCACCCAGTCGCGGAGCTTCAACGTTCCGCCTTCCAGCGCCACGACCGAGTTGGCGTATTCGGACGCCCCGCTTCCGGTTGTGGCGTAAATCGTGCCGTCGGGACCGAGCGCGATGCCCGTGATGGAAGCGCCATCGGTTTCCCAGGCCGTCACCGGCTTCTCTTCGGCGCCGAAATTCATCGCCCACACCGCTTCTGGCGCGCCACCGCACGTGTTCGATGTAGCCGCGTACACGAAGCCGTCGGTCCAGATGAGCCCGTTCGCGGTTGCGTTCGGCGGCAAAAACTTCGTCGGCGCCAGAGCGAGATCGCCCGTATCGGGAATCAGGCCGCGCAAGAGACCATCGGCGGCCACGCTGAAGACGAAGTTTGGCCCGCGGCCGCCGCGCCCGCCCTGAGGTGCTGCCCCTCGTGCCGGCGGGGGTGTGCCACGTCCGGGTGCGTTGGGTGCGGTAGGTGCAATAGGTGCGGTAGGTGCGTCGCCTCCGCCACGATTGGCGCGGGCAGCCTGACGCGCGGCGATCTCGGCCAGTTGCGGTGCGCCCTTACCCGGCTCGCCAACGTCTCCTTTGGCTGGACGGGGCGGCCGCGCAAACCCGAAGAACGCCAGCTGCGTCGCCGGGTTCAGGCTGGTCGCGCGCGTCAGCGGAAGCGTCATCCCCCCTGGACAGGCCGGCGATCCGGCGTACTCGCGCGCGCCTGCGGTGTAGTTGTGATGCGTCCGCCAGAACACCGTGCCGAAGTCATAGTCGATCGCGTACACGTTATTGGAACTGCCGCCGACGAAGACGAGAGATTTGAATCCGCGGAACGTCATCAGGTTGCCCAGCGCCACCGGCGCCGTCAGCGAATTGCCGAAGCGCGACTCGTTGTCGACCTTCAGCTTCCACAGGAACCGGAACTTCGGCAGGTTCTCGATCGAAACATACGGGTCGACGCGGACCCACGACGTGCGCTGCGCGTCGAAGCCGGTCGTCGTCCAGTCAGGGGCGCTGCGGGCCTGTCCATACATCACGGCAGCCATCGACACCGCGAACAGTATTGCCAGCAGGGCGGGTCTTGCTCTCCGTAGGGCGGGTCTTGCTCTCCGTAGGGCGGCGGGTCTTGCTTTGTAGACCCGCCCTACGGCGCCGGGTCCAACAGGACCCGGCCTACGCACCGAATTCATCTTCATTGTGGCAACCCAAAGCAGTAAACGGTACCGTCGTAGGTCCCGATGTACACGCGGCCGTTCGCCACCGAGATACCACTGTAGTGATTCCACGATGTAATTTCGTCGCCGCTCGACCACAGCACATCGCCCGTCTCGCCGTGCAGCGCGTACAGCACGGCATGCGTCGATCGCGAGATGCGCCCGGCAGTCCCGCCCGGTGCTGGCTCACCCCCATAGGGCATCGGCGGCGACCGCAGCACGACGTCTTCACCGCTGGCGAAGCCGAACACCACGTCGTTGGCAACGACCGGCGGATCGGCGTGCTTCATGTCGCGCGAAATCCAGGCGGGATTCAACTGGTAGCGGCCCGTCGCCGCATCCTTCTCCATCTTGAACGCCGCCACCGCGCCGTTGAACACGTCGCCGTGCTCGATGGGCGCCTTGAACCTGGGATGCTTCGGCCCCCAGAACGGCACGAGCACCCACCGCGTGCCCTTCGCGTCGCGGTAGCTCGCCATCGCCCCGTAGATACCGGCAGCCTGGTAATCCTGATCTTCGTTGCAGATCAAAGGCGAACGGTGCTCGGCGGTTGAATGATCCTCTCCGCCCATCGCGCTGGTATCGAGCAGCCACGTGCGGCATTCCTTGCTGCCCTGCACGAGCCATTCGCGGCCGTCGTGCTCGAACACCGGCCCGGTCACCTGCAGGTCGATGTCGCGTTTCAGCAGGTATTCGGCGTTCGGCGGGCCGAAGTAGTCCTTCAGCTTCAGCGCCCCCGTTTTCGGATCCAGCTGTACGCCGATGATGGCGGTCCCGTACGATCGAAGCTCCGGATTGTAGGACCCATCTCCGGTACCGGTGTAGACCGTTCCGTCCTTGCCGATCGACGGACCGCTGCGTCCCCACATGCCGCCGCTCCCCGGGTCGAATGTCGCGGTTCGACGCGTCGCGAGATCGAAGGCATACACGTAATTCGGATTCCCCCCGCATCCCTGAGCGCTCGTGGTGTAGACGACGTTGTTGAAGAGATTCAGTCCGTAGGGCTTCCCGTTGGGCGGCATGAACAGTTCCGAGGGAGCCACGGCTTTGCCGGTCGCCACATCGAGCTGATGCAATCGTCCATCCCACGCCGCCGCGTAGATGATGTAACTGCCGGGCGTCTTTCCCGGGCCGATGACCGGCGTCGCAAGCTGACCCCCAGGACAGAGCGTGCCGAAGCTCACGCCGGGAGGCGGCGAGAACGTGGTGTCGAAATGGTGCTTCCACAGGAGCCCGCCGGTCGCGACGTCGATGGCGTAGATGTTGTCTGAAATACCCGCGACGACCGCCACCTGCTTCGGTCCCGACGGCGTCTGTACCCGCCCGACGATGAGCGGCGGGAAGAGCGCGTGCATCTCGCGCGGCTCGTTGTCGGTCTTGTATTTCCACAAGAGCGTCATCCCCTTCACGTTCGACACGTTGAGGATGTGCTCGTTCTTCTGCCAGGCCGTCCGCTGCGGATCTCCGCCGTCGGTCAACCAGTCCGCGGCTGGGGCTTGAGCATGCGACGCGACCTGCGACACGGCACCGATTGCCAGAATGCAAAAAAACGTTTTCCGCGTCACGTTTGCTTCCTGCGTTCCTTTTTACTTTCTACTTTTTACTTGCTACTTTCTACGTCCCCTCACTGCGTCAGCGCGAACACCCAAATGGCACCCCCCTCCGGCACTTCCGGGTACTCGCCTGGGAACGCGCGATTGAGGCGCGCCTGCATGGCCCGCGAGTCGATGCCGAAGCCTGATTGCACAGCCACATACTGGCGCCCATCGACGGCAAACGACATCGGTACGCCGATGATGCCTGAATTGGTGGGCGTTTCCCAGAGCAGCTTGCCCGTCTTCGCGTCGAAGGCCCGGAACAGGCGATCGTTGGTCCCGCCGGAGAACACCAGCCCGCCTCCGGTGGTAAGGATCGGTCCCCAGTTGGCCGACTTCGCAAAGGTGTGCGTCCACACGCGCTTGCCGGTATCGACATTCCACGCCTGCACTTCGCCGATGTGCGTGGCGCCGGGATAGAGATACATCGTGCTCGTCGCGCCGGTGTAGCTGCGTCCCGGCACATACTCCACCTGCCGGCCGATCATCGTCGCGCACAGATTCTCGTTTGCCGGAATGTAGAGCATCCGCGTCTTCGGATTGAACGCCACGGGCGGCCAGTTCTTGCCGCCCCACCACGACGGACAGAAATCGGCCATCTTGTCGGTGCCGGGTTTCTTCTCCGGGTCGACATCGGGCCGTCCGGTCTTTGGATCGAGGCTTCTGAACACGTTCTGTCTGACGAACGGCGTACCCTCGATGAAATTGATCGGGCCGCTCGTGCGTTCCAGGAAATAGAGATACCCGTTGCGCGCGACGTTGATCAATCCCTTGATCGTGCGACCGCCGCGCTGGAAATCCACGAGGACAGGCGGCGACACCTCATCCCAGTCCCACGACTCGTTCGGGTTGTACTGCATGTGGCCCTTGATTTGCCCCGTCGCCACGTCGATCGCCACCGTCGAACCGATATACAGATTGTCGCCGGGGCGCTGATCGCCCATCCACGGGCCGCCGTTGCCAGTACCCCAGAACGCAAGATTCGTCGCCGGATCGTAGTTGGCCGTCACCCACACGGACCCGCCGCCGGTTTTCCACTCGTCACCCTTCGGCCAGGTTTCACTGCCGGGCTGCCCGGGTTCCGGAATCGTGTACGTTCTCCAGAGCTCCTTGCCGGTGTTCGCATCGAAGGCGGCGACATAGCCGCGGATACCGAGCTCTCCGCCCGAGGTCCCAATCAGAACCTTTCCATCCGCCACGAGGGGTGCGAGCGACATGTAGTACCCGCTGGCGTTTTCGGCGACCTGTGTCGTCCAGACCTCCTCGCCGGTTCTTGCGTCGAGAGCCACGAGAACCGCTTCGCCTGCCGCGAAGTACACCTTGTCGCCGTGCACCGCGACGCCACGATTGGTCGGATGGAGCAGCACGACCGGGGTCGGCAACTGACGCCGGTAGCGCCACAACACCGTGCCGTTCTTCGCGTCGATGGCAATCACCTGATTGCCGGGTGTCGCGACGAACATCACGCCGTTGACGACAATCGGGGGCGCCTCGTGCCCGTTGGTGAGGCCGGTGGAAAAAATCCAGGCGGGCTGCAGTCGCCTGACATTGCCTGGCGTGATCTGCGCGAGCGGGCTGTAGCCCCAGCCGTCGTACGTGCGCCGAATCATCGGCCAGTCGCCGTCGGCGGGATTCTTGAGCTGTTCGGCGGAGATCGGCTGGTACTTCTTGAGTATTTCCGGCATCGGTGGCGGCGCGAGCAGCGGGGCTCCCGGCCCCGGCAACGGCTGCCCCGCCGGTACGGGCTGCTGGGCATGCGGCCTCGGCGTCGCGGCAAGCCCGATGGCTCCCGCCACGGCGATTGCGCACACATATCGACTCGTCACCATCAACCATCCTCCTCGACGCCTTCGGAAGGGAATGGGCGATCTTACTCTAAGTTGTTGCGGTGAAAGAACGAGACGGATGGCGCAACGCTCGGGATCCGGCTGCGGGCCGCGGGCGTCCGCGCGTCGGAAGCCCGAAGCCCAAGCCGTTCGGTTCACTACATCGTGTGCCGCTTCAACCGCCGCTCGCGCGGATCTTCAGTGAGCTCCAGCAATCCGGGATCCTCGCCAGTGCGAGGGTTGAATGTATCTCGGTCACCGTCCTCTTTTTCCGAGGTGCGGCGGATGGCATCTTCCCGCTCGATATCGGTCTCAGGCTCGTGCTCTCGCTCAATGCCCGGGTTCTTGTCCATGCCTGGCCTCCGGCCTAATGAGAGAGCAATCTGCGCGCCAGATCCGAGTGTCGACTTACGACTGTCGACTTACGACTGTCGACTTGCGACTGTCGACT
>Ga0105107_10003090_pt1 | contig 11025 bp, 9 predicted proteins | sample PPLLaktember2015_6_FD_79335 | JGI IMG/M metagenome (GOLD analysis project Ga0105107, IMG submission 79335) | Freshwater sediment microbial communities from Prairie Pothole Lake near Jamestown, North Dakota, USA - PPLs Lake P8 Core (1) Depth... | ecosystem: Environmental > Aquatic > Freshwater >... | reverse complement strand
CGCCCTCGTTCTCGCGATCCTCCTCGTCGACGAGGATCACCATCCGGCCGGCCTTGAGTTCGGCGACGATCTCGGGGGTTGGAGAAGTCGTCATGACGTTCGTGGGTGTCGCACGGGCGGCACCTCGGTGCACGCGCATCGGCATTGTACCGGTCCGGCCCGCCGGCCGCGGAGCGCGCCCTCCGGGCCGTCAGGCACCGGCGACCGTGGCCTCGCCGGAGGGCTCGCGCCGAACCCGGAACCAGAGTGCGTACAACGCCGGCAGGAAGCCCAGCGTCAGCACCGTCGCGACGACGATCCCGCCCATCATCGCGACCGCCATCGGCCCGAAGAAGTCGCTCCGCGTCAGCGGGATCATCGCCATGACCGCTGCGGCTGCGGTGAGCACGATCGGCCGGAACCGCCGCACCGTCGCGCCGACGATCGCGTCCCAGCGGGACGCGCCTGCGGCGATGTCCTGCTCGATCTGGTCGACCAGGATGATCGAGTTGCGCATGATGATCCCGGACAGCGCGATCGCGCCGAGCATCGCGACGAAACCGAAGGGCATGCGAAACGCGAGGAGCCCGAGCGTCACGCCGATCAATCCCAGGGGCGCGGTCAGCACGACCATCAGCGTGCGCGAGAAGCTCTTCAACTGGATCATCAGCAGCGTCAGCACCGCGATCAGCAGGAGCGGCATGCCCGCGACGATCGACTTCTGGCCGCGCGCGGAGTCCTCGACCGCGCCCCCCACCGCGATGCGGTAGCCGAGCGGCAGGGTCGCGCGAAGCGGCTCGAGCGAGGGGTCGATGCGCTGCGTGACGTCCGGCCCCTGCGCGATGCCTCGCAAGTCGGCCCGCACCGTGATCGTCGGCTGGCGGTCGCGCCGCCACACGATCCCCTCCTCGAGCCCGTAGTCGAGGTCGGCGATCTGGGTGATCGGCACCGCCTTGCCGTTCCTCGACGGGATCGCGAGATCCTTGAGGAACGACAGTTGCGCCCTCTCGGCGGCGGCGCCGCGCAGCACGACGTCGATCAGCTTGTCGCGCTCGCGGAACTGGGTGACCGTGACGCCCGACACGGAATTGTTCAGGAACTGCGCGAGCTCCTGCGAACTGATGCCGAGCACGCGGGCCTTGTTCTGGTCGACACGCAGGCGCACGACCTTCGAGGGCTCGTCCCAGTCGAACTGCACGTTGAAGAGGTCCGGGCTCTGCTCCATCGCCGCGCGCACCTCGCGGGCGATCGCGCGTACCTTGGCAATGTCGTCGCCGCTGACCCGGAATTGCACCGGGAAGCCCACCGGCGGGCCGTTCTCGAGGCGCGACACCCGCCCGCGCAGCGCCGGGAAGTCGGTCTCGAACAGCCGGACCATGCGCGCGCGCACCGCCTCGCGCTCGACGTTGTTGTTCGTGATCAGCACGAACTGCGCGAAGTTGGACAACACCAGCTGCTGGTCGAGCGGCAGGTAGAAGCGCGGGCTGCCCGCGCCGACGTAGCCGACGTAGCTCTCGACCCCGGGCTCCTTCGCGAGCAGCGCCTCCATCTTCCTCGCCTCGGCCATCGTGGCGTGGAACGAGCTCCCCTCGGGCAGGCGCAGGTCGACCAGGAGCTCCGGCCGCGACGACGAGGGAAAGAACTGCTGCGGCACGAAGCGGAACATGAAGATCGAGCCGGCGAAGGCCGCGAGCGTCACCACGATCACCAACCAGCGATGGTCGACGGTCCAGTCGATCAGCGCGCGGAGCCACCGGTAGAACGGCGTGCGGTAGACGTGGTCGGGATCGGCGTGCGCCGGCGCGATCGGCGGCGGCGGCGGGCGGCCGCTCGCGCGCGCCCACAATCGCCGGGCAAGCGATGCCGGCCGCGGCTTCGAGAAGTCGGGCAGCATCCGGTAGCCCAGGTACGGGATCACGATCACCGCGACGAACCAGGAGACCACGAGCGCGATCGCCGATACCTCGAACAGCGAGCGCGTGTACTCGCCGGTCGAGCTCTGCGCGATCGCGATCGGCAGGAAGCCCGCGACCGTGACCAGCGTGCCGGTGAGCATCGGGAAGGCCGTCGACGTGTAGGCGAAGCTTGCCGCGCGGAAGCGATCGTAGCCCTGCTCCAGCTTGATCGCCATCATCTCCACCGCAATGATCGCGTCGTCGACGAGCAGCCCGAGCGACAGGATGAGCGCGCCGAGCGAGATCTTGTGCAGGCCGATGCCGAGCACCCACATCAGCAGGAACGTCGAGGCGAGCACCAGCGGGATCGACACGGCGACGACGAGGCCGGTGCGCAGCCCGAGGCTCACCATCGACACCGCGAGCACGATCAGCACCGCCTCCGTCAGCGCGCGCACGAATTCGTTGATGGAGCGCTGCACCGCCTTGGGCATGCTCGCCACCGGCGCGAGCTCGACGCCGACCGGCATCTCCTGCTGCACGCGGCCGACCGCGCGGTCGAGCTCGCGGCCGAGCGCGATCACGTCGCCGCCGGCGACCATCGTCACGCCGAGACCCATCGCCTCGCGCCCCATCCAGCGCATCTGCTGCTGCGGCGGGTCGACGTAGCCGCGCTCCACCTTCGCGATGTCGCCCAGCCGGAAGATGCGGTTGTTGGCGCGGATCGACAGGTCGCGGATCGCCTCCAGCGAATCGAACGTGCCGGTCGGCCGCAGGTAGATGCGGTCGGTCGAGGTCTCGAACGCGCCTGCGGCCTGCACCGCGTTCTGCGCGGCGAGCGTCTGGATGATCTGCGCCGGCTCGATCCCGAGCGTCGCGAGCTTGCTGTTCGACAGCTCGACGAAGATCTTCTGTTCCTGCTCGCCGATGAAGTCCACCTTGGCGACGCCGGGCACGCGCAGCAGCTCGGCGCGGATGCGGTCGGCGAAGTCCCTGAGCGCCCGGTAGTCGAAGCCGTCGCCGGTGATCGCGTAGATGTTGGTGTAGGTGTCGCCGAACTCGTCGTTGAGGTACGGCCCCTGGATTCCCGCCGGCAGCTGGTTGCGGATGTCTCCGACCTTCTTGCGGGTCTGGTACTGCAGCTCCGGGATCTGCTTCGAGGGGAGCGAGTCGCGGTAGGCGATGAACACCAGCGACTCGCCGGGGCGGCTGTAGCTCCTCACGTACTGGTGCGGCAGCTCCTGCAGCTTGCGCTCGATGCGGTCGGTGATCTGCTGCTCGACGTCGCGTGCCGACGCGCCCGGCCAGTTGGTCTTGACGACCATGACCTTGAACGTGAACGGCGGGTCCTCCGACTGCCCGAGCTTCGTGTAGGCGAGCGCGCCCATCACCGCGAACAGGACGATGAGGTAGAGCACCATCGGCCGGTGGTGCAGTGCCCACTCGGACAGGTTGAATCTGCCGGGGCCGATGCCCCCGGGAGGCGTGACGGGCGTCATGGCACGGCGATGGCGTGATCGGCGAGGCGGCGCGACCGCGCGATCAGCGCGAGGTCGTTGCCGGCGGCAGCGCGGCCTGCGCGGGCAGTGGCGGCCTCGGCTTGCCGGGCTCCTCGTACGGCCGCACGCGCTGCCCGGCCTGCAGCTTGTTCACGCCGGCGGCGACCACCCACTCGCCCTCGCGCACGCCGGCCGTGACGAGCACGCCGTCCTCGCGATAGGGGCCGAGCGCCACGGGACGCAGTTCGACCTGCTGCGCCCCGGCATCGAAGATCCACACCGCCGGCTTGCCCTCGGGCGTGTGGTAGACCGACGTCAGCGGCAGGAGCGCGCTGCCCGCCGCCCCGGCGCCGGTGACGACCACGTTCGCGGTCATGCCCCAACCAAACGAAGCATCCGCATCGGGCACGGCGACGCGCACCGCGAAGGTCCGCGTCACCGGGTCGACCGACGGCGCGATCTCGCGAACACGCGCCTTGTAGAGCCTCCCGGGGTTCGCCCCCAGCATCGCGGCGAGTTGCGGCGCGGACCGGATCTCGCCGATCCGGTTCTCGGGAACCGCGATCGCGACTTCGCGCTCGTCCGTGCGCGCGAGCCGCATCACCGACTGGCCCGACGCGATCACCTGCCCTGCTTCGACGCCGATCGCGGTGATCACGCCGTCCTCCGGTGCGACCAGCGACGCGTAGCCGGCCGGGTTGCGCGACACCGAGAGTTGCGCCTGTGCCTGATCGAGGCGCGCGTCGGCGGTGGTCATCGCGTTGCGCTTCTGGTCGAGTGCGCTCGCACTCACGAACTTCTGGCGGTGCAGGTTCTCGAAGCGTTCGAACTCCGCCTTGGCGAACGCGGCCTCGGTCGTGGCCGCCGCGGCGGCTGCCTGCGCGGCCCGCGCCTGCAGCGCAACGTCGCTCGGGTCGAGACGCGCGAGCAGCTGGCCCTTGCGGACGGAGGCGCCGACGTCCACTCGACGCTCGACGAGCTTGCCGCCGATGCGAAACGCGAGGTCGGCCTCGTGCCGTGGCTTCACCTCCCCCGCGAAGACCGACATGTTTGCGGTATTTCCGGCCGACACGCGAACCAGTTGGACGGGACGGACGGTCTCCACCGTCGGCTCGTGCTTCGCGCACCCGGCGGCGAGCACGCAGGAGGCGAGGATGGCAATCGCGGCGCGCATGGCTCAGGCCTCCTGATTCGCGGGGACGGCGCCGCTCGCCGGCAGGTGCGGGCCGATCGTGCCCTCCCACAGCGCGGCGAGCGCCACGCCGAGTTCCTGCGCATAGTCGAACTGTCCCGTCGGGCAGTTCGTCGGTTCCCCTCCCTGCGCGGCGTGCGCCGACGAGAGCTGCCACAGTCCGATGATCAGCGCGTAGCTCCGGCGCAGCAGCACGACTCCCCCGCCCAAAGGGAGCGTCGGGAAGTGCCGCTCGAGACCCGCCCCTGCCGACCACAGGCGATCGGTCATGCGCTCCATGAACGCCGCGGCAGCCTCCGTCGGCATCTGCGTGGCCATCAGGCCGAGGCAGCGCGTCGCGAGCGGCAGGTAGGTCGGGTCGTCGACCATGTACCGGCGCATGAGCGCGAGCATGCAGTCGAGCGTCACCGGCTCGGGCCGTTCGAGGCGGGCGATCATCGCTTCGAAGAAGCCCGCGACGTTGCGCTCGTGCAGGGCGAGCAGCAGCTCCTCCTTGCTCGGGAAGTAAAGATAGACCGTGCCCTTGGCGAGCCCCGCCTCGTCCGCGACCTCGGCAACGTTCGCGACGCGATCGGGCGAGCGCGCGAGCAGCCGCGCCGCCGCATCGAGGATCGCGTGATGGCGCTCCTGTTTGTCCTCCGCGAGTAACGCTCTGTGCCGGATCACCATTCGCCGCCTCAACTGACCGTGGGTCACTTGAGGTCAAGCGTAAATGACCGTCGGTCAGTTGTCAACGGCCGTGGCGATCGAATCGCTTTCAATCGTACCGGACGGGTCGCAGCGCAAACGGCGCGATCGCGATCAGCCCGAAGATCGGACCCGGCAGCAGCAACCAGGCGACGCGCGCGCCGAGCGTGTCAACCAGCGCGGTCGCGAGCGCGATCGAGAAGACGGTGATCAGGAAGCCCAGGCTGTTCTGGAAGGCGAGCGCGCTGCCGACGAGGTCGGGCGGACACGCCCGCGCGGAGAGGGTCGAGAACTGGGCCGAGTCGGCGACCACGGCGACGCCCCAGAACAGCAGCAACGCAAGCACGGCCGCCGCGGGCAACCCCGTGGCGAATGGAAAGGCGAGACAGGCCGCGCCGGACGCCACCAGTGCCAGCGCCGCGACCCGCGCGCTGCCGATGCGGCGCGACAGGCGCCCCGCCGCGACGCAGCCGACAGCACCGCTGCCGATGACCGCGAACGACCACGCGGAGACCGCCACCGGATCCGTGGCGCCTCCGGCGCCGAGCGCTCCCGCGACGAGCAACGGGACCACGGTCCAGAACGCGTACAGCTCCCACTGGTGGCCGAAGTATGCGAGCGCGGAAGCGCGGAAGGCCGGCACGCGGAACGCGGACAGCACCGCGCCCCAACGGGCGCGATTCGGCCCGGCGGACCTCGCGAGATGCGGTCCGGTTCCGAGGGCCAGCACCATCGATCCGCCCACGATGGCGAGCGCCGACGAGGCGAGCACCGCGCTCTGCCAAGGCAGGTCGGCGCCCCCCGCCCGGATCGCGTGGGGCAGCGCGGTGCCCAGCACCAGCATGCCGACGAGCCACGCGAGCGTTTCCCCGGCGCGCCCCGGACCCCATGTCACCACGAGCTTCATCCCCACGGGATAGACCCCCGCGAGCGCGAATCCGGTCAGGAAGCGCGACGCGGCCGCCACCGCGAGATCGCCCGCGGCGAGGGCAAACCCGGCATTGGCCAGCGCGCCGACGCCGGCGGACAGCGCGAAGATGCGGTGCGCGGGAAACCGATCGGCGAGTCCCGACACCGCGAACACCAGCGTGCCGCCGATGAACCCGAGCTGTACGGCGCCGGTCAGCGTGCCGAGGTCGCCGGTCGTGAGGCCCCACGCGCGGGCGAGATCGTTCGCCGCCGCGTTGGCCGTGAACCAGAGCGACGTGCCGAGGAACTCGGCCACGACGACGACTGCGACGGGAAATCGCTTCACCACGGTGTTGCTCGCGCGTCAGACCGGGACCTGGCGCACGCGCGAATCGCCAGAGGCACGTTCGACGGGCCGCGCCGGGCCAAACGCGACATCGTCGACCATGTCAGCTCGGAGACTCAGAACAGCGCCAGCGTCGCCTGGGTCAGCGCGCTCTGGGCGTCGGCGTATTCCGTGACCAGGCTGAAGTGGTTCCGCTGCGGGATCAGCATGGGTCCGGCGGCGCCCTGCGGACGGTTCGCCGGCCACGCGTCCCACAGGAGTTGCGCCTGGCGCACGAACTCGCTCGTCTCGTCCGCCCCCACGGCGACGACGATCGGCGCGTCGGTCGCGGGCCGGGCGAGGATCGGCGACTGGCGCGCGGCTTCCGCGTCGTCGAGCCTGAAGTCGACGTTGAACGCGAACAGCACCAGTGGGCGCAGGTCGTGCACACCCGACAACGACACCGCGCCCGCGACGGGATGACGCCCAACACCCCAAGCGCTGGCCGGCGTGGCCAGCAGCATCGCGGCGAGGTGCCCGCCCGCCGAGTGCCCGCTGACGACGATCCGGCTCGCGTTGGCGCCATGCCGAGCGCCCTCGCGCACGATCCAGCCGATCGCGCGACGACACTGCTCGACGATCGTCGCGATCGACACCGCGGGGCAGAGGTCGTAGTTGATGACCGCGACCGCGTAGCCCGCATGCATGAACGGCGTGGCGACGAACAGGAAGTCGGCCTTGTCGAGCGCGCGCCAATAGCCGCCGTGGATGAACACCAGCGTGCCGCGCGACGGGGTCGCCGGCACGAACAGGTCGAGCGTCTCCTGCGGGCCGTCGCCGTAGCGCAGGTCCTGCACCGGTTGCAGCGCATCGCGCGCGGCCGCCGACAGTTCCGCGTAGCGGACGAACCATCCGGCATGATCCGGGACCGCCGCGCGGTTGTTGTAGCCGCGCTCGACGAACTCGGGGGTATAGACGGGCACCGTCATGGCGCGGGGGGATCGACGACGATCGACAATGGCGACAGGCCGTCGACGTGCCCGTCGAGGCGATCGCCGGGCACCACCGCCGCCACGCCCGATGGCGTGCCCGTGAACACCAGGTCGCCGGGCAGGAGCTCGTAGTACTGCGACAGGAACGCGAGCGTGTGCGGCACGTCCCAGATCATCTCGGACAGGTCGCCCTGCTGCCGGACCGTGCCGTTCACCGCGAGCCGGATCGCGCCGCGCGCGGGATGCCCGATCTTCGTCGCCGGGTGGATGGGCGCGATCGGCGCGGCCTGCGCGAACGACTTGCCGAGGTCCCACGGCCGCTTCTTCTCGCGCATGTCGTTCTGCAGATCGCGGCGCGTCATGTCGAGACCGACCGCGTAGCCGAAGACGACGTCGAGCGCGTGGCGCGCGTCGAGGCGCGCGCCCGCCCTGCCGATCGCGACCACCAGCTCGATTTCGTGGTGGAGGTTCTGCGTGCCGAGCGGGTAGCGCATGTGCCCGATCGCGGGCGGCACCACCGGCACGACGGCATCTGCCGCCTTGGTGAAGAAGAACGGGGGCTCCTTCGCGGCGTCGCCGCCCATCTCCTTCGCGTGCTCGGCGTAGTTGCGTCCCACGCAGTAGATGTGCCGGACCGGGAACAGCTCGTCGCGGCCGGCCACGGGCACGGTGGGCAGCGACCAGGCCGGAACGGCGTAGTGGAGGATCATGTCTTGGACCGGTGGCTCACTCGGCGTCGGGTTGGCGCGCGGGCGCGGCGTCCGCGAACGCCGGCAGCGCGGCGCACGCGGCATCGATGTGCACGATCGCGGGATAGGGCGAGAGGTCGACGTGGAAGCGCCTGGCGTTCGCGACCTGCGGGACGAGGCACACGTCCGCAAGCGTGGGCGACTGCCCATGGCAGAAGGGTCCGGTGCGCGGGTCGCCGGCGAGGCGCTTCTCCAGCGCCTCGAAGCCGAGGTCGATCCAGTACCTGTACCAGCCCGTGCGCTGCTCCGCCGTCACGCCGAGGGTGTTCGACAGGTAGTTCAGCACCCGCAGGTTGTTGAGCGGGTGGATGTCGCAGGCGATCGCGAGCGCGATCGAGCGCACCCGCGCCCGCTCGATCGGGTCGGCGGGCAGGAGCGGCGGCACCGGGTGGGTCTCGTCGAGCCAGTCGATGATCGCGAGCGACTGCGACAGCACGACGCCATCGTCGGTGATCAGGGCCGGCACCAGTCCCTGCGGGTTGACCGACAGGTAGTCGCCCGCGAGCTGCTCGCCTTTCGCGAGGTGCACGAACACCCGCTCGGGCGCGAGGCCCTTGAGGTTCAGCGCGATCCGGACGCGGTAAGCTGCCGAAGAGCGGAAGTAGTCGTAGAGCTTCAATGCGGGGCCCCTTGAACGGCGACGCGCGCCTCACCGTCGATCAGAACGCCGATATGCCCGTTTGCGCGCGCCCGAGGATCAGCGCGTGGATGTCGTGCGTTCCCTCGTACGTGTTGACCGTTTCCAGGTTCACCAGGTGGCGGATCACGTGGAATTCGTCGACGATGCCGTTGCCGCCGTGCATGTCGCGCGCCATGCGGGCGATCTCCAGCGCCTTGCCGCACGAGTTGCGCTTCATGATCGAGGTGATCTCGGGCGCCGCCTTGCCGTCGTCCTTGAGGCGGCCGAGCCGCAGGCAGCCCTGCAGCCCGAGCGTGATCTCGGTCTGCATGTCGGCGAGCTTCTTCTGGATCAGCTGGTTCGCCGCGAGCGGCCGCCCGAACTGCTTGCGGTCGAGCACGTACTGACGCGCCGCGTGCCAGCAGAATTCCGCGGCGCCGAGCGCACCCCAGGCAATGCCGTAGCGGGCACTGTTCAGGCAGCCCATCGGGCCCTTGAGTCCCTTCACGTTCGGCAGCAGGTTCGCGGCGGGCACGAACACGTCGTCCATCACGATCTCGCCCGTGATCGACGCACGCAGGCTGAACTTGCCCTCGATCTCCGGCGCGGACAGCCCCTTCATGCCCTTCTCGAGAACGAAACCGCGCACCGTGCCCTCGTCGTCCTTCGCCCAGACGATGAACACGTCGGCGATCGGCGAGTTGGAGATCCACATCTTGCTGCCCGAGAGCCGGTAGCCGCCTTGCGCAGCGCGAGCGCGCGTCACCATCGAACCCGGGTCCGAGCCGTGGTCGGGCTCGGTCAGTCCGAAGCAGCCGATCAACTCCCCGGTGGCGAGCTTCGGCAGGTACTTGCGGCGCTGCGCCTCCGAGCCGTAGCTCATGATCGGGAACATCACCAGCGAGCTCTGCACGCTCATCATCGAGCGGTACCCCGAGTCGACGCGCTCGACCTCGCGCGCAATCAACCCGTAGCAGACGTAGTTGAGTTCGGCGCCGCCGTACTCGGACGGGATCGTCGGGCCCAGCAACCCGAGCGCACCCATCTCGCGGAACACCGCCGGGTCGCACTGCTCGTGCCGGAAGGCATCCTTGATGCGCGGCAGCAGCCGCTCCTGCGCATAGCGGCGCGCGGTGTCGCGCACCATGCGTTCCTCCTCGGTCAGCTGCTCCTCGAGGAGCAGCGGGTCGTCCCATCGGAACACCGGCTTGGTCGGGGCCAGCACGGTTTCGGGTGCGTTCATCGGGGGAGGCTCCGGGGAGCGATCATCGGGCGCGGCACGACGGACCAGGACGCAAATTATCCGGCAGCGCCACGCGAAAAGTCCAACGGCGCGTCGAGGATCACCGCGGCGCGTCGATCAGGAACGCCCCGAAGCGGCGGCGCAGATCCGCATCGATCGGCGCAGGTCGCCCGGACGCGAGGTCGGTGTGCACGACCACCGTGCGGACGTCGAGCCGCGGCTCGCCTGCGCAGGCGAGCGCGTAGTGGAGATGCAGCGACGACTCGCCGATCCTCGCCACGCCGACCGCAATGTCCAGCTCGTCGCCCAGCCGCGATGGCGCCCGGAAATCGCACTCCAGGCGGACGATCGGGAAACCTTCCCGGCGTTCTCCGATCAATTCGCGGAACGGCAGGCCGACCGCCTCGCGGAACCAGTCCTCCTTCGCGTCGTGCACGATCTCGAAGAAGCGCGGGTAGAACACGATCCCCGCGGGATCGCAGTGGGAGAAGCGCACGATGTGCTTCGTGTGCCAGGCGCTCATCGGAACGGTTCCTTTCGACCGTGCGGACCCGCACCCTCCGGGATGCGGGTGTCGCATCGCGCAGGCGGAACGGGCCGGGCTACCCACGCACGTTCGGCGCGACGCCGCCCCCGTGTCGCCGGTCAGTATAGGCAGGCACGCGGGCCGACTCGGCCCCGTGCCGCCGAGCCTCGTTCATTAGTCAATAGAACCAAAAGCTTAGAGCGTCTGCCGCATCGCGGGCGACGTACCGACGGGGTCAAGATGCCTGCGTCGGCGCCCGCCGGGTGCCCGTTCAATGGGGATCAAGATGCGACCCTGCACCCGCGCCGGACTGCCGCAGTCCGGCTTCACGCTGGTCGAGCTCGCCGTCTCATTGGCGATTGCCGCGGCCTTGATGGGCCTCGCGGTACCGTCATTCGCGCGCCTGGTCG
>Ga0105107_10003088_pt1 | contig 11025 bp, 5 predicted proteins | sample PPLLaktember2015_6_FD_79335 | JGI IMG/M metagenome (GOLD analysis project Ga0105107, IMG submission 79335) | Freshwater sediment microbial communities from Prairie Pothole Lake near Jamestown, North Dakota, USA - PPLs Lake P8 Core (1) Depth... | ecosystem: Environmental > Aquatic > Freshwater >... | reverse complement strand
ATATTTGAAAGAGAATTAAATAGAAACAGATTTTATGAAAATGAACCGATTCTATCTCTATTTTATATGCTTTACAGCGACCATGGGTGGTTTAATGTTTGGCTTTGATATTGCTATTATTTCAGGTGCAGTTCCTTTTATTCAGCCCTATTTTGGATGGAATGAGCTGCAATTAGGATTGGGAGTCAGTTCTTTGCTGATCGGTGCAATAATGGGGGCTTTTGGCTCTGGTGTACTGACTGATAAGTACGGTAGGAAAAAGATTCTGATCTTTGTGGCCCTGTCCTTTGCCGCTTCCTGTGCACTGACAGCCCTTGCAACATCATCGGCTCTTTTTATTTTATCACGTTTGTTTGGTGGTTTGGCTGTAGGAGCCGCATCAGTACTGTCCCCCATGTATGTAGCAGAAGTTGCTCCTTCCGGGATACGGGGTAAGCTGGTAGCGACATATCAACTGGCTATTGTGATAGGGATATTATGTTCTTATCTGATAAATTACTGGTTGCACGATCTTGAAAACAACTGGCGCTGGATGTTTGCTACCGGAGTTTTTCCGTCTGTACTCTTCTTCGTCCTTCTGTTTTATATTCCCGAAAGCCCCCGCTGGCTGTTTAAGGCCGGTCGAAAAAAAGAGGCTCTGGATGTGCTTGCCAGAATAGGTGGTGGATCATTGGCCGAAAGCGAGATATCTGAAATAGAGGAATCTGTTAAATCAGATTCTTCGTCTGTTTCTTTGGGTGAGTTATTCAAACCAACATACCGCAAAGTAATGCTGGCAGGATTCTTTTTGGCTATTCTGGTGCAAATAAGCGGAATAAATACTATAATTGATTATGCACCCAAAATATTACTGACTGCCGGGGTGGAAATAAAAAATGCGTTGTTGCAAACCTCCCTTGTGGGCCTCATAAACTTTATATTCACTTTTATAGCTATTTTGTTTATTGATAAAGCCGGCCGGAGACTTCTCTACATGGTGGGCTCAATGGGCATGGTTGTAACATTATTAATGCTGGCTGCATCTTTCTACCTGGAGATGGATGGTACATTCACCCTCATTTTCATCCTTTTGTTTATTGCTTTTTTTTCATCATGCATCGGACCTGTATTCTGGACACTTGTGTCGGAGATATTTCCCAACAGGATCCGGGGCAAAGCTGTAGCCTTTGCCTCTTTTATCCAATGGGTATTTAATTTTCTGGTGGTTTTGCTTTTCCCTTACTTTCTGGCATCCGCAGGGGGGGCAGCCACCTTTTTGTTTCTGGCATTTATGTCTTTATTACAATGGCTGTTAACCTATTTGTATTTGCCTGAAACCAAAGGGAGATCCCTTGAAGAGATAGAGCATCTCTGGCTCATGAAAAATATGGGATAATTATATGAATATAATCTGCTTATTAATTTTGCTGGTTGTTTTCTTGTCGGGATGCAACAGTGCTGAGAAAAAAAATCAGGCCTGGCCGGGATTATTTGTATCGGATAATAAGCGGTACCTGATAACCCAGGAGGGGGAACCTTTTTTATGGATGGGAGAAACATCCTGGGGTATGGCTGAATGGCTTTCAAGGGAGGAGGTGGATTATTTTCTTGATGATCGTAAGGAAAAGGGATTTAATCTTGTACAGATATGTCTTTTCTGGGGAAAGAGGGAGGATGATCCGCTTAAATTCACAATAAATCCGCCAAATGCCTACGGATTTAAGGCTTTTAAGGAAGCAGAGGGTATTCCTGATCCCGTAAACCCTGCTGTAATAACCGGAGGTTCACCCAAAAGCCCCAATGATTTCTGGGATCATGCAGAATATATTGTTCAGGCAGCTGCAAAGAGAAAAATGATCATCGCATTATTACCGGTTTGGGGAAGACGATATGTTAATGGCACTCACGAAAACTTCTCGGAAAAACTGTTCATAGTTTCAACGATGAACACTTATGGCAGATTTCTCGGAAAACGGTTCCAGGCTTACACAAACATTATATGGGTCCTTGGGGGCGATGTGGCAGCTGACAGGGGAGGCGATTTTCTGGGACATTACAGGGCAATGGCTGAAGGGATCATTGCAGGGATAACCGGCCGCGAAGTTAAATGGGATGAGGAATCTTTGCTGTGGGATTATGCCTTAATGACTTATCATCCTGATGGTTCACCTTTTCTAAATTCTTCAGAATGGTTTCACAATGATCCATGGCTCGATTTTAATATGATTGAGACTTTCACGAATCGTGATATGGTATATGCTGCAGTGAGTAATGATTATAAACTGAACAACCCGGTTAAACCCACGGTGATGGCAGAGCCGGGATATGAAGGATATTTTCCCGGGAGCAGAGAGGGTAATTCCTCAGATATTCAAATGAGAAGACAGGCGTTCCATAGTTTTTTTGCAGGCGCTGCCGGATTTACTTACGGGGCTGCCAGAGACAGTTCCGGTAACGGACCTTTATTCAGTCCATTCAAAGGCTGGGAAAAAACCCTTGATATGAAGGGTGCCGGATCGATGAAATTCGTGCAGGAATTTTGTCTTGATCATAATTGGCCTCACTGGAAACCGGTTAATAAGGTGGTTCAATCAGATCTGATAAAAAGTGAATACCAGAAGGTTGCCGTTGTCACCGAAAATAATGATGAATGCCTAATCTGTTTTCCTGATAACAGCTCTGCGAAACTTGATCTGTCAGAATATTTTAATGACGCTGAAGCTGTTTCTGTTCAATGGTATAATCCTGTATCGGGAAGTTATTCCGGTAAGACTCAGATGGAGCTTTCTGAAGGCATAATAGAAGTAACCCCTCCGGCTGAATGTTCTGATGCTATACTTATTTTATCCGGATTAATGAAGAAATAGATGTTGGGAATTAAGAAATGTTCAGGGAAGGATCAGAGTTTAAGGTTTAAAGTCAATGCTCCGTGGAATCCCCTCCCGGAAGGGGCCTGGGGTGGGTTTTTGGTTCAAGGTCAAACTATTAAACAACATAAGATGATTATTAAAAAGTTAAAGACTGCATATCAGATTTTGCTTTTTCCGGTTATTGTCAGCCTGGTATCAGTATTATCCGGTTGCCGGACTTCAGAAATAGAAGTGAGGGATTTGGATGTGAAATTCATTTCGAATATCAATCTGAATCCTGTTTTATCCTGGAAGGTTTCAGGCAGCGAACCGGGTTTTAAACAATCAGCATATCAGATAATGATTTCCGATGATTCCGGACCTGTCTGGGATACCGGTAAACAAAAGCGAGATAATCAGCAGGGTATCAGTTATGAAGGCAATGAACTGGAACGTGGCAAACGATATTTTACCAAAGTCAGGGTCTGGGGCATTAATGACAATAGAAGCAGTTGGAGCAGGCCAATCAGTTTCTTAGTGCCATTGAATTATCCCGAAGACTGGAAAGCAGAATGGATAACATATGATTATAATCCCGATTCTGCACTGCCTCTTTTCAGGACTGCTTTTGAAACTGATGTGAAAAAAAGAATAGAATATGCCTGTCTTTATATTTGTGCTCCGGGATTCTGTGAAGCCTGGCTGAACGGGGTTAAAACAGGAAAGAATGTACTCGATCCGGGACAGACAAATTATGAGGATTATGCCTTCTATTCCGCTTATGATATCGATCCGGATCTTATTGATGATGAAAACGTATTGGGTATAATGCCGGGTAACGGATGGTATAATCAGAATGTTGTCTGGAACAGTAGAATGAGTTATGGGCAACCGGTTGTGATATGCCAGCTTATTATTCACTATAAGGACGGGCAAAGACAGGTTATTGCTTCTGATGAAAACTGGAAATGGAAAAACGGACCCATCACCTGTTCAAATATTTACGGAGGGGAATCATACGATGCAAATCTGGAAGCAGCAGACTGGTTTGATTATGATCCTCAGGATCAGCAGTCATGGAATTATGCTTCGAAGTCCACTAACCATCCTGAAGAACTATTTGAGCAATTTGCCGAACCGATAATGAAAATGGATAGCCTCGATGCCGTTAGAATAATCGACAACAAAAACGGGAAATATATATTCGATTTTGGTCAGAATTTTGCCGGCTGGACAAAACTATCAATTAAAGGAGAAAAGGGACAGAAAATTATTATGCGTCATGTTGAAGTTTTGGATTCAAACAATAATATTAATCCACACACAACCGGCATCACAGCGACAAAAGTTATTCAGACTGCCACCTATACCTGTAAAGGAGGAAAAAAGGAGGTCTGGGAACCAAGGTTTACATATTTCGGTTTCAGGTATGTTGAAGTTGAAGGTTTGAAGGCAATACCATCAAAAGAGCTTTTAAAAGGAATTGTTGTTTACTCCTCTGTACCACATACGGGTAATTTCAGCTGTTCTGAAGAGAATATCAATAAACTCCATCAGCTTGCCACATGGACAATTAAAAGCAATATTCACAGTATCCCGACAGATTGCCCTCACCGTGAGAAGTGTGGCTGGACAGGTGATGCTCATGCGTTTGCACAGGCTTTGGTTTATAATTTTAACGCACAAAAGTTCCTTACAAAATATATGTTCGACATGAGATCTTCGGCCCGTGAGGAGAAACCGGAAACATATTACAGTGAGAGTTTTTATGACCGGAGTATGGCTGTAAAACCAAAGGGGATCCCAACCATGATTGTCCCTGGAAGGAGGTCCGGAGGAATTGCTTCGCCGGACTGGGGGACGGCTGCTGTTCAGCTCCCATGGTATCTCTATCTGTATTATGGCGATACTATTGTTCTGGAAGAATTCTATGAGGATATGAGGATCTGGACAGAATATGTACATTCCAAAAACAAAAACGGGATCATTTCACATGGACTGGGCGATTGGTGTCCGCCACAGGGAATCCCGAATATCGATTGTCCGGTTCCGGTAAGTTCGACAGCCTTTCATATTCTTGATGTTAACATCATGATGCAATCTGCTGAGTTATTGGGAAGAGAATCAGATTCCAAATATTTCTCCGGGATGCTTGAAGAGCTGAAACAAAATTTCATAGAGAGCTTTTATGATACTGTGAATCATACATATGGCAGTCAGACTGCCGACGTGCTGGCGTTGGATATGGATATTGTTCCGGAAAAGGACAAAGAAAAGGTCGCTTTATCAATTGTCATTAACATTAACGACAAATACAATGGGGCAATACGCACAGGTATCTTCGGTTTGTCACGTATTTTCAGGGTTTTATCAGAAAACGGGTTTGAAGAGGATGCATTTGAAATCCTGACAAAAAAAGGAATTAACAGCCTGGAATATACCTGGGATAATTTTGATGCCACAACTCTCTGGGAAGTCCTGCCAATTGAAATTTACAACGAACGTTCACATAATCATCCGATGCAGGCGGGTTTTGATGCCTGGTTTTATTCCGGGATCGGAGGAATAAATCCTTCACCCAGGGCTCCGGGTTTTAAAAAGATCATCTTCAAACCTTACCTTACAGGCCGCATAAATTCAGCCGATGTTTCCTATGAGTCCGGCTATGGGACAATTATAAGTTCATGGCATCATAAAAACGAAAACCTTATCTGGAATATCAGTATCCCGGAGAATTGTGAAGGGAAGATTTTTGTACCAAACTATGGAAAACCTGTGGATATTGAGGTTAATGGGAGGAAAATCAGTGGCAGTGACTTTACCAGCGATTTTATTTTTATCGGAAATTATGCATCCGGTACTTATAGGGTGGAAATGGGTCAGTTATAAATCTAATTTTAATAACACACTATGAACCTCAAACCCCGATTCAGAAATTGTTTGTTCATTTTCCTGTTCATTTTAATAAATGTTTTAAAGATACAGTCCCAGATACCCCCGCAGCTTGGAGCTGAGATTTATCTGGAACCTGGTCAGACACCTCAGCAGGTTGACCATTGGGTGAAAGTATTATCGGAAAGTAATATGTCCGTTGCAAGGGTTTTTATGATGTGGAATTATATGGAGCCCGAACCTGGAGTGTGGGATTTTGCTCTGTATGATGCTCTCTTTGAATCGGCTGAAAAGCATGGTATAAAGATTACGGCAACGCTTGTTCCTAATTCACCCCCGTTCCATTGGGGAAAAATATTTTTCTACAGGACACATGATATGCGTATGTATGAAAAAGAGGAATACAGGAAGATGTCGGAATTCTATATTCAGAAGATTGTTGAGCGGTATAAAAACAGTCCGGCCCTGGATTCATGGTGGCTGTATAATGAACCCAGCGGTAATCCGCATCCTGATACATTTGCGGTTGATGAGTTTAAAAAATGGCTGAAAGAGAAATATGTAACGATAGATTCCATGAATGACTCGTGGCACAGTTTTTACCCTTCTTTCCAGGAAATATCTTACGATGAAGGATGGCTTGGCGGAATGTGGGGATGGCCGGTAGTATTTTACGATTGGCGTAATTTCTGGCATGCTCATGTCAATAACCAGATAATCTGGCTGGGTGAGGAGGTCAGAAAATATGATCCTGATCATCCTTTTTATACAAATCCCCCCGGACTATGGAATGCTCTTACTCATTATGATGTTCCCGGAATGAAAAATACTGTCCAAAGCCTTGGCAGCTCCTTGCATCCTTCGTGGAGTTTTGCAGCCATACCCCGGTATAAATTCGGGCTGGTCGTTTCCTATGAAAATGGTCTACTTCATGGAATAACCGGAAAAACACCCTACTGGATATCTGAATTACAGGCCGGCAATAATTCATTGGGCGTAAATCCCATGGGTCCAACACCTCTGGATCTGGCTCAATGGACCTGGACATCAATCGGATCAGGAGCAGAACGCGTTATTTACTGGTTGTTAAATTCGCGGATGCAGGGTTCTGAATCAAATGAATGGGCATTGCTCAATTTTCAGCAACAACCCTCTGACCGGTTGAAAAAAGTTTCAGAAATAGCTGAAGTCATTAAACTTAATCAGAATGAGTTTACAATTGCAAAACCGGTTACATCACCTGTTACTATTATCATAAGCCCTCTAACCCTGTTAATGCAGGACCGTAAGCAAAACAGGTTTACAACACTTGATGCATTGAAAGCGCTCGCTCACCAGAAAGCCTCGATGGCATGTTATAATGCCCTGATGCAACAAGGAATTCCCGTACAGATAAAATTGATTAAAGAGTTTAACTGGGCGATGCAGGATAAAAACCAGGTTGCTATACTGGCAGATGCAATGTGCTTAACAATGAAGGATATTGAGGGCATTGAAATGTTTGTACGAAACGGTAATAAGGTTATAGTCACCGGCTTAACCGGATTATATGATGAAAATGAAAAATCGTGGGTGGTAAACAGGGATTTCCCTTTAGCTGATGTTTTTGGTGGTTCCGTACTGGAGCTTTTCATGGAACCGGGGAACTTTAATATCAGACTGGATGAGTATAAAATTGATTTCCCCTCTCAGGTGTGGTATACACAGATACTTCCCGGAACCGGTAAAGTAGTTGGAAAGTATAACGGGAAACAAATTGCTGTCAGGAATGAATTTGGAAAGGGAAGCGTGCTATGGATTCCAACCATGGTAGATATAGGTGCATGGGTTGATACATCTGTCCCGCTTGCCTCCCTGCTTAAAGATGAAATCGGTGATGCAATATCGGATCTGCCATTCCGCTTTAAGTCTTTTCATGAAAACTGTTATATGCACACATTATTGACATCTGATGGATACATTACTGTAATTGTTAATGGGAATAACAACATGGAAAAGATTGAAATTATTCCTGCCGGTTCCGGTAATGCAAAAATTATCTATGGAAAAGGATGGGATAACGCCAAGCATACATTAACAATTGAAGGTGGTGAAACAGTTGTGATTAACTGGAAATGACCTTGAATCCGGTACTCACTCCAATAATTTATAGTGGTAGTATATATATTAGTAACACATAATAGTTTTAAGAATGAAAAAACTGTTTCTGTTCTTCATAGCTTCAATCTGTATTTTCCCGATCCCTTTTATACCTGCAACAGGTCAGAAGGTCAATCCTTACCAGACATTTTATGAAGGTTTTAAAAATCCACCTGCTTCAGCCCGCCCCAACGTGTATCACTGGTGGCTCGGTGGCAATGTGGACACCGTACGACTGAAAGAAGAACTGGTATCGTTGAAAAAATCCGGGATCGCAGGGTTAACAATATTTGAGATCGGATCGAATGATACTGTACTTGTTAAACGGGGACCTTCGTTTTTAAGCAGGGAATCATTAGCTATCTTAAAATGTGCTATTACTGAAGCAGGGAAGCTGGGTATGGAAGTTGGTTTAAATACTGCCAGCAGCTGGAATGCAGGGGGAAGCTGGATAACACCGGAACATGCGGCAAAATCAATTTATTATTCGAAAGTTAAAATTGAGGGAGGAACAGGGAGAAGGATTAAGATACCTTTTCCGGAAATTTCCGAAAATGATCCCTGGGGTAAACCGCGACTGATTAAATACACAAAGGATGGCAAACCGGTCTTTTATAAAGAAATTGCTGTTCTTGCCATTCCCGCAAATATCGAAAAGAACCTGCTGGACACTGCAGGAATTATAAACGTTTCCAGATATTTTGATCCCGCAACTGAGACTTTAAAATGGATTGCACCCAAAAGAGAATGGGAAATAATGCGCTTTGTCTGCTCCAATTCGGGAGAGAATCTGGTACTCCCGAGCAGAAATTCGGAGGGTCCGATAATGGATCATTATGATGCAGCGGCAACCGAATTTCATTTCTTATACATTATATCCAAACTGGAATCAGTTCTTGGTGATCTGAGGAAAACAGCCCTGAAAAGTCTTTATATGGCAAGCTACGAAGCCAAAGGTTTTACCTGGACAACAACATTGCCATCGGTCTATAAAAAAATTAATGGTTACGAGGTTTATAAGTTATTGCCGGCACTGTTCGACGAAGATATTTTTACACCGAAAATGCGGGCAACATTCAAATCCGATTTTCAAAGGACTCTCTCTGAATTAATGATAAATAATTTCTACAAGAAATCGAAGGAGATCTGCAACAGATACGGATTAAAGAATAACAGTGAAGCAGGAGGTCCGGGACTCCCTCTGCATAATGTTCCTGTTGAACCTTTAAAAGCGCTCGGGAGCCTCGATATACCCAGGGGTGAATACTGGATAAACCATAACCGGCTGAATGAAAAAGGTATAGATATATTAAGAGTGGTTAAAGAGGTGTCGGCAGCATCGCATATTTATAACCGGGGAATAGTTGAAATGGAAGCATTTACCACATTTCAGCATTGGCAGGAGTCTCCAGCGGAAATGAAACCCTTCGGAGACCGTGCATTCTGCGAAGGCATGAATAAGGTTGTAATGCATGGTTCAACCCACAATCCCCGCGGAACAGGAGTCCCGGGTATAGTTTACCTTGCAGGCACTCATTATAACGACAAAAGGGTGTGGTGGCCCAAAGTCAGACCATTCAACGAATACCTGTCGCGCATTTCATTCATTCTGCAGGAGGCGGATTTTGTAGCGGATGTGCTTTATTATTACGGAGATACTATCCCAAATTATGGCGGACATAAAAACAGCCGCTTCATAGCCGGACCGGGCTATGACTATGAAATTATCAATAGAGAAATACTTAAGGAGATAACTGTAAAGAATAAAAAACTGGTGCTTCCACGAAACGGTGCACAGTTCGATATATTGGTACTCACGGAAGAAAGTGAAACCGATCCCGTGGTACAGCTTAAGCTCAATGAACTGACTGCCAGCGGGGCCATCATCCTGGGATCTAAGCCAAAGGATGTGTCACCCTCCGGTATGCTTAGATCACTTGGTATTGGTCCTGATTTTATTTATCCCGGTAATGAATTTTATACTTTGGATTATATTCACTATGCCAAAGATGACCTCGATTTTTACTTTATCAGGAATACCACAGGCGAATGGATATCAAGAAATTGCAGCTTCCGCCAGCAAAACAAAATCCCTGAGATCTGGAACCCCGTTACCGGTGAAATAATCAGTGTTCCCATTTTCAATGAGGACAACAATTACTGTAATCTCCCGGTTACACTGGCCCCCTTCGGAAGCACCTTTGTTGTATTTAAGATGGGTAGTCCCGGTTCCCACTATACAGGTATCGTCAATGCAGGAGATCCGCCACTGCTGGAATATACAAAAGAGGGCATCTGTTTACTGGAAGAGGGCATTTTTGAGCTGGAAACAGGGGACAATTCAAAAGTGATAAGCAATCATATTAAGGATCAGACCCTGGAGGGTGCCTGGGAAGTTTTTTTCCCGGAGGGATGGGGTGCTCCGGAGAGAAAGATATTTCCTGAACTTATATCCTGGACGGAATCAGATATTAAAGGAATAAAGTACTTTTCGGGTACTGCGACCTATAAAAAAACCTTCCAGTATGATATAAATTCAAATGCACTGGATAAACAGAAGGTTTATCTCGATCTGGGCAACCTGGCGCACATTGGTGAAGTATGGCTGAATGACCGGCATCTGGGAATCACCTGGACTATGCCTCACAGGTTTGATGTTACAGACATAATTAATCCGGGAGATAATACCCTGGTGGTTGAGGTAGCCAATACCTGGTCGAATCGTATAGTTGGGGATGCAATTACAGGTGAAAAGTATACAAGCACGAATGTAACTTCAACCCAGATCAGGGGATTGAATAAGATACAGGTTCCCTGGAAAGAAGTTCCTCTGATTAAATCGGGATTGTCAGGGCCGGTGGTAATCTATACCATTAAACCTGTGAATTAATTCTGATTTGGTTGAAGTACATTGAAACCAGAGACTGTATCACAAATATTTACTACATCTGATTCCACCTTCAGTTATAATGCAATTATTTTTGCAGTAATAAAGCATTCTGTTCCGGAATTACAAAACTATAAACCTGATATCTCAATTCACTCCAGGCGCTCTCTTTAGGGAAAGGAGTACCCGGAAATAATTCCTGATTGTCAGGCACATACTTTACCTTCACTAGAATTGCTGACTTATTTTCCGTTAATTTTCGGGGAATTAAAAATTCTT
>Ga0105107_10003087_pt1 | contig 11025 bp, 7 predicted proteins | sample PPLLaktember2015_6_FD_79335 | JGI IMG/M metagenome (GOLD analysis project Ga0105107, IMG submission 79335) | Freshwater sediment microbial communities from Prairie Pothole Lake near Jamestown, North Dakota, USA - PPLs Lake P8 Core (1) Depth... | ecosystem: Environmental > Aquatic > Freshwater >... | reverse complement strand
GGACGTGGAGCCGATGTCAAAGATCTTGGTGGGAGTCATGGCCAGCCCGTCCTCGATCTTGGCCATGCCGTAGCCGCGCTCGTAGATGATGCGCCCGTCCTTGATGACGGCCAGGGCGCAGCCGGGGCTCACGGTCGTATCCCACTCGGCGAAGAGCTTGTCGACTTTGTCCGTTCTCTCGTCAGCGCTCATGGACCCCAGGAGGGGGAACAGGATGATGACCGCCGTGAGGACTCCCCAGAAACCGGCCTTTTTTTTCACAAGAGCCTCCTTGAAAATGGGAAGAGGGAGAGGATCATCCCGCCCTCCTCCCTCCGCAAGCTTAGAAGAAGAACTTCATCCCCACCCGGAAGAACCTCGGCTCGCAGACCACCAGGGCCTTTCCGTACGAGTCCAGGGTTACCCGGGATTCAACGGAAGTCTCGACGCCGCGGTTGAGGATGTTGAACGCGTCAAAGATCAAGCTGATCTTCATTTTTTCGCTGAAGTTAAAGATCTTTTCCGCCCGGATGTCGAGGCTGACCATGGCCGGAAGCCTTTGCGATCCCCGGGATGTGACGTTGACGCTGGGGCTTCCCGAAACGCTCGAGACTCTCACATAAGGGGTCCAATTCCAGCCGCTCTGATAGGAGAATCTTGGGGTCAACACAATGCCCAGGGGCAGGACGGCCGTTCCATAAAGGTTGACGGCGTGCGGGGCGTCATAGGGCAGATAACCATAGGCATTGATCTGCCTGTTGGGCGTTTCAAAGTAGATCCCTCCCCATGCCGCCTGCGTGGTGTTGGTCATGTTCCCCTTGGTCTGGCTGTACGTGTAGTCAAAGTGCAGCATCCAGTTGTCGGAGAACCGTTTGTTGATGGAAAAGGTGATCCCCTTGTAGGTATTCTTGGGCGTGATGATCACGGAGCCGTATTCCCCGGCCCGCGGATTGCCGATGACGTAGTGGTCATCGGGAGACGCCTCGTCCTTCTCATAGAGCGTGATGGTCTGCAGGGCTCCGTTCTGGTCCCTATACGTATAAGGGAATGGCGCCCACGTGGCCGTCTCGTTCATCCTCGCGATGAAGTCCTTGTAGACACGGTACATGACCGTCACCCCGACGACAACGTCCGTGAACATCGTCCTCTCCAGGCCCAGGGTAAACTGGTCCGAATACGGAATACGGACGGTGGGTGCCATGGACGTGTTGGCCGAATAGGCTTGCCTCCAGACCTCGATCTTCTGACCGCCGGGACGCACGTCGTACATGACCCAATCCTCATAACCGGGGTCGGCGCCGTTGTAGAAATACGTCTTGAAGGACTCATGGAACCGCCCATAATGGGCTTTCAAAGCCGTCGTGTGGTCCCCGAAGATGTCGAAGGTGAGGCCGAGCCGGCCTTCCCATGAGCTCTTGGGCTTGAAAAAAGCCGCGTCACCGACGTTCGGCAGGTATCCCCTCTGCATGCTCCAGCGGAGGCCCGGGTTGATGGTCAGCCGGTTGCTGATCTTCCAGGAATCCTGGACAAAAGCGGAGGCTCTCCAGCCGTTGGCCCTCAGGTCATACCCGTAGGTATAAGCATAGGTATGATACTGGTAGTCGTAATAGCTGTAGACGTTGTCCGAATAGGTGAACCCTCCCGAATAGCCGCCCGCGACGTTATCGAATCCCTTGAGGAACTCGACGCCGACCTTGAAATCGTGCGACCCTTTGATGAAATCCGTGGCGTGATGGGAGACGGAAGCGCTGCCGGTGTAATGGCTCGATGCGGAATCTCCCCAATAGGCGTAGTTTCCGCTGTACTTCCCCGTCAGGGCGTCATAGCGCTGTGGAACATCCCTTCCCTGGTTCGGCCTTTGGTCGTACAGGCTGTAGTAATAGCCCACCTTGACCTCGGCGAAGGTGTTTTCCGAAAAGGTCTGCAGCAAGCTGAAGGACACCGGAACGGCCGGTCCCACGTCGAAATACGTCGTGTCCAAGGGCCTGGAAACGCTCAGGCCCCGATTGAAGACCTGGAAGAGCTCGTACTCGACAAAGGCCGAGAGCCGGGTGTTCTTCGCGGCCTGATACGTCAGCTTGCCGAAGCCCTTGGGGATCTGCTCCGACTCGCGTTCCTTGAAGACGACACCGCCGCCCATGACCTCGGAATCACCCTGGATGAAGCCTCCGGAGACATAGAACCAGAGCTTGTCCTTGATGATGGGGCCGCCGATCCCGACATGGGCATCGAAATAAAGCGAGCGGGGCGGCGCCGAGAACAGGGAGAACTTCGGATCGTTGATATCGAAGTTCTTCTGGTTCCAGTTCAGGGGAGAATAGGAGGTGGCGACCAGGCCCTCGAACGCGTTGCCGCCGCTCTTGGTGATCAGATTGAGAACGGCGCCGGTGAAATTGCCGTATTCGGCATTGGCCCCCGACCCAGAGACCTGGGCTTCTTCGATGATGTTCATATCGGGGTACGACCAGTCGGCCCCGGACCCGATATAGGTCAAGAGGCTTTGGCCGTCCAATTGCCACTGGTTGCTGACCCGGGATGCGGCGCCCATGGCGCTGTCGTCCTTGATGCCCGGCGCCAGATTGATCAGACCGGTCGAGTTCTTGAAGCGCATCTCCTCGCCGACCGTCTCGAGCATCTGTTTGTCGAGATTGGTCGCGTTCATCTGGGAATCCTTGACGTCGATGAGAGGCGCCGTTCCCGTGACCGTGACCTCCTGCTCCAGCTTGCCGATCTTGAGAACCAGGTCGATCGTGATGGTCTGCCCGACGAACATCTGTATATTTTCCCTCTTGGCGGTCGTGAAGCCCGCCAGGGAAGCTTCGATCATGTATGCCCCGCGGGGAAGGGCCGCGAACCTGAACCGGCCCTCCGCCGAAGTGACCTTGCTTTGGACCCCCCCGATGAGGTCGGGGGAGGACACTTTGACCTGGACTCCGGGGAGCCCATTGCCCTCTTCGTCGGTGATCTTCCCCTCAATGGACCCAGTCGTCCCGCTCTGGGCATAGGATATCCCGGAAATGAGACCGAAAATGATCAAAGCGATGAACAGCGAGTGCGATCTCCTCCGATTCATTAATCCCTCCTTCAACCTTTGGCCCTTCAGAAACTCCCGTTCCTCGAATTGTTCCCATTGGCGCCGACATCGAGCGGCTTCTTCAGATCCACCTCCTTCGCATCATGCAGGATATTTTTTATGGACGTTTTTCGTCGTCCTGCCCCTGGATGCAGAAACCATTCATTTCCTTTTGCCGTTATGATATTATGCTTTTTTCCGCCGTTCAAACTAAATTTTTAAAGAATTTCGGCCGGTCGAGAACATGACGAAGCCCTGAAGAAGGGCGGCGACCGGCGGGGCGAGATCGAAAGCTTCAGCCGAGGCTCTTGAGGATCTCCTTCGCCAGGGGCGCATTCGGATTTTCGGGATCGAGCTCGACGAATTTCTGGAGCAAGGCCTTGGCCTTGGCGGAGTCCCCCGAGCCCAGGAGGATGAGCCCAAGCTGATAGTACCCGTCGGCGTAGTATGGGTCGAGGGCGAGGAGCTTTTCGAAGGCCTCCCGGGCCTCATCTTTTTTCCCCGTCAGGACGAGACAGACGCCATAGTTGTACAAGATCTCGGGATCCTGGCTCTTCAGGTCGACGGCCTTCCTGTAAAATTCCGAAGCCTTTTCGTGGTCGAGCTTCCTGGCCAGGATGATGCCCGACCGGGTCAGGGGCAGGATGAAGTCCGGTTTGAGCTCGATCGCTTTCGCATAATCCTCTAGGGCCCGGTCGTTCTTCCCCGACCTTTCTAGCGCGAAGCCCCGGTAGTAACGGAGAACCGCCTCGGAAGGGGCCTTGGCAATGGCATCGCTGAAGGCGGCCACGGCTTCGTCGTATTTCCTCGCGTCGAGGAGCGCGGAACCGGCGCTCATAAGCTTCCCCGCGGAGGCTCCGCCCGAAGCCGCGCCGCTTCCCGGCTCCATTCGGATGTCCATGGGCGTCGCCAGACCGGGGACGGCCCGGACCGAGCCGGACTGGGGAACGTAGCCGTCTTTTTCGAAGGTCAGGCTGTAGGTTCCGGGAACGAGTCCGCTTTTATAAAAATGGCCCTTTTTATCGGAGACCAGGGAATAGGCCATGGTCTCGGACTTCGAGTAGACCATGGCGATCTTGACGCCCTCCAGGAGTTGATCGGTCGCCGCATCCTTGACCACCCCGTCCACGGCTCCCGTGATGTCGCCCCGAAGGGGCGCGCCGAAAAGCGCCGCGCCGATCACTGCCGCCAGAAGGAGGTTTTTATGATACTTGTTCATCGGGATTCCTTTTTTTCAACAGGCTCCGTTCCGCTCCGCTTTCTTTCGAGAGCGTCGGCCCGGTCCCAGTAGATTTGGGCCTTCTCCTTGTCGCCGAGCGAGAAATAGATGGCCCCCAAGGTCCTGTTGTTCTCCGGGGTATCGCCGTATTTTCGAACCTGCTCGAAATAGGCGGCCGCCTTGTCCAGCTTCTTGAGCTCGAGGCATGAGTTGCCGAGGAGGAGGAGGACCGGATAGGTTCTTTCCACCCCGTCCTTTTCGAGCAGGTCCAGGACCTCGGAATAATTCCCCGTCAGATAGAGGGCCCTGGCGATGACCGGAATCGAGCCGGAGTTCCAGAGCCGGGCGGGGAGGCTCCGGAAATGCTCGAGGGCCCGGGCCGCGTCGCCCGCGTTCAGATATTCCTGGCCGAGGACGAACATGTGATCGTCCTTCGACGCCGAAGGTTCGACGCTTTCGAACTCGATGGGCTTGGGAACGTCGAAGGACAGGACGGAGACGGTCTTTCGGAAAACCTCGGCGCCTTCCGTGTCCATGACCAGATCATAGGTTCCGGGTCGCACGTCCTTGAGGGGCCGGCGGAAAGCGAATGCTCCTCCCTTTTGAAGGGTATCCTTGATCTCCACGGCCTCGAAGCTTTTGTCCCTGGGGACAAGGACGATCCGCGGTGCCTTATCGGAGACGAGCAGTCCTTCGAGCGTTTCGCCCGGCCCGTAGATCGACCGGGGGTCCGAGAGGACCTTATAGCACCCGAGGCTCAAAGGAATGAAGGCCCCCGCCTTCCGCTCGTTGACCTCGTACCCGAGGACGGCCGGCACGACCCCCGGGCCCGTCCGGATCCGTTCCTTGAGGACGGCAAATTCTTCCGTGGTCCTGTTGGTCAAGGTCAGGCTGGCCTCAAAATCCCCTTCGATGATCGGGACCAGATCATTGAAGACGAACTTGCGCTCCTCCATGGCCCGCGTTTTGGCCTCGTCTAGCTTCAGGCGGATCCCTTTTTCCCGTTGGACGATCGTCCTCCCGGCCGCGTCCGCGACCCTCAGGTTGAAGACCAGATGCGCGGTCCGGAACCCGTCCGGATTCTTCGCCGTTCGAATGACCTCCGGAAGGAGCGAATAATTGAGGAAGCGGATGCCATCCTGTTCGGTCAGCCAGAAGGAGGCTTTAGCGGCGACCTCCTTGGCCGAATAGCTGACATCAACCGTCCCTTCGACGGCCGAGAAGCTCCTGAGGTAGCCCTTTTCGACCTCCTTCTCCGGCAGGTTGAAGATCTGGGCGATAACGCTGGCGGAAGAATTCGGAGTCCCGAGGAAGGCCGAGTTCGCCTCCTCCGGGATGACGGAAAGGGAGGCCTTGGCCAGCTCGGGAAAGCTCGAGCTGATGATCCGATAAGCCTGGGCTTTCCTGACGCTCCCCCGCATGTAGCTCGTGGACAGGATCTCCAGGCTGGAATTGAGTCCCGGGTAGAAGAGAACATAATCTCCGATATTGTCCTTCCGGTAGAAAAGGAGATAGAGCATGGGGGGAAGCCCCCTCCGGCCCTCGTTCCGGTACAGCCAGAGCTCGCAATCGACGACCTTTTCCGAGCCCGAGTAGTTCTGGACCTCGGCCGGCTTCCCGAGGAGGATATAGATCCGGCCCCGATCCGTCTGGGCCCCGCCGTAATGGACTTCGGCGTAGCCCCTCCGGGCATAATAATCGATCATATATTCGTTCTGGGGTGTCCCGGGCGTCTCGTCCCTGGCCTTCCAGAACATCCGCTGAAATCTTTTCCGGTCCTCCTCGGTCTGCAGGCTCTTGAAAACCGAAAGCTCCCTCTTGGTCACGATCGGCCCGACCTCATCAAGCCACACCGTCCACTCCTTGGACAGCGTTTGGGATGCGGCGAGGATGCCGATCAGGGAGAATACTGCGATCAGGAAGAGGATGAAGCAGGGCCTTTCCCGGATCATGCCCGATCCCGGTTCAGGTGGACCTTTCGGACATAGGGCGACGTCATGGCGGCCAGCATGGCCCCGTAATCGATATCGAATCTCACTTCGTCCCCGACCCGGAGGTCGGCCGCGTTCGCGGCGGCGATCAGGTGGTCGCTCGAGGCGCCGAGGATCTCGATCGCGGCACGCGGATAAAGCTGGGTGTAGAGGACGTCCTGGCGGCCGATGTTGAGGATAATACGACGGCCGGAGCCGCGGTCCTCAAAGCTGGGGATATGGCCGAATGCATCGAGCCCGATCTCCCCCCACGGGACGAAGGGTTTGATCTTGGACTCGATGACAGCGGCGATCAGCGTGAATGCGTCATAATGGAGTCCCGGGATTCCCTTCTCCTCGAGGTCCCTGCCTCCGATCAGGAACGAGTCGCCCAGCCGGACATTGTTGACCCCCTCGACCCGGTCGACGGACTTGAGCCAGGAGTAAACCGTCGAGCAGCCGGCGGAGACGAATTCCAGGCGGAAATGGAACTCCTCTTCCAAACCGCGGGCAAGGGAGGCAAGCTCGCCCATGTTCCTGGCGTCGGGCTTGACCCCGCCGAAGCAGGCCAGGTTCGCCCCGATGCCGGCAAGGCGGACCCCCGGAAGCCGGAGGACCTCCGCCGCCACGCCCTTCAGGTCCGGGGGCAGGATGCCTTCCCTCAGGTCGCCGAGCTCGACCATCAGGATGACGCCATGGCGGACCCCATATCGTTGCCCTGCCGCGGAAAGTTCCCGGATCACACTCATCTCGGAATTGAGGCTGATCGAACAGTTGCGGACGACGGCGGCCGATTCCCCAGGGGTTGGAAGCCGGAGGAGGATGAAAGGAACCCGGACTCCCGCTTTCCGCATCTTCCTGATGTTGGCGATTCTCGAATCTCCCAGGACGGAGATCCCATTCCTCACCAAGACCTCGGCAATCAGGGGGTCCCCGCAGACCCCTTTGGTGACCCCTGTGATCGTCAGGCCCTTGGCTCCGTAGAGCTTGATCACCTCGCGGACGTTGTGGCCGATCTTGGCCAGATCGATCTCGAGTCTCGGGGTGCCCATCGCCCTCATCCGCTCCGCCTATTTTTTCCCGGGCCCGTAGAGCAGTTTCCCCGCCAGCTCGCCGCTGTGGACGCCGTGATCGATCACGACCTTCCCGTTGACGAGGACATAGTCGATACCCTCCGGGTACTGTTCGGGGTCCGTGTACGTGGCTTTGTCGGCGATCGTCGCCGGATCGAAGACGACCAGGTCCGCCCAGTTCCCGGTCCGGATTGCGCCGCGGTCCTTGATCCCCGCCTTGGCCGCGGGCATCGATGTCATCTTTTTGACGGCCTCGGGAAGGCCCATGATCTTCCTCTCCCGCACGTATTGCCCGAGGAAGCGGGGAAAGGTCCCGTAATTTCTGGGATGGGGCATCCCGCCGTGGAGAGGACCCGCAGGGGCCAGGGCCGAGCCGTCGGAGCAGAGCATGACGAGAGGGTGCTTGAGGACCTGCTCCGTCCCCTCCTCGTCCATTCCGAACCCGATGATGGCGACGTTCCCTCCCTCCTTGATGAGGAGGTCGCAGGAGAATTCGTAGGGGTCCTGTCCGGCCTCAGAGGCCGCCTGTTGGATGGTCTTGCCGACAAGATATTTATTCTCTTCCTGATCCATGCCCACGAGAAGGATGTTCTCCCAGGGGGTCCCCTCGAGCTTTTCGAAGGTATCTTCTTTCATTTTGAGCCTTGCTTCGCGGTCTTTGAGCCTCATGACGAAAGCTTCATTCCCGCCGTCGAGGACCCAGTTGGGATAAAAGACGCTCAGCCCCGTGTTGTAGGCCGTATAGGGATAACGGTCGGCGGTCACTTCCAATCCCCTCTCCCAAGCCCTCTCCACCAGATCGAACATCTTGGGAAGCTTCCACCAATAGGTCGTGCCGCAGACCTTGAAGTGCGAGATCTCGAGGGGGAGCTTGGCGGCCTCCGCGATGTGGATGGCCTCCGCAACGGCTTCGACGACCCGGCTGTCTTCGCTCCTCACATGGGTCGCATAAAACCCCCCGTAAGCCGCGGCCGTCCGGCAGAGCTCGATGACTTCGTCGGTCGAAGCGAACCCGCTGGGCGAATATTCGAGGCCCGTAGAGATGCCGATCGCCCCCTGCTCCATGGCCCGGGCCACGAGGTTTTTCATCCTCTCGAGCTCTTCGGCGTCGGGCTTTCTGCGCGCGTCGCCGAGGACCAGCTCGCGGACCGATCCCTGGCCGACCAGAGTCGCATAATTGAAAACGAGCCCGGTCCTCTTCACCCTCGAAAAATACCCCTCCAGGTCGAACCAGTCCCGGGTCAATCCGGACCGTTCCGAATATCGCCTTTCTTCCTCCGATACGTCCTTGGACAGCGGAAAAGAGGAGCCCCCGCAGTTCCCGCTGATCTCCGTCGTCACCCCCTGTCGGATCTTGCTCTCCCCCCTCGGATTAAGCAGCAGCTCCCGGGCGTCGGTGTGGGCATGGATGTCGATGAACCCGGGCGCGACGATCTTTCCCGAGGCGTCCAGGACCGTCCGGGCTTCGGCCGTCGAGAGGGAGCCGATCACCCGGATCCGCTCTCCCTCGATCCCGAGGTCCGCCCGAAACGGCTTGTCGTTCAAGCCGTCGACGATCATGCCGTTCCTGATGATGATGTCATAGGACGCGACGGACAGAGAGCCGATTCCCAGGCCTGAACCAAAGCCAATGAACAAGCCGGCTCGGGCCGAAGACTTGAGAAAATCGCGGCGATTGATCACGGATGACATGAGATCGTCCTCCTTCGTTTTTTTCATTTTATCCCAAAGCGCGGGAATATGCACCCGTTCTCTCGTCGGCGGCCGGGTGGGGGTAATGACGGCGCCGGGCTTGAGGACCGTTCGACAAAGCCTGGATATGCAGATACAGAATGCTCTGGTGAGAACCGTCCAGACGGCGGCGATGATCGTCGAGCGGCGTGATCCCTACACCGCCGGTCACCAGCGGCGGGTTTCCGACCCGGCCGTCTCCCTGGCCGATCGCCCAGATCGTTCTGCAGCACCACGAGCGGGAGGACGGCCCCGGCTGTCCGATGGGAGCCTCGTCATCCCAGATCCTGATCGAAGCGGAGATCATCGCCGTGGCCGAGGTGGTCGAGAAGGGTTCTTTCCAGCTGAAGGACGAATAGTCCAACACGGCATTTTTCGATTATGTATTTCCGGGGAGAATATAACCTGTCAAGAGGGTTGCCGCTCGAACGCTTATTCCAGACACCCGCTTCCTTCTATCGCCCAAATGTCCTCGATCATCCCGTCCCGAACGGCGAAGATGCGCCTGTGCAAGTTGCAGGTCATACAGCCGTGCGACGGGAACAGCCTAACCCTGTCCCCGACCTTCAGCGGGAGGCCGTCGACCCTGACGGACGCGTGTTCCTCAGACTCGAAGCGCGAGATCACGTCTTCCGGACGGTCCGCCAGGACGGGAGGGCCGAGATCCGCCCCGACCCCCTTCACGCCGACGTCCAGGATCGCGTGATCCGAACCGTTGCTTGAGATCACGGTCGTGATCACGCTGAGGGCGAGGGCGAATTCGGGCCGTCTTTTCGCGTAGTAATGGTCCATCAGGGCGTAAGAACCGGCCTGGACCTCGTCAACGCCGTCCATGAGGCCTGTCATATCGTACGACCCCGTTCCGCCGCCGCTGAGCACTTGGACGGGCAGGCCGGAGGCTTCTATAAGCCGCCTCGTGTCCACGGCCTTTTGCACCGAGGCGAGGACCTGCCGACGCCTTTCCTCAGGGTCGATGACGGAGAGGCAGTGCCCCTCGTAGGCCTGGATGCCGCGGAAATCGACGCCGGCGGCGGTCTCGGCGGCGCGGGCGATCTCCAGTGCGCGCTCGCCGGGCGGGACGCCGCAGCGACCTAATCCGATGTCCACCTCGACCAGGACGCCGGCCGTGGCGCGCGTCCGGGCAAGCGCGGCGGAGAGTTGCCGCACCTGGGATTCGTCGTCCACGGCGACTGTGAGACGGCATTTCCGAGCCAGCTCGGCGACCCGCTCGACCTTGTCCAGTCCGACGATCTGGTTGGCAATGAGAATGTCCCGGATCCCTCCCGCAGCCAGGACCTCCGCCTCTGAAAGCTTGGCGCAGGTGATGCCGACGGCGTTGCCGTTCTCGAGCTGACGCCTGGCGATTGTGACGCACTTGTGCGATTTGAAGTGCGGGCGCAATTTGGCGTGGCGACGCGCGAAGAAGTCGGACATAAGGCGAAGGTTGCGCTCCAGGGCCTCCGTCTCAACGACCAGTGCCGGCGTCGGTATGAGCGACGTCGGCTTCCCGACCAAGTCTGTCACGCGGCCGGCCACGGGAGCTTCCCGCAGATCAAATGTTTGTGCCATGGATCTTCTCCGAAGGCGTTTCGGGGCCGATTATACATAAAATCCCCCAAAACAAAAAAAGGGCGGCCACCCCTGAAGGGCCGACGGCCGGGATCGCCGTCCTATCTGGCTTCGGGATTCGGGAACGCGGTCGAGGAGGCCGTATTATTTCCCCTGTCGGGATCGGTGAGGGCCCTGTGGGGGTCGATATCGAAGCGGATTCTGTACCTTGGCTCCCCGACCCAGTGGTTAGCCGGATCGTCCTTCAGCTTATACTGGATCTCGACCTCGTGCCCCGCCCAGCCCCTCGAAGTCGCCGGCCCCATTTCGAAACCCCCGGAGGACCATGCGGCGGGATACGAGGGAAGGGTGTGCCATCCGTTCCCGTCTCTCAGGTCCTCCTCGAGATGCCAATGGCAATGGACGGTCCGG
>Ga0105107_10003085_pt1 | contig 11030 bp, 8 predicted proteins | sample PPLLaktember2015_6_FD_79335 | JGI IMG/M metagenome (GOLD analysis project Ga0105107, IMG submission 79335) | Freshwater sediment microbial communities from Prairie Pothole Lake near Jamestown, North Dakota, USA - PPLs Lake P8 Core (1) Depth... | ecosystem: Environmental > Aquatic > Freshwater >... | reverse complement strand
GTAGAGGCCGCGCGTGAACGCGTCGAAGCGCACCTCGCCCTCGAGCGCGCGCTCGAGCCGGCGGGCGAGTCCGGGATCTCCGGGGCGGTGGCGGGAAGGCATGAAGCGAGACGGGCGGTAGGTCGAGGCGGCCGCCGATTCTAGTGGCGTCGGGCCCCCGTCGCATCAGACATTGGAGCATGAGCGTCCACGTCGACGTCACCCAGCCGCTCGCGACCGTGCGGCTCGACCAGCCGGAGCGCCACAACGTTCTCGACCTGGCGGGCTGGCGGGCGCTCGCCGAGGCCTTCGCCTGCTTGTCCGACCGCTCCGACGTCGGCTGCGTGGTCGTCCGCGGAACCGGAGGAAGGGCGTTCTCGGCCGGGTCGGACATCGCGTCCTTCCAGACACAGCGCGACGAGCCGGAGGACGTGCGCGTGTACTCCGAGACGATTTCCACCGCGCTCGGCCACGTGCGCGCGTGCCGTCATCCGACCGTGGCCATCATCGAGGGGATCTGCGTGGGTGGCGGCCTGGAGATCGCCGCGTGCTGCGACCTGCGCGTGTGCGGGGAGTCGAGCCGCTTCGGCGCGCCGATCAATCGCCTCGGCCTCACGATGTCCTACGACGAGCTCGAGCCGCTCGTGCAGCTGCTCGGCGCGAGCCCCGTGCTCGAGATCCTCCTGAGCGGTGAGCTCATCGACGCCGAGCGCGCGCGGATCGTCGGCCTCGTGAACCGCGTGCACCCCGACCGCGCGGTGGTCGAGCAGGGCTACGGGCTCGCGGCGCGCATCGCCGCCGGTGCTCCGCTCGTGAATCGCTGGCACAAGAAGTTTGTGCGGCGCCTGTTCGAGCGAACCCCGCTCTCCGAAGCCGAGAGGGACGAGGCGCACGAGGCCTTCGCGACGCGCGACTATCGCGAGGGACGGAGCGCCTTCCTGGAGAAGCGCGACCCCCGGTTCGAAGGCGAATAACGAGCGTGGCCGGCCCGCTCCGCGGGATGCGGGTGCTCGAGCTGGCGCACGTCATGGCCGGTCCGGTGTGCGGGCTCATGCTCGGCGACATGGGCGCGGACGTCGTCAAGATCGAGCGGCTCCCGGGCGGCGACGGAACGCGGGGCTTCGTGCCGCCCGAGATCGACGGTGAGTCGGCGGCGTTCATGATGCTCAACCGCGGGAAGCGCGGCGTGGCGCTGGATCTGCGTGACCCGCGCGGCGTCGACGTCGTACGGCGTCTCGCCCGGCGCGCGGACGTGCTCATCGAGAACTTCCGGGTGGGCACCATGGAGCGTATGGGCCTCGGCTGGGAGAGCCTACGCGCGGATAACCCGCGGCTCGTCTACTGTCAGATCACAGGCTTCGGCCGAACCGGGCCGCTCGCGGAGCGCGGCGGCTTCGACCTGATCGCGCAGGGTTACGCGGGGCTCATGAGCATCACAGGTGAGGCCCCCGGAGACGAGCCGGCCGAGACGACGAAGCCGTTGAAGCCGATGAAGATCGGCGCGCCGGTGACCGACATCACCGCGGGCGTCCTGGCCGCCTTCGGCGTGGCGGCGGCGCTCTTCGAGCGTGAGCGGACGGGTGAGGGGCGGCGGGTCGACACGTCGCTCTTCGAGGCGGCCATCGCGCAGACGTATTGGCAGAGCGCGATCGCGCTCGCGTCCGGATCGTCGCCCGGGCCGCTGGGCTCGGCGCACCCGCTCTCGGCGCCCTACCAGGCGTTCCGCACCGCGGACGGCTGGATCAACGTGGGCGCGTCGAACGAGTCGACGTGGGCGCGGCTGACGAACGCGGTCGGGCAGCCCGAACTCCGTCGCGATCCGAGGTTCGCCTCCAACGCGGAGCGTATGCGCTATCTACCCGAGCTGCTCGTCGCCCTCGAGCCGATCTTCGCCGAGCGCACGACCGAGACCTGGCTGGACGAGCTGGAGCGCGCGGGCGTGCCGGCGGGACCGGTCGCCTCCATCGGCGAGATGCTCGAGCATCCCCAAACGATCGCCCGCGAGATGGTGGTCGAGGTCGAGCACTCGCGTCTGGGCACCGTGCGCGCGCTGGGCGCGCCGGTCAAGTTGTCGGGTGGGTCGACCACCAACCGGCGCGGAGCGCCACTCCTCGGCGAGCACACGCGCGAGGTGCTGCGCGAGGCGGGCCTGACCGACACCGAGGTCACCGACCTCGAGCGCGCTGCGGTAGCGCACGCGACTGGCTAGCGAACGGTATCGAGCGCCATCAGCGCGAGCAGCACCGGATGGTAGAGGAGCGAGGCGAGGAACAGCTTTCGCGCAGCGGTCTCCGACATGTCACGTGCGGTGCCGACCGCTACGACGAAGAAGGCCAGGGACGCGACGAGCGCGCCGCCGAAATACCACCGGCCGGTGAGGCCGAGGAGCGTCGGCGTGAGGGAGACGGGCACGAGGGCGAGGGTCGCCGCCATCATGTGCATGCCGATCTGCCGCGCGCCGCCCTGGGGGATCAGCTTGAAGCCCACCATCTCGTAGTCCTCCCGCAGCATCCACGCGAGGCCGAGCACGTGAGGTAGCTGCCAGAGGTACGCGATCGCGAAGAGCGCGATGGCCCCGAAGGAGAGCGCACCCGTCGCGGCGCTCCACCCGATGAGCACCGGCATGGCCCCCGGCACGGCACCGGCGAGCGTGGCGGCGTACGAGTGCCGCTTGAGCGGCGTGTAGACTGCCAGGTAGGCAACTGCCGACAGGGCGGCCAGTCCGGCGGCCGTCCAGCCGCCCGCGACGGCCAGGTACGTCAGGCCGGCGGCCAGGAGCAGGACGCCGAAGCCCAGAGCCTCGGGAGGCCCTACGCGGCCCGACGGGAGAGGCCGCTCGCGAGTCCGCGTCATCACCTTGTCCACGTCGCGCTCGACGTACTGGTTGAGCGCGAGCGCGCCGGCAGTGGCGAGCCCGGTCCCGAGCACCGCATGGACGAGGATCGCGAGGCCGGGGCGGCCGTGCATGGCGACGGAGGCGCTGACGCCGGCCGTGATCATCACATAGAGGGTGATGCCGGGCTTGGTGAGCTCGAAGTAGGCCGGCAGCCGCGCAGCGGGTCTCATGCGGCGATGAAGATAGCGGCAAACGCCGCTCCCTCGGTCCGCTGATCGGCCCGCAGGAAGCGGCCTCCAGCTGGCCCGGCGCGACGACTTACTCCGCGCGCAGCGCTCGGGCCGGGTCGACGCCGGCCGCGCGGGTCGCGGGGATCCACGTCGCCGCGACCGAAACGGCCACCAGCGCGACCGCGACCGCGCCGTAGGTGATCGGGTCGATGGCTCCGACGCCGTAGAGCAGCGTCGCCATCACCGAGCTGAGCGCCGCGGAAGCGACGAGCCCGATCGCCACACCGATACCGGCGAGCACGAGTCCGTGGCGCACGACCATGCCACGCACGGAAGGCGCCGTCGCGCCCAAGGCGAGCCGCACGCCGATCTCGCGCGTACGCTGACTGACCACGTACGAAACCACGCCGTAGATCCCGACCAGCCCGAGCGCGATCGCGATCGCGGAGGCCGCGAAGAGCAGCGACATCGTGAAAGAGACTCGAGATGTGGCCTGCGCGAAGACGTCGGAGAACGCGCGGGGATTCGAGACGGGGATACGCGCGTTGAGCGCTTCCGCCTCACGCCGGAGCACGGGCACGAGCACGAGCGGATCCGACGTCGTCCGCACGAAGATCTCCATGGCGCGCGTCGCCTGCGGGTTGGCCGCCGGGCCGGTCGTGCTCGGCCAGTAGACCATCTCCTCCGCATCTTCCTCGAGGCTCGCGTATCTCACGTTCTCGACGACGCCGGCGATCTGGAACCAATCCTCGTTGGGACCTCCGAGCCGTACACGTCGTCCGAGCGGGCTCGCGTTCGGCCACCACCGGCTCGCGAACGACGCCGACACGACGACGGAGCGCGTACCGTCCGCGCCGTCGCCCGGCTGGAGCGTGCGCCCCTCGACGAGGTCGATGCCCATGGCCTCGAAGAAACCGGGCTCCACGCGGTTGTGGCTGGCGAGGATGGGCAGCTCGCCTTCGCCGCGCGGATGGTCCTCGACCTGGAACGTGAAGAACGGCGCTCCGCCGCCCAGGGGGGAGATCTGCGCGAAGCCGACCGCCTCGACACCCGGCTGCGCGCGCAGCGCGTCGCCGAGGTCGCGGAAGTAGCCCGTGACCTCCTGCCAGCTCTGCACCTCTCCGGGCGGAAGGTTGAGCCCGGCGGAGAGCACGCCCTCGGGTTCGAAGCCAGGGTCCACCTGCCGGAGTGCCTGGAAGCTCCTGGCCATGAGCCCGGACCCAACGAGCAGCACGAGCGCCAGCGCCATCTGCGCGACGACGAGTGAGTTCCTGAGCGCATGCCGCCCGCGGCTGCTCGTCGCGCCGTGAGCGTTGCCGTCGCGCAGGCTGCCGACCAGGCTCGAATGGCCGACGCGCATGAGCGGTACGAGCCCGAAGAACGCGGCGCAGCCGAGCACGATCGCCGCGGTGAACGCGAGCACGCGGAGGTCCACGCCGATCTCCGCCGCGCGAGGCAGCGCCGAGGGCAGGAGATCCATCGACGCGCTCACGGCGGCGACCGCCACCAGGACGCCCAGCGCGCCGCCGAAGAACGCGAGCACGAGGCTCTCGCTCATGCTCGCTCGCACGATATCCGCGCGCCCGGCGCCGATCGCGACGCGCAGCGCGAGCTCCCGCTGCCGTCCTTCGGCACGGACCAGCAGCAAATTGGCGACGTTCGCGCACGCGATGAGCAGGACGAAGCCCACCATCCCGAGGAGGATCCAGAGCGTGGTATCCAGCTCCCCGACGAGGGCTTCCTTCAGCGGCAGCACGACGGCGCCCAGCTCGACCTGAGCGAGAAACGTCGTCTGCCCCGCGGCGTCGGGAAACAGCTCGGGGAGGCGCGAGATGAGCCCCGTGAGCTCGGTGAGCACCCCCTCGGGTGTGGTGCCCGGAGACATCCTGGCGATACCCGTGGCGCCGAAGGCGGCTAGCGGCGCCTGTGCGGGGTTGACCACCAGAGGCGTCCACAGGCGTGCGTCGCGGTTGGGGTGACCGAAGTCCGGCTCCATCACGCCGATGATCTCCCGGGTCGCCCCGTTGAGGTCGAGCGTGCGGCCGATCACCGCCGGGTCCGAGCCGAACGCGTCCCGCCAGAGTCCGTCGCTCAGGATCACGACCGCCTCGCCGTCGGGCGCGCCTTCCGCTTCGGAGAACGTGCGCCCGAGCGCCGCCTCGGCACCGAGCACCGTGAAGAACGACGGGGTGGCGGCCTGCGCCTGCACGCGCTCGACCACGCCTTCGGTGACGAGGTTGGGCATCGCGCCCGTGAAGAGCGCGATCTCCTCGATGGTCGCAGCCTGCTCGCGGTACAGCGCGTAGAGCCCCTGCGACATCGGAAGCTGATCCGCGCCGCCGCGGCCGACGTGCCGGATCTCGATCAGCCGGTCGGGCTCGGCGAACGGGAGCGGCGAGAGGAGCACGCCGTCCACGAGCGTGAAGACGGCGGTGTTGGCGCCGATCCCCAGCGCCAGCGTGACGACCGCGACGCCGGCGAACGTGGGATGGCGGACCAGGTTCCGGAGCGCGAGTCGGAGGTCGGCGAAGAGGCCGCTCATGAGTACTCCCGCGTGGAGGGTCGCGTGCCGACCAAGAATAGGACGCGGCGACCACCCGAGGGCGTTGCCCCGGGGCGTGCCACGTCGGCCGCCCATGAGTGTATTCTTCTCCTATGCTCCAGACCGGCCGCGCGCCGAAGCGCATCCTATGGGTCGACGACGAGGTCGACCTGCTGAAGCCGCACCTCTTGTTTCTGCAGGCGCGCGGCTACCACGTGGACGCCATCTCCAATGGCGACGACGCGCTGGAGCTCATGCGCGAGTCGCCCTACGACCTGGTGCTGCTGGACGAGCAGATGCCGGGCCGGAAGGGCCTCGAGGTGCTCGCGATCCTCCGCCGCGAGGACCCGCACCAGCGGGTGGTGATGGTGAGCAAGTCCGAGGAGGACCACACGTTGACCGAGGCGATCGGCCGTCGCGTGGACGACTACCTGGTCAAGCCGACGAGTCCGCGGCAGGTGCTCTCGGTCGTGAAGCGCGTGCTGGAAGGCACGTCGATCCGCCAGCAGCGCGTCGCGCAGGACCTCGCGGCGCGCTTCCCGACGCTCTCGCGCATGTGCCAGGAGGCTCGCACCGCGGAAGAGTTCGCGAGGGCCTACACGGAGCTCGTGGATTGGCAGCTCACGCTGGGAGAGGCGGGTGAGCAGGGACTGCTCGACACCGTGCGCTCCCTCGTGGTCGATCTGCGACGTGACTTCGGCTCATGGGTCATGCGCGAGTACCCACGCTGGGTGAGGGGCGCGTCCGACCGACCTACGCTCTCGGTGGACGTGGTGAAGAAGTTCCTCGTGCCGAGGCTGAGCGAGCGGCCGGTCTATCTGGTCGTGCTCGACTGCATGCGCCTCGACCAGTGGCGCGCCATGACGCCGCTCATCGCCCAGCACTTCGAGATCGAGGAGTCCTGGCACTACTCGATCCTGCCGACGGCCTCACCTTATGCGCGGAACGCGATCTTCAGCGGACAGTATCCCGACCAGATCGCCGCGGAGAACCCGGGCTGGTGGGACTCGTCCGACGACGAGGGGAGCCTGAACGCGTTCGAGGACCGTCTGCTCGCCACGCAGCTCGAGCGGCTCACGGGCCGCCACGTGCCGGTGCACTACGACAAGATCTTCTCGGATCGCCAGAGCGATCAGGTGCGCGCCCGCGTGAACTCGGCGCTCAAAGTGCCAGGCTCCGTCATCGCGCTCGTGTTCAACTTCGTGGACCTCATGACGCACGGAAGGTCCGAGTCGCCGATCCTGATGGAGGTCGCCCGTGACGAGGCGGCGCTCCGCGACCTCACCCGCGCGTGGTTCGAGCGCTCGACCGCCTACGAGGTGATCCGAGAGGCCGCACGACAGGGTCATCAGGTGGTGCTCACGACGGACCACGGCTCGATCCTGTGCCAGCACCCGACCACGGTCTTCGCTCGCCGGGACGTGACCAGCAACCTACGCTACAAGTTCGGCCAGGATCTCCGCGCCGAGGTGGCGTCGACGGCGTACAACACCCGCGACGAGAAGGATCTGCGGTTGCCCGAGGGCAAGCTCGGCATGTCGTATCTGCTCGCGCTCGAAGACTATTTCTTCGTCTATCCGACCAAGCTCCGCGAGTATCAAGCGCGCTACCGTAACGCGTTCCTCCACGGGGGTATCAGCCCGGAGGAGATGATCGTCCCCGTCGCGACGCTCACGCCGCGCCCATAGGCAGGCTCGCCCCGTCCGTGTCGGTCTTCACGCGCGTCCTTTCCTACCTGAGACCTCACCGGGGCATCATCGCCGGCGCGGTGGCGGCCACGGCCGCCTTCGCGCTGTTCGACGCGGCGGTCTTCGTCCTGCTCATCCCGTTCGTCGAGACGTTGTTCGTGGGCACCGGGGGTGTGGGCGGCCCGGGCGCCGAAACGGCCATGACGAGGCTGCTCGACGCCACCGTCCATCGCTGGGTGGACCCCGCGGGGGACCCGGTCGCGGCCACCGGGCGGATCATCGCGCTCATCCTGCTCGCGTTCCTGGGCAAGAACGTCTTTCAGTTCGTGCGCGCGTATCTCCTGGCTCGCGCCGAGCAGGGACTCAACAAGGATCTCCGGGACTCGGTCTACGACCATCTCATCGGCCTGGATCTGGCGTTCTTCGGGCGCACGCGCACCGGCCAGATCGTCAGCCGCCTGACCACCGAGATCGAGCAGCTGCGCACGCTCGTCACGGCGGAGCTGTCGAGGCTCCTCTCGTCGGTCTTCGAGTTCGCCGTGGCGCTCACCGCCATGCTCCTCATCTCGTGGAGGCTGACGCTCGCCGCGTTCGTCGTGGTGCCGCTCGCGATGGCGGTGTGGGGACCGCTCGTCGCGCTGCTCAGGAAGCGCGACCGGAAGGCCCTGCATCTCGGCGGCGAGGTGAACGCGCACGTTTCGGAGACCGTCGCCGGCATTCGGCTGGTGAAGGCTGGCACCGCGGAGACGAGCGAGCGGGCGCGGTTCAGGGGCCTCACGCGCGACTACTTCGACCACGTCATGCGCGCCGAGAGAGCGCGCGCGCTCGCCCTCCCGATGACCGAGATGCTCGCCGCGACGGGCACGGCGGTCCTCCTCTGGTACGGCGCGCGCCTCGTGGCGGCCGGAGGTCTCGGCGGAGCCGAGTTCGTCGGCTTTCTCGCGCTCTCGCTCAAGTTGTACTCGCCGGTCAAGAACGTGGCGAAGTTCCCGGCGACGGCGCAGCCCGGGCTCGTCGCGGCGGAGCGGGTGTTCGAGTTCCTGGACGCTCGCGCCGGGATCGTCGACCGGGCCGACGCGGTTCCGCTCCGCGGGTTCGAGCGGGCGATCGAGTTCGAGGCCGTGTCGTTCGCGTACCGAGAGGGCGAGCCAGCCCTGCACGACGTGTCGTTCAGCATTCCCAGAGGCTCTCTGGTGGCGCTGGTCGGCCCGAGCGGCTCGGGAAAGAGCACGATCGCCGATCTGCTCGTGCGCTTCTTCGACGTCTCCAGCGGGCGCGTCACCATCGACGGCACGGACGTGCGAGACGTACGCGTCGCGGACCTGCGGGCGCTCATGGGCATCGTCTCCCAAGACACCGTCCTCTTCCACGACACCGTAGGCGCGAACATCGCGTACGGACGGCCGGACGCGACCCAGGCCGAGATCGAAGTCGCCGCGCGCGCCGCGCACGCCCACGAGTTCGTACAGAAGCTCCCGCGCGGCTACGACACGGTCGTCGGCGAGCGCGGCGTTCAGCTCTCGGGCGGCCAACGGCAGCGTGTCGCCATCGCGCGCGCGCTGCTCCGCGACGCGCCGATCCTCGTGCTCGACGAGGCGACCAGCTCGCTCGACTCGGAGTCGGAGCGCGTCGTTCAGGACGCGATCGAGAAGCTGCTCGAGGGGAGGACGGTGCTGGTGATCGCGCACCGGCTCTCGACGGTCCATCGGGCGGACGAGATCCTCGTCGTCGATCAGGGACGGATCGTCGAGCGCGGCACGCACGCCGATCTCCTGGCCGCCGCCGGCACCTACCGCCGCCTTCACGACCTGCAGCTCACACTGCCGTTCACCGGAGTCACGGCTGGCGACGCAGGGACGGCGCACGGTTGGAAGCCGCCGGCCAACGTCACCGCCGGCGCGTCGTGACCTCGAGCAGTCCCGACGAGACCAGAACGCTCAGGCACGCGCTCGAGCACGTCGCGTTTCGGGCGGTTCGCGTGAGCGCGGGCGTCGTACCGGAATCTCTCGCGGACTCGGCGGGCGCCGTCTTGGGAAGAACGATGGGCAGTCTCGTGCGGTTGCGCCGCGCGGACGTGGACCGTCATCTCGCCTGGGCGTTCCCGGACGCTCCCGCCGAGTGGATACGGCGCACGGCCGTCGCATGCTATGCGCATTTCGGGAGGGAGGCCGCCGCGTTGCTGAGAGCCGACCGGTGGACGCCCGAGGCGATTCGTGCACGGACGACCGTGCACGGCTTCGAGGGGTTCGCCGACGCGGTCGCGGCCGGTCGAGGCGTCGTGCTCCTCACGGGTCACCTCGGGAACTGGGAGATGGGGGGCGCGGCCATCGCGGCGCGGGGAATCGCGCTCGACGTGGTCGGCAAGGGAATGTCGAACCGCCGGTTCCAGCAGGACCTGTTCGCGACGCGGTCGCGCCTCGGCATGCGCGTCATCGAGATGGGAGACGCGACGAAGGAGGCGCCGCGGGCCCTGGCCAAGGGCCGCGTCGTGGCCATGCTCGGCGACCAGCAGGCGCATCGCGGCGGCATCCTGCTTCCGTTCTTCGGCCGCCCGGCGTCGACCTCTCGAGGGTCCGCGCTGTTCGCGCTCCGCGCGGACGCCCCCGTCTACGTCGCGTTCTGCCTCCGCGAGAGGGGCCGGGAGCCTCGGTACACGCTGACGTTCGACCCCCTGACGGTGAGCCGCACCGGCGACGGCGAAGGGGACGTGGTCGCGCTCCTGGCGGCCTACGGGAAGGCCCTCGAGGACGCCATCGAGAGGGCTCCGCATCAATACTTTTGGCACCACCGCCGGTGGAAGGGCGCCAATTAGGCAGGATCGTTCTCCGTTCCCGAGGGAACTCACCGGAACGGCTGCGGAAGGGCAGGTTAGTATCAGCCGCCATGATCTATGTCTGCATTCCGACCCACGACGAAGCTGCCACCGTCGGCGTTCTGATGTGGAAGGTGCGTAAGGTCCTGAGCGAGCTCGACCGCCCGTTCACGATCGTCGTGCACGACGACGCCTCCACGGACGACACGGCTCAGGTGCTCGCGCGGTACAAGCGCACGCTGCCGCTCCACGTGCTGCGCTCGAGCGAGCGGATCGGTTACGGTCGCTCCGTGGAAACGATGCTGCGCTACGTGCAGGCGGAGGCGCCGTACCCCAAGCGTGACTGTGCGGTGGTGATGCAGGCCGACTTCACGGAGGATCCGCAGGACATGGTCCCGCTCGTGAAGCAGATCGAGGGGGGCGCGGACATCGTGGCGGGGTGCGTGGCCGACACGAAAGGCCCGCTGCCGAAGGGCGCCAAGACGGTGCGTTGGGTGACCGAGAAGGTGTTCCGAGGGGTCTTCAGGAAGGCCCCGGTATCCGATCCGCTCGGCGGGCTTCGCGCCTATCGGGTGATCGTGCTCAAGAAGGCGCTGCGCGATCGCGCGGCTCCGCTGATCACCTCGGACGGGTGGGCCGCGAACGTCGAGCTGCTCGCCAAGCTCGCTCCCCACGCGAGACGCATCGCCGAAGCGCCGCTCGCCATGCGCTACGACCTCCAGATGCGCCCCTCACGGTTCAAGCCCGTGCACACGCTGTGGTCGTTGGCGCGTCTGCCGGCCCCCGCTTGGGCACCACCCGCCGAGGTGGAGGCGACATGAGGAGCGCGCTCTCGATCACGCTCGCGGCGGCGGTCGCGCTCGGTGCCTGCTCGAAGGCAGAGCAGCAGGCCGGGGGGCTCCACAAGCTCGACCTGAAGATCGGCGCGCTGGTGCCCCTTTCG
>Ga0105107_10003082_pt1 | contig 11031 bp, 11 predicted proteins | sample PPLLaktember2015_6_FD_79335 | JGI IMG/M metagenome (GOLD analysis project Ga0105107, IMG submission 79335) | Freshwater sediment microbial communities from Prairie Pothole Lake near Jamestown, North Dakota, USA - PPLs Lake P8 Core (1) Depth... | ecosystem: Environmental > Aquatic > Freshwater >... | reverse complement strand
CACGAACATCCTCGGCAACCGCGACGGTGAGGTGCTCGACGACCCGGAGTCCTTCAAGACCAAGGAGGAATCCAAGCTCGGCGTGCTGGAGCACATCTTGCAGCCCGACCTCTATCCGCAGCTGTACGGCGACATGTACCACAAAGTGCGGATCAACTACTACCCACCGCGCGGCGACAACAAGGAAGGATGGGACAACATCGACATCTTCGGCTGGATGGGATATCCCATGCAGATCAAGGTCGACTTCCTGTGTCGCGACTCGATCCTCGCCGCCCCGATCGTGCTCGACCTGGTGCTCTTCATGGACCTCGCGCAGCGCGCGGGCATGGGCGGGATCCAGGAGTGGCTCTCGTTCTACTTCAAGTCGCCGCAGACCGCACCGGGTCTCTACGCCGAGCACGATCTGTTCATCCAGCACTGGAAGCTCAAGAACACGCTTCGCTGGATCATGGGCGAGGAGCTCGTGACGCACCTCGGAGTGGAGTACTACGACTAGGGATGGGACGAGCCGAGGGCGGTTCGTCGTCCTCGAAGGGCTCGACGGAGTCGGGAAGTCCACGCAGGTGGCGTTGCTCGCCGCCTGGCTCGAGGGTGTGGGCGTGCCGCATGTCGTCGTGCGAGAGCCGGGCGGCACGCCTCTCGGCGAGGCGATCCGCGAGGTGGCGCTCACACGTACGGATCTCGACGTCGGACCCGCCTCGGAGCTGCTGCTGATGCTCGCTGCGCGTGCCGCGCTGGTGCGCGACGTGCTGAGGCCGGCGCTCGACGAGGGCAAGCTGGTGATCGCCGACCGGTTCTCGATGTCGACCCTGGCGTATCAGGCGCACGCCCGCGGGCTCGACCCGGAGCGGGTGCGCTCGGCCATCGAGTTCGCGACCGGCGGGCTGCGCCCTGACCTGTGCGTGGTGCTCGACGTTCCGCTCGAGGAGGCGTCCGCCCGCCGGAAGGCCGGAGCCGCGCGGCCCGACCGCATCGAGCGCGAAGGGGAAGCCTTCCGGCGCAAGGTGCGGGATGCCTATCTTGCCCTCACGGAGACCGAGCCGGGCGCCGAGCTGCTCGACGCGAGGGGGACACCGGCGGAGGTCCACGCGCGGATACGCGATCTGATCGTGGCGCGGCTTCCCGCGGTCGTTCCAGCGGTCGCGCGCGCGGGGCAGTCGATCGGGGAGGGTGAGCGGGATGGAGCATGACTCGGAGGGCCGACCCGTGAGACGCAGCGCCGTGGCGCCCATCGTCGTGCTCATCGTTTCGGCGATCACCGGCGGTTGGCTGCTCCAGCAGGGCGTCGACCGAGCCGAGAACGTGTACGTGCAGGTTCGCGTTCTGCAGGAGGTCGTCGATCGCGTCGAGTCCTCGTACGTCGAGGAGGTCGACGAGGGGACGCTCTACAACTCGGCGATCGACGGGTTGATCCAGGAGCTCGGCGACCCGCATACCTCGCTCATTCGCGCGTCGGACTACGAGGACCTGCGCATCCGCACCGAGGGCGAGTACGGCGGCGTCGGGCTCGAGGTGCAGGAACGGAACGGTTACGTCACCGTCATGACGCCGATCCCGGGTGGACCCGGTGAGCGGGTGGGTGTGAGAGCCGGCGATCAGTTCTTCGAGATCGACGGCGTGCCCGCCGACACGATGGCGACCGATCAAGCCGTCGATCTCCTGCGTGGTCAGCCGGGCAGCGAGGTGACGGTGCGCATGCTCCGGCCCGGCGTGGACGAGCCGATCGAGTTTGCGATCGAGCGCGCGGTCATCCATCTCCGGGCGGTCCCGTTCGCCGTCATGCTCGACGACGAGGTCGGCTACGTGCCGCTGCAGACGGTCAGCGAGACGTCGTCGGTGGAGCTGTCGAACGCGATCGACTCGCTGAGGGCCGAAGGCATGAAGGGCCTCGTCTTCGACCTGCGTGGGAACGGCGGCGGCCTGCTCGACCAAGGCATCGCGGTCACGGACTTATTCCTGCCCGATGAAAAAGTCATCGTCGAGACGCGCGGGCGCGCGCGGGACCAGAACGAGACGTTCCGCTCCACCGTTGCCGACAGCTACGAGGATCTGGAGATCGTCGTGCTGGTCGATGCTTCGAGCGCGTCGGCCTCCGAGATCATTGCGGGAGCGCTCCAGGATCACGACCGAGCCGTCGTGATCGGCGAGACCACGTTCGGCAAGGGATCGGTGCAGAGCCTCTTCCGCCTGACCGGTGGGGACGTGCTGCGACTGACCACCGCGAAGTGGTACACGCCGCTGGGTCGCTCCATCCACCTCGAGCCGGAAGACAGGCTCGCGCCGAGCGAGCACGAGCTCACGCTGTCGGGACAGGCAGTGCCGCAGGCGAGCGCGGAAGGACGACCCGAGTACCACACGCCGTCGGGTCGCGTGGTCTACGGCGGTGGCGGAATTACGCCGGACGTCTTCGTGTTGCCGGAGACGCTCACGCCTTCCGAGGTGGAGAGCGTGCGCAACCTCATCCCCCGCATCGGCAGGCTGTATACCGCGATCTTCAACTTCGCCGTCGAATACGTGCGGGCGCATCCGTCCCTCGAGGTCGGCTTCGCGGTGAGCGATGCGGATCTGGATCGACTCTTCGCCGCGCTCCCGCAGTGGGAGGCCGAGGTGAGCCGAGACGACTTCGACCAGTCTCGGCGCTTCATCCGCTACCAGCTCGAGCGCGAGATCGCGTCGCAGGCGTGGGGTGACGACGGCGAGTTCCTGCAGATGCGCGGCTACGATCGCCAGCTCGAGCGGGCCCTGGAGCTGCTGGCCGGCGTGGGCTCCACCGAGGAGCTCTTCTCGGCCGTCGCGGCCTGGCGGCCGTAGCCGCTCGGCCGCACAGAACGTCGCGAAGCTGACGCGCGTGGCCGACGACCCGGGCGAAGTCGCCCAGCTCCTGCGCGAGATTCGCGACGCGCAGAGGGCGCAGCTGGCGAAGCAGGACGAGGCTCTGCGCATACAGCGCGAGCAGCTCCTCCTGGTCCAGCGCCAGGCCGAGCGCGCGGAGCGGATCAACGATCGCGCGGAGCAGCTGCAGACTCGAAGTGCGGAGATGATCGGTGTAGCACGCAAGACGCTCTTCGCGATCCTCCCGATCCTCGTCGTCCTGATCGCCTACGTGACCTGGCTGATCTTCCGGTAGGGACCGGCTGCGGCCGTCCGGCGGGTTAGATTCCGCCGCGTCGTCCCACACCGTCATGTCGCAGTCCCTTCGTCCAGGGTCCCTTTCCTGATGCTCGTCTCCTCTCCGCGGTCGCGCGCCTGACATGTTCGTCGATCGGGCGGTCATCGAGGTGCGCGGGGGCACCGGCGGCTCCGGTTCCGACGCGTTCCGTCGTGAGAAGTACGTGCCGAGGGGCGGACCGGCCGGCGGGGACGGCGGCCGCGGCGGCGATGTCGTGCTCGAGGCCGACGCGCAGTTGAGCACGCTTCTCGACTTGAGCTACCGGCGCCACTTCGCGGCGGAGCATGGGGAGCACGGAAAGGGCGGTAACAAGACCGGCCGCTCGGGCGACGAGCTGGTCCTGAAGGTTCCGCCCGGTACCATCGCGCTCGACGACGCCACGGGCGAGGTACTGGGCGAGATGGTCACGGACGGCCAGCGGCTCGTCGTGGCGCGTGGCGGACGGGGCGGACGGGGCAACACACACTTCAAGTCCTCGACCCACCAAGCCCCGCGGGAATGGGAGCCCGGTGGAGAGGGCGAGGCGAGGCGCGTGCGCCTCGAGCTCAAGCTCATCGCCGACGTCGGGCTCGTCGGTGAGCCCAACGCGGGTAAGTCCACGCTGCTCGCGTCGGTGACCTCGGCGCGCCCGAAAGTGGCGGATTACCCGTTCACAACGCTGGAGCCGGGGCTCGGCGTGGTCGCGCTCACCGGATTCCGGTCGTTCGTCATCGCGGACATCCCGGGCATCATCGAGGGCGCGCATCTCGGGCGTGGGCTGGGGCATCAGTTTCTTCGTCACATCGAACGCACTCGGGTTCTGCTGCTGATGGTTCCGGCGGATGCACCCGATCCGCAGGCGGTTCTCGATCAGCTGCGGGGCGAGCTCGCGGCCTACTCGCAGGGACTCGCGGCTCGCCCCTACTGGATCGGGCTGTCGAAGACGGACCTAGTAGCGCCCGACGAGTCTTTGCCGGAGCTCTCGGCTCCGGGCGCGCTCGGCGTCTTGGCGTTCTCCGCCGTCACGCGGCGCGGTCTCGATGAGCTGCTCGAGGCGCTCTGGGAGTCGAGCCGCGCGGCCGCCGCCGAGGCGAGAGCCGACGGTGAAGACGAGGAGTGGTGAGCATGCGCGACGAAGGCGAGGTGCGCGCGCTGCTCACGCTGGACGCGCTTCCGGGCATTGGCCTGGTGCGTCTGAAGCGCCTCGTCGATGCCTTCGGGTCGGCCGAGCGAGCACTCGCGGCTCCGCCGCGGGCATTCGAGGAGGTGGCCGGCTCCGAGACCGCGCGCGGCCGACAGGACCCGGCGGTCCACGCACACATCGACGCAGCGCTGCGGCTCGCCGAGCGATGCGGAATGGACGTGTGCACGTGGAAGAGCGCCGATTATCCTGCGCGCTTCTTCCAGCTGCACGATCCGCCGCCCGTGCTCTTCCTGCTCGGCCGGCGCGAGCTCCTTTCGACGCGCATGGTGACCGTGGTGGGAGCGCGTCGCGCCACCGCCCGGTCGCGGGACGTGGCGGAGCGACTGGGGAAGGCGCTCGGACTCGCCGGCGTGACGGTCGCGAGCGGACTCGCGCTCGGGATCGACGCGGCCGCCCACCGCGGCGCGCTCGCGGCGAACGGGCAGACGGTCGCAGTGCTCGGGCGTGGAGCGGACGAGCCGTATCCACCCGGTCATCGCGCGCTCTTTCGTAGGATCGCTCGGGAAGGACTCGTGGTCAGCGAGTTCCTGCCGGGCACGCCGCCTCTCCCGCATCACTTCCCCCGCCGCAACCGCATCCTGGCGGCCCTCGCCGAGGCTGTGGTGGTCGTCGAGGCCGCGAGGACCAGCGGCTCTCTCATCACCGTGGACCACGCGCTCGATCTCGGCATCGACGTGTGGGCGGTGCCGGGCCCCATCGAGACGGCGCCGTGCGAGGGAAGCAATCGTCTGATCGCGGACGGAGCGAAGCTGCTCGTTTCGGTTCCCGAGTTCGTACGGGCGATCACGGGAGCGGAGGCGAAGAACGAGAGAGGCGCCGATCCCCTCCGTGGAGCCGCGGGGCGGGTGCTCGCGCGACTAGGCGCCGAGACGCTCGGCGTCGATCAGGTGGCGACGGCGGCGCAGGTTCCCGTCGAGGAGGCGCTCGCGCTCCTCACCGAGCTGGAGCTCGGCGGCCTCGTGCGGCAGCTGCCCGGAATGCGCTTCCAGCGCGTGGCCTGAGATGCAATACACCGGAGGCGCCATTCGGTCGGTGTACGTGCACGCGCCGTTTTGCGTGCGGCGCTGCGTGTATTGCGACTTCGCGGTTACGGTGCGGTCCGAGGGCGACGTCACCGGGTGGGCGTCGGCGTTGGAGGCAGAGCTCCGGCTGCTCGCGGCGGAAGGCGAGCGTATCGCTGATCGGCTCGACACGCTCTACGTGGGAGGCGGAACGCCGTCCCTGCTCGGCGCGTCGGCCATGCATGCCCTGGCCCGCGCTCTGGGCGAGCATCGCGTCGCTTCCACGGAGCTCGAGTGGACCGCGGAGGCGAACCCCGAGAGCTTCGACCCGGACCTCGCGAGGGCGTGGCGCGAGGCCGGCGTGAACCGCGTCAGTCTCGGCGTCCAGAGCTTCCACGAGCCGACGCTCCGGTGGATGGGCCGCCTGCACGGAGCCGAAGGCGCGCGCCGAGCCGTCCGCGCCGCCAAGGAGGCCGGCTTGATCAACGTGAGCGTGGACCTCGTGTTCGGCCTTCCCGCCTCGCTCGGCCGGCCGTGGAGCGCGGATCTGGCGGACGCCCTGGCGCTCGACGTGCCGCACGTGAGCCTCTACGGCCTGAGCGTGGAGCCGGCCACCGCGTTGGGCCGCGCCGTGGCCGAGGGAAGGGAGCCGCCGGTGGACGAGGAGCGCTACCGCGAGGAGTTCCTCGAGGCGGCCGAGATGCTTCGCGGCGCCGGCTACGAGCACTACGAGGTGTCGAACTTCGCGCGGCCGGGATACGCGTCACGCCACAACGCCGTCTACTGGGACGGGCGCCCGTACGTCGGACTCGGGAACGGAGCTCACAGTTACCGGCACCCGGTTCGTCGATGGAACGTGCGGGACTGGGCGCTGTATCGCGAGCGCGTGATGGCAGGAGAGACTCCCGAGGAAGGGCGCGAGACGATCGACGCGGCGGCCGAGTCGCTCGAGCGCGCGTGGCTCTCCCTCCGCACGAGCGACGGCGTGTCGCTCTGCGACCTCTCCGAGGAGGCCCGCCAACTCGTCGACTCATGGCGGCGCGCCGGCCTCGCTGAAGGCGACGCGACGCGTGCCCGCCTCACGCCGGAGGGTTGGCTTCTGCTCGACCGCCTCGCCGTCGAGCTGGACGCCGCGACGGCGGCTCCGTTGATCTCAGGCGCCCGTTGACCCGCAGGGCGCCGCGTCTCGATCTTCGAACATGCCCGGTCTGGAGCGTAAGGAAGTGGCAGGAACGGACCTGAGCGAGCGCGAGCGCCAGGTGCTGGAGGCCGTCGTGCGCACGTACGTCGCCACGGCCGAGCCGGCCGGCAGTCGCACCGTGTCGCGGGGGTTCGATCTGGGCATCTCCGCCGCGACGGTGCGCAACACCATGAGCGACCTCGAAGCCAAGGGGTACCTCTTCCATCCGCACACGTCGGCGGGCCGCATCCCCACCGACCAAGCGTACCGCTTCTTCGTCGATCGGTTGATGGAGCCGCGCGCGCCCTCGCCGGCCGAGCGGGCGAGCCTCGAGCGGGAGCTGGAGCGGGCCGGCTCCTCGGCGGTCGAGCGCCTGATCCTGCACGCGACGCGCGTCCTGAGCCTCATCTCGAACGAGCTCGGCGTGGCCGTGGCCCCGCGACTGGAGACGGCGGTGCTCGAGAAGCTCGAGCTGATCCAGGTCTCCTCGAGCAAGGTGCTGCTCGTGGCGACGATCCGGGGCGGCGTCGTGCGCACCGTCTACGTCGATCTGCCGATCGAGGTCCCGCCCGACACGCTCGTCACCGTCACCATGGCGCTCAACGAGCGCCTCGGCGGTCTCTCGCTCACCGAGATCCGTCGTACGCTCTCCGCGCGGCTCCGTGACAGCGCGAACGACGAGACCGGACAGGAGATCATCAACATCTTCATCCAGTCCGGCGCCGAGCTGTTCGACTTCGGCACCATCGACGCGTCCCGGCTGCACCTCGGTCCGACCAGCGTGTTGGCGTCACAGCCCGAGTTCGGCACCGGAGAGCGGCTGAAGAGCCTGATCGACCTGACCGATCAGAAGGACCTCCTGGCTGCCGCCGTCGGCAACCGGGAGCACAAAGGGACGATCAGGATCACGATCGGCGGCGAGAACGATCAGAGCGCGCTCTCGGACTTCACGCTCGTCACGGCCGAGTACAGCGTCGGAGGGCTTCGCGGCGTGATCGGCGTCATCGGCCCGACACGCATGCCCTACGAGAAGGTCGTGACGATCGTCGACTACACCTCCTCGCTGGTCTCGCGAGTGCTCGCGCCGTGACGCGGGCTACTCGCCAGGCGCCGCCCCACATTTCCGAATCTCCTGATGGCTGATTACTACCAACTGCTGGGTGTCTCGCGCGGTGCCGAGACCGACGAGATCAAGAAGGCGTATCGACAGCTCGCCCTGCAGTACCATCCGGACCGCAACCAAGGCTCCAAAGAGGCCGAGGAGCGGTTCAAGGAGGTCACGCAGGCGTACGAGGTCCTGCGCGATCCCGAGAAGCGCGCGCTGTACGACCGCTACGGCGAGCAGGGGGTGAAGGGCCGCGCGGGCGCACCCAATTTCGATTTCGGCGACGCGATCGAGATCTTCATGCGCGACTTCGGCGGGTTCTCGGGCCTCGAGGACCTGTTCGGCATGCGCGGAGCTCGCACGCAGCGCTCCACGCACCGCCGCGGCCAGACCGTGCGCATCAGGCTGACGCTCACGCTGGCCGAGGTCGCGAAGGGCGCGAGCAAGACGGTGCGCGTGGCACTCCTCGATCAATGCGCGCGCTGCAGCGGAAGCGGCGCCGAGCCAGGCACGGCACCCACGACGTGTCGCGTCTGCGAGGGCTCCGGCGAGGAGCGCATGGTCCAGCGCTCCGTGTTCGGCCAGTTCGTGAGCGTCCAGCCTTGCCGCACGTGCCAGGGCGAGGGCCGGATCATCGAGAAGCCGTGCAGCGAGTGCTCCGGCGAAGGCCGTACGCGCAGCGAGAAGGAGATCGACATCGAGGTCCCGGCCGGCGTCACGTCGGAGAACTTCCTCACGCTGAGAGGAAGAGGCAGCGCCGGCCCGCGGGGAGGACCGCGAGGCGATCTCGTGGTGCTGCTCGAGATCCAGGAGGATCCGAGGTTCGCGCGCGAGGGCTCCGATCTCGTGCACGAGCTGCCGATCACGTTCGCCCAGGCTGCGCTCGGCGCCGAGGTGGAGGTCCCGACGATCGAGGGCGCCGCGCGCGTGACGGTTCCGGCGGGCATCCAGAGCGGCGAGATGCTCCGCATGAAGGGGCTCGGCCTCCCCGAGCTCAATGGAACGGTGCGCGGCGACCAGGTGGTGCGTGTCGTGGTCTGGACACCCGACGAGCTGACCCCTGAGCAGGAAGGGCTCATGCGGAAGCTTCGCGCGATCGAGACCCCCGCACCCGCGCAGGTCCGGCTCCGCACCCAGAAGGGCTTCTGGTCGCGCGTGAAAGAGGCGTTCACGGGAGGATGAGGGATGCCCAGCGCATCCCCGGCCGCTGGCTCGAGCTGCGTGTTCGCGACCGGTCTGCCGCTGAGCCGTCCCCTCTGCTCGTGGAGGGCCTGCTGGCGCTCGGCGCGCGCGCCGCGCAGGAGATCGACGGGTGGTTCGTCACCGCGATCGAGGAGCCGCCTGACGTAGACGCGTTCGTCACTCGGGCCGCGGCTACGCTGCGCGAGATGAGCGGATCCCACGCGATCGAGCTCGAGACGTCGTGGCGGAGCCAGGAGGACTGGGCGGAGACGTGGAAGCGCGGGCTCGAGCCGCGGTGGATCACCGAGCGGCTGCTGGTGCGACCATCCTGGGCGCCCGTCTCCTCCGACCGGCCGCACGTCGAGATCGTGATCGACCCGGGGATGGCGTTCGGCACCGCCGAGCACGCCACCACGCGCGGCTGTCTCCGGCTGCTCGACCGCACGGTAGATGAAGGCCACCGCGTGCTCGACGTGGGATCGGGCTCGGGCATCCTGGCGATCGCGGCCGCCCGGCTCGGCGCGGAGAGTGTCGTGGCGCTCGAGGCCGACCGGCTGGCCTGCGAGGCGCTGAGGGAGAACATCGAGCGGAACGGCGTGGCCGATCGCGTTCGCTGTGTCGAAGCGATGGTCGCTCCCGCGGACCTCGCCCGCATGGGCCCCGTCTCGGGCATCGTCGCGAACATCGAGTCGGGACCCCTCACGACGCTGATGCCGGGGTTCGAGGCCGCGGTGGAGCCCGGAGGCTGGCTCGTCCTCTCGGGGATCCTCGATCACGAATGGCCGTCGATGCGCGCGCGCGCCGAAGCCGCCGGGTTCCGACTGCAGGATCTCGACGCCGAAGGGGAATGGCGAGCGGCGTTGCTCCTCAAGCCGCTCGCTTCGTCACCGCCTCCCTGAGCGCGCGCTCGGCGAGAGCGATCGCGTACCACCGGCTGACCTCGCGCTGCGACCGGGGGTCGACACCCCGGCCGATCCAGCGCACCGTCTCCCTGAGCTTGGCGGCGACCGCGGGTCCGCCGGGTGGCGGGGCGGGAGCAGCGACGGCGATCACCCACACGTCGCAGGCGAGCGCGCCGTCGGCATTCTCGCCGAGCACGCTTCGCCATGGACCTCGCCAGGGATCCAGAATGCGGAAGCGGTCAGGATAGGACTCCAAGATCGCGCGTAGTCTGCTGCCGTCCACGGAACGGTCCACGCGGCGGGTCACGAGCTCGACCAGCTCACGGAGTCGGAGCGCCGGGTGCGTGTGCTCGCGGAGCGCGCCCTCCGCGAATGCGGCGATCGGGTGCATCGCACACCTCCTGAAGTGGTGGTCACGACGCGACAAGCTCACGAACCATATGGAGCACCTCCATATCGCGTGGGGACGGCTTTTCCCCAACGTGTTCCCAATTCCGACGCTCGCGTCCCGCTTCGCCCCATCGTAGTCTGATCGCATGTCCGATCCGTCCTGCATCTTCTGCAAGGTCGCCGCGGGGACGATACCCGCTTCGGTCGTCCACTCGAGCGAGCGCCTCGTGGCGTTCCGGGACATCGACCCGAAGGCCCCCGTGCACATCCTCGTGATCCCTCGGGAGCATCTCGCGTCGCTCGACGCGGTCGACGAACGGCACCGTGCGCTGCTCGGCGAGATCCTCCTGCTGGCGCGGCACCTGGCCAGGGACGAAGGGATCGCCGAGCGCGGCTACCGGACCGTGATCAACACGGGCGCCGACGGCGGCCAGTCCGTCCATCACCTGCACCTGCATCTGCTCGGAGGACGCGCGCTCGGTTGGCCACCGGGGTGACGCGTTTGTAGCTTCCTCGCCGCGCGCATCCGCGCGCGGAGTCCCCAGACCTGCGAGAACGTCGTGGCCAGCCCGCTCAAGGCCCGCATCCAGTCCGATCTGAACGCGGCGCGCAAGGGGCGAGACAAGCTCCGCACCCTCGTGCTGTCCACCATCCTGGCGGACATGAAGTACCGCGAGATCGAGGAGATCCGCGAGGGCGACGACGACATGATGGTCCAGGTCATCTCCAAGGGCATCAAGCAGCGCAAGGACGCCGCCGAGCAGATGCGCGGCGGCGGTCGCGAGGACCTCGCGGCCAACGAGGAAGCCCAGCTCGCCATCCTCGCGGCCTATCTGCCGGAGAGCCTCACCGAGGCGGACGTCAGGGCGATGATCCGCGAGGCGATCGCCGCGGGGACGACGCAGGTCGGGCCGCT
>Ga0105107_10003081_pt1 | contig 11032 bp, 10 predicted proteins | sample PPLLaktember2015_6_FD_79335 | JGI IMG/M metagenome (GOLD analysis project Ga0105107, IMG submission 79335) | Freshwater sediment microbial communities from Prairie Pothole Lake near Jamestown, North Dakota, USA - PPLs Lake P8 Core (1) Depth... | ecosystem: Environmental > Aquatic > Freshwater >... | reverse complement strand
TGGACGCCCATGAAGTCGTTGGGCGCGCTGATCACCTCCACGCTGCCGTCCTCGTTGGTGAGGACGTCCTCGGCCCCGGCTTCGAGCGCAGCTTCCATCAGCTTCTCCTCGTCCGTGCCCGGCGCGAACACGAACTGTCCACAGTGCTTGAACTGAAACGCGACCGAGCCGTCGGTGCCGAGGTTGCCCCCGTGCTTGGTGAATGCGTGTCTCACTTCCGCCACCGTGCGCGCCCGATTATCGGTGAGGCAATCCACCATCACCGCAGCACCACCGATGCCGTAGCCCTCGTACCGAACCTCCTCGTAGCTGACGCCTTCCAGATCCCCGGTGCCCCGCTTGATGGCGCGCTCGATGTTGTCCTTCGGCATGTTCTGCACCTGCGCCTTGTCGATCGCAAGCCGCAGCCGCGGATTCGAATTGGCGTCGGCACCGCCGAGCCGGGCAGCCACCGTGATCTCCTTGATGAGGCGGGTGAACACCTTGCCGCGCTTGGCATCCTGCGCGGCCTTCTTGTGCTTGATATTCGCCCACTTGCTATGACCTGCCATGATTTCGTCCAGAAAGAAGTGACGGTTCGTGCGCGGCCGTTGTCGCGAATTCCCGAATCGGCCCGAGAACTTCGCATAGTCGATTGATATAATGAAAATTTTAACACGCGGAGCGGCCATGCCAGAACCGATGCTGATCGGCAAGGGAAATACCGAGGTTTGTCTGTTGCCTGCGCTCGCAAATCGCCACGGTCTAATCGCCGGTGCCACCGGAACGGGCAAGACCGTCACGCTCCAAGTCATTGCCGAGTCGTTCAGCAGCATCGGCGTGCCGGTCTTCATGGCCGACGTCAAAGGCGATCTGTCCGGGATAGGCGCGAAGGGCACGGCATCGCCCAAGCTATCGCAAAGACTCAAGCAGCTGGGGCTGGACGGTTTGGACTATCGCGCCTGCCCGGTGGTCTTCTGGGACGTGTTCGGCGAGCAGGGCCATCCCGTTCGCGCCACCGTCTCGGAGATGGGGCCGCTGCTGCTCGCGCGCATGCTGAATCTCAACGCTACGCAACAGGGCGTGCTCACCGCGACCTTCAAGGTCGCCGACGACAACGGCCTGCTGCTGCTCGATCTGAAGGACTTGCGCGCGATGCTCAAGTTCGTCGGCGACAACGCGAGTCAGTTGACCACCGAGTACGGCAACATCTCCACCGCAAGCATCGGCGCAATTCAGCGCGGGCTGCTCGAGCTCGAGCACCAGGGGGCCGAGAAGTTCTTCGGCGAGCCGGCGCTGAATATTGCCGATCTCATGCAGACCGGGGCCGACGGGCGTGGCGTCATCAACATACTCGCTGCGGACAAGCTCCTCAATGCGCCGAAGGTTTACGCGAGCTTCCTGCTGTGGCTGCTGTCGGAGCTGTTCGAGAATCTCCCGGAAAAAGGCGACCCCGAGAAGCCCGAGCTTGTGTTTTTCTTCGACGAAGCGCACCTTCTCTTCGACAATGCGCCGGCATCGCTGCTCGACAAGATCGAGCAGGTCGTGCGACTAATTCGATCCAAGGGCGTCGGCGTGTATTTCTGCACCCAGAACCCGCTCGACGTGCCCGACGCGGTGCTCGGCCAGCTCGGCAACCGCGTGCAGCACGCGCTTCGCGCCTTTACCCCCCGCGACGAGAAAGCGGTCAAGACGGCAGCCACCACGCTGCGTGCGAACCCCAAGCTCGATGTCGAGAAGGTGATTACCGAGCTCGGCGTGGGCGAGGCGCTGGTGTCGTTTCTCGATGCGAAGGGCAGCCCCACGGTGGTCGAGCGCGCATTGATCCGGCCGCCGGCGAGCCGGATCGGACCCTTGAGTCCCGACGAGCGCAAGGCACTGATTGCCGCTTCGCCGATCGCGGGCCATTACGAGACCGAAGTGGATCGCGAATCGGCCTACGAACAGCTCGCGTCTCGTCAAACGGCACGCGCGCCGGCCGGCGAAGCAGCGCAAGCACCGGCCGCGGGCGGCTCACTTCTCGACAGGCTGGGCGGAATCCTCGGCCAGGGCGCGGCCACACGCGGTCGCTCCCGCGAGGGCGTGCTCGAGGCAGCGGCCAAGAGCGCAGCCCGCGCGATGGGCTCGGAAGTCGGCCGGCAAATTCTGCGCGGCGTTCTGGGATCCATCCTCGGCGGGGGCCGGCGCCGCTGAGATACCATGCCGCGGGCATCGCCGCCGGCGGCGATTGCGCGACATCGTTGAAGTGTGTCGGGAATTCCGGCTGCGCCCGTTTTGGAAAGCGAGACCTGCGCCCCCCGATCGACGGCATCACGCCCGACACTCGCAGCGACGTGCCTCAAGCTCGCCCCAAAGCGCCGATCAGCCCAAGGGAAAGAACCGCGGCAGCAGCAGCGTGAAGGCCGATGCCATCAACAGGGTCAACGGAACGCCCGCGCGCAGGAAATCGGCGAACTGGTAGCCGGCGGCGCTCATCACGAGCAGGTTGGTCTGGTAGCCCATCGGCGTGGCATAGCACAGGTTCGCGCCGAACAGCACGGCCAGGACGAGAGGCTCCGCGCTCACCCCGAGCGTCGAGGCGATGCTTATCGCCACCGGCGTGCCGATGGCGGCCGCGGCGCTGTTCGAAACGAAGTTCGTGACGAGTGCCATCAGCAGCATGAGCGATCCGAGCACGGCGGTGGGGGTGAGGCCCTCGACCGCTGCAACGAACTGGCGGGCGAGGAAGTCGGTCGCGCCGGTCGTGGTGAGCACCGACGCCAGCGCCAGACTGCTGGCGACAATCAGCACGACCTTGGAGCTGATCGAGGCGGCGATGCAAGCGACCCGGCAGCCGTCTCGTAGGGAAATACGGTGAAGCCGGTCACCAGCAACACGAGGATCAGCAGCCCGATCGTCGCGACCGGCAGGACCTCGGTGGCAAATGCGACGAAGGCGGCCGCGGTCAGGACCAGCGCGGCCAGCCCATGTGCGGAAAGCGTCGCCGTCATGTTTCCCCTGACGTGCGCTAATACACTACACGGGTGGCGCCGGCGTTCGAGGGGCCATGCGCGAGCTACCCGACCGCTACAGCGGAGGCCACTCTGCGGGTTGCACCGTGCTGCGGGGCGGGAACGCAGCGAAAAAGCGAATGGTCGGTGCAATCGCGCGGGCACGCCACTGCACGCCGCCGTGCACGCCGCACGATGATTCCGATTTCAAGCACGGCGCGACGGGGCTAGGCGCCCTTGCGTGCTGGCGCCTTTGCGGGCGCCGCGCGCGCAGAGGGTGCCTTTTTCACTTTATGTGGCCGAGTTTTGCCGTAGCTGCCTTTGAAGATCTTTCCCTTCCGGGTGCGTGCATCGCCTCTACCCATGATCTCTCCGCTCGCTGTTTCCGTATGAAACGCCAAGCTTCGTGTGCCCCGGACGCGAGCCCGCGACCGCCGAATCCCGGCCGTTCGAACCGCGACGATGATATTCAGGTTGGACGGCGATGTCGATCCAATTCTGGGGCGCAACGTCATGCGTCGAGGTGCTCGACCGCGAAGCCCCGCACGTCGATGTCACGAATGCCGAGATAGATCGGCTCGGCATGGAGGCGATGGATATTGATCTTCGCGTTGAACATGCGCCGTCGCGCACCGTGCTTGTCCAGGACGCTGTAACGCGAGATCCCGTAGAGCCCGTCCGCGCGCAGCGGCCCGGTGAGATAGCAGCGGATCTCGCGCACCGACTCACCCGAGACGCGGATGCCGGCCATGTCGCTCACCTCGTCCTGCATGCGCGCCACGAACTCGGGGGCACGCAGCATGACGCCGCTCGGCTCTTCGTTCGGGCCGTTGCTGCCGGCTCCGAAGTCTCCGATCAGAATCTGGCCCGGCATGGCCTGGTCGAGCATGCGCGCCAGATCGATGGTGACTTGGCCCACGAGATAGCTGGACAGCGACGGCGCCAATCCTTCCGGCTGATAGAACTCGTAGTGCGCGCCGACGTGGAATGCGGATCGCAATTCGGGCACGGCGCGGGTGCGCGCATGCCCGCGAGCCATGGCGTTGTCGGCCAGCAGCAGCAGCATGAGCTTGTAGAGCTCGACGTTCGCCTGCGAATCGGCAGCGCGATTCCAAATATAGAACCCGTCTCCGGTCGGACTGCGCGCGAACTGAACGCGCATCTCGAGACCGGCGAGCTTGTCGTAAGCCGAGTTGATGGAATACGACAGGCTGTTCAACAGCGTCGCCTGCTCGATCGGGGCATAGGTGGAGAATCCGACGATATCGAGCAGGACGACGGCACGGTCGTGAAATAGCGAGACGCTGTATCGGCGCACCAGGGCATCGACGAGTTCCGATCCCAGGTCGTTGACCGGATCGAATGGCAGATCGATGACGACGGGCTCGACCTGAAGCTTGCGAGCGTGCTCGCGGAAGGCATCGGCTTCGGCGTGCTTTGGACCCGATACAATGGTGTCGATGAACTGGGCCGGGTCGGGTTCGTCGACCACGGGCCGCACCCCGGAAAAGTAGTCTGCCAGTGCGTAATGCGGAAAACCGAGCAGGTCGATGCTCGACCCGTTGCTCGACCAGAGTGCGATCACCCGCTCGCCAAGCCGCCAGTATGAGTACAGCGCTGCGTCCAGGCGCGCAAGGCGCTGGCGTGCATCCTCCGCGCGGACCCCGTGTGCAAGTGGATAGCGCAAGAACGCATCCAGCCAGGATTCGCGCTTTAATGCCGTCGCCGCTATGTCAGCGTCGGACACGACCTCACCCCGCGCTTGCCTGCAGTCATGGCAGGACGGACACCCTGCCCGACGCGCTTACACGTTGAACCGGAAATGAACGACGTCACCATCACGCACGACGTAGTCCTTGCCTTCCAGGCGCATTTTGCCCGCTTCCTTGGCGCCTTGCTCGCCGTTGCAGGCAATGTAGTCCGCGTAGCTGATGACTTCGGCACGAATGAAGCCGCGCTCGAAGTCGGTGTGGATGACGCCGGCTGCCTGCGGCGCGGTCGCGCCAACGTGAACGGTCCAGGCCTTCACTTCCTTCGGGCCGGCCGTGAAAAAAGTTTGCAGCCCGAGCAGGCCGTAGGCCGCGCAGATCACGCGATCGAGCCCCGGCTCCTCCAGGCCCATGTCGGCCAGAAACGCGCGCTTGTCCTCCTCGGACATGTCGGCGATTTCGGCTTCGAGCGACGCGCACACGGGAAGCACCGGCGCACCCTCGCTCTTGGCCAAGCCGACGACGCGATCGAGCAGTGGGTTGTTCTCGAACCCGTGCTCATCAACATTGGCGACGTAGATCGTCGGCTTGAGTGTTAGCAGGCAAAGGGGCCGAATCAACGCCGCGGCCTCTTCGTCGAGCGCAAGACTGCGCGCGGGCTTGCCGGCGTCCAGGTGAGCACGGACGCGTTCCAGTACCGCGGCCATCTTGATCGCCTCCTTGTCACCTGATTTCGATCGGCCGCTCACTCGCGCCGTCGCCTTTTCCACCGTCGCGAGGTCGGCCAGCGCCAGTTCGGTGTGAATCACTTCGACGTCCGAGACCGGATCCACCTTGCCGGTGACATGCACCACGTTCTCGTCCACGAAACAGCGAACGACGTGTGCGATGCCGTCGGTCTCGCGAATGTGAGACAGGAACTGATTTCCCAGCCCCTCGCCCTCGGACGCGCCCGCTACCAACCCTGCGATGTCGACGAACTGGGTGATGGCCGGCACGACCTTCTCCGGTTTCACGATGGCCGCTATGCGCTCGAGCCTAGGGTCCGGCACTTCCACGACGCCGACATTCGGCTCTATCGTGCAGAACGGATAGTTCTCGGCCGCGATGCCAGCCTTGGTGAGCGCATTGAACAAGGTCGACTTGCCGACGTTGGGCAGCCCGACGATGCCGCATTTCAGGGTCATGCCGACGGTCCCTTCGTATGTAACTTTTGCATCGCCGATTCCATGTCGCGTTGCGCGACGAGCGACCACAGCTCGAGGCTGCGCTCGATCGACTCCCAGATCGCCGTGCGCTCCTCGTGTCGTGGCGAGCACAATACGTAATCGATCACCTCGTCGCGCACGCCCGGATGCCCGATGCCGATCCGCAGGCGCCAGAATTCCTTGGTGCCGAGCTGGGCGGCGACATCCGTGACGCCGTTATGGCCGCCGGCACCCCCGCCTTTCTTCAGTTTCGCTGTCCCGGGCGGCAGATCGAGCTCATCATGAACCACCAAAATCTCCTCCGGCGCAATGCGGTAGAACGAAGCCAACGCGGCGACTGCCCGCCCACTGTGATTCATGAACGTTTCGGGCAACAATAGCCAGGCGCTGCCGTGCGGCGGCACAAGGCGCCCCACTCGTCCTTGAAAGCGGGCCTCGGTCCGAAGCTCTGTTCGGGTGATCTCGGCCAGCCGCTCGACCCACCAGAAACCGGCGTTGTGCCGCGTCGCCGTATATTTTCTGCCGGGGTTGCCTAGTCCTGCGACGAGTTTCATGATTTGGTTCGGTGAGGCAGCAAGCGGAATTTGTCAGGGGCATCAGCCGCGTACCGCCCGGCAGGCGGAGCAATAGGCTCTATATCTGGCAACCGCCGAAATGAAAAGACCCGCCATGCCGAACACCTGGCGGGCCCGAAAGCGCGGGCGGACGATCACCGCGCCGCCGCCGACGGTGCTGCGTGCTACTTCTTTTCCTTGTCGGCGCCGCCAGCCGCTTCGGCCGGTTTCTCGGTGATGATTTCGGTCGTGCCCGCTGCCGCCTCGGCGACAGTCTCTTCGACCGCCGCGCGCGGAACGGTGACCGTGACCACCACCGGATTATCGGCCCGTAGCCGGGCCACGGGCTCGACACCCTCGGGCATTTTCAACTCGTTCAGGTGGATAGAGTCGCCCAGGTCGAGCTGTGCAAGGTCGACTTCGACGTACTCTGGCAGGTTGTCGGGCAGGCACTGGATATCGACGTCGTTCATGACGTGGCTTACCACACCGCCTTCCTTGACGCCCGGACAGACCGCGGCGTTGATGAAGTGCAGCGGCACCTTCATGTGAATCTTGCGATCGGCCGCGACACGCTGGAAGTCGACATGTAGGACCTCGGTCTTCCAGGGATGCATCTGCACGTCACGCAACAGTACCCGCTCCCTGGCGCCCTCCAGGCTCATGTCGAGGATGGAAGCGTGGAAGGATTCCATTTTCAGGTGGCGTGCGAGCGCGTGGTGATCAAGCTCGATGGGCTGTGATTGCTTGCCCCCGCCATAGACCACGCCAGGCACCCGCCCGGTGCGGCGCATGCGCCGGCTCGGACCAGTGCCGTTGTGGTTGCGAGGGAAAGCGGTGAATTCGATCTTCATGCTACATCTCCATAAGGTCCGCGCCTGCGGCCGAGCTCACTCGGCGAACAGGGAGCTGACGGAATTTTCGCTGCTGATGCGCAGCATGGTCTCGGCCAGCAGCTCCGCGATGCCGAGGGCGCGAATGCGCCCGCACGCCTTGGCGGCCTCGCTCAACGGAATCGTGTCGCATACCACGAGCTCGTCGAGCCCCGAAGCGCTGATTCTCTGCACCGCCTGGCCCGAGAGCACCGGATGCGTGCAGTAGGCGACGACATGAATCGCGCCGGCTTCCTTGAGCGCCCGCGCCGCTTCGCACAGTGTGTTGGCGGTGTCGACCATGTCATCGACGATCACGCACGAGCGGCCCTCCACCTCGCCGATGATGTTCATCACTGTCGCAACGTTCGGCCGTGGGCGGCGTTTGTCTATGATCGCGAGATCGGACTCCAGGCGCTTCGCCATGGCCCGTGCCCGCACCACCCCGCCCACGTCGGGAGAAACGACGACGAGATCCTGGTAGTTCTTCTTCCACAGATCGCCGAGCAGAATCGGTGTCGCATACACGTTATCGACCGGGATGTCGAAGAACCCCTGAATCTGGTCGGCGTGCAAGTCCATGGTGAGCACCCGGTCGACGCCCACGCTCTGCAGCATATTGGCGACGACCTTGGCCGTGATCGGTACGCGCGCCGAGCGAGGCCGACGGTCCTGCCGGGCATAGCCGTAATACGGGATCGCTGCGGTGACGCGCCCCGCCGACGAGCGCTTGAGTGCGTCGACCATGATGAGCAGTTCCATCAGGTGGTCGTTGGTCGGCGTGCACGTCGACTGCAGCACGAACACGTCCTTGCCGCGCACGTTCTCCAGAATCTCGACCATTACTTCGCCGTCGGAGAACCGCCCCACCGTGGCTCTGCCGAGCGGGATGTTCAGCGAGCGAACGACTTGCTCGGCCAAGGTGGGACTCGCGTTGCCGGTGAAGACCATCATCCGGTCATAGGCGGAGGTGCCGTTCAGATCCCGGAACTGGGCGCTGGATAGGAAGTTGCTCCCCACAGGATGCTCTCTTTCAATCCGTAAACGCTCTAGACACTGCAGGGGCGCCCCTGGGCGGCCTCGGCTCGATTTGGCTGGGGAGGAAGGACTCGAACCCTCGCATGCCGGAATCAAAATCCGGTGCCTTAACCAGCTTGGCGACTCCCCAAATACATGTCGCGCAGAGGATGATGATCCAACCCTCGCGCGACGAATCCTTGCATGTGCGGCGGCCGTGCGGCAAAAATTTCGCGTGCCTGCTGCTCTGTCCGGAAGGACGAAAACACGCATGCACCGCTTCCCGTAAGCCACGCGGGTGCCTGCTGCCGCAGCCATTCCAGGTGATCACGTATCGCCGGGTAAAGGCGACAGACGACCGATTCCAGGTCGTTTCGCAATCCCCCTGCGAAAAAGGCCGACATTGTGATTCTATTCGAGTTCCGTGTCAATTCCGGGTCCCGGAAAATGCTCGCCGTCGACACTGCCACCGGCGGCACGAGCACGACGTACCACGCGGGCGGCAGCGCGATTGGCGTGAGCTGCTCGCCCACACCCTCGGCAAACGCGTTCTCTCCCCGGACGAACACCGGAACGTCCGCGCCGAGTTCCAATGCGAGACCCGCCAGCGCATCGCGCGGGAGCGCCAGCTCCCAAAGCTGGTTCAATGCGAGCAGCACGGTCGCCGCATCGGAGCTGCCGCCGCCGAGTCCACCGCCCATGGGCAGTCGCTTCTCCAGCCGAATGTCGGTGCCGAGCGGGCAACCGGTGCGCTCGCGCAGCAAGCGTGCCGCTCGCAGGCACAAATCGGCCTCGGCCGGCAGCCCCGGAATGTCGTTTGTGCGCGTGATCACGCCGTCCTCACGGCGCACGATGCGCAGTCGATCGCCGTGATCAATGAAGCGAAACACCGTCTGCAACTCGTGGTAGCCGTCGGCGCGGCGGCCCACCACGTGCAAGAAGAGATTCAGCTTTGCGGGCGCGGGATACCAGCTGGGCATGGCAACCTCGTTCAGCACCCGAGTGAAGAGCGCATCGATGCCCCGCTCATCTCTGCGCAGGTTCCAGTTGGTCGACTACGAGCCGGATCTCGACATCGCCCTTGGTGAGGTTAAGACGCGGCAGCGGGGTTTCGGTGGCGTTCGCGCCCGGTCTAGACCAGCGCACTGTCCAGCCGTCGCGCTCGGCGCGGATCAGGCGACCCGCCGAGTCTCGCTCCACGCCGGCCGTGACGTCCGCCGGTACCTCCCCCATGACGTAATAGCTGAGATCGGCGAGCGGCAGGCTCCAGCCCAGCCCCTCGCGGGTCAACGCCTCCATGCTCATTGCGCGATAGGTCTGTTGATCCGCAGTGGTCAAACTGGCGCCCGTCGAGTCGCGCACGATGAAGGCGGCCGTCTGACCGAGCGGCCCGCCCAGCCATACCTCGTCGGCCTGGGGGTCGTGGCGCCACCGCAGCGACCCCGAGAACGCGCGTGGCCCGAAACGCACATACACCCGCCCCATGGTTTCGAAGGCCTCGGCATTGCCTTGCTCGCGCGACGCGCCCATGAACGGCAGTTGCGCACAACCGGCTGCAAGCAATGCAACCACCAGCAACGGCAACGACGACACGCGAACGCGTTGCATCACTGCGCGAACTTCTTGATCACCGCCTGCAGGGTTTCGTTACCGGGATGCTGCTCCAGCGTGAGGCGCCAGATCCGCTGCGCTTCATCGTGCTGCCCCTGGTTCCAAAGCACTTCACCCAGATGTGCGGCGATCTCCGGATCGGGCCGGCGCTTGAAGGCCTTCTCGAGATACTCGCGTGCTTCCGGAGCGCGCCCCAGGCGGAAGAGCACCCACCCCATGCTGTCCTGAATGAAGGGATCGTCGGGGGAAAGCTTGAGCGCCTTGTCGATCAGCTCATATGCCTCCTGCAAGCGATCCGTGCGATCGGCCAAGGTATACCCAAGCGCGTTATAGGCGTGTGCATGCTCCGGGCGCAATTCGATCACCTTGCGCAGATTGGCTTCGAGCACGTCGAGCCGATTGACCTTCTCGGCCGCCATGGCATAGTCATAGAGCAGGTCGGGTTCGTTCGGAAGCTTCTCGACCGCTTGGGCCAGCAGGTCGAAGGCCTCCTGGTAAGCGGCAGCCTCGCGCAGTATCGCGGCTTCGGCATGCGTGAGCTGCACACGCTGCTGGATGCTCTCGGGCTGAATCGCCTGGAGCATGGTGCGCGCCTCGGCAAGCTTGCCCTGCTTCGCCATGATGCCGGCGATACGTCCTTGGGCCGGTATGTACTGCTCGCCGCGGGACACCGCCTGGTACCAGCGCAATGCCTCGTCGGTATTCTTGCGCTCCTCGCTCACCTGCCCGAGATAGAAACGCACCGTATCCACGCCGCTCGCATTGAGCTCCAGCGCCCTGCGCAAATGCGTGTCGGCAAGCGTCCAATCGCTCATTTGCACGCCCAGCAGCCCGGCAGTCAGCGCAATGTCGGGATTGTCAGGAGACGCCTGCACGAGCGTCTGGATCTCCCGGCGCGCCTCGTCATACATGTGGCTGGCTACCAGCATCCGCACCAGACTGAGCCGCACGTCCTTGGCTGCGGGATGCTCGTCGAGATACGTGCGCGCAAAGGCGATAGCGTCCGCGTTCGAACGCCGCTGCAGTGCCTGCACTTGGAACAGCGCCGCCAACTCCCAGTCAGGACGAAGCTTCAACGCCTGCCCCGTCGCC
>Ga0105107_10003080_pt1 | contig 11036 bp, 6 predicted proteins | sample PPLLaktember2015_6_FD_79335 | JGI IMG/M metagenome (GOLD analysis project Ga0105107, IMG submission 79335) | Freshwater sediment microbial communities from Prairie Pothole Lake near Jamestown, North Dakota, USA - PPLs Lake P8 Core (1) Depth... | ecosystem: Environmental > Aquatic > Freshwater >... | reverse complement strand
TGGTGTTCTTATGGCAAGTATCGCACTGCGCCGTGGTCGGAATGTGAGTGGTGGATTTGGCTTTGACGCCGGCCGTCACGCCATGGCAAGTATCGCAACGACCGGCGACCGGTGGAGTGGCGGTGGTGTGGTTGAATTTTGCGCCTGCGAAAGTTGACGTAGAAGTATGGCAGGTGTCGCATTTGGCTGCGGTTGGAACATGGCTAGCACTCTTGCCTTTGGCCGCGTTTCCGTCATGGCATGTAGCGCATGAAGTATTCGTTAGCCTGTGATCAAATGTTGCGCCGGTTTTAAAATCACTCGTGGTGCGATGGCATGCCTCGCATTTTGTGACATTAAGAATGTTGTTATGGAGCGTGTCTTTGGGTAGGTCTTGTGCTGTTGTTTGGGTACCCGTTACGTGACAGCGGATACAGTTATTTACAATATCGAGGTGGTTAAACTTGATTACTGGCAACCAAGCTGTAGTACGGTGACACGCCGCGCATGAGGCAAGCGTAAAAGGATGTTTCGCTGGCTTGCCTACAGCGATTAGACTGTTATGACAGCTTGCGCAATTAAATGGTGTCGCTTCTCTGTGATTGAAACTTGCAGGTAGCCAACTTTTTGCGGAATGGCAGGTGTCGCAAGAGGCGTTTGTGCGGATATGCGCCGCAGGCTTGCCTTTAACCGCTCCATTGTTGTGACAAGTAGCACATTGCCCTTTTACAACGCCTTGAGTCATTTCATGGTTAAAGGAAACTGGTGTCCAGCCAGAGGGTAAATGACAATTATCGCAGGCAATAGTCGTCGAAACATGCGATGCGGGTTTTCCTGGCGCTTTACCACCTGGGCGGTGGCATGAGGCGCAATCCTTAGGAGTGCCGCGGAATACGCCTTGTGTATGACAGGATTCACAGCTGACGCGATTATGTGCGCCGCTAAGAGCAAATCCCGTGGTGTTGTGGTTGAAAGATGAACTGCCGACGCTGGTAGCGGCCATTGCCGTGCTGCAGACGAATACCATGAACACAGCAAATACCAATAAGGTAATTTGCTGCATCAACTTAGCAGTCATCTTGCAAGTCGTCATAGCTTGCCGCCCTTATTTTTTGCTTTTATTAATAAAAACTAGTTTTATTTTTTTATATTTTATACCGTTATTTTCCTCATCATCATTATCTTGATGACATGAAGTTTTATTTATTTTGCTGTTATTTACACTTAATTAGATTTAATTGCAACAAAAATTATAACTATTAAATTTAATTAATAAATTCCATTTCGAATGGTTCTAAAGGTAGTAGTTACATGACAACGTTCACACTGGCGCCCAAAATTGTTCTCATGGATGTCATCTCCTTCATGGCAGTCATAGCAAGTCTTTAATTTTCTTGTTCTTTTATCCATTGGTAGTTTATGGCATGCCCTGCATTCTAGAGGCTTATGGGCGCCATCAAGTTTAAATTTGGTGTCTTTGTCATGATTGAAATCCCATATTTTCCAGTCGCGGCTGTTGTGGCAACGCGCGCACTCGGTGCCCAAAGTCTGTTTATGTACGTCTTCCTTTTTATGACAGCCGTAACAATTCGATGGCGCATCCTTGAATAGCAAACTCAGGTGACATTTTTTGCATTCCACTTTGGAATGGCTGCCGAGTAGTGGAAATTTTGATTTTGCATGTTCGTAGTTTGTATCTTTCCAGTCTTTTTCAGTATGGCATTGCTCGCATTTCTTACCTTCTTGTCCTTTGTGCTTGTCGTCTTTCGTATGGCAGTCATAGCAGGTTGATGCCAGCTTTTCCTTATACAAAATTCCAGTGTGGCAAGACTCGCATTTCACTTTGCTATGCTTGCCGCGTAATGCGTATTTAGTGTCTAGATCATGCATGAAGATTGAGGGTTTCCATGCCTTTTCGCCGTGGCAGGTATCGCATTTTTCACCAAACTTACCTTTGTGCTCGTCATTTTTTTTATGGCAGCCGATGCACGTTAAGGGAAGTTTTTCTTTGAAGCCGCTTCCCGTGTGGCAGCTTTGGCATTTAGCGCTCTTGTGTTTATCGCGCAGGGGGAACTTGGTGTCCTTGTCATGGTTGAAGGAACTGCTAGTCCATGCGCGCTCGTTATGGCACTTCTCGCATTTGTCACCCAAGCTGCCCTTATGGACATCATCAGTTCGATGGCAGGCAACACAGGTAGTGTTCATTTTTTCCTTGTACAAGGGTGCTTTGTGGCAGCTTTCGCACTTGGTGGAGCGGTGTTTTCCATTCAAAGGGTATTTGGTGTTCTTGTCGTGATTGAAGTGAATGGTTTTCCAATCGCGTTCGGAATGACAAGTTTGGCATTTCTCGCCGAAGCGCCCTTTGTGCTCGTCGTCTTTACGATGGCACGCGATGCAGGCTTTTGGGGTCTCTTTGTATTTAGTGTCTTTATGGCATTCCTGGCATTTCACTTGTTCATGTTTCCCCAGTAGCGGAAATAGAGTCTTGCTATGATCGAATGTGGCATCCTTCCAGTTTTTTTCGTTATGGCAAGTTTCACACTTAAGGCCAAGCGATCCTTTGTGCTTGTCGTCCTTTTTGTGACAGCCAACGCATTCATGGGGCGCTTTTCGGTATTTGATGCCTGATTTATGGCAATTCTTACAAGCGATTTTCGGCCCTTTATGGGCGCCCTTTAATATGAAATCGGTTTCGTTGTGGTTAAAAGTGCTTTGGTCAACAGACGATATAATGGCGTTGCGGCCTTTATGGTCGGTGTGGCAGTTGCGACAGTCAATCTCTTTAATTTTTCCGTGATAGCCCGTTTTTTGCCGGACATCTTTGGCTGTTTCTTTATGGCAATCTAGGCAGAGCTTGCTCTGGCCGGCTTTATTAAATTTGACGTGGCAATTGGTGCATTCGCCTTCTAGCTTGGAATGGCCGGAAATCACTTTCCCCGGCATGAGCATGCCCTCGAAACTGTCGGCGTAGGCGCTTGAAGTAAGAAAAAGGATGATCGATAGGAGGAAGGTTAGCCGGAGCATCAATACATGTGTACCGCAATGACATGGAAAACCGAGCTCAGGATAAGCATGTAAACGAGGGGGATATGGAGTACATGCCAGAGCGCGAAAATTCTTTCATAAGTGGCAAACTGGGCTACGGCTTGGGCTTGATGTAAATAAGCTCTAGCCATGCGATTCGCTAAGGCTAGACGTTGCGCCAGTTTAGCGTCATCCCAATGTCGTTCACGCGCACGCTGGGCTAGCAGCTGTTTCAGTTCGCGCATTGCTTTTCGATGCATCCAATTTGCTTGGACGCCGATTGAAAAAAAGCGCAAAGTTTTGACTGGGATTGAGAGGGAATTATCGAGCGCATAAGACTCGAAGTTGCGTAACCATTCCTCAACATGCGGGGCAAAATGAAATTTCGTTTTGACGTCGTCGCCCTGTGCAATAAAGTGGGCTTTGATTTCTTTTAAATTGGCGCTACGGCCATATAGTCCATGATGGATTTTGGTGTAGACGAAGCGGCCAAGGACGCCGCTTCCAGCCACGAGCAACATACTGAATAGCGCCACGCCGGCGTTGATCGATCCAAAGTGAAAATTAGCGTGGAATAGTATTAAGAGTGGCCCGGTGATACCGATGATCATGTGTATCCGAAACCAATTGGGGAGCTTTCCCCAACCCTGCATAAAGCGCATCCGTTTGCGAAGCGGAAACAAGAGTAGCGAAAGCATCAGTAGCGCCCCAACCAGTCCCAGGTAGTAACCAAAGTCATCACCCGAGGTGTAATACTTGTGTTGGGCCACATATATGCCAATTGAGACGATGCTTATTAGCGTAATGAAAAAGACAAACCAGCTATGTTGCCTGACTAGCGCAAGTAGCCCGGAGCGGCGTTCCATTTCCGGAGAAGTTGAAAGAGCTGTCATGGTTAGTCTGTAATGATGGTTTTTAAGATATCGGCTGTTTATATAATATTTTTATAGAATTTATATTTACAACTTATTCATTTGCATCTAACGCTATTCCATATAAGCTTCTAGCTAATATAAAAATCTGTACAAGACTAACATATACATATATTTGATTAAATAATCTTATTTCAATTTATTTTAAAATGACAAGGCAATATAAATTACATTTATTTTAGTTATGTGGACTTTTATACTTTACATTTTCCCTTTACTCCTGGTGCTATTCTTTTATATACGGCGCTACCAGCACCAAGAAAAACAGGATGTCGGGGAATTAAACTCCGCAGTTGCGGCGGGATTAACTGAGCCGCCATCCATGCATCCGATTTTTAACCCTAATAAATGTATTGGATCTGGATCATGTGTTTACGCATGTCCTGAAGGTGCGATTGGAATTATTAAGGGGAAGGGCCATCTTATTAATCCGACCTTGTGCATTGGTCACGGCGCTTGCTTGATTTCTTGCCCCCATGATGCGATTACGCTGGTGTTTGGTACCGAGAAGCGCGGGATGGACATACCCCAACTCAAGCCAAATTTCGAAACCAATGTGAGTGGCATTTATATCGCTGGCGAATTGGGTGGCATGGGTTTAATTCGCAAAGCGGTGGAGCAGGGGCGACAAGCGCTGGAGTCGATTGCAGAGTCACGCGGCTCAGGCAATCAATTGGATGTACTAATTGTTGGCGCTGGACCAGCGGGTATTTCGGCTTCGCTGGGCGCTATGGAGCATAAATTGAAATCTGTCACTGTGGAACAAGAAGATTCCCTGGGTGGCACGGTATATCATTATCCACGCAACAAAATCGTCATGACGGCTTCAATAAAGTTACCGATCATCGGCGAGGTGAAAATGGGCGAAATCAGCAAGGAATCTTTGTTGGAGTTTTGGCATGGAGTGGTTAATAAAGCCGGGCTAAAGATTAATTTCAATGAGCGTATGGAAAAAATATCTTCTCATAAACAGGGATTTACTGTAACGACTAGCAAAGCCGTTTATGAAACGAAAAGTGTACTTCTCGCCATTGGTCGACGCGGTACACCACGTAAGCTCGGCGTTCCTGGGGAGGAGCAGCCCAAGGTGGTGTATCGCTTGGTGGATCCAGAGCAATATCGTAACCAAAGCGTTTTAGTGGTTGGGGGTGGCGATAGCGCGCTGGAAGCGGCACTGGCCATCGCAGATGAGCCGGGTACTTCAGTGACTATTTCCTACCGTAGCGAAGCATTTGGACGGGTAAAACAAAAAAATCGTGAGCGTCTGCAACAAGCCGAGGCAGCTGGACGCGTCAAAGTCGTCCTTAAATCCGGGGTAAAGGAAATTTCACCGGAAGGTGTCACTTTGGTGCAGGAAGAAGACACCATGGAATTGAATAACGATGTTGTTATTGTCTGTGCTGGGGGAATATTGCCAACCCCCTTTCTGAAAGAAATAGGGGTACTAGTCGAGACTAAACACGGAACGGTATAGGTTCCGCGATTGAATCTTTCTCGCATTCTGCCACCCTGAATCGGTATACTGCACGCTTTGTCGCATTTCTCCGGATTTTCCGCGCGTTCCGCAGTAGAAAAATAAGCTCATGAAACCCACCATAGTCATCGTCGGCCGCCCCAATGTGGGCAAGTCCACCCTATTTAATCGGCTCACCAAAACCCGCAATGCGCTGGTAGCGGATTTGCCCGGCCTTACGCGCGACCGCCATTATGGTCACGGCGTAGTTGGCAACAAGCCTTATCTGGTCGTGGATACAGGCGGTTTCGAGCCTGTGGCGAAAGACGGTATTTTGCATGAAATGGCGCGCCAGACCTTGCTCGCCATTGATGAAGCCGACGCTATTTTGTATTTGGTTGATGCGCGCCAGGGGCTGACAGCACAAGATAGAAGTATTGCGGACACCTTGCGCAAATCGGGCCGTCCGCTGTGGCTGGTGGTGAATAAGGCCGAAGGCATGCGGCGCGAGGTCGTGTCGGCAGAGTTCTTCGAACTAGGCTTAGGCGATCCGCTAGCGATTTCGTCTAGCCACGGAGAGGGCGTACGCGAGCTAATGGAGTTGGTGCTGGAAGGATTTCCAGAAGACGAATCTACGGGACCGGACCCAAGTCACCCTAAAATCGCCATCGTCGGCCGCCCCAATGTGGGTAAAAGCACGCTGCTCAATAGCTTAATGGGGGAGGAGCGGGTGATTGCCTTCGATCAACCCGGCACTACGCGCGACAGCATTCACGTCGAATTCGAGCGCGACGGCAAAGCCTATACGCTGATCGATACAGCGGGGATGCGCAAGCGTGGCAAGGTTTTTGAGTCCGTTGAAAAGTTTTCTGTCATCAAAACGCTGCAAGCCATTGAGGACGCCAATGTGGTGGTGCTGGTGCTGGATGCGCAACAAGACATATCCGAACAGGATGCGCATATCGCCGGTTTTATTCTCGAAGCCGGACGTGCCTTGGTGGTTGCTGTGAATAAATGGGATGGTCTTGAGTCCTATGCCCGCGAAACAGTGAAAGCCAATATATTGCAGAAATTGACTTTTCTTGATTTTGCAAAGTTCCACTACATTTCGGCGTTAAAGAGTACCGGCTTGTCACCCTTATTGAAATCGGTCGATGCGGCGTATAAAGCGGCGATGACCAAGATGCCCACGCCGCGTCTGACCCGCATCCTGCAAGAAGCGGTGACTGCGCATCAACCGCCAAAAAATGGCCCATTTCGTCCCAAGCCGCGCTTCGCGCATCAGGGCGGCAGCAATCCCCCGATCATCATTGTGCACGGCACGAGCGTAACCGCCATTTCCGACTCCTATAAGCGCTATTTGGAGAATACTTTTCGCACGGCCTTCAAGCTCGAGGGCACGCCACTGAGGGTGCAATTCAAACAAGGTGCGAACCCCTTTGAGGGAAGAAAGCCCCCAACGCCCACACCAGGCGAAGAAAATAGTCGGCGTCGCGCCAATCGCGTTTCAAAACGCAAATATGGTCGTTAAATTTCTTTAAATACAAGACTTTGATTGATTGTATTGGGTTTTATTTGAGCGCGCTGAGTACAGAGATTTGGCCGAGTCTTTCCATTCCTTTGGGAAATTAAAATACCGCACGTAAATTTTTCTGGTTATAAGCCGATATGGTAAAAATGCCGTCTCTTATCGTGTGACTGGAATTTTGGCTAACGACCTTTTACAGAAGAGCCCCTCCCTGATTCAGCTTGGCCGACGCGTCTTGCTTGCGCTTGGCCTGTTGACACTCGTGCTAATCAGCTTATGGATGTTGCTATCATGGAAGAATCTACGGCAGTTGCAGTTGCAGCGCATGACAGTTGCCGCCACGCTCGCCGCGCACCAGTCACAAAGCTATTTCGATACCGTTGGCAGCCATCTGGAAAGTCTAGCCGATTTAATCAATCAGCACGATGCGCTGAATAATCTCAAGGTCGCTGAGAGAATACTGAAAGAATTTAAATCCAAACATCCCGATCTAGGTGGCGCAACGATCATTTTGCCTTCCGGGCAGATGCTGGTTTCGACGGCGCTCAAGCCCGGCGCCCGCTTACCGAACGTGATGGAAAATCCGGATTGGCGTGCTGATTTCCTGCAAAACCTACAAGCCAGAGGATTGTCACTCAATAAGCCGCAGCGCGGCTATTTGTTGAATGCTTGGCTAATACCGCTGCGTTACACCGTCCGGGATGAAGCTGGACGCGTTAAATTTTTGATTCAAACTTCAATTTTGTTGGAACGCCAACAAGCGCTTTGGTCCAATCTAGGACTACAAGCGGGGGTTCAAATTGGATTGCTCCGCGAAGACGGCGTGCTGTTGTCCATGTGGCCTTTATCCAGCGAAGTAGATCCAAAACGATTCCACGCAAAATATCTATCCGATGAAATTACAAAAAATATAACCAACGGCTTTTACCGCGAAGCGAATGAAAATTGGGCCAGGCAACGCGAAGGTGTGTATCAACGTTTGCAGGCTTATCCCGCTTATGCATTTTTGTCGATGCCGAATAGCTTTTTGTTGAATCTGTGGTGGAGCACTATTAAGGCTCCAGTTTATACATTTTTGTTGCTGTATTTGTTGGGCGCTACGATCTATAGCCTGATTGCGCGGCGGTTTGCACTTCGTATGAAAATGATCCAAACAGTGCTTGCGCAAAGCATCGTAAACAGTCCAGCACGATTACCTGCCAGTGGTGTGCTTGAAATTGATGAATTGTGTGCAGCGCTTGCAGCCACCCAAAGTAAACTCGAGGCCTCTGCCAAAACACGTGAACACCAATTATTATCAGCAGCAGATGCTGGAACCTATACATTGCGCTTACGCGATGGCATGGTATTGCAGGCAAACGATGCATTTTTAGCCATGCTTGGTCGAAACCGCGAAGAAGTGGTCAACCACCCATGGGCTGCCTTGTTCGAGGAAGGTGACGGTACGGATGGGGCGCAGTCGGGTCAGTATCCAAGCCAAGAACTATCGTTGCGCGTGCTGCGGTTTAAACACAAACTCGGACAATTCGCGTGGCTATCTTTAGCGGAATACATTGACACCGCCGAGGGAGAGCCGCTACGCCAAGGTTTGGCGATCAACGTTAGTCAACGCGAGGAATTGCTCGCCAAAGTTCAATTGCACTCTGATCGACTACGCTCGCTGTGGCAACTCGCGACCGATCGCGAGGCGCCGGATATCGATAAATTGCGGCAAATGTTGCGTCTCGGCTTGGACACGCTGGGAATGGAAACCAGCATGCTCACAGAGCAAGCGGAAGGCACGCTGCATGTACGTTGTAAGGTCGGGATGGCATTGTTATTTGAGGAAGGTCAAACAGCGCCATTGAACGACACCCTGTGTCGCGAAACTATTCGTTCCAAGAGTAGCCAATTCATCGATGATTTAAGTGCGCGGAATGAATATGCATCGAGCCGCTTAGCGAGCGAATGGAATTTGCGGAGTTATGTTAGCGCGCCAGTTTGGGTCGGAGATGAAATTTACGGTACGTTAACCTTTTATAATCGGCAACCGCGCCAATATCCATTTAGCGAAGAAGATAAGGTGTTTGTTGAGTTGCTGGCGGCGTGGTTCGGCAAAGTTCTATTCGAGCAACACCAGCACAAAATCCTGGAAACGATGGCGATGACGGACAGCCTGACGGGATTACCAAATCGCCGCGCGGCCGAGTCCCTTCTGACCAGTGAATCTGCACGTGCAAAACGTGCCGACGAAATGTTTGCGGTGGTGATATGCGACCTGGATCGCTTCAAGCTGGTTAACGATCACTTTGGCCATAGCATTGGGGACAAAGTACTGCAGCATGTGAGTGCGATTATGCGTGGCGCTCTACGTGAGGGGGATTGGGTAGCGCGCTGGGGCGGCGAAGAGTTTATCGTTTTTTTACATCACTCCAGCGGGCAAGAGGCTTTCAATGCGATGGAGCGTTTACGCGAAGAAATCAAATCGCGTCCATTAGAAACCCCGCACGGCAATTTGATTTTAACGGCCAGTTTTGGTATTGGTATTTTTCATGACGATGACACTGACTTGTTACAAGTCTTGTCCGAAGCGGATGGCTGCTTATATGAGGCAAAACGCTGTGGTCGTGATCGTGTGATCGTCAGTGAGACCGCCACCCGAGGACGCTTATGGCAAGCGGGAATGCTGCAGCACGCGTTGCAAGAAAATCGTATCGTAGCCGCCTATCAAGTGATGGTGAATTTAAGCACGGGCGAAGTTGTGGCGGATGAGGCCTTGGCACGCTTAATTCATCCCGATGGCAAAATTTATCCAGCGGCGGAATTTGTTGAGGCGGCGGAAGGGATCAATTTGATTCATCAAGTCGACGAAATCATTGCACGCAATTCCATCGAGCGTTACTCCAAACAAGTTGCGAATGGCACACAAGGTCGAATCACCCATTTCATCAACCTTTCACCACAATTCCTGGCGCGACGCGACCTGCTCGACGCTCTTTTAGAAGATGCCAAGAAACTAGCAAACCACTCTGGTCTTAATTTGCTCCAACATCAACCCGTTGTTTTCGAAATCACCGAACGCCAATTGTTGGAAGATTTTGGTTCGATGCGCGAAAATCTAAAGCATTTATTGGAATACGGTTTCAAGCTGGCGCTCGACGATTTCGGCAGCGGCTATTCCTCTTTTTTATATCTTGCCGAGTTGCCCATCAGCTATATCAAAATCGAAGGGTGGATGGTCCGTAACATGCAGTACAACGACCGCATTCTAAGCATGGTCAAAAGCGTGGTAATGTTGGCCCAGACGTTGGGGATGACCACCATTGCGGAATGTGTAGAAGATGCGCGCACGGCGGAAATTTTGCGCGACATGGGCGTAGATTGGGGCCAAGGTTACCATTTCGGTTATCCCCTGATTGAAAACATGGGAACTAATACTGCCGAATTAGAATCCTAAAGTAAGTCTTGTTTTTCGTAAAAATATCCACATATCAACTATTATCATTATTAAGGGTCACTTTTTGACTCCTAGCGGCGGACTTGCCAATGGAATATACTGGCCCGCTTTATTTTTTGTTCACAACAATATGGAGAAACTATGAGCGGGAAAGGGCAATTACTACAAGACCCGTTTTTGAATACCCTACGTAAAGAGCACATCCCCGTGTCGATTTACCTAGTCAACGGGATTAAACTCCAAGGTCAAGTCGAGTCATTTGATCAATATGTCGTACTGCTTAAAAATACCGTTACGCAGATGGTTTATAAGCATGCAATCTCTACCGTTGTACCGGCCCGAGCGGTGAATATCTCCGTCGACATGCCGGATGCTTGATGCAGCCCCGAATGGGGATCGGGTTATAGACGATACGGCAATTTTGGTCGCGTTGGATTTTGGCGACCCGGATACCGAAGAAAGCCTGGAAGAATTACGGCGCTTGACCGAAAGTGCTGGCGTCACGCCTGTGGGTGTTGTTCAAGGTAAACGCTCACGCCCGGATGCAGCTTATTTTGCCGGCAGCGGCAAGGTCGATGAAATCGCTGCAGCCGTGCGGTATAAACAGGCTGCGGTCGTCATTTTTAATCATGATCTTTCGCCTGCCCAGCAACGCAATTTAGAACTGCAAATGAAGTGTCGCGT
>Ga0105107_10003077_pt1 | contig 11049 bp, 9 predicted proteins | sample PPLLaktember2015_6_FD_79335 | JGI IMG/M metagenome (GOLD analysis project Ga0105107, IMG submission 79335) | Freshwater sediment microbial communities from Prairie Pothole Lake near Jamestown, North Dakota, USA - PPLs Lake P8 Core (1) Depth... | ecosystem: Environmental > Aquatic > Freshwater >... | reverse complement strand
GGATAGGTGATCCCCAGCCGGCACCCGCGATGCCCGAGCATCGGATTCGTCTCGCGCAGCGAGTCCACGATGCGGTTGAGCTCCTCGCGCGTCAGATGGAGCTGTCGCGCGAGCAGCTTGGATTCCTCTCCGCCGTGCGGAAGGAACTCGTGCAATGGCGGATCGAGCAGCCGGATATTCACCGGATAGCCGTTCATCGCCTCGAAGATCGCCGCGAAGTCCGCGCGCTGAATGGGCTGCAGTTTGGCCAGGGCGCGGCGCCGCCCGGCCTCATCTCGCGCCACGATCATTTCGCGCATCGCATGGATGCGGTCGCCCTCGAAGAACATGTGCTCGGTGCGGCAAAGACCGATGCCCTCGGCCCCGAACGCACGGGCGATGCGGGCGTCCTTCGGTGTGTCGGCGTTCGCGCGGACCCGGAGGCGGCGCGTTTCGTCAGCCCACCCGAGGACGCGTGCAAACGCCTCGTACAGCGGCGCGCGGGCGGCAGGAAGCTGACCGTTGATGACGCGCACCACCTCACTCGGAACGGTGGGAAGGTCGCCGGCGAATACGCGCCCCGTCGCGCCGTCGAGGGTGATCCAGTCACCCTCGTTCACCACCGTCCCGTTGACGCTGAAGGACCGCTTTTCGGCCGACACCTCCAACTCCTTGCAGCCGACGACCGCGCACTTCCCCATGCCGCGCGCGACGACGGCGGCATGACTCGTCATGCCACCACGCGAGGTCAGCACGGCGCGTGACGCGACGATCCCGTGGAAATCCTCGGGGGTCGTCTCCTCGCGCACGAGGATCACGGATTCACCGCGGGCGGCGCGGGTCTCCGCTACATCGGGGTCGAAGACCGCGAGTCCGGCGGCGGCCCCCGGACTCGCCGGCAACCCGGTGGCAATAGGCGTCGCGTGCGCCGACGGATCGATGACCGGATGCAGCAGCTGGTCGAGGTGCGCGGCGTTGACCCGCTGGATCGCCTCCGACTGGGTGATGAGCCCCTCATCGACCATGTCCCGCGCGATCCGCAACGCCGCCGCCGCCGTGCGCTTTCCGGTCCGTGTCTGCAGCAGATACAGCGTCCCCTGCTCAACGGTGAACTCGAGATCCTGCATGTCGCGGAAATGGGTCTCGAGCGCCTCCTGCACGCGCAGCAGCTCACCATAGGCGCCTGGCAACGCCTGCTGCATCTCATCGATGTGCAGCGGCGTCCGGATCCCCGCCACGACGTCCTCACCCTGGGCATTCACGAGGAACTCGCCGTAGAATGCGCGCTCGCCCGTCGAAGGATCGCGGGTGAAGGCGACGCCGGTTCCCGAATCATCGCCCATGTTGCCGAAGACCATGGCCACGATGTTGACCGCGGTTCCCAGCGTTTCGGAGATCCCGTTCACGCGACGATAGTCGACGGCCTTCTTGAGGGTCCACGATTTCCAGACGGCGTCGATGGCTCCCCACAGCTGCTCCTGGGGATCCATCGGGAATGGGGCTCCCGTCTTGTGCCGCACCAGGGACTTATACTCCTCGACGAGGTTGCGCAGCGCTTCTTCGCTGAGCTGCGCATCGGTTTCGGCGCGGGTGGTAATGCGCTTCGCCTTGAGCAGGTTCTCGAAGTCGTGGATCGGGACGCCGAGCACCACGTCGCCATACATCTGGAGAAAGCGCCGGTAGGAGTCATAGGCAAAGCGAGCATTGCCGCTCTGCCGGGCGAGTCCGATGACGGTGCGATCGTTGAGTCCGAGGTTGAGGATGGTCTCCATCATCCCCGGCATCGATACCGCGGCGCCGGAGCGTACGGAAACAAGGAGGGGATTGAGGGCATCGCCGAGGCGGCGGCCCGTGGCTGCCTCGAGTCGCGCGAGATTCTCGGCCACCTCTTCCTCGAGGGCGGCGGGGCGTGCGCGGGTCGTGAGGAACTCCATGCACGCCGACGCGGCGATGGTGAACCCGGGCGGCACAGGCACGCCGATGTTCGTCATTTCCGCGAGATTCGCCCCTTTCCCACCCAGCACGGTCTTCATCTCGCGGGTGCCATCCGCGCGTCCGTTGCCGAAGAAGAAGACCGACTGACTCATGTCACCGTCCGTGTGGAGTTCCTGCCGCCCCGCGGGGCGTCCTACGCATCCTTTCCGGCCCGCATCAGGTCGACGAGCGGTGGAGGCGTGGGATAACTCCCCGAGAAGCAGGCGTGACAGAATCCGTTGGGCCCGCCGGGAACGGCGTGGAGCATCCCCTCCAGCGACAGGTAGCCGATGGAGTCGACCCCGATGCTTCGGGCGATCTCGGCGATCGAGTGCGTGGCGGCAATGAGCTCGTCGCGGTTGGGCGTGTCGATCCCGTAGTAGCATGGGCCCGTCACGGGGGGCGAGGAGATGCGGAGATGCACCTCTCGTGCCCCAGCTCCGCGCACAAGGGCCACCAGGCCACGTGTCGTCGTGCCGCGGACGATCGAGTCATCGACCATGACGACGCTCTTGCCCACGAGCACTTCCTTCACGGCGTTGTACTTGATCTTGACCTTCTCCACGCGGCCGGATTGCGTCGGTTGGATGAATGTGCGGCCGATGTAGTGGTTCCGGATGAGCGCGAACTCCAGGGGCAGCCGCGCCTCTTCGGCGAAGCCTAACGCCGCGGCATTCGACGAATCCGGCACGGCGAACACGAGATCGGCCGTGGGGGCGGGCTGCTCGCGCGCGAGCTGGCGGCCGAGCGCGCGACGCGCCCGGTCCACCGACCCGCCGAAGACGTAGCTGTCGGGGCGGGCGAAGTACACGTGCTCGAAGACGCAGCGCTGCAGGTGCCGGGCCGGGGGAAAGGCCTGGATCGAGCGCAGTCCGCGGTCGTCGATGCTCACGATCTCTCCCGGGACGATCTCGCGCATCAGCTGCGCGCCGGTGATGTCGAGGGCGCAGGTCTCGGACGCGATGACGTAGCCGTCGCCGAGCCGCCCAATGACCAGCGGCCGCCAGCCGTGCGGGTCACGCGCGGCCAGCAGCGTGTTCCCGATCAGGATGACCAGGCAATAGGCGCCGTCGACTCCACGGAGCGCCTCCGCCAGCATCTCTTCCGGCTCTGCCTCCTGAACATGGGCCAGGCGGTGGACGATGACCTCGGAGTCCATCGAGGACGCGAAGATCGATCCCGAGTCTTCGAGCTCCGCGCGAAGCTCCACCGCGTTGATGAGGTTTCCGTTGTGGGCGAGGGCGATGTGTCCACCCTTGAAGCGCGCGAGAATGGGCTGCGCGTTGTCGAGCGTGGAGGACCCTGCGGTGCTGTAGCGCGTGTGGCCGATCGCGATCCGTCCCGGCATCGCCTCGAGCTCGCGCGCCGACAGTCCCTCCGACACGAGTCCCATCCGGCGGCTGCCGCGTGCGACCTCCTGACCGTCCACGGCGACGATGCCGGCCGACTCCTGACCACGGTGCTGGAGCGAGTACAGACCGAGGTGGGCGATCGCTGCCGCGTTCGGCTGCCCCCAGACGCCGATGATGCCGCACATCGTCAACCCTCCCCGGCGGCGACGGTGGCGGCATCATCCGAGGAGATGGCCACGCGTCTCATGATGTTGGGGATTGCGTCGTGATAGGCTGCGGCAAGTCTGCGCACGGGAGTTCTCCACGTTGTGTCGCCCACTGTGAGGACCATGTTGCCATCCGCCTCACCCACGTTCCCGATTTCGCGGGCGGCGACTCCGTGTCGCTCCATGAGCGCCAGCACAGCCGCCGGATCGGGTGTCGATACGACGATCCGGCCCTGCGCCTCGCCAAACAACGCGGCGCGCCGACTGATGCCTTGGATCTCAGGAAGGGTGATGGTAACCCCGAGGGCGCGCTCACGGTCCATCATGGCGCATTCGGCCACCGCCACGGCGAGTCCGCCGTCACTGCAGTCATGCGCCGAGCGCACGAGTCCGTCGTCGATCGCCTCCAGCAGGGCGTCGATGAGCGCTCGTTCATGCGCCAGATTGCAGCCCGGCGGCGCTCCAGCCGTCACGCCGTGGACGCGGGACAGGTACTCGCTCGCACCCAGCTCATTCGTGAGGGAGCCGAGGAGGACGATCGCATCACCGGGCTGCTGGAAGTTCCCCTGGGTGATCCGGTCGAGATCCTCGATCAGCCCAACCATGCCGACCGTAGGCGTCGGAAAGACCGCGCCACCGGGGTTCTCGTTGTAGAACGAGACGTTCCCTCCCGTGACAGGGGTGCCTAACGCGACGCAGGCCTCACCCATGCCGGCCACCGCCTCGCGGAACTGGAAGAAGACCTCCGGGCGCCTGGGATTGCCGAAGTTGAGGCAATTCGTGATGGCCATCGGCCGTCCACCGGTGCAGGCCACGTTGCGGGCCGACTCGGCGACGGCGATCCGTCCCCCAACACGCGGGTCGAGGTAGACATACCGGCCGTTGCAGTCCGTCTTGAGGGCAATGGCCTTGCGCGTTCCGTGCAGGCGTACGACGGCGGCGTCTGCGTGACCGGGACCGAGCACCGTGCTGGTGCGGACGGTGGAGTCATACTGCCGGTGCACCCAGGTCTTGCTGGCGATCGTTGGACTGGACAGCAGCTGCTCGAGGGTCCAGAACGGGTTGCCCTCTTCGGGGCGCTCGGGGATGGCGTGCACGTCCATCGCGCGGAGTCGCTGGACCTCCTCGCCCTCGCGTGCCTCCGGCTCATAGATCGGGCAGTCCGTGACGAGCCGGGCGCCCGGGAACTCCGCAACCACACGGTCACCTTCCGTGACGCGATACACCGGTTCGGCGATGACCTCTCCGATGACGGCGGCGGTGAGGTCCCACTTCTCGAGGATCGCGCGCACAGCGTCCTCCTCGCCGCGCCGGGCCACGACGAGCATGCGCTCCTGCGATTCGGACAACAGGATCTCGTACGGGGTCATCCCGGACTCGCGCACCGGCATCCGCGTCGTGTCGATGGTGACGCCGACGTCGCCGCGCGCCGCCATCTCCGCGGACGAAGAGGTAAGGCCGGCCGCGCCCATGTCCTGAATCGCCACGATCTTGCCGGACCTGATGAGCTCCAGGCTGGCCTCGAGGAGCAGCTTCTCGGTGAAGGGATCCCCGACATGGACCTGCGGGCGTCTCGCCTCGCTGGCTTCGCTCAGGTCTTCCGACGCGAAGGACGCGCCATGAATCCCGTCGCGACCCGTGCGCGCTCCGACAGCGATGATCGGATTGCCGACGCCCTCGGCCTTGGCACGAATCAGCTCCTCCTCTCGCAGGACGCCCACGCACATGGCGTTGACGAGCGGGTTTCCCTCGTAGGACGGGTCGAAGACGACTTCGCCGGCGACGGTCGGCACACCCACACAGTTGCCATAGTCGCCGATGCCCTTGACGACCCCGGCGAAGAGCCAGCGCACGCGGGCACTGTCCAACGATCCGAAGCGCAGGGAATTCAGGAGCGCGATCGGCCGGGCGCCCATGGTGAACACGTCGCGAAGGATTCCGCCCACTCCCGTGGCCGCCCCCTGATAGGGCTCGACCGCCGACGGGTGATTGTGCGACTCGATCTTGAAGGCCACCGCGATCCCATCGCCGACGCGGATGACCCCAGCGTTTTCTCCCGGGCCCTGCAGGACGTGCGGGCCCTTCGTGGGCAGAGTGCGCAGGAGCGGCCGGGAGTGCTTATACGAGCAGTGCTCGCTCCACAGCGCGGAGACGATCCCCAGCTCGGTGAACGTCGGCGTACGCCCCAGCATCGCCACGAGGCGGTCATACTCGTCAGGCGTCAGGCCGTGCTCGGCGACGAGCGCCGGACTGATGACCGGATCGCCGGGCCGTGGAGTCGCTCCCATCAGTATCGCAGTCCGAACATCGAGCGGACGAAGCCGCGGATCGCGCTCTGGTCGACGTGCTCCAGCATCTCCATCTCCCCCTTGTCGAACCAGATGCCGCCGCATTCCGCGCACTTGTCGATCTTGATGTGATGGAAGTCCGTTTCGGTGAGGTCGGCTCCGCACTTGGGGCACTTCATGTAGTGCGACTGCCGCTCGGCGCGAGCACGCTCCGCGTCGAGCCGGGCGCGCTGCTCCTTGATCAGTTCCGCGTCCTGCTTGACGAAGTACTCGTCTTCGCTGCGGGTGGGTTTGGAATCAGACATGTCAGACGGGGCGAAGTGGGTGGTCAGGCGGCGACGCGAGCGAGCACGGACTCGAAGAATCCGAACCCGTCGCGAGAGCCGAAAAGGGCGTCCATGGCGCGTTCCGGGTGGGGCATCAGGCCGATCACGTTGCCGCGCGCGTTGATGATCCCGGCGATATTGTCGAGCGACCCATTGGGGTTCGCTGTCTCGGTGATGCGGCCCTGGCTGTCGGCATACCGAAAGACGACGAGGCCCTCGGCTTCCAGCCGCTCCAGTCCCTCGGGCTCGATGGCGAAGCGCCCGTCACCGTGAGCGATCGGTATGCGCAGGAGCTGGCCGGCGGTGTACTGGTTGGTGAAGAGCGTGTCCGCGTTCTCGACGCGCAGGGTGACCATCTGGCTGCGGAACTGCAGGCTGTCGTTGCGCAGCAGGGCGCCGGGGAGGAGGTGCGCTTCGCAGGCGATCTGGAATCCGTTGCAGATGCCGATCACGGGCCCGCCGCGCTCGGCGTGGGCGATCACTTCACGCATGATCGGACTGAAGCGGGCGATGGCGCCGGCGCGCAGGTAGTCGCCGTAACTGAAGCCGCCGGGGAGGATGATGACGTCGGCGCCCTGGAGGTCATGGTCCTTGTGCCACAGCCGCACCGCTGACGCGCCTAACGCTTCGGTCACCGCGAAGTACGCGTCGTCGTCGCAGTTCGATCCGGGAAAGGTGACGATGCCGAATTTCACGCGCTGGTCACTCCGGCAATGTGGTAGTCTTCGGTCACGGGATTGGCGAGCAGCTTGTCGCACATCGTCCGCACGCTGGCCGTCGCCGTGTCGGGATCGGCCGCCTCCACGTCGAGCACCACGTGGCGCCCCACGCGCACGTCGCCGACGGTGCCGAAGCCTAACGTGTGCAGGGCGTCGGCCACGGCCTTGCCTTGTGGATCGAGAATCCCCTTGCGGGGAACGATGTGAACGGCCACCTGATATCGGGTCATGCCCCGGGTTCCTCGGGAGTCCTGGTGATTGTTGCCGGCGGCCGATCGGCCTGGCCGCGACGCCGGCGACGCCGGCGCCGCACGCGCACGTCGCCGTCACGGGCCTCGTCGTCCAGCAGCATCGCGTCCTCGTCGTCAAACTCGCCCTGCGGCAGCCGGCCGAGCAGCCCGAAGAACACGGTGCGCGCCAGGCCGTACACCACATAGCCCATCAGCGCCGGGAAGAAAAACTGCTTCGGAAGAAAGATAACCCCGACGATGGTGCCGACGACGAGCGCCGTTCCCATCAGCCCGCGCCACGTCCGGAAGCCGATCGTGGGCATCGCGGCGTAGGACACGTTGCTGATCATCAGGAACCCCAGGCCGAGCATGATGTAGCGCAGCATGACGTGCCAGGGGAGGTCGGCGATCATCGTCTGCGTGTATAGCGGGGTCTGGGAGAACCAGTAGTACGTCGCCAGCGTCATGCCGGCCGCCGGACTGGGGAGGCCGTGGAAGTGCGTCTTGGCGCGGCCGGCCTGCTCGACATTGAAGCGCGCCAATCGGATCACGGCGCACATGGTGAACAGGAAGACGAAGATCCAGTCCCACCCCTGCTGGTTGAGCACGGCGAAGTACATGATGAGCGCCGGCGCCAGGCCGAACGAGATGGCGTCCACCAGGGAATCCAGCTCCTCGCCGAAGCGGCTTCCGGTGCGCGTGGCACGGGCCACCCGCCCATCCAAGGCGTCGGCGATGCCGCCCAACACCACGTAGGTGCCGGCGTGCGAGTAATCGCCGCGCGACGCCGCCACGATGGCGAAGACCCCGAAAAAGAGGTTCGCCATCGTGAACCCGTTTGGGAGCAGGATCACCGTGCGCCGGAGCGGGCGGGCCATGGTCACTTCCTCCGGAGACGGGCGACGACCGTGGTGCCGGCGACGGTCGTCTCGCCTTCCCGCACCAGCACCTCGGCGTCCGGCGGCATGAACAGATCGACGCGCGACCCGAAGCGGATGATCCCCATCCGTTCCCCTTGTTCAACCTGCTCGCCCTCGCGGCTGTACGTGACAATGCGACGGGCAATCAGCCCGGCGATCTGCCGGACGAGGATGCGGACACCATCGTGGTCCAGCCCCACCGACATCTGCTCGTTCTCCAGCGACGACTTTTCCGTCGCGGCGTTGAGAAAGCGGCCGGGGTTGTAGTGCACGAAGCGCACGGTGCCCGAGCTCGGATAGCGGTTCACATGGACGTTGAAGACGTTCATGAAGATCGAGATCCGCTTCGCCTTCCCATGGATGAAGGCCGGCTCATCGACCTCGGTGATCATGACCACCCGACCGTCGGCCGGCGCAATCAGGAGATCGGGGCCGCGCTCCCCAAGCCGTTCGGGGTCGCGGAAGAAATACGCGACCCAGAGGGTGAGCAGCGTGAACAGGAACGCCAGGATCCAGAGCGCCCACGAACGCCTGCCTAACGCCGCGGCGTAGGTGCCGATGGTGACAAGGGCGGCGAGGCCGATGAAGAGAAGTCCTTCGCGCGCGAAGCTCACGAAAGCGACCGGGTGTCGAGTGAAACGCCAGTCAGGCGCTCAAAGGCGTCGAGATACCGACGGCTGGTGGCCTCGAGGATGTCAGGCGGAAGTATCGGTGGTGGGGCGTCGCCGTTCCAGCGTCCGGCGACCCGCTCTCCCTCGAGGTAGTCACGCAGCGGCTGCTTGTCGAAGCTCGGTTGCGACCGGCCCGGCGCGTATTGGTCGGCCGGCCAGAAGCGCGAACTGTCCGGCGTCATGACCTCATCGATCAGCAGGATCTCTCCATTGCGGTGGCCGAACTCGAATTTCGTATCGGCGACGATGATCCCGCGGGGCTCGGCAATGCGGCACCCGATGTCATAGATCGTCCGCGCCTTCCGCTCCAGCTCAGCGGTCACGCCATCCCCGAGTGTGCCGCGCATCTGGGCGATCGTGATGTTTTCGTCGTGACCCGTGTCGGCCTTGGTCGCCGGCGAGAAGATCGCGGGCGTCAGGCGGTCACTTTCGCGCAGGCCAGGAGGGAGGGGCTCCCCGGCGAGCGTGCCATGCTGGCGGTACTCTTTCCACGCCGATCCCGAGATGTAGCCGCGCATGACGCACTCCACGGGATAGACCTCGGTGCGCCGGCAGAGCATGGCGCGGCCGCGGAGCATGTCTCGCACATCGTCCACCTGCGGCACCTCGCTCGCGATCTCGTCGGCGTCGGCGGAGAGCATGTGGTGGGGGATCCCCGGCTCGAGCTGTCGCAGCCACCACGCCGTGAGCTGCGTGAGGACCGCGCCCTTGAAGGGCACCGGCTCGCGCATCACCACGTCGAACGCCGACACCCGGTCAGTGGTCACCAGGAGCAGGCGCTCCGCATCGACCTCATAGACATCCCGGACTTTCCCGCGGCGGAGGAGTGGGAGGGGGAGGGCAGTCGTCGCGACCGTCATACACGGACCTCGTCGAGCACGGTGGCCGCGGGGGCGCCACGCAGCAGGGGGTCGACGACCTCGGCGATGAACTCCTCCACCTGTTGCGGGGCGCGCCCGACGAACCGGGACGCGTCCAGCGTGTCGCGCAGATCGTCCACCGGCACCGCGAACGTGGGATCGCGCGACAGCCGCTCCAGCATGTCGTTAGGCGTCCCCTCGTCCTTCACGGCCCGTGCGGCGGCAATGCTGTGCCGCCGGATCACTTCGTGCGCATCCTGCCGGCTCATTCCCGCCCGAACCGCGCGCACGATCAGTTCCTCAGTCGCCATGAAGGGAAGCTCCTCGCGCAGGCGCGCCTCGATGCGCGCCGGGTGTACCTCGAGTCCCGACGCGACATTCACCAACAATATGAGGATCGCATCGGTTGCCAGAAACGACTCGGGGATGACCAGCCGGCGGTTGGCTGAATCGTCCAGTGTGCGCTCGAAGTACTGGACGCTGTGGGTCTGGTTGGCGTTTGGCTCCAGCGACCCCACGAACCTCGCCAGCGCGTTGATGCGCTCGCAGCGCATCGGGTTGCGCTTGTAGGCCATCGCCGACGAGCCGATCTGGTCCTTGCCGAACGGCTCTTCCACTTCGCCCATCGACTGCAGCATCCGGAGGTCGCCGGCGAACTTGGCCGCACTCGCTGCCACCCCTGCGACCGCGGCGAGCACCTGGGCATCGATCTTTCGTGAGTAGGTCTGACCGGTCACGGGCATGGCCCGCTCGAACCCCATCGCGGCGGTGACGGCGTCGTCGAGCTGACGCACCTTGGCGTGGTCGCCCCCGAAGATCTCGAGAAACGACGCCTGCGTGCCCGTTGTGCCTTTCACCCCCCGGAACGGGAGATGGGCGATCCGATGATCGATCTCGGCGAGGTCGAGGAGCAGGTCCTGCATCCAGAGCGTCGCTCTCTTTCCGACCGTCGTCAGCTGCGCCGGCTGCAGGTGTGTGTAGCCTAACGTGGGCTGCGACTTCCACTCGAGGGCGAAATCGCGCAAGGCCCGAACGGCATCCACCACCTTTCCCCGGAGGAGGGAGAGTCCCTCGCGCATCAGGATCAGCTCGGCGTTGTCCGTGACGAAGCAGGAAGTGGCGCCATAATGGATGTAGCCCCGCGCAGCGGGAGCGACGTCGCCAAAGGCATGCACGTGCGCCATCACGTCGTGCCGGAAGCGCTTCTCGTACTCGGCCACGGCGCCGAAATCGATGTCGTCCAGGTGCGCACGCATCTGAGTGATCGCAGCCTCTGGAATCTCCACGCCGAGCTCCCGCTGCGCTTCGGCCAGCGCGAGCCAGAGGCGCCGCCACAAGCCGTGACGGCGCTGGGCCGACCAGAGGGCGAGCATGGCCGGCGAGGCGTACCGTTCGGAAAGGGGCGACGAGTAGACGGTATGGCTGCTCACTGACGGATCTCGAAGTCGCGCGTGTACATGAAGCCTCGTCGCTCGAACACCATGCGAATGACGGAACGCCCACCATAGTACTCGAAGGCCCTCG
>Ga0105107_10003076_pt1 | contig 11052 bp, 10 predicted proteins | sample PPLLaktember2015_6_FD_79335 | JGI IMG/M metagenome (GOLD analysis project Ga0105107, IMG submission 79335) | Freshwater sediment microbial communities from Prairie Pothole Lake near Jamestown, North Dakota, USA - PPLs Lake P8 Core (1) Depth... | ecosystem: Environmental > Aquatic > Freshwater >... | reverse complement strand
TAGACGGCGTTGGCCCGGCGGCGGCCCACCGTGGCCAGGTCGTAGCGCTTGCCGCCTTCGACCTGGGAATCGTAGGCGCCGATGAGGCCCATGGACAGGTTCTCGCGGCGGCCGACGTCGAGCGGGACCTTGTCGTCGTCGTTCATCCAATCGAGGCCGCGCCAAACCTCGCAGCCGTAGACCGTCACCGGCCGCTCGCCGGGCTCGAGCTCGCGCATGGCGGCGATGGCCGTGAAGGCCACGGCCAGGTGCGTGTCGTGCTTGTCGGCCGGGTTGTGGGTGTAGACGACCTCGGGCCGGACGGCCTTGAGGACCTTGACCAGGTCGGCCCTCAGGCGGCCGGTGCCGACGTCCTTGACCTCGGCGCTCGTGTAGTTGAGCTGGACGAGGGCGCCATAGTTGCCGAGGATGGCCGCCTTCTCCTGCTCGCGGCGGCGGAGCGCGGCCATGTCCGCGTCGCTGAACGAGGCGTATTCGCCGGCCCGCGGCGAGCCGGCGCCGTCCGTGCACGTCACCGCGCCGAACCAGAGCTCCGGGCTCGAGAAGCACTTCTGGATGCCATGGAAGGCCATGATCTCGAGGTCGTCCTGGTGGGCGCCGATGCCGAGGTGGGTGACACGGCAGAACGCGCCCTCGGTTTCCTTCCCGTCGGGGATGAAGACGGAGGCGTCGGGCTTGAAGAACTTCATGAATGATCTCCTCTGATCTCGGGCAGGCTGGCCGCTGCGACCGCCTGGCCCACCCGCCGGCTCTTCTCGTCGAGCAGGTGGAGGCGGACCCGGGCTGCGGTCGCGGGGAATTCCGCGGCCAGGACTTCGGCGGCCTTGTCCATGATGATCTTCCCCCCCGCGCCCGACATGACCCGTCCGAGGACGAGGAGGTTCTTGAAGCTGTAGAAGACCTCGTACCAGGGGACGGTGAAGCCGAGAGTGACGCCGATCGATTCGAAGACGCGGCCGGCCTGGATATTGCCGCGCTCGACGAGCGATTGGACCTCTTTGAGCCGCTCCGGCAGCTTCATGCCGGCCGGGAAGGACAGGCCGGCCGCGACGGCCAGCTTGTTGACGGCCTGCTGCGAGAAATAGTTGGCCCCGACGCCGCTGTCGCGGGACCACTCGTCCTTCACGGCCGCGGGATTGAGGTCGACCGGGGCGAAGGCGAGCTCGTCGAGCCAGCCGGGGATGTGGCCTTCGTTGTCGAGAAAGCCGGCGGCCTCGCTCGATCCCATGGCGACGCCGAGCATCCCGGTGTCGGAGAGGGAGAGCTTCCCGGCGAGCGCGGTGACCTCGCCGTCGTTGATGACCTCGAACGGCACGTTCCATTCGGCGGCCAGACGGTCGAAGAGGCCCTTGACCTTGGCTTCGAAGACGTCGGCGGCGACGGACCGGAAGAGCGAGGCGATGCGGACCTGCCTCCGGATGATGATGCCGGCCGAGGAGCCGCCGATGGCGTCGACGCGCGGCAGGTGGGAGGCGGCTCTCTTCAGGCCGGCCTGGATGCGCGCGTAGTGATACTCGGGATCGGCCTGTTCGCCCGGGGCCCACGGGATCTCCTCGCTCCAGACGGGCTGGCCGTCGATGACGGCGGCGAGCTTGTAGTCGCTCGCGCCGAGGTCGAAGCCGATGCGGAAGCCGTCGAGGTAGCCGCCGGGGAAATGGGTGGCCTCGCGGGCCTCGGGGAAGGTCGCGGCGCTGTGAAGGGCGACCTCGAACGGGCGCTCGTAGACGTCGCCCATCGTCCGGGCGTCGAAGGCCCGTTCGCCCGATTCGGAATAGGCGGTCTTGAGGCGGCGGCCGATCGCGGCCGGGCCCTGGAAGTGGATGCGCCAGCCGCCGCGCGACCAGAGCAGGAACTTGACGGCGCGCTCGACGATGCGGTAGGTCGATGCGGGGTCGTCGTCCTTGGAGGGCGCGATGGCGTCGAACACCGAGACGAGGCCGTCCTCGCGCTCGATGGCCACCCGGAGGGGCGTCGCGCCGCAGGCGCGGGCCCGGTCGAGATAGGCGACCCAGGCCGGGAAGATGGGCTGGAAGCCGGGGTCGTAAGGGGCCTCGGCGGCCCTCCTGCCTCGCGTCATTGAGCTTTGAACTCGACTTTCACCGGGACGAGGAGCCGCGCGGCCAGGTCCTCGACGCGGCGGGCCCAGTTCTTGGCCTCCGGGACGCCGGGCGCGGTGACGCCGCGCTCCCAGGCCCCGGCCACCCAGTAGGTGACCTTGCGCCCGTCCCGGCCGTTAAGCTTGAGGGCGCGTTCGAGACCGGCCTCGTCGATCGCGGCCAACGCGGCCGGCGTGAAGATCGCGGCCAAGCCGATCGCGCCGGCCTTGTCCGCTCCCTTGCCCCAGACGGCGAGCCGGCCCTTGGCCTTATCGAACGAAACGGTCTCGCCGTCGAGCTTCTGGATCCCCGGCCCGAAGACGACCGGAGCGCCGGACTTGGAGGCGATGACGACGTCCTGCCGGGAGTAGGTGTTGTCTGAGAAGGCCGAGAAGAAGACGGTCAGGGTGACTTCGCCGCCGGCGGTCCTGACGGCCGGGTATTCCGCTTTGACCAGGCCCCGGAGATGGCCCGGCGAGATGACGGTCAGCTTGGCAGGAGGCGCGGACGGGCCGAAAAGGGGCACGCGCGTCGCGCCGTCCCACAGGCTCAGGCCGCCGAGGCCGGCCGACTCGCCGGTCGCGAGGACATCCATCCCCCAATCCCTGGACTTGGTCTCGGCGGCGGGGAATCCTTTCAGAATGAGCCCCGGCTGGAGCTTGCCGTAGAGACCGATCCGGCCGTGGACGAACTTGAAGGCGGCCTGGTTGGATTCCCAGCCGGCCTCGGCGCCACCGGCTTCCCAGGCGCCGCGGGCGAAGGCCTTTTGCGTCGGCATGAGCTGGTAGCTGCGCTCGGGCGTGTAATAACAGAGGAGCCGCGTCGTCGAGGACGGCGGCAGGGTGCGGACGATGACGATCTCGTCGTGATAACGGTCCTTGTCGAGATCGTCGGCCTGCGAGACGACGAGCGCGTATTCGCCTGCGGCGTTATCGAAGAACGCGTACATGTAGGAGTTGAAATCGGCGGCGACGGAGGCCCGGATGTCGGCGACGTCGATGACGACGGCGTGGTTCTCGAGCGCCAGGGACGAGGGGTTGGTGATCTCGACGGCGAAGTGCTTGGTGAAGCCGAGGACCTCGGGGCCCCGGGTCTGGGCGGCGGCCTCTCCGGCGGCGAAAGCGAATGCGGCGGCGCAGACGGCGGCCGCGGCGAGGGCCGGGACGGCGGCGGGCCGTCGTCGGGTATTCGTTGCCTGGCGCATCGGCGGGGTCTCCTTTCCGGCGGGGAATCCGGGGCTATTTTACTCCAAATGCGGTCAAAATGGGCCTCAGGTGATCAGGTGGGATTTGAAGCCCTTGCCCAGGACGTCGTAGGTGTCGTTGATGATGACGAAGGCCTCGGGATCGATCTTCCGGATGTTGGTCCGCAGGTCGGCGAGCTGCTTGCGGTGGATGACGGTCAGGATGATCTCGCCATCGCGGTTGAGGTAGAGCGATCGCGAGCGCAGGGCCGTGCCGCTGCGGTCGAGGCGATGGAGAATGTAGTCGGCGATCTCCTCGGTCCGCGACGAGGTGATGATGACGAGCTTCGAGTAGCTCCAGCCCTCGAGCATCATGTCGATGACCTTGGTCGAAAGGAAGAGGACGAGGTAGCCGTAAAGCGGCGCTTCGAGGCTGCGGAGGGCGAAGCCGGAGGCCGAAATGACCACGAAGTCGGTGACCATGATGCCGAAGCCAAGGGACATGCCCGTGTACTTGCTGAGGACCATGCCGATGATGTCGGAGCCTCCGGTCGAGGCCCGGCCCCGGAAGACGATGCCGAGCCCGACGCCGAGCATGACGCCGCCGTAGATCGAGGCCAGCACGGGGTTCGCGGTGGCCGAGGGGAGCTTGAGGACCGTGTGGAAGAGGTCGATGAACACCGAGGAAATGACCATGCCCGCGAGGCTGTTGAGGACGTACTTCTTGCCCATGGTCTTCAGGCCGAGCAGGAAGATGGGCACATTGAGGATCATGATGAGCGCGCCGACCGGGAAACCGGCGAAGTAGTTCAGGATGATGGCGATGCCCGAGACGCCGCCGGGGACGAAGTGGTGGGGGATGAGGAACATGGCGTAGGCCAGGCCGCAGATGGCGCAGCCGAGCAGGATGGTGAGCGCGTTCTTCGTCTTTTCCATGGGTTGTCTCCGGATGTTTAGGCGGTATTCTACTCCGTTGGCCGCCTAAATCAAGCCGGATCTCGCTCCAGGGACGGGGGAGGAATAAAGCGGCTTTCCGGGAGCGCCCCGGTGTGCTATGTTTACGGTCAAGGAGAGTGCGGGATGGCCAATGTCGCGACGTTCGGCGAGATCATGCTGCGGCTGTCTCCGCCGGCGAAGGAGCTGCTCTTCCAGTCGCCGCGCCTCGAGGCGGCGTTCGGCGGGGGCGAGGCCAACGTGGCCGTGTCCCTGGCCATCCTCGGGCACCGGTCGCGCTGGATCTCGGTCGTGCCGGCCAACCCGGCGGGCGAGGCCGCCCTGCGCGAGCTCCGCCGCTACGGCGTCGACGTCGGCGCCGTGGTGAGGGGCGGGCGCCGGTTGGGCATCTACTTCGCCGAGACCGGGGCCAACGAGCGGCCCTCCCGGGTCATCTACGACCGCGAGGGCTCGGGACTCGCCGAAGCCAAGCCCGGGGACATCGATTGGCCGCGCGCCCTGGACGGGATGGACCGCCTCCACGTGACCGGCATCACTCCGGCCCTCAGCGCCTCGGCCGCGGCCCTCACGCTCGAGGCCGTCAAGGCGGCCCGGGCCAGGAAGATGACCGTCTCGCTCGACCTCAACTACCGGGCCAAACTCTGGAAGTACGGCCGTCCCGCGCCCGAGGTCATGCGCGAGGTCGCCGCGCAGGCGGACCTTATCGTCGGGAACGAGGAGGACTGCCAGAAGGCGCTGGGCATCGGCGCCGCCGTGGACGTCACGGCGGGAAAGCTCGACGTCAAGGCCTACGAGGCCCTGACGGCGGCGGTCCTGGCCGCCTTCCCCAACGCCGGCCGCGTGGCCATCACCCTGCGCGAGAGCCTGAGCGCCGACTGGAACCGCTGGTCGGCCGTGATGAGGACCGCGAAAGAGTTCATAGCCGGCCCGACCTACGAGATCCGCTCGATCGTCGACCGCATCGGCGCCGGCGACGCCTTCGCCGCCGGGCTGATCCACGGACTGGCGAGCTCCGAAAGAGACGGCGAGGCGCTCGATTTCGCCGTCGCCGCGGCCGCGCTCAAGCACTCGATCCCCGGGGACTTCAACCTCGCGACGGAAGAGGACGTCGCGGCGCTCGCGCGGGGAGACCGCTCGGGCCGGGTCCGGCGCTAGCCGGGACGGGAGCAGGCCGAAAGGGGAGAGGGTTGTGACAAAAGACAAAGCGCTCGAGTCCATTCTCGCCGCCAAGGTCGTCGCCGTCATCCGCATGAAGGACGCGGCCCGGCTGGGCGAGGCGGCCGCCGCGCTCCGCAGAGGCGGGGTCACGGCGATCGAGATCACCATGACCGTGCCCGGCGCGGTGGACATCATCCGCGAGATGGTCCGGACGAAGCCGCAGGGAACGCTCGTCGGGGCCGGGACGATCCTCGACGCGGGGACTGCGACAGAGGTCATCGCCGCCGGGGCCGATTTCGTCGTGTCGCCCGTCACCGACCGCGATACGATCCAGGCCTGCCGCGAGGCGGGCGTCCTCGTCGCGCCGGGGGCCTTCACGCCGACCGAGATCGTCGCGGCCTGGCGGGCCGGGGCGGACATCGTCAAGGTCTTCCCGGCGACGTCGCTTGGGCCGCAGTTCTTCCGCGACCTGCGCGGGCCGCTGCCGTTCATCCGGCTCATGCCGACCGGCGGCGTCACGCTCGAGAACGCGCGCCTCTTCCTCGCGGCCGGCGCCTGCGCGGTCGGCATCGGCACGGCGCTCGTGGACGCCAAGTCCGTCGAGGCCGGCGACTGGGAAGCGCTCGAGACGCGGGCCCGGGTCCTCATGGCCTCGCTCGAGGCCGGCCGGCGCTGACGCCGGGTCGTCCGCGGGGACTTGCATTCCGCGGGATATATGGTAGAATAAGGTCAACGCTTTGCTTGGCTGGCTGTGCAAGGCAACGAGCACCCCTCCTTCATATCCCCATAAAGCTTGTCATTCGCAAGAATGAAACAGCCAGCTTTATTCTGCTATACTAGCGGACCGATGACCGAGACACGCGGCCCGTCGTTCTGGAACCGGGATTTCCTGCTGGGCCTGGCCGGATATTTTTTCCTGTTCATGTCGGTCTCCCTCTTCTTTCTCTTCCCCGTCGTGCTCGAAGGCTTCGGCTCGAGCCAGGGCCGGATCGGCCTGATCATGGGGGTCCACAGCGTCGTGGCCATCGCCATCCGGCCGTTCTTCGGCCGGAAGATCGATGTCCGGGGCGGCCGCCGCATCGCTCTCCTCGGGCTGTTCATCCTTATCGTCTCGCTGCCGCTCTTCCACTTCGTCGACGACGCGGGCTGGCTGCCGTTCCTGCTGCGGGCGCTGGCCGGGCTCGGCTGGGGCATCAGCATGACGGCGACGATCTCTATGTGCTCCGACCTGGCGCCCGTCAACCGGCTGGCCAAGTCCATGGGCGTCATCGGCGTGGCCGGGCTCGTGGCCAACGCCCTTGGCCCTCTGCTCGCTGAGGAGCTCCTCCGGGGCGGCGGACCGGGCCTGCTCTACAATGTGAGCCTCCTGTTCCTGGCGGCCTCGGTCGTCTGCCTCCTGCTCACGCGCGAATTCCCCAGGCCGGAGTGCGGCGAAGGCGGGGCCCGGAGAGCGAGCGTCCTCAAGCTCGTGCCGTGGGCGCTCGCGGCCGTCGTCGCTTCCGTGCCGATCTTCCACGGCGCCATCCGCGGGGCCATGATCTACTTCATCGCCGTCTTCGGGAATTCGGTCGGGATCAGCCGGGTCGGGCCGTTCTTCCTCGTCTTCTCGATCGCGGCCATCCTGACCCGCTTCCGCATGGGCGACCTCTCGGACCGGCTCGGACGGAAGACGGTCATCCTCCCGGCGGCGCTCATCATCGCCCTCAACCTGTTCGTGATCGCGCAGGTGCGGAGCTTCCCCCTGCTCATCGTCACCGGATTCGTCGGCGGGCTGGGGCAGGGGCTGATCTTCCCGGCCCTCAGCACGTACATCATCGATTTCCTCGGCCGCGAGAACAAGGGGCTGGCCATCAGCCTTTACAGCTCGCTCTTCGACGTCGGCATGGGCCTGGGATCGCCCTTCTTCGGCTGGGTTTCCGATGTGGCGGGATACCGCTGGATGTACCGCGTCGCCGGGCTCTTCCTGCTCGTGTCGACCACGGTTTTCATGATCAAAGCCCCGGCGACAGAAGGCCGCCGGGCCAAGCGGCATTAGAAAGGAGAATGCTATGTGTGAAGGCGGCAAGAGCTTTTATGAGACGATCGCCGGACGGCGGACCATACGCCGGTTCAAGCCGGACCCCGTGCCGCGCGAGCTGCTCGAGCGGCTCGTCGAGGTGGCGCGCCTCGCGCCGTCGGCGGCCAACCTGCAGCCGCTCGAGTTCATCGCGGTCGACGCGGCGGGCCCGAGGGCCGAGGTCTTCCCCTGCCTCAAGTGGGCGGCCTACATCGCTCCGGCGGGGGACCCTTGTCCCGGCGAGGAGCCGACGGCCTACGTCGTGACCCTGGCTAACTCCGAGATCAGGGAGAAGATGTTCGAGTACGACGTGGGAGCGGCCATGGAGAACATGATCCTGGCGGCGCTCGCGGAGGGCGTCGGGAGCTGCTGGCTCCTGTCGATCGACCGGGACAAGCTGAGGACGATCCTCGGCGTCCCGGACCACTATCGCATCGACTCGGTCCTGGCCCTCGGCTATCCGGCGGAGGACCCGGCCGCGGAGGTCGCGCGCGATTCCATCCGCTACTGGAAGGACGAGGCGGGGCGCCTGCACGTCCCCAAGCGACCCCTGGGGTCGGTCGCCCACTTGAACAGGTTCTAGGGCCGGCGGCCGGCTTGACTTTTCGCGCTCCGGCCGATATTAATAGAAGAGGCGCCGGCGCACGCCGTGGCGGCGCCGCCATATCATTCTTGGAGGGGGAATCATGAGATCACGCACGTTTCGGTATTTTATCCTGACGGTCCTCATCGGCTTCGTGTTCGGACTGGCCCAGGCCCAGGCCGACATCTTCATGAAGCAGAAGACGCACACGGGAGCCTTCCAGGTGATGGGCCAGAGCCAGCCGGAGAAGGACGAGATCATGACCTTCTGGATCGGCGAGAACAGGGTCCGGACGGACATGGAGACCGCCAAGACCTCGTCGATCCTCCTGGCCGACAAGAAGCTCATCATCATGATCGACCATAACAAGATGCAGTACTCCGAGATGCCCCTCGACTTCGACAAGATGTTCGAGGAGGCGGCCGCCGCCGAGGCCGGAGACGATCCCGAGAAGGCCGAAGCCATGAAGAAGATGCCCGGCTTCATGAAGAACATGATGAAAGGCGTCATGGGCAACATGTCGGCCAAGGTGACGGAGACCGACGAAACGAAGAAGATCGGGGACTATAACTGCCGCAAGTACCTCATCGAGATGAACATGGGCATGGGCGGCGAGACCAAGTCCGAGGCCTGGGCTACGCAAGATCTCAAGATTGACTATACGATGGCCTTCACAGCCGCCAATGCCATGATGGCCAGCATGCCGGGGTTCGAGAAGATCGTCCAGGAGATGAAGAAGGTCAAGGGCGTCGTCGTCCTCCAGACGGCCACGATCAAGATGATGGGCGCCGAGGTGACGTCGACGACCGAGCTCCTCGAAGCCACGGAGAAGTCCGCCCCGGCCGGCAATTACGACATCCCCGCCGGCTACAAAAAAGTCAAAGCGATGGGCCGCTAGTCATTTCGCCGGGCTCAGGCCGCCGTGGCCTTGGCCCGGTCTTCTTGCGACATCGCCGCCAGTTTCCTGACCTCGCTGACGTCGAGGCCGAGCCCCGTGGCGACCCTTTCGCCGTATCCGGCATCGGCTTTGTGGAAGAGGGCCGTCTGCCGAAGCTGTATGCGCTTCTGCGCCCCTTTGAGATGGCCGACGATATTGGCCACGAGGTGGTCGCGGTCCGCATCGGTCATGACCTTGCTGTAGAGCGCCCCGGCCTGGACGAAATCGATGTCGCCGAGGACGCGGGCGTGCCGCCCCGCCGTCCCCGAGACAGCGACGTCCGGGAAGGCGAAACGGGGATCCGGGGCCGGTCCGCCGAAGCTGTTGGGCCAGTAGTTCGGCTCGCCGCCGCCGTTGCCGTCGAACCGCATCGCGCCGTCGCGCTGGGTGCTCGCCATGGGGGCGGCCTTCGGGGCGTTGATCGGGAGCAGGTGGTAGTTCGGGCCGAGGCGATGCCGGTGCGTGTCGTGGTAGCTGAACAGGCGCCCCTGGAGCATCTTGTCCGGCGAGGGGCCGATCCCCGGCACGAAATTGGCGGGCGAGAACGCGGCCTGCTCGACCTCGGCGAAGTAGTTCTCCGGGTTGCGGTCGAGGGCCATGCGGCCGATCTCCATCGGCGGGAAATCGGCGTGCGGCCAGACCTTGGTGACGTCGAAGGGGTCGAACCGGTAGGTCTCGGCCTGTTCGGGGGTCATGATCTGGACCTCGACGCGCCAAGCGGGGAACTCGCCCGCGGCGATGGCGGCGTGGAGGTCGCGCGTGGTGACGTCGGGGTCGATGCCGCGCATCCGCTCGGCCTCGGGCCCGTCGAAGTTCCGGATCCCCTGGACCGTCTTGAAGTGGTACTTGATCCAGAAGTGCTCGCCCTTGGCGTTGTACCACATGTACGTGTGGCTGCTGTAGCCGTTCATGGCGCGGTAGGAGCGGGGCGTGCCGCGGTCCGAGAACAGGATCGTCACCTGGTGGATGGACTCCGGCGTCAGGGACAGGAAATCCCAGAACATGTCCGGGTCCTTGAGATTCGTGGCCGGGTTGCGCTTCTGGGTGTGGATGAAGTCGGGGAACTTGAGCGGGTCGCGGATGAAGAAGATGGGCGTGTTGTTCCCGACCATATCGTAGTTGCCTTCTTCGGTGTAGAACTTGACGGCGAAGCCGCGGGGGTCGCGCTCCGAATCGGCTGAGCCCTTCTCGCCGCCGACGGTGGAGAATCGGACGAAGACGTCGGTCTTCTTGCCGACCTGGCCGAGGAACTTGGCCCGCGTGTACGCGGTGACGTCGCGGGTGACCTCGAAGCGGCCGTGCGCGCCGGCGCCCTTGGCGTGGACGACGCGCTCCGGGATGCGCTCGCGGTCGAAGTGGGCGAGCTTCTCCGTGAGGTGGACGTCCTGCATCAAGACGGGGCCCGCGGGGCCGGCCGTCATCGAGTTCAGGTCGTCGTTGACGGGCATCCCGAAGCCCGTTGTCAGGGTCTTTTTGCCGTCGGACATGTCAATCCCTCCTTGTGGCTTTTTGATATCGGCGATGAGACCGGGTCCCGATCGTGCGAGGGGAGGCGACCCGGGGCGAGCGGGTCGCGCCGGCCGCGCAGGCGGCGCAGAGGCCTCGGAGCTCGACGTGCCGCGAGGCGACGCGTCCGAGGGCGGAGGCCGCTTTGGGGATGCGGAGGTTGTCGAGCTCCCGATCCTCGAAGTCGAGGGCGACGCCGCAATGGGTGCAGATGAAGTGGTGGTGGGGGGAGATGTTGGCGTCAAAGCGGATGTGATGGCCCAGGGGCCGGACCGTCGAAATCAGGCCAAGGTCGGCGAACAGCGCCATGGCGCGGTAGACGGTGTCGAGAGAGACGCCGGGCATCCTCTTGCGGACCTGGCGGTGGATGGTTTCGATGTCGGGGTGGTCGGTCGTCGCGGCCGCCCGGCGGTAGATCTCGAGGCGCTGGGGTGTCAGCCGGACTCCGGCGCCGAGAAGGGTGCGCCTGAAATTGTCCGTCATCGCCGCGAGCTCGCGAGCCGTCCGTTTCATGGGGGCCTCTAAATAAGAAAGATTACTAAATAAGAATATATTATTATTTCCCCCCTGTCAAGGGCC
>Ga0105107_10003075_pt1 | contig 11052 bp, 8 predicted proteins | sample PPLLaktember2015_6_FD_79335 | JGI IMG/M metagenome (GOLD analysis project Ga0105107, IMG submission 79335) | Freshwater sediment microbial communities from Prairie Pothole Lake near Jamestown, North Dakota, USA - PPLs Lake P8 Core (1) Depth... | ecosystem: Environmental > Aquatic > Freshwater >... | reverse complement strand
GGGTCGATGCCGATCAGCGTGGCGAACTCCTCGGCAACATCGCGGTAGGCCTCGAAGTGGTTCGATTTGCGGCGCACCGCCCAGCCGGCGTGGAGCGGGGGCAGCAAGGCCTGCTCCACGTCGCGCAGGATGGCCGGTATGCCTGCGGAGAGGTCGTTGTTGAGGATCACCACGCAGGGATCGAAGTCTCCGACGAAAAGGCGGTTGCCTTTGCGCGTGAGCGGCTCGAGCGTGAGCTTCATGCCGCCGGGCAGCTCGATCGGGGTCGGCGCCGTGATCTCGGGCAGCAGGCTGCCGATGCGAACGTGCATGCCGGCCTGGCGCAGTATGCGCGAGAGCGTCGCGACGTTCTGCAGGTAGAACTGGTTGCGGGTGTGGTTCTCCGGCACCAGCACCGCGCCGCGCGCGTCCGGACAGATCTTTTCCAGCGCCGTCATGGCCGCCTGCACGCAAAGCGGCTGGAATTCGGGGTTCAGGTTGTTGAAGCCGCCTGGAAAGAGGTTGGTGTCCACCGGCGCGATCTTGAAACCGCTGTTGCGCAGATCGACCGAGCAGTAGAACGGCGTCTCGTGCTCCTGCCACTTGCCGCGCAGCCAGTGCTCTATGGTCGGCGTCGCCGCGATGATCGAGCGCTCGAGCTCCGGCAATGGGCCGGACAGCGCGGTCGTGAGGCGGGGTACGGTCGTCGGGGTCGGTTCCACCCGCCTATTCTAGCCGACTGCCGTCGGCAGCCGGTGCAACGCCCTAAATCAAACGGGCGCCCTGGGCGCCCGTTTGAACGGCTGTTGCGGCTTAGTGCACCGGACGATCAGTGTACGTTCACCGGCCGAGGCGGCTGCCGAATGGCAGCCGAAGGAGAGGAGGTTACGGAGGGGAACCTGGGTTCCCCTCTGTATCGTTTACCGGTGGGCCGCTTATCACGTGTGATAAGCGGTCTCACCGTGTGAGCGAACGTCGAGGCCTTCGCGCTCCTCTTCTTCGGTGACCCGCAGCCCGACCACGACATTGGCGATCATGTAGGCGATCCATGCGACGACCCCGGTCCAGATGATCGTCACGCCGACCGCCTTCGCCTGGGTGAGCACCTGGCCCGCGATCGAGTAATCGCCTGCGCTGACGATCGCGCCCGTGACCCAGTCCGACACGAAGCCGGGACCGCCGAGCGCCGGCGAACAGAACACGCCGGTGAGGAGCGCTCCGAGGATGCCGCCGACCGCGTGCACGCCGAAGACGTCGAGCGAATCATCCGCGCCGAGCATGCGCTTCAGCTGGTTGACGCCCCACAGGCACACGAGCCCCGCCGAGAGGCCGATGACGAAGGCGCCCATGATGCCGACGTTGCCTGCGGCCGGCGTGATCGCGACCAGCCCCGCGACCGCACCCGAAGCCGCACCGAGCATCGAAGGCTTGCCTTTGATCATCCACTCGCCGAGGGTCCACGAGAGCACTGCGCACGCCGTGGCGAGGAAGGTGTTGATGAACGCGAGCGTGGCGGAGTTGCCGGCCTCGAGCGCGGAGCCCGCATTGAAGCCGAACCAGCCCACCCACAGGAGCGAGGCGCCGATCATCGTCATCGGGACGTTGTGCGGCGTCATCGCTTCACGGCCAAAGCCGATGCGTTTTCCCACCATGTAAGCGCCCACCAGACCGGCGACCCCGGCGTTGATGTGCACCACCGTTCCGCCCGCGAAGTCGAGCGCGCCCCACTGCCAGAGCAGGCCCGCTTTGGCGTTGAGCCCGTCGACGAGATTGGCGGCGGTGTAGGCATCCGGGCCGGGCCAGAACCAGACCATGTGCGCGATCGGCAGGTAGGCGAACGTGAACCACACGACCATGAAGACCAGCACGGCGGAGAACTTCATGCGCTCGGCGAACGCGCCGACGATGAGGCAGCACGTGATCGCGGCGAACGTCGCCTGGAAAGCGACGAACAGGAGCTCGGGTATGACGACGCCTTTACTGAAGGTCGCGCCCATCGCGAACGCGCCTTGGGGGTCTATCGTGCCGGCGAGGAACAATCTGTCGAAGCCTCCGAAGAAGGCGTTGCCTTCGGTGAACGCGAGGCTGTAGCCGTAGACGCACCACAGCACGACGATCAGCGAGAACGTCACGAAGACCTGCATCAGCACCGAGAGCATGTTCTTCGCCCTCACCATGCCGCCGTAGAAAAGCGCGAGGGCCGGAATGCTCATCATGATGACGAGGAGCGTGCACACGAGCATCCACGCGACGTCGCCCTTGTTGGGCACCGGCGCTGGCGCGGCCGCAGGCGCGGCGGCGGCAGCCGCCGCGGCGGGCGCCGTGACCGCGGGCTTGTCCGCGGCCTTGTCCTGCGCGTACGCGGGCATGCCGGCCACGGCGCACGCGAAGAACAGCGCAAGTATGGAAATCAGCTTTTTCATGTTGTTGCCTCTCCTAGAGCGCTTCAGCGCCGGTCTCGCCGGTGCGGATGCGGATCACCTGCTCGAGATCGAAGACGAAAACCTTGCCGTCGCCGATCTTCCCCGTGTTCGCCGATTTCTCGATCGCCTCGACGACCTGCTCCAGCATGTCGGTCTTGACCGCGGCCTCGATTTTCACTTTCGGCAGAAAGTCGACGACGTACTCCGCACCGCGATAGAGCTCGGTATGGCCTTTCTGCCGCCCGAAGCCTTTCACCTCGGTGACGGTGATGCCGGTCACGCCGATGGCCGAAAGGGCTTCACGCACTTCGTCGAGCTTGAAAGGCTTGATGATTGCGGTAACCAGTTTCATGTAAGTTCCCCGTTTTGAAGGAAGCCGGGACCTTCGGTCCCGGGCTCGACGCCTAGAAGGTCTTCTGGATGTAGATCGTGCCGGTGCCCTTCGCGATATTGCGCGGGAAGACGCCGCCTTCGGGAACGCTGCCGTATCCGAGAGGATTGGCGCCGGAGGTGTCGGTGTAGAACGCGCCGACCGTGAAGTTCTGGGGCAGGGCGTAGGAAAGGCCTATTTTCCAGTCCTCGTATCCGAATAGCTGCTCGTTGCTCTGCTGGATGCCGGCGACGGCGACGTTGCGGGGGTCGGTGCCGCGATACTTCTGCTTGCCCCAGTGCGCCGAGAGCGTGAAGCCCGTCAGCTCCTTGGCAAGGTCGCCCAGCGGCACTGCGACGCCGAGATCGAGATACCAGGTGCCTCCCGCATCGTTGACGGCGAAGATCTCGTCCTTGAGGCTGTATGAATATTTGGCCGACAACCACTTCCAGGCGACGCCGCCGTACACTTCCCAGCTGTTCGCCTTCGGATTCGATGCCGCCGCGCCCGGCGCGGTCAGCGTGGGATCGCCCGGATACCAGTAGTAGAGGGTTCCGATGTCGAACGTGAAATCGCCGATCGTCGGCTTGTAGCCGCCGTAGAAATCGAATTCGCCGCTGCCGCCGGCTCTGTATGCACCGCCGTCGCGCAGCCAGCTGATGTTCGAAGCCCACGTGCCGGCGTAGAAGCCGCTGGCATGCGCGTAGTCGAAGCCGCCCTGAATGGCGGGCTCCCTGTTCGTCTGCGTGAGGCCGCGAAATATGTACTGGCTGAAGAAGCCCAGGTTTCCGCTGAGCGTGTGCTCGGGTGTCGGCTCGGCCGCGGTTACCATCCCTGGTGCGAAGGCTGCCGCCATTGCGCCCGCGATCAAGGTCTTTCTGAGCATGGTGTCCCTTTCTTTTTTGGTGGAGAGGTGCGTGCGCGGCCGTTTCAGCATGGACCGTGCCAGCAAAAAACAATCGTGTTGACAAAGGGTTAGCCCGAAACCGGTCCGGAGAAGTGCGTGCAACGCACCAAAGTGAGGCGGCCTATCGACGGTGTGCACCGCGCTGGGGCGGCGCGCGTGTGGCGTGGCGGACGCGATGGGACGCGTTAAGGCTGCACAGGGGTTGTGCGAGAATCGTCCTCCCGTTTGGAAGGCCCGTCACATGGACCAGGAAATTCTCAAGGACATCGACCGCCGCGTGCGCGAGGTGCTCGCGCAAAGCCCCGCAGCAGACCTCGACAAAAACCTGCGTGCACTGCTGGCGAGCTTTTTCGCGCGCCTCGACCTCGTCACGCGCGAGGAGTTCGATGTCCAGCGCCAGGTGCTGCTGCGCACGCGCGAGAAGCTCGCACAGCTCGAAGCGCAGGTCGCCGAGCTCGAGCGCAAGAGCGAAAAGCCGGGACCGCTGCCGGGTTCGTAAGCAGCCGCAGGCTGTCATTGCGAGCCCGCGAGGGCGTGGCAATCCCGGGAATCCCCGAGCCTCGCGCGCCGCGCTCTAAGCCCTCAGTAGTACTCGCCGCCCGCCCGTCTCAGGCGTTAATTCGCCATCGCCACAGCTCGCGGGATTTCCCATGGCGCTTGCGGTCCTCTACAGCCGCGCGCTCTCAGGCATGCACGCGCCGCCCGTCACGGTGGAAGTGCATCTTGCGAACGGCCTGCCGAGCTTTACGATCGTCGGTCTGCCCGAAGCCGAAGTGAAGGAAGCGCGCGACCGCGTGCGCGCGGCGCTGCAGAACGCGCGCTTCGATTTTCCCGCGCGGCACGTCACGGTGAATCTCGCGCCCGCGGATCTGCCCAAGGAGTCCGGCCGGTTCGACCTGCCGATCGCGCTCGGCATCCTCGTCGCGACGGGCCAGCTCCCGCCCGAGGGACTGGAGGGGTTCGAGTTCGCGGGCGAGCTTGCCCTGTCGGGCAGCCTGCGCCCGGTGCGCGGCGCGCTCGCGATGTCGCTCGGCGCCCGGCAGGCCGGCCGCGCGTTCGTGCTGCCGCGCGAGAACGCGCCCGAAGCCGCGCTCGTCGAAGGCGCGAGCGTCTACGCCGCCGACAGCTTGCTCCACGTCTGCGCCCACTTCGCCGGTCGACAGAGTCTCGAGCGCTGCGCCGGAGCGCCGCCCGCGACCGCGGCGGCGTATGCGGACCTGCAGGACGTGAAAGGTCAGGCGCACGCCAAGCGTGCGCTCGAAGTCGCGGCCGCCGGGGGCCACAGCGTGCTCATGGTCGGCCCGCCCGGAACCGGCAAGACGATGCTCGCGGCGCGCCTGCCGGGACTGCTGCCTCCGATGACGCAGCAGGAAGCGCTCGAGACCGCGGCGATACAGTCGGTGGGAACGCGAGGCTTCAGGCTCTCGACGTGGCGGCAAAGGCCGTATCGGGCGCCTCACCATACCGCGTCGGCGGTCGCGCTCGTGGGTGGGGGAAGCGATCCGCGCCCGGGCGAAATCTCGATGGCCATGCACGGCGTGCTTTTTCTGGACGAGCTGCCGGAGTTCGACCGCCGGGTGCTCGAAGTGCTGCGCGAGCCGCTGGAATCGGGGCGCGTCAGCATCTCCCGCGCGGCGCGCCAGGCGGAGTTCCCGGCGGTTTTCCAGCTCGTGGCCGCGATGAACCCCTGCCCCTGTGGCCACCTCGGCCACTATTCGGGGCGCTGCCGGTGCACCCCCGATCACATTCTGCGCTATCGCAGCCGCATCTCGGGTCCGCTGCTCGACCGCATCGACATCCAGCTCGAAGTCCCTGCCGTCGCGCCCGAGGACCTCGCCCGGGCCCAGAGCGGCGAGACCTCTGCGGCCATACGCAGCCGGGTGAGCCTCGCGCGCAAGCGGCAGGTGGACCGCCAGGGAACGCCCAACGCGCGGCTGGAAGCGCGCGAAGTCGAGGCGCATTGCGTCCCCGACGACGCGGGCGCCGCCCTGCTCGTGCAGGCGGTGCGCCGGCTCGGCCTGTCTGCGCGGGGGCACCACCGCGTGCTCAAAGTGGCGCGTACGATCGCCGACCTCGCCGGCGACGCGCAGGTGCGGGCGAATCACGTCGCCGAAGCGATCCAGTACCGGCGCTACGAGCGCGGCTAGCGCTCAAGGATCTTCGCCGCGCGGCCGTTAAGGTCGGGCACTGGAAGGGCACGCTCTGCTCGGGCCATGCATCACCGTTCCCGCCTTGACTTGTATATGACCCTCCACCAAACTGCCGCGAACTTGAGTGCCGGGTGTGAATAAAACGACAACAATCGGCAGCTTGAAGGCGATCATGGATTCCGGGGAACGCCCCACCGGGCCGCTCGATCCTGCCCAGATTCTCGAGAGCATCAGCGACGCCTTCGTCGCTGTAGACCGGGAATGGCGCTTCACCTACCTCAATGCGAAGGCCCAGCAGGTCTTCCGCATGCGCGCGGCGCGGCTCATCGGCCGCGTGTGCTGGGAGCTTTTCCCCGAAGGTACGCGCAGCCAGGGCTATCGCCGGCTGCACGAAGCGATGGCCGAAGGACGCGCCGTCGAGTATCTCGAGTTTTCGCTGCGCTACGGCATCTGGTACGAGGTCAAGGCCTATCCATCGCGCGACGGGCTGTCGATCTATTTCCGCGACGTCACCGAGCGCGTCGCCGCGGAGCAGCGGCTGCGCCTGCACGAGCGGGCCATCGAAGCGAGCGTCAACGCGATCGTCATCACGACTGGGCGCCGCCAGCAGTACACGATCGCGCACGTCAACCCGGCTTTCGAGCGCATCACCGGCTACAGCGCCGCCGAGGCGCTCGGCCAGAACTGCCGCTTCCTCCAGGGCGAGGACACGAGCCAGCCCGAGATCGCGGCGCTGAGGGCGCTGCTCCGCGAGAAGAAGGAAGGCCGCGTCACGCTCCGCAACTACCGCAAGGACGGCACGCTCTTCTACAACGAGCTCCACGTCGCGCCGGTGCGCAGCTCCAAGGGCCACGTCACGCATTACGTCGGGGTGCTGAACGACATCACCGAAACGCGCCGCTACCAGGAAGAGCTCGAGCATCACGTCAATCACGACGCGCTCACCGGGCTCGCGAACCGCCACCTCCTCCAGGACCGCCTGCAGCAGGCTCTTTTCCGCGCCGGCCGCCGCGATCTGCGCTGCGCGGTCATGTTCCTCGATCTCGACCACTTCAAGCTCGTGAACGACGGCCTCGGCCATCACGTCGGCGATTCCCTGCTGAAGCGCGTCGGCGCCGAGCTCGGCACGATCCTGCGCCCGGAAGATACGGTCGCGCGCTTCGGCGGCGACGAGTTCGTTCTCATCGCGACCGAGGTGCAGTCGCTCGCGGACGTGACCGAGATCGCCGAGAGGATCATCGCGCGCATGTCGAGCCCGATGATGATCGAGGGGGAGGAGATCGCGGTCTCGGCGAGCCTCGGCATCGCGCTCTATCCGCTCGACGGAGACAGCGTCGAGGAGCTCCTCAAGAACGCGGACGCGGCGATGTATCACGCCAAGGAAAGCGGCCGCAACGCCTTCAGCTATTACCGCAAGGAAATGAACGTCGCGATTTCGGCGCAGTTCAGCCTGAAGTCGAAGCTCGCGAAAGCGGTCGAGCAGGGCGAGCTCGTGCTGCACTATCAGCCGCAGGCCGGAGCGCGGAGCGTCGAGCTCGTCGGCATGGAAGCGCTGCTGCGCTGGGAGCATCCGGAGCTCGGCCGCGTCGCCCCCGACCAGTTCATACCGCTCGCCGAGGACACGGGGTTGATCGTCCCCATCGGCGAATGGGTGCTCATCACGGCGTGCAAGTTCGCTGCCGATCTGCGGCGGCAGGGCATCGATTTCGGACGCGTCGCGGTGAATCTCTCGGCGCGCCAGTTCTATCAGGCCAATCTGCCGAAGCTGATCGAGCGCATCCTCCAGGCGAGCGGACTGCCGGCGCACTGTCTCGAGCTCGAGATCACCGAGAGCATGATGATGGGCAACACCGACAAGGTGATACGCATCCTCTCCGAGTTCAAGGAGATGAACGTGCAGCTCGCGGTCGACGATTTCGGGACGGGGTATTCCAGCCTCGGCTACCTGAGGCGCTTTCCGATCGACCGCCTGAAGATCGACCGCTCGTTCATAGACGACGTGCCGACGAGCCAGCACGACGCGACGATCGCAAAAGCGATCATTTCACTCGCGCACAACCTGGGACTGCAGGTGATCGCGGAAGGCGTGGAGAATCGCGCGCAGCTCGCCTTCCTCGCGGAAAACGGGTGCGACGAAATTCAGGGGTATCTCCTGAGCAAGCCGCTCGACGAGGTCGCGCTCAGGCGCTTCGTGACGGCGAGCGGGTCGCTCCTCGCGCCGGCGCCCTGAGGACCCGCTTCAGTCGTCCGCGCCGCGCGCCGCGCGCCGGCCCGTGAACTCCTCGAGCACGTGCATGAGCTCGCTCCCGATCGCGCGCTTGTTGACGAAAGCCATTGCGCCCGCGCGGCTCGCGGCCGAGAGGCACGTGGGCTCGCTGATCGCCGACATCACGATGACCGACGAGCCCGGCGAGCGATCGAGGATCGCGCGAGTGCCCCTGGGGCCTCCGACCCCGGCCGCATCGCCGTCGATCAGCACGATGTCGATCTGCTCTTCGTCGAGCATGTAGAGCGCGTCCTCGACGCTGCCCGCCTCGCGCAGGCGGAAATTCGCGAACGAAGCCCTGATGCGCTCGCACAGCGCGCGCCGCACCGCGTGGTGGCCGTGCACCACCAGTGCGACGGGGTTGCTGTTGTACTTCGCGTTCATCTGGATTTGCTCCGCCGGAATGGATGTCGCAGCCTAAAGGCGCCACCCGCCGGCGGCTGTCGGGGGAATGCCGACAGTTCCTGTAATGCGCCGCCTGACAAGCGAATGTAGACGGCAGGCGCGTGAGCGCTTCGTTGCGCCCGGAGCTGCGAAGGAGCGCAGCAGGCCTCAGTCCAGAAAAGTGACGCCCTGTTGGATCGCGAATCGCACCAGGCCCGCAAGCTCGTAGATGCCGAGCTTCTCCATCATGCGCGCGCGGTAGGTCTCGACGGTTTTCGGCGACAGCGAAAGCGTCGCGGCGATCTCGGCGACGCTGTGGCCTTCGGCGAGGAGCTGCAGGACCTGCCTCTCGCGCGAGGACAGGCGCTCGAGCGGATCGTCGGGCGCGCTGCGATGCACGACGTGGTCGATGACGATGTCGGCGAGCTGCCGCGAAAGATAGCGTCCCCCGCGGTGCACCGCCCAGATCGCGTCGACGACTTCCTTCGCGACCGAGCGCTTGATGATATAGCCGGTCGCGCCCGCCTGCAGCGCCCGGTAGACGTGAACGGCGTCGGAGTACATGGACAGCATGATCACCCGCGTTCCGGCGCATCGCTCGCGGATGAGGCGGGTCGCCTCGGTGCCGTTCAGGAGCGGCATCGCGTGGTCCATGAGGACGATGTCCGGGCGCATGTCCATCGCCGCGCGCACCGCGTCGCGCCCGTTCTCGGCGAGCCCGATCACCTCGATTTCCGATTGGGCGTCCACCAGGTGGCGCAGTCCCTCGGCCACTACGCCGTGATCGTCCGCGATGAGCACGCTGATCGTCATGGGATGCCGATCGCGACCTGCGTGCCGCCGCTGGGCAGCGCGGTCACCGAGAAACGAGCGCCCACGGCCTGCGCGCGCTCGCGCATCGTGACCATGCCGAGGCGCGGCCGGCGATCATGGCCGCGCCCGTTGGCGCCGTCGATGCCGATGCCGTCGTCGGTGATCGTCATGACGCAGTGGGCGCCGGAGTGGTCGAGCGCGATTTCGGCGTGACCGGCACGCGCGTGCTTCGCGACGTTCGTCAGCGCTTCCTGGGCGATGCGAAAGAGCGTTATCTCGGTCTCGGCCGCGAGGCGCTCGGCGCCTTCGGCACCGGTCACCGCGACCTCGATACCCGTGCGTTTCGAGAAATGCTTGGCGTACCAGTGCAGCGCCGGTAACAGGCCGTAGTCGTCCAGCATCGGCGGCCTCAGCTCCGCCATCACGTTCTCGATCGAATCGACCGTGGATTCGAGCAGCGCCGAGGAGTCGGTCAGGCGCGCGCGATGCTCGGCGCAATCGTCGCCGGTGAGACTGGTCGAGAGCATGTCCAAGTTGATGCTGAGCGCGGTGAGGTTCTGTCCGACGCGATCGTGCAGCTCGCGCGACAAGTGCCGGCGCTCGGATTCCTGGATTTCCACGAGCCGGCGCGAAAGCGCGGTGAGCTGGTCGGCGGAAGCGCGCAGAAAGTCCTCGGTCTGTTTGTGCTCGGTAATGTCGACCACGGACCATAACATGCGCAGCGGTCTTCCCATCGGGTCCTTGATCACTTCGCCGAGGCTTCTCAGGTGCCGCACCGTTCCGTCCGGGCGCAGGATGCGAAACTCGGCGGCGAAAGGCTCGCCGCTGCGCAGCGCCGAAGCGAGGACTTCCCCCCACGCCGCGCGGTCGAGCGGATGCGCGAGCTTCATCGCCGAAGCGTAGGTCGGCGTGAAAGTGCGCGGGTCGACGCCGTAAATGCGGTAAAGCTCGTCTGACCAGATCACCCGGCCGTCGAGCGGGTTGTACTGGCAGCAGCCGACGTGCGCGAGCTTCTGCGCGTCGTTCAGCAGCGCGCGGCTCTCGATCAGCTCCTGCTCGGCGAGCTTGCGCTCGGTGATGTCCATGATCGTTCCCGGCACCGGCGAGGGCGCATCGCCCTGCACGATCGTATGCACCCAGCGCACTCTGCCGTCGGCGAGCTTGATGCGGTGCTCGATGTCGCGATGCTGGCGCGACTCGATCGCCCCGAGCAGCGCGTTCTGGACCAGCGCCCGGTCCTCGTCGTGAGTGCGATCCAGAAAGTCCTCGAACGTGGTCGGCCGCGGCTCCTGCGCATCCAATCCGAATATGCGGAACGTCTGCGACGACCAGCCCATCACCCGCCGGTCCGGATCGAGCGACCAGTTCCCGAGCTGCGCCATGCGCTGCGCCTGGGCGAGACTCGCCTCGCTCTCGCGCAGGTTGCGCGTCATGTCGTTCGCGAGCGCGACCGCTCGGCTGCGCGAGGATGCCAGCGAATAGAACAGACCGGACAGGAGCAGGCTGGTAAGAATGCCGCCCACCAGGACGACCCAGGAGGAGAGCGCATCGAAATCCTCGATGATCGCACTCTTGTCGGCGCTGAAATCCACCTGCCAGATCCGCCCTCCCACCTCTATCGGCAGCGAACGCGTGAACACCCGATCGCTTCGTACCGCGGATGGAGACGAACTGCCGGCGGAGCTGTCGAACAGCAATCGTGCGTCGGACGGCAGTTCCGGCGGTATGCCTTCCGATGCGCTCCCGACGTCGTAGAGGCG
>Ga0105107_10003073_pt1 | contig 11054 bp, 11 predicted proteins | sample PPLLaktember2015_6_FD_79335 | JGI IMG/M metagenome (GOLD analysis project Ga0105107, IMG submission 79335) | Freshwater sediment microbial communities from Prairie Pothole Lake near Jamestown, North Dakota, USA - PPLs Lake P8 Core (1) Depth... | ecosystem: Environmental > Aquatic > Freshwater >... | reverse complement strand
CACGGCAGCTGTTTTTGAGTGCCGGTTTCCTGCTTGAAACTCTGCGGTTTAGGCCGTGCGGCGAACAGCGCTGTATTCGATTCCTGCAAGGCAGCAGCCTGATAAAACCGCGGCCGATATCCGGCTGAAAAATCAAAACCGGCGGAAAACACCCGTGTAAATGGGGTCGGTGCAATTGCTGATGAAGCCACGGTGAAGGCAGGGCGCCGGCAATTTTTCTGTCGCATGCGCCCCATCGATCTGGCCGGGCAGAAAGCCGCGCATGATACAAATCCCGGGTCCGGGAACGGCCGCAGCTACGCCTGCGCCGAATCCGCGCGATCACGCATCCTGAGCACCAGCAGCGCTGCGATGGCAGATACCAAGAGCAGGCCGATGACGCCCATTTGCCAGACAGCACCGCATTCGGACAATGCCAGTTTCCCGGTGCCACAGGCTTGCATGTAACTCACCACAAAGTGTTCATTCATGATGTTCGCTCACGCCAAGTCTGAATGTCGTGGAATACTATGCGATATTGCCTGGCGGAGCGAGGGGTCGAAGGATTCAGGGCGTGTATTTCATTGCCCCGGCACCGGTGCCGGGGCTGCGTTTGCCGGAGCGGCGGCGCCCGCGACAGGCGTTGCAGCAGGCGCCGGTTTTGCTGCTGGCGCTGCCGGTGGTTTCGGAGCGGTGTAGCCGGGAACCGACTGGCGGGGATAGCCGGCGGTGTCGAGCACACTGTCCCAGCTGCTGTCCAGATACCCCTTGAGCTGTTCCTTGCCCACGAACAGCAGCGGTACTTCCATGCCGCCCTCAGTCAGTTTTTTGTAGCCTTCGATATTGTCCTGTGGATTCTTTTGGGTGAACGGAATGCCGCGCCGCATCAAATGGGCGCGCGCCTTGTCGCAGGGTTCGCCGCAGTTGTTGACAAAAAGCGTAACCGGATGGTTTTGCACCGCCTGTTGCAGGCTGTAGGGCAGCTTGGACGTTTCGATGACGCTGCCCCCGACGGAGCGCCGCTCAACCTTCTTAGCGGTAGCGGGGGGTGGTGTGTCACGCCACTCGACCCGACCCTTGTCGTCGACCCAGCGATAAAGTTGTGCTGTTTGTCCCGGGATTGCGATCAGCAGGGCAGCCAGCAAAAAAACGATTCTCGTCATGTGAGCACCTCGCTATAGTTCTGGCCCGGGCCATGTCTGTCATGCGGCCGCGTTCCTGCATGATACCTTGGCCACCGGCATTTTTTTGCACTATGCGGCCTGCGCAGTCATGCCATTGTGGCGCAGCAGGGCGTCGATCTTGGGTTCGCGGCCGCGAAACGCCACAAACGATTCCAGCGCGGGCCGGCTGCCGCCGACGGCCAGCACCTCGTCCCAGAAACGCATCCCCGTCGCCGGATCGAGCACGCCGTTTTCCTCGAACAGGCTGTAGGCATCGGCCGACAGCACTTCCGCCCATTTGTAGCTGTAATAACCCGCCGCATAGCCGCCGGCAAAAATGTGCGAAAAGTTGTTGGGGAACCGGTTGTAATCGGGCGGAAACACGACGGCGACTTCGCGACGTACTTCATCGAGCAACTGCAATGCGGTCTGCGCGCCGGTCGGATCGAAATCGTAATGCAGGCGCAGGTCGAACAGCGAAAATTCGATCTGGCGCATGGTCTGCATGCCGCTCTGGAAGTTTTTTGCGGCCAGCATCTTGTCGAACAGCGTTCTGGGCAGTGCCGCGCCGCTGTCGACGTGGCGGGTCATCGGCTGCACGACATCCCATTCCCAGCAGAAATTTTCCATGAACTGGCTGGGCAGCTCTACGGCATCCCATTCGACTCCGTTGATGCCCGAGACGCCGAGGAAGTCGACGCGCGTCAGCAGGTGGTGCAGGCCGTGGCCGAACTCATGGAACAGTGTGTTTACTTCGTCGTGCGTGAGCAGTGCGGGCCGCGTGCCGACGGGCGGCGAAAAATTGCAGTTCAGGTAAGCAACCGGCGCCTGCGTGCCCTGCGGCGTGGCGCGGCGGGTGATCGCATCGTCCATCCACGCGCCGCCGCGTTTGCTCGGCCGCGCGTAGAGATCGAGATAGAACTGGCCGACCAGCGCGCCGCTGCGGTCGCGGATCGAGAAGAACCGTACGTCGGGATGCCACTGCGGTGCTTCACTCGGCGCGATGGTCAGGCCGTACAGGGTCTCGACCAGCTTGAACATTCCGGGCAGTACCGTGGTCTCGGGGAAGTACTGCTTGACGTCGTTTTCGGAGAACGCGTAGCGTGCTACGCGCAGTTTCTCCGAGGCGTAGGCGTAGTCCCAGGCGGCGAGCTGCGGCATGCCCAGTTCCTTGCGTGCGAACTCCTGCAGTTCGGCAAGATCCCGCTGCGCATAGGGTTTGGCCCGCACTGCGAGTTCGCGCAGAAATTCGAGCACCTGGGCCGGTGTTTCGGCCATTTTCGGTTCCAGCGAATATTCGGCGTAATTGCGGAAGCCGAGCAGCTGCGCCATCTCCCTGCGCAACTGGACGATTTCCGCGATCAGCGACGTGTTGTCGAGTTGGGGGTCGCCGAATTCGGACGCACGGGTGACATAGGCGTGGTACATCCGTTCGCGCAGCGCACGGCTGTCGGCGTACTGCAATACCGGCATATACGACGGCGCGTGCAGCGTGAATTTCCAGCCGGCCTGCGGGTCCGCTGCCGCGCGCGCGGCCTCCTGCACATCATCGGGCAGTCCGGCAAGCTCCGCCGCGTCGGTCGCGATATGTGACCAGGCGTTGGTCGCATCCAGCAGGTTGTCGCTGAAACGGGAGGTCAGTGTTGACAGCCGGTCACGAATGGCCGTGTAGCGTTTTTTGCCGTCCGCGCCCAGTTCGGCGCCGCCGAGCCGGAAATCCCGCAGCTCGTTGTCGATGATTTTTTGCTGTGCCGCGCTGAGCGCGGCGAATCCGGCGCTGGCGCGCAGCGCCTTGAATTTCCGGTACAGCCCTTCATGCTGGCCGAGTTCGGTGTAGTACTGCGTGATCCTCGGCAGGCTGGCGTTATAGGCTTCGCGCAGCTCCGGGCTGTTCATGACGGCGTTCAGGTGCCCGACCTGGCCCCAGGCCCGGTGCAGCCGTTCATTCGCATCTTCCAGCGGGCCGACGAAGTTGTCCCAGGTCGGTGCTGCGGGATCGGCGGTGAGGCGCGCGATCAGGGCGCGGCCTTCGTCGAGCAGCAGTTTAACGGCCGGCGCGACATGGTCGGGTTTGAAATCGGCAAAACGGGGCAGTCCCGAAAAATCGAGCAAGGGATTCATGATGGGCTTCTGCATGGAAGTGGCCAATGAGACCACGGACTCAGCGGTTAGTTTAACAGGCCGGCGCCGGATGAACGCCCCGGATTAATCATAACTAATTGTTTTTATTGACTATTTTTTTCGTAAACCAAGGTGCCGCCGACCAGTGTATGGGTTACGCGTCCGCGCAGTTCGATGCCTGAAAACGGCGTGTTCTTCCCCTGGCTGCGAAGGGTGTCGGCGCCGATGCGCCAATGGCAGTCGGGATCGAACACGCAGATGTCCGCCACGCTGCCCACCGACAGGTGTCCGGCGTCGATGCCGAGCAGGACCGCCGGTTTGATCGTGATGCGCTCGAGGGCGGTGGCGAGTCCAAGGCCGGATTCTGCGGCCCACTTTAACGCCAGCGGCAGCAGCAGTTCGACCCCGGTGGCACCGGGCTCGGCTTCCGAAAACGGCAGTTGCTTGGCGTCTTCGTCGACCGGCGTGTGATCGGAACACAGTGCGTCGATCGTGCCATCAGCCAGCCCCGCGCGCAGCGCATCTCGGTCGCGCCGGCTGCGCAGCGGCGGCTTCAGGTGGCAGTTCGCATCGAAATAGCCGATATCCAGCTCCGAGAGGTGGGCGTGGTGGATGCCGATATCGCAGGTGACCGGCAGCCCTTGCGCCTTGGCATCACGCACCAGGGCGACCCCCTCAGCCGATGACAGCCGGGCGACGTGGACGCGCGCACCGGTTGCGCGAGCGATGATCAGTATCGTCGACAAGGCGATGACCTCTGCGGTCACTGGAATCGACGGCAGACCGAGGCGGGTTGCCACCTCACCGTCGTGGGCAACGCCGAGGTGTGACAGCGCCGGATCCTGCGGCCGCAGCCAGACCGGAAAGCCGAAGGTCGCGGCATACTCCAGCGCATGCATCAGTACCTGGTTGTCGGCGAACGGTGCCTCGGCCTGGGAAAAGGCGACGCAGCCGGCGTCGCGCAATTCCGCCATTTCCGTCAGCCGCGCCCCTTTCAGCCCGACGGTCAGCGCGCCCACCGGATAAACATGGGCCAGGTTCAGGTTTTTGGCGCGGTACTTCAGCATTTCGACCAGACCCGGCTCGTCGAGCGGCGGGTCGGTGTCGGGCGGGCAGGCAAGGCTGGTCACCCCGCCGGCGATGGCGGCGTCCATCTCGGATTCGAGAGTCGCCATGTATTCATAGCCGGGCTCGCGCAGCCGCACCGCGAGATCGACCAGCCCCGGGCAGATCACGCGGCCGGCGGCATCGATGGTGCGGTTGGCAGCGAAATTGGCAGGCGCATGGCCCACCGCAACGATTTTGCCCGCGGCAATGTAGATGTCGCGCTGCGCATCGATGCCGTTCTTCGGGTCGATCAGGCGGCCGTTCTTGATGTGGATTTTCATCGCGCGTCAGTTACCTGCCAGTATGCTCATCACTGCCATGCGGATGGCGATGCCGAAGGTCACCTGCGGCAGGATCACCGACTGCTTGCCGTCGGCCACGCTGGAATCGATTTCGACGCCGCGGTTCATCGGCCCCGGATGCAGCACGATCGCATCCGGCTTTGCCAGCGCCAGCTTGTCGTCGGTCAGGCCGTAATATTTGTAGAACTCCTGCGCCGAGGGCAGCAGTGCGCCGTTCATGCGTTCATTCTGCAGACGCAGCATCATCACCACGTCGACATCCTTGAGGCCCTGGCGCATGTCGGGATAAACCTGCACCCCGAGCCTGGCGACTTGCGTCGGCAACAGGGTTTTCGGACCGATCACCCGGATCTCCGGGCAGCCCAGCGTGGTCAGGGCGTGGATCTGGGAGCGTGCAACGCGTGAGTGCAGGATGTCGCCGACAATCGCCACGCGCAGGTGCGTGAAATCGCCCTTGTAGTGGCGGATCGTGAACATGTCGAGCAGGCCCTGCGTGGGGTGTGCATGACGTCCGTCGCCGGCGTTGATGACATGGATATCCGGCGCGACATGCTGCGCAATCAGGTACGGGGCGCCGCTGGCGGCGTGGCGCATGATGAACATGTCGGCCTGCATCGCTGCCAGATTGGCTACGGTGTCGAGCACCGACTCGCCCTTGCTTTGCGAGGAAACGTTGATCGCGAGATTGATTACATCCGCCGACAGCCGCTTGGCGGCGATCTCAAAGGTCGTGCGGGTACGGGTCGACGGCTCGAAAAACAGGTTGAACACGGCCTTGCCCCGCAACAACGGCACTTTCTTGACTTCGCGTTGCGTGACGCCGACGAACGATACGGCGGTGTCGAGTATCTGCCGCAGCACGTCGGCCGGCAGGCCTTCCAGCGACAGCAGGTGATGCAGTTCGCCGTTTTTGTTGAGCTGCGGGTTCGCGGGGTTCAGCCACATTGCGGATCAGTCCCCGCCCAGCCGCAGACTCAGTTTGCCCTGCGCATCGCGTGCCAGTTCAACGCGTTCATCAGGGCCGATGACGATGCTGGCGCCGGTGAAGTCTGCCGCGATTGGCAGTTCGCGTCCGCCGCGATCAACCAGCGCTGCCAGCCGGATGCTGGCCGGACGGCCGTAATCAAACAGTTCGTTCATTGCTGCACGGATGGTGCGGCCGGTATAGAGCACGTCGTCGACAATCACCACAGCGCAGTCGTCGATGTCGAACGGAATGTCGGAGCTCTTGAGGTTGCGACGCAGGCCCTTCTTGCTGAAGTCGTCGCGGTAGAACGAAATGTCGAGTGTGCCCAGCGGCAGCTGGATGCCGAGCGCCTGATGCAGCCGTTCAGCGAGCCACACGCCGCCGGTATGAATGCCGACCAGCCCGGTGTTCGGCCCGACGGCGGGCCGCATCCGGTCGATCAGCGATGCGAGCAGTTGCTCGGCATCTGGCAGCGGTTGTTTAGCCGGCATGGCGGGCCGTAGCCTAACACAATCGGCACGCCTCTAGAATGCCGGCGCCGGACTCAGGCCGGATTTTGCGGCATTGTCGTGAACCAGGTGCGGAGGATCTCGGCCGCGGCGGCGGCGTCGAGCAAAGCGGCGCGTTTGCCGGCGCGCACACCGCTGGCCCGCAGCGCAGACTCGGCCGCGGACGAGGTCAGCCGCTCATCGACAAACGCTGTGGCAATGCCGAAGCGGCCGGTCAGGCGCTGGCCGAAGCGCCGTGCCAGCCGCCCGGTCTCGTGGACTGCGCCATCGGCGTGGGCGGCGACACCGACCACCAGCAGCACGGGCCGCCATTCGGCAATCAGCGCGGCGATGGCTGCGAAACGGCTGTGGTTGTCCTCTGCGGTGATCACGGTCAGCGCATGGGGTATGCCGAGCTCGATCTCGCCGACAGCGACCCCGATGCGTTTCTCCCCGAAATCGAACGCCAGCACCGCGCCGTGCAGCGGGCGGTTCACGCGTGTCCGGCCACGTCCGACAGATTGGCGTAATCGACGCCGAGTGCATGCATCGCGGCCGCAAGCCGCTCTTCGGCCGGCATGTCGAACAGGATGTCAGTGCGCGCGGGCACGGTCAGCCAGGCATTCTGCGCGAGCTCGTGTTCGAGCTGTCCCGGCGCCCACCCGGCGTAGCCGAGCGTGACCAGGATCTGCCGCGGCCCCGCGCCGCGGGCGACGGCCTCAAGGATATCCCTGGACGTGGTCAGGCCGATCTCGGTTCCGACCGCGAGCGTCGATTGCCAGATTCCCACCGGCTGGTGCAGCACAAAGCCGCGGTCGACCTGAACCGGGCCGCCGAAGTGCACCGGTACGGAATGGAAGGTGTCGTCCCTCGGGGTGATCTTGACCTGCTCGAGCAGTCCGTGCAGGTTCATGTCGGTCGGCCGGTTGACAATGATGCCAAGCGCGCCGTTCTCATTGTGCTCGCAGACCAGCGTCAGCGTCTTGGCAAAGTGGGGATCGACCATCGCAGGCATGGCGATCAGAAAGTGCTGTGTGAGGTCGACGCTGTTCATGGGCTGTGCCACTATTGTAAAGCCGGGGGGCGACAGCGACAATTGAATCTCCCCGACGGAAATTCCCGATGAGCCGTTTTGACAGTGCGCTGATGTGGTTCCGCCGCGATTTGCGCTGTGCGGATAACGCCGCGCTGTATGCCGCGCTTAAATCGGCCCGTCGCGTCTATTGCGCTTTTGTCTACGACACCGAAATTCTCGATGCGCTGCCATCGCGCGCCGATCGCCGTGTCGAATTCATCTGGCAATCCGTCGCAGAACTCGGCCGCGAACTGGCTGCGCGCGGCGGGGGCCTGATTGCACTGCACGGCTCCGCGCGGTCGGCCATACCCGGATTTGCTGACACCCTCGGCGTGCACGCGGTGTACGCGAATCATGACTACGAGCCCGAGGCGGCGGCGCGCGATGCCGCAGTGGCGCAAGCGCTGAAGCGCGCCGGCATCGAGTTCCTGACGCGCAAGGATCAGGTGATCTTCGAGAGGGACGAGATCCTGACGCAGGGCGGCACGCCGTTCTCGGTGTTCACACCGTACAAGAATGCCTGGCTGAAAAAGCTTGCCCCGTTTTTTCTGAAGGCCTATCCGGTGGAGTCCTATGCCGCGAACCTGGCGCGGACGCCCGATCAGCGGCTACTGCCGTCGCTCGCCGATCTCGGTTTCAGGGCAACCAATTTGCAGGGACTGGGCATCGCCGGCGGCGCGGCCGCCGCGCAAAAGCTGTTCAGGGATTTTCAGCCGCGCATGGCGCGCTATCGGGAAAGTCGCAACTTTCCGGCGCAGAAGGGGCCTTCGTACCTGTCGGTGCATCTGCGCTTTGGCACGATCTCCGTTCGCCAGCTGGCGCGGGCGGCGTGGCAGGCGACAAGTGATGGCGGCGACGGTGCCGCAACCTGGTTATCGGAGCTGATCTGGCGCGATTTCTATTTCATGATCCTCCACCACCATCCGCGCGTGGTGTCGCAGGCTTTCAAGCCGGCATACGATGCCATCCGCTGGCCCAATGATCCCGCGCTGTTCGCCGCCTGGCGCGAGGGGCGCACCGGTTATCCGATCATCGACGCCGCGATGCGCCAGATCAACCAGACCGGCTATATGCATAACCGGTTGCGCATGATTGCCGCTTCGTTTCTGGTCAAGGACCTGCTGGTCGATTGGCGCTGGGGTGAGAAATATTTTGCCGAAAACCTGAATGATTTCGATCTGGCCGCGAACAACGGCGGCTGGCAGTGGGCGGCGTCGACCGGCTGCGATGCGCAGCCATACTTTCGCATTTTCAATCCGGTGACACAGTCTGAAAAATTCGACCCTGACGGCGTATTTATCCGCAGATACATACCGGAGCTGGCGCGCTGCGTCGGGCGCTCGATACACGCGCCGTGGACGATGTCGCCGGACGAGCAGCGCCTGGCCGGAGCGGTGATCGGGCGCGATTATCCGGCGCCCGTCGTCGACCATGCCGCGGCCCGCCTGCGCGCGCTCGAACTGTTCAAAGCGGTGAGGACCTAGGTTTACTTGCGCCAGAAAGCCGGCGTAAAGACCACCAGAAGCGCGAACAACTCGAGACGGCCGAGCAGCATGGCAAAGGCCAACACCCAAGTCTGAAAGTCGGTCAGCACGGCAAAGTTCGTTGCCGGGCCGACCTGGTGTAAGCCGGGCCCGATATTGTTCAGTGACGCGACGACTGCGGAAAACGCGGTCATCGCGTCGAGTCCGGACCAGCCGAGGATCAGGGTCATGGTCACCAGCAGGGCCACCCAGACAAAGAAAAAACCGAGCACTGCAAACACCACCGGATCGGCGATGACCTGACCCGCCACCTTTACAGGGTTCACCGCGCGGGGATGGGCAAGGCTTTTGATTTCCCGGTACACCTGCCGGTACAGAATGACCGCGCGCATCATTTTGATGCCGCCGCCGGTGGATCCCGAACAGCTCAGAAAAGTGCCAAGGAAAAGTATCCACAGTGGGGCGAACACCGGCCACAGGTTGTAATCTGCCGTGGCGTATCCGGTGGTGGTGCCGACGGAAATGATGTTGAACGCCGCGTAGCGGACTGCCGCCAGAAAATCCGGGTACACGCCGGCGTTGTGAAGCAGGATGGCGATGCCGGTGATGCTGGTGACGATCACCAGGATGAAATAGCGCGCTTCCGTGTCGCGCGCGTATGGACGCAGGCTTTTAGAACGCCAGACCAGGAAGTGGGTTGCGAAGTTGAGGCCGGCGACGATCATGAAGCAGATGGCTACCAGCTCCACCGCGGGCGAGTCGAAATAGCCAAAGCTCGCGTCGTGCGACGAAAAGCCGCCCAACGAAAGGGTCGTGAAGCTGTGCATCATCGCGTCCAGCGGACCCATGCCGGCGGCGTGGTAGGCGTAGCCGCAGGCGACGGTCAATGCGGAATAAATCAGCCACAGTCCCTTCGCCGTCTGGGTTACGCGCGGTGTCAGTTGTTCATCCTTCATCGGCCCCGGAATTTCGGCCTTGGAGATCTGGCGCCCGCCGACACCCAGCATCGGCAGGATGGCGACCACCAGTACGATGACACCCATGCCGCCCAGCCATTGCAGTTCCGCGCGCCATACGTTGACGGACGGAGGCAGCAGATCCAGTCCGGACAGCAAGGTTGCTCCGGTCGCCGTTAGTCCGGAGGTGGCCTCGAAGTAGGCGTCGGTGAACGACAGTCCGGGTATCGTCAGCAGCAGCGGCACCGACGCGAACAGCGCGCCGCCCGACCAGACAATGACCACCAGCAGGATGCCTTCACGCAGACTGAGTTCGCGCTTGTGGCGCCGCGTCAGCAGCCAGAGCATTGCACCCGCGGCAAAATTGAGCGCCATCGACAGGATCAGGGCATCGGCCGCGCCGTCTTGCAGCACCAGCGATATCCCGATCGGGAGCAGGTAAGTCAGACTCATCGCCATCGCGATCAGACCGGCCACGGGGGAGATGGTCAACAGCCAGGCCATGCCCTGTCAATTAATTCCGGTGATCGGCCGCACGGCGCCGCAGGCATAAAATTGCAAGCATATTCCCCGCAGCTGCAATTTCAAAGGAAGCCGATATTGACCTGGAACAGCTTCTCGATCTTGGGCACGATGCGTTTGTTGATCGCGAACACGATGACATGGTCTTCAGGTTCGATCAGGGTGTCGTGGTGCGCGATCAGTACCTGGTGCTCCGGTGCCTTGCCTTCGTCGGAATCGTGCCGGTGTGTGCGCACGATGGCACCGATGGTGGCCCCCTTGGGCAGGTCCAGTTGCTCGATGCGGCGGCCGACGACCTTCGAGGACTTCGCATCGCCGTGGGCTACCAGTTCCAGCGCTTCAGCCGCGCCACGGCGCAGGCTGTGCACCGCAACGCAGTCGCCGTGCCGCACGTGGGAGAGCAGGGTGCCGATCGTGGCCTGCGCCGGAGAGATGGCGATATCGATCTGCCCCGCCTGTACCAGGTTGACATATGAACTGCGGTTGATCAGCGCCACCACCCGCCGCACCCCCATGCGTTTGGCGAGCAGCGAGGACATGATGTTGTTTTCGTCGTCATTGGTCAGCGCGCAAAACACATCCATGTCGCCGATGCTCTCCGCCTGCAGCAGTTCTTCGTCAGTGACGTCGCCGACCAGTACCAGGGTGGTGCGCAGTTGGGCGGCGAGTTTCTCCGCACTGGCCCTGCTGTATTCGATGATCTTTACGTCGTAGCGGTCCTCGATGGACTTGGCGAGCCGCTGTCCGATATTGCCACCGCCGCCGATCATTACCCGCTTGACCGGCTTATCCATGCGGCGCAGCTCGCGCATGATGCCGCGGATGTGCTCGGTGGCAGCGATGAAGAACACCTCGTCGCCCGCCTCGATTACCGTCGTGGCATCCGGGAT
>Ga0105107_10003072_pt1 | contig 11056 bp, 8 predicted proteins | sample PPLLaktember2015_6_FD_79335 | JGI IMG/M metagenome (GOLD analysis project Ga0105107, IMG submission 79335) | Freshwater sediment microbial communities from Prairie Pothole Lake near Jamestown, North Dakota, USA - PPLs Lake P8 Core (1) Depth... | ecosystem: Environmental > Aquatic > Freshwater >... | reverse complement strand
ACTGAAGATGGAATATTATGCTATAATTCAAATGTAATGAGTAATGTTCAAATAAGCTTTAGTTTGATAGATACTTTGGGAAAAAATATTAAAAACTTTTCAAATAAGGACCGTTGGAATAAAGTTCAATCCACTGCTCTCTTAAAGGAAAATTTGTTTTATAAATTTGATGACTTTCTATTTAAAAAAGAAATATATTCTGATACAGTTTATGTTTTCGAAAACAAAGATTTTAGACCCCATGCTGTAATTGAACATGGGGAGAAATTGTTAACCACAGAAGCACGTTCAAAATATAGTCCTGAATATCTTTTTGAACATTATATTGCTCAAAATAAATTATTCGAATTTGGTGATTTCATATACTACGAATTTATGTATGATTTTAAAATTGGAGGCAACAATATTTTAAAAGCTTTTATCGGTTCGAAACTTAACGATTTCCAGGTAATAATTGATTCTGAAAACGGCCTAATTAATGATCTAGATAATGGTCCCAGTGTTAAACTGAGAATGATAAGAGAACATAGTGTAATAATTTCCTGGATAGGAGCTTTTGAGTTTAAAAAACTAATTCTTTCTGAAAATTTCCAATATTCTACACCAATATACCCTGAAAAGAAAAAAGAGCTTCAGAAACTTGCAAATAGTCTTAAAGAAACTGACAATCCTGTCCTGATTATGGTGAAATTGAAAGACTAGATTATGGCAGTATTCCCATTCTTTAAGCAACTCGACTCGATGGATTGCGGTCCTTCCTGCATTCGAATGATAGCTGAATTTTATGGCAAAACATATTCGTTGCAAGCTCTCCGCACGAAATCATTTATAACAAAATCCGGTGTTTCTATGCTTGGGATCAGTGATGCTGCTGAAAACATCGGCTTTCGCACACGTGGCTACCGCCTAACCTGGGAACAGCTCCGCGACGAGGTCCCCCTTCCGTGCATCCTCCATTGGAACCAGCGTCATTTTGTTGTTGTATATGGGATTAAAAAGCAACATTCTTCCTCCTTGCCCTGGGGGAAATGCAGGGAAAGGGGGTCAGCTGAAAATCAAAAAGAAAATGTCGATGTCCTTGTCGCCGATCCTATTGCGGGACTTCTCAGATACTCCAAAAACGAATTTCTGAAATGCTGGTACAGCACAAAGAACGAAGGTGTTCAGGAGGGTACTGCCCTACTACTTGAACCCACACCGGATTTCTACCGCCAGGAGGACGAAGAAAAGGGGAAACTTAAATTTCTCTATCTTCTTGGTTATCTACGGCCATATACCAGGTATATCATTCAGATAATGCTCGGTATGCTCACGGCAAGCATTATTAGCCTTATATTTCCTTTTCTTACTCAATCATTAGTAGATACTGGTATTGGCAACAGCAACATGGCTTTCGTAGTAATGGTCCTTGTTGCTCAACTGATACTCACCCTCAGCCAGACTGCAAACGGACTACTTCGAAACTGGATAAACCTGCACGTAACCAACAGGATCAGTATTTCTCTTATCTCAGATTTCCTAATCAAGCTGATGAAGCTGCCCATTTCGTTTTTTGATATTAAGCTTGTTGGAGACATCATGCAGCGTATCGGCGACCATAACCGTATAAGGTTATTTCTTACCGATTCGCTTATAAGCATCATTTTTGCCATAGTTACCCTTGTAATGTACACCATCATAATGGCAACATATAACCTGGGGATACTTGGCGTATTTATACTGGGAAGTGCATTTTATATAGGTTGGGTTATTCTCTTTCTTAAACGCCGCAGGGAACTAGACTATAAAAGGTTTCAGCAAAGTGCAGCTAACCAGAGTAATATTGTGCAGCTTGTAACAGGCATGCAGGAGATCAAGCTTAATGCATGCGAAAAGCAGAAACGGTGGGAATGGGAACGGATACAAATAAAGCTCTTCAAGGTAAGCATAAAAAGCATGATACTTAACCAGAACCAACAGCTTGGCGCTGTGCTGATCAATCAGGCAAAAGATATATTTATTTCATTTCTTTCGGCAAGTGCAGTCATTAACGGACAGATGACACTTGGCATGATGATGGCGGTTCAGTATATCATCGGACAGTTAAATGCTCCCATACAGCAGTTTATAGGTTTTACACAGGCGGCACAGGATGCCCGTATAAGCCTTGAACGCCTTGGTGAGATACATAACAGGGAAGACGAAGAAAAACCGGATGATGAAAAGATAAAAGATATTCCGGCGGATAAGGATATTGAAATAAAAAATGTGGTCTTCCAGTATGAGGGTCCGCATTCCGAAAAGGTTCTGAATAATGTGTCGCTTGTTATACCTGCAAAAAAGACTACTGCCATTGTTGGGATAAGCGGCAGCGGCAAAACAACGCTTATCAAGCTGTTGCTCGGATTTTATAACCCTGTAAAAGGAGAAATCTCCCTTAACGGTACACCGCTGAACCGTTTCAGCCAGTCGGAGTGGCGCAGGCACTGCGGTGTAGTGATGCAAGAGGGATATATATTCTCTGATTCCATAGGAGGAAATATAAGCCTGATCGATGATATTCCCGATAAGGAGAAGGTTGACAGGGCAACAGTGACAGCAAACATAAAAGAGTTCGTTGAAAGCCTGCCTCTGGGTTACAATACAAGAATAGGCAATGATGGCCATGGACTGAGCACAGGTCAGAAGCAGCGAATCCTTATTGCCAGAGCGGTTTACAAGGAACCTGATTTTATCTTTTTCGACGAAGCTACCAATTCCCTGGATGCAAAAAATGAAAAGACCATAATGGAAAACCTTGTAAGTTTCTTTAAAGGGAAAACAGTGGTAGTTGTTGCACATCGTTTAAGTACTGTCAAAAATGCCGACCAGATTGTTGTTCTTGAAAAAAGTGAAATAGTTGAAAAAGGAACGCATAAAGAGCTTGTTGAGATGAAAGGTGCTTATTATAACCTGGTAAAGGATCAGCTGGAACTGGGAAATTAGCACAGAGCGTAGAGCACAAAGCCATTATGCCTGAAATAAACAAACACGAGATCCAAAGCGCTGAGATGCAGGAGGTAATGTCGGGTATACCCGGAAGCTTTCTCAGGTGGGGATTGTTTTTGTTCTTTGGGATTATCCTGATTTTAATCTGTGGAAGTTACTTTATCAGAAATCCTGAAATAGTAACAGTCCCCGTTGTATTAACCACTCAAAATCCTCCCGTTGCATTAGTGGCAAAATCAGGTAGTGAAATAAAAAAACTCTTCGTCTCGGAGGGTTCTGAAATTGTAAAAGGAGAGGTTGTTGCTCTAATAAGCAACACAGGTGATTATAATGATGTAATTAAGCTTAATCTATTTCTTTCATCATTTAATGATAATTCAGACTGGATTGAAATTGTCAGATCGAAGAGACCGCCTCCGGAATTTACGCTTGGGGAGATCCAGGGTAATTATACTGCATTTCAGAAAGAATGGAAGCAGATGAAAGATTATCTTGATCAGGGATATATACCTGCAAAACTGAAGCTCCTTGAAGAGCAGATAGAGAAAAAAGACGAATATAATTGTGAACTGGTTAAGCAGAAAGAACTTATTACAGAGGATCTTACACTGGCAAAAAGAAGTTTCGATCGTGATTCGATGTTGTTTTATAAATCTGATTATTCAATTTCGGTTAATGAGTTTGAAAGATCGAAGCAGGGATATATTCAGAAGCTTTATTCATTCAGTGTTTTCAATGCATCATTAAAAAACAACGAAGCAGATTTCCTGAGGTTAAAAGAAAATCGTATGGATCTGCAGGTTCAGTATGAAAAAGAGCTGAAGGAATATATATTCACGATGGAAGAATCACTTCAGTTATTGCGATCATCAGTATCTCAATGGGAGGAGAGATATGTGATAAAGAGTCCTGTACCAGGAAGAGTTACATTTACGCGTTTCAGGAACGAGAACCAGGTGATTAAGGCAGGTGAGACACTTGCAACAGTGATTCCTGACACAATTACCGGAATTGTTGTACAGGCTGTTATACCGATTTCGGGATTCGGGAAGATTGATATTGGACAGGAGGTTAATATAAAACTTTCGGGATTCCCGTATATGCAGTATGGAGTGCTTAAGGGGCATATATACTCAGTATCGCAGGTCCCGGGAGAGCAAGGATTTATTGCAGAAATAGAACTGAAAGGAGGAATGACATCTACCTACAGGGAAAAGATAAAGTTCATTCATGAAATGACCGGAACGGCGGATATCATCACAGAAGAGACGCGGTTGATCTTTAAGTTTATTAATCCGTTAAAGGCGCTGTTTCTGAAATAATAGCAAATTTCAATTATGAGATCAAAATACTTGGAATAAAACCAATGAAAGAAAAGGGCAGGGGTTTTGCCCTGTGCTCTGAGCACTACGCTCTGAGCCTCAGCCCCTGCCCGGACCTTTCCTAAACAGAAAGGGGGTGTTTTCATGCGAGTATAGTATTTTTTCGTGACTACGGTTCCAGCTTGTGAAATGATATAACAAGAAAATTGAAAAGAGAATTTTAACTGAAAAACAAATTATTATGAAAAAGCTTGGTAAATTACAAATAAATCCTGAAAAGGTCATGAAGAATAAAGAATTGATGACCCTAAGAGGTGGATATGGTGATGTAGCTTGTGCATGTAAAATAGGTACTACTGTTCTCTGCTCGACGGAGATGGTAGAAAACTGCGATGAGGGATATGGTAGTTGCAAAGAATGGTGTAATTATTACTGTCCAGGTTATGCATATTCCATCTGTGTAGGATGATAAAGTCAATTCCGGGAAGGGAACGCTGGTTCCCTTCCTTAAAATTATCTTTTTTGTAAAGTTCATCATTTGAGAAATATAAATAAAAAATATGAAAACAATTGTCAAAATTATGATATTCTCTTTAGGCACAGCCAGTTGCCAGATTTCAATTAATAAGGAACAAAGTAAAATAAGGACTTTTGATTTAAAAGAACAGCCTAAAATCTCTGAAGTAAAACTTACCGATTTAGGATTTGTTGATATTGACTATATTCCATTGGAAACTAATGAACAAAGTGTGATGGGGCGTTTTGGTTTGAGAGTAGTAACGGACAGGTTTATAGTTGGTAAGAGTTTTTATATTATTAAACAATTTAATACTATCGCAAAGTTCCGGAATGATGGATCTTTTGAAACCAGAATGGGGACTGTAGGGAGAGGGCCAACTGAATTCCAGGCTGCCCATGATCTAGATTTAGATAAGGAAAATCATAAAATATATTTAGTTTCCGGTTTCCAGGAGAAATTTAATGTCTATTCTGAAAACGGAGAATTTGTAAGATCTTTTAAGATTCCATTTTATGCTCCTATGCAATTCAGAATATGCAAAGGTAATATCTTGTGCTATCTTGAAAATCTTCAAGGAAATATTGACAACAGCTTTGTAGTGATAGATACTTTGGGGAGAATTATTAAGAATTTTCCTAACAAATATCCTTTCACTCCAAACAAAAAAGGTGGCCTCGGTGTTGGAAGAGAAAATCTGTTTTATCAATTTAATAATCAACTCTTTAAAAAAGAAGTATATTCTGATACAATATATGTCTTTGAAGACATGGTTTTTAAACCTCACATAGTCATTGAGGTTGGGGACAGGTTATTAACCCCAGAAGCACGTGCTCAGTATGATCTCTCGTATCTAGGGGAAAATTATATTCATCCAATACACCTGTTTGAATTCGGTGATTATATTTATTATGAATATGTTTATAGGGTTATCCCTCAAACAAAGAATTTAAGATATGGCTTTATAGGATCAAAAACAAATGATTTTCAAGCTTTCATCAATGCAGGACAAGGGCTAATAAATGATCTGGACGGGGGCCCTGACATTTTGCCTGAAACAATAATAAATGATAGTACAATTATAAGTTGGATTAACGCTTTGCAACTTAAAGCCTATGTTGCTTCCGAGACTTTTAAAAATTCAACACCCAAATGCCCTGAAAAGAAAAGAGAACTCGAAAAACTGACAATAAGTTTGAAAGAGACAGATAATCCTGTATTGATTTTGGTGAAATTGAAATGATTTTAAATCTAACTGAATGAGAAGAACAGGAAATCGATTGCAGGGTGCTTGGTTTTCCAGATACGCATCCTGGCTTGCTGGCACTCCTTTGTGCAGCAATACTTCTGATTCTTTAAACCGGGATTGCGTGGCACCGTCTTGCCACAATGAAGACAGATAATTGTTAAGATCATTAATGTAATCTTTCGAAATACGAAAGATTACAGATCTTTATTTCCATCATGGAGAAATCGGAGGATATTGACCCCCCTGAAAACGGAATAAAAACGATATTTTTTTACAGGATTTTGATGATACATAAAAGGGGATATTATCTCAGCAAAATGGACCATTATTATGATAAAGCTCTCTGCAATGAGATAACAAAGATTTTTGATGTTAAAACGGCTGTTGATATCGGTTGCGGTGATGGGCGGTATGTCAGGAATTTAAACGGGCATGGAATTAAATGTGTGGGATTTGATGGTTATCCCGAAACAATTAAGATACCGGCTTGCGGAGTATGCGATTTCTCCAAACCGGTGGATGTGGGGAAATTCGATTTAGTATTATGTCTTGAAGTCGGAGAGCATATTCCCCGAAAGTATGAGCAGATATTTCTGGATAATGTTGTCAGAGCCGCATTTGACTGGATAGTCTTGAGTTGGGCAATACCAGGACAGGGAGGAAACGGTCATGTTAATTGCCGGGATAACTGGTACATAGCAAAAGAGATGAGAAGAAGAGATTATGAGTTTTACGCGGAGATTACAAAGAAATTAAGGGAGAGCAGTACAATATCATGGTTCAGGAACACCTTGATGGTTTACAAATACGATTGTTACAGAGAATGGGAGAACCGGTCACCGTAAAATATCTCTCATGGAGATTGATAGTGATGAACAGGAAATCAATAGGAACCAGCATGTGATCAGGTAAATATTTCTTATGTTCGAAACTTCCGGAAAAAAGTGTTGTTAGAATCAACAAAAGTTCTAAATTTATAAGAGTTTAATAAAAAACTCTTTACATGATCCAGGTAAAGATGAAAATCAGAGCTGTTTATACTTTTTTGGTTGTCATCGGATTATTGTTCTAGTGCAAACCCAGATCAGCCGGAAACCTGGAGGAGATGGCTCGCAGATCCTCACGTCCCGAGGCAGTGCTCGTTAAAACCCTCAAACTCGAACCGTCGACATTCTATCACGAACTTATCAGCAATGGCAAAGCCTGGTCCTCTGAAAAGCTGGCAAACAGGCTTAAAGAAACCGGCAATCCGGTATTAATAATGGTGAGGTTGAAACAGTAGTGAGTCATGAGAGATGAGTCATAAGTGGGGAGGGTTCCAGGTTCAAAGTTCTCCCTGAAATTGCCCGCCGGGTAATTTCATAACGGTCGGCCCTTTAACAGAAAGGGAGACTACCCATGAGAAGATAATAATTTTCCGTGACTAAGGTTGCGACACTGACTCTCACTGTCGTGCCTACGTCGGTTAGTGTCTGCGACCTTCGTCAGTCAGGCCTGTCCTGACGATCCCGTAACGCGGGATCGTCAGGGGTCTTTGACCTGTGAAATGATATATCAGGGAAATTGAACTAAATTTTTTAACTAAAAGCTTAATTATTATGAAAAAGCTTGGTAAATTACAAATAAATCCTGAAAAGCTGATGAAAAATGAAGAATTGTTAACTCTGTCCTCTTTTTGAATCTGTCTGAGCTGATTACATGTGCGGTTCTGGTATGCGTCCTCCAATTTAGCGGAAAAATGTTTGTTGAAGCGTTACCAAAGGCTGCCAGCGAAAATTTGTTTGCAGCATCAGGGCGTTGTATGACATTTTTGGGAGGTGCCCCACGGAACAACCTATGTGATAATATTAAGCAAGTAGTTACCAGAAATAACCGGTATGAGCCATCAATTAGTGACCTGTACCGGCAATGGGCGCTGCATTATGGGACCAATTTTATTGCAGCTTGTGTTGCAAAACCAAAACGATAATAAGTCTTGCAGGTCTTGCACGACTAACAGTATAATTGAAATATATTATGTATATTTGCAATTGTAATACAAATTAACATAATATGATATTAGATCGTCAGATCAGCAAACATCTGAAAAAGATGCTCGGAAAATTTCCTGTGGTCTCTCTTACCGGACCACGGCAGTCCGGGAAAACGACACTCCTCAGAAATGATTTCGGCGATTTCAGGTATTATAATCTGGAGAGACTTGATGTAAGAGAGATGTTAGCTGCAGATCCTTATGGATTTTTAAAGGAATCAAGCCCGGGGATTATATTTGATGAAGCCCAGAACCTGCCTGAATTATTCAGTTATATCCAGGTTGTCTCTGATGAACGGAAACGCAACGGGCAATACATAATCTCCGGATCTCAGAGTTTCCTGCTGAATGAACATATAAGCCAGTCTCTGGCGGGCAGGGTCAGTGTAAACGTCCTGCTGCCGTTTGATATCACTGAAATCCGCGGGCATGCAAGCCTTGAACTGCCACAGATGATTTTAAAGGGATTCTATCCCCGGGTGTATGATCAGAATATAAAACCCGAGGACTTTTATCCGTCTTATCTTCAGACATATATTGAAAGAGATATAAGGACATTAAGATCAATTGAAAATCTGCAGACATTCTCCCGTTTTCTGAGCTTATGTGCGGGCAGGACAGGGCAGGTGCTGAACCTATCTTCCCTTGCTAATGACACGGGTATTTCGGTTAATACTGCAAAGGCATGGCTCTCACTCCTAGAGTCAAGTTATATAATTTTTCTTTTACAGCCATATTATCGCAATTTCAATAAAAGGATAATTAAATCACCTAAAATCTTCTTCTATGATACCGGTGTTGTATCATCACTATTGCGTCTGACAGATACCCGTATATTGTTTAATCATTATTTATATGGCGCATTATTCGAGAACCTGGTCATAAGTGAGCTAGTCAAAAGCGAGGTTCATAAAGGTAAAAAGCCATCAGTCTATTACTGGCGTGAGAGTAACGGAGTGGAGATTGATTGCATAATAGAGCATGAGGGAGGAGAAATGACTGCCCTTGAGATAAAGGCAGGTCAGACCTTTAATTCCGGCTACATCCGTAATCTGCATCTTTTCCCGGATAGTAACATGGGGAAAGAAATAAACAAAGTGGTTATTTATGGAGGTAGCGAGGCAACCAGGATTAAGAATATTAGAGTAACCACCTGGAAAGATTTCGTTGAAAATATCAGCAAAAATACTCTGACTTAGAATTTTTGTCAGAAGCAATTTGCATTTTACTTTATTATAGTCTTTTATCTTTTTCTTAATTTTAGCTCATCGCTCTTACATAAAAATCTGCACGATCCCGTTCACTTCGTTCCCGGGATTTCGTCGTACCGGATTTCGGGACTACTAAACCTGCATGACTTGTATGACTTGCACGACTTATTTAATAGAGTTTACCGAAACTTTTAGTCATAAAAATGGCACTTTTAAAAAATCTTATTTAAATTTATATTCAATTATAGTTTTCCTCTCATTATCACAGTCAATGAAAGCCGGAATACTTTATCTTCTTTTAATAACAGCAATTCTCTTCTCCTGTAAATCAAAAACTGCCGGAAACCTCGAAGAGATGGCTCGCAGGTCCTCACGTCCCGAGGCAGTGCTTGTTAAAACCCTCAAACTCGAACCGTCGGTATTCTATCACGAACTTATCAGCAATGGCAAAGCCTGGTCCTCTGAAAAAGCTGTTGTACCATTCAAAGTGAATGGAATAATCAGCGGATTATTTATTAAGAACGGACAAAAAGTAAGGGCAGGCAGCCTTATTGCTGTAATTGAGGATTTTGAATATAAGTCAAAGCTGGAACAGGCAAAACAGGGACTGGAAAAAGCAGAAATCAACTTTAAAGATGACCTTCTGAGCAATTTCTACACAGCCGACACTACCGGTCTGTCCGGTGAAAAAATTAAGATCGCCCGCATCCGGAGTGGTCTTAATGACGCAATAACTGCCCTCGCTATTGCTGAATATAATTACGATAATACGCGTATTTATGCCCCGATCAGCGGAGTTATTGCTAATCTCGAAGCCATGAAGTGGAATCCGAGTCAAAACTATAAGAGTCTGTGTACCATTATCTTCGATGAATTGATGGAAGTGGAGTTCCAGGTAATCGAATCGGAATACAGCTTTATAAATAAGGGTATGCCTGTCGGAATTATACCTTTCATAAACGATAGTTCACTTATTTCCGGCAGGATAACACAGATAAATCCCCAGGTTGATGAGAACGGCCTGGTAAAAGCAAAAGCTGAGTTTCGCAATAACGGACGGCTCATCGATGGCATGAACGTGAAGGTAGTTATAAGGAAACCTGTTCCAAACCGCCTTGTAGTGCCTAAGGAGGCACTTGTAATACGCCAGGGGAAAGATGTCATCTTTGTACGCCAGGACTCTCTTGCAATCTGGAAATATGTTATAGTTGAATTTGAGAACAGCACAAGCCTCTCTGTGAAGGAGGGACTTGAAGCGGGCGACCTGGTGATCATAAGCGGCAATATAAACCTTGCACACGAAACAATTGTGAGGGAGGAATGAATAAAGAACCTCATTACAGTTCTTTCTTATCCACATTTACAGTCAACATACTTTTTGTTATGCTGATCATTGTTGGTGCGGCAATGATCCCTTTGCTTTCGCTTCAGCTTAATCCATCCAGATACCTCCCATCCCTTACTGTATCATGGAACTGGCCCGAAGCTCCGGTTCGAGTGGTGGAACATGAGGTTACTACACCTCTCGAAGGTGTATTAACTACTGTAACAGGTATCAGAAAGATTTCCTCTTCATCCTATAACGAAGGTGGCAGAATAACCATCGAGTTCGATAAAAATACTGATCTGAGAGCCAAACGATTTGAGGTTGCATCTCTTCTGAGGGAATCACGGAAAAGACTTCCTGAAAGAGTCTCTTATCCGGTGATTACCATGAATATGCCTTCGAACCAGTCGGGCTCAACCATCCTGACCTTT
>Ga0105107_10003071_pt1 | contig 11058 bp, 8 predicted proteins | sample PPLLaktember2015_6_FD_79335 | JGI IMG/M metagenome (GOLD analysis project Ga0105107, IMG submission 79335) | Freshwater sediment microbial communities from Prairie Pothole Lake near Jamestown, North Dakota, USA - PPLs Lake P8 Core (1) Depth... | ecosystem: Environmental > Aquatic > Freshwater >... | reverse complement strand
GGCGATCCGATCTGATCAAATACAACTTTAAGCAATCCCTTTTCTTTTCCTTTGTTTATTATTGTCTTTACGAAATTGGTTCCGAAAGAAGAGTACAGCCATGAAGTTCTTATAACCATTGATCCATGATGATGCAATGCTTCCAATTCTCCCGCCAGTTTTGATCTGCCGTAAGCACCCATGGGTCCTGTCGGGGAACTTTCTGTATAAGGGATATTTGAATTTCCGTCAAACACATAGTCAGATGATATATGGATAAAGCGGCATTCCGAGCCTTTAACTGCATCTGAAATGTTCTTTACCGCAATACTGTTTATGAGATTAGCAATTGCCGGTTCACTTTCAGCCTTATCGACAAGATTGTAGGCGGCGCAGTTGATCACCCAGTCGGGTCTGCTGGTTTCGATGAACTGTTTAACTTTTTCATAACTGGTAATATCCAGTTCATTCTTATCAGTGAAGATAAACTCATATCCAAGATAGTTGCCTGAAACTACTTTAAGTTCATTTCCCAGCTGACCCAATGCTCCAGTAATTAGAATGACAGCCATATAAGTTAAGTTGGTCAGAAATTTTTTTCGGCTTTTTCGAAGGAAGGATGCTTCGAATCCTTTTCACTGATCACCGCGGTGGACATATCTGTTCTCCAGTCAATATTAAGTGCGGGATCCTTCAATGATATTCCTCTTTCGTGAGAGGGACTGTAAACATTGTCGCACTTGTACTGTATAATAGCCGTTTCACTCAGCACAGAGAATCCATGGGCAAATCCCTTAGGAATGAAGAGCTGGACCTTGTTCTCCGAATCGAGCTCTATCCCGAACCATTTTCCATATGTAACAGATTCTTTCCGGAGGTCAACAGCTACATCAAATATTTTTCCGACCACGACTCTAATCATCTTTGACTGGGCACGCGGATTTAACTGGTAGTGTAGTCCTCTTATGACACCTCTGGTGGATTTGGATTCATTATCCTGTATCGGGGTAAATGTTATTCCGGATTCAAGAAATGATTCCAGTTTATAGCTTTCAAAAAAATAGCCCCTGCTGTCGGGGAAAACCCTTGGTTTTACGATATACAGATCCTTAAAATCTGTTCTGATAAGTTCCATATAAATATTATTTGTTATTATTCCGACACGCAGGTCGGATTCAGTATTTTTATTTTATCACAATATATTGAAGTCCTCGGAAGCAATTCTGATCAGGTATTTTCCATACTGACTCTTTTTTACAGGTTCGGCGAGCGCCAGGAGTCCATCCCTGGAGATGAATCCTCTTTTATATGCAATTTCCTCAATGCAGGAAGCTTTCAAACCCTGTCTCTGTTCAAGTGTTGCAATAAAATTTGCAGCCTGCAGAAGGCTTTCGTATGTGCCGGTATCGAGCCATGCCATTCCTCTTCCCATAAGTTTCACTTCGAGACCACTCTCACGAAGGTATAATCTGTTAAGGTCCGTTATCTCGAGTTCACCGCGGGCTGAAGGTTTAAGGGATTTTGCCCTGGTGACAACGGTGTTATCATAAAAGTAAAGTCCGGTTACCGCATAGTTGGATCTGGGATGTGCCGGTTTCTCCTCAATACTGACAGCTTTTCTGTTACTGTCAAATTCAACAACCCCATATCTCTCAGGGTCTGTGACATAATAACCGAAGACACACGCCCCCTTTTTGAGCTGTGCAGTATTCAGAAGAACATCTCCAAAGCCATGACCATAGAAAATATTATCTCCCAGGATCATACAAACAGTCTCATTACCAATGAATTTCTCTCCCAGAATAAAAGCCTGGGCAAGACCATCAGGAGAAGGCTGTTCGATGTAGCTGAATTTAAGTCCCAGTCCCTTCCCGTCACCAAGAAGATCCCTGAATCCGGGAAGATCGCGTGGAGTTGATATCACCAGTATCTCCCTTATGCCGGCAAGCATAAGTACAGAGAGGGGGTAATAGATCATAGGCTTATCGTACACAGGAAGCATCTGTTTGGAGATAGAACTCGTAATCGGGTAAAGCCGTGTACCCGAACCACCTGCGAGAATTATTCCTTTCATATTTTTATTTTTGACCCCCCGTTCCCCCCTGAAGGGGGGCTAACATGGTGGATAAATTTATACATTTCACAAATCAGGCCCCCTTCAGGGGGCAGTCCCGCAGAGCGGGACGGGGGTAATTTTCCCCTACCTTCTGCCAATCCCATAATATTTGAATCCAAGCTCTCTGATATGAAGCGGATCGTAAATATTCCTTCCGTCAAAAATAACTTTTCCTTTCATTATTCCTGCCATTCTGTCAAAGTCGGGGAGATGAAATTCCGACCATTCGGTCATCAGCACCATTGCATCGGCACCAGTCAATGCATCGTAGGGATCAGCGGCATAAGTTATCCTTTTTCCCATCAGTTTTCTTGTTTCTCCAAGTGCAGCCGGATCGTAGACTTTTACATTTGCGCCTGCTTTAAGAAGGTTTCCTATGAGATAAATTGAGGAGGATTCCCTGATATCATCAGTTTTTGGTTTAAAGGATAATCCCCATATCCCTATGATCCTGTTTTTAAGGTTATTCCTGAAATGATGGTTCATCTTATTGAAGATCACGTTCTTCTGGTATTCATTTGCCTTCTCTACAGCTTTAATAACATTAAGCTCGTAGCCATGGTACTGGGCAGTCTTTATTATTGCTTTAACATCTTTAGGGAAGCAGGAACCCCCGTATCCTGATCCCGGATAGATGAATTTACTGCCTATCCTTGAATCGCTTCCGATGCCCCTGCGCACATGGTTTATATCTGCCCCCAGCAGATCACACAGGTTGGCGATCTCATTTATAAAACTGATTCGTGTTGCCAGCATAGAATTGGCTGCATACTTTGTGATTTCCGCCGAAGCTATATCCATGAAAAGGATCGGGTGATTGTTCAGCACAAATGGCATATAGAGCCGTTTCATGATCTCTGCTGTCTTCTCATTATCAATACCGATAACTATTCTCTCGGGCTTCAGAAAATCTTCAACCGCAGCACCCTCCTTCAGGAATTCAGGATTTGATGCCATTTCGAATGAGAGCCTGGATTTTCTTTTATCCAGTTCCTTCCTGATAGTTTTTCTGATCTTTTCAGCTGTTCCGACAGGTACTGTACTTTTGGTAACAACTACCACATTTTCTTTCATTGCCTGCCCTATTTCTTTCGCAACATCAAGAACATGTTTAAGATCGGCACTGCCATCCTCCCCGGGAGGAGTTCCGACCGCTATAAAAACCACTTCAGATCCGTCCATGCCCTCTCCCAGCGTTGATGTGAAAAACAGCCGTTTCTTTTCGACATTCCGTCTGATCATACTTTCCAGTCCAGGCTCATAGATCGGAATGGAGCCATCCTTAAGACTGCTTACTTTTCTTATATCATTATCCACACATGTAACAGTAACACCGCTTTCAGCAAAACAGGTCCCTGTGACCAGTCCTACGTACCCTGTCCCAACTACGGTTATTTTCATAGACTACTAAGAGATTTCAGTTTTTTTATTTAATGCAAAGATAATAGAACAAGCGAAAAAATGCCCCCCAGCCCTCCTAAAGGGGGGGTGATTCTTATTAATATGCTGTAATTCAGATAATTTTAGAAAATTTACCGCCCTTCAGTGGGGAGGGGGGTATGATAATAAGGCAGGTAATCATCTTAATGAAAATCTGTCATTTAATTATGACTTTTCAAAATTTAAATCATATCTTTGCAGACCAATTTTTCAATATAATGTCTAACTTATTAATTATTAGTTCTTTTTAAATCAAAATTATGACTGAAAGCAAGAAGAAGACAACGAAAAAAGAGGTTGTCGACAAAGATGAAGATGTTGTTAAGCCTGTTAAGAAAGCTAAAGTAAAGGAAATACCGCTTGAACAGGTTCTTGATGAAGAATTACAGCCAGGTGAAGATGATGACGTAAAATTAAAATCTACCAGGAAAACGAAACCTGCAGCAGATGACGCAGCGGAAACAGTAACTGAAGAACCAGTTGTTGAACCGGGCCCTGTTGCTGAAAAGAAAGAAAAGAAACCCGCAAAAGTGAAGGAAGCAGTTAAGAGTGAATCTTATGCACCTTCATCAAATGAAGAGTTCGATTGGGACGGCTTTGAAAAGGAAGAGCTGAAGAACTCGCCAAAGCACAAGGAATATGAGGCAATGTACGATGAGACTTTATCAACTGTCGCAGTTGATGAGGTTGTTCATGGTACTGTCATACAGATGACATCAAGGGAAGTTGTGATCAATATTGGTTACAAATCAGAAGGTGTTGTAAGTCTCAATGAATTCCGTTATAATCCCAACCTGAAGGTTGGCGATACTGTTGAAGTTTATGTCGAAAGCCAGGAGGACAAAAAAGGCCAGCTGCTTCTTTCGCATAAAAAGGCACGTGCAATAAATTCATGGGACAGGGTAAATGCGTCACTTGAAAAGGATGAAATCATTACCGGTTACATCAAATGCCGCACAAAAGGTGGTATGATCGTTGATGTTTTTGGCATCGAAGCTTTCCTTCCGGGATCGCAGATCGATGTGAAGCCAATACGCGATTATGATGTATTTGTGGGAAAAACAATGGAGTTCAAGGTAGTAAAGATCAACCAGGAATTCAAAAATGTTGTTGTTTCACACAAAGCCCTGATTGAAGCTGAACTTGAACAGCAGAAAAAGGAAATCATTGCTAAACTTGAAAAAGGACAGGTTCTTGAAGGAACCGTCAAGAATATAACTTCGTATGGAGTGTTTATTGATCTGGGAGGTGTTGACGGCCTTATCCATATAACAGATCTTTCATGGGGAAGGGTCAATCATCCCGAGGAGATCGTACAGCTCGATCAGAAACTCAATGTGGTTATTCTCGACTTTGATGATGACAAGAAGAGAATTGCCCTCGGTCTGAAACAGCTTACGCCACATCCATGGGATTCAGTCGATCCGGATATGAAGGTTGGCGACAAAGTGAAAGGGAAAGTTGTTGTTATGGCCGATTATGGAGCATTTGTTGAGATCGCTCCGGGTGTCGAAGGTCTGATCCACGTTTCTGAAATGTCGTGGTCACAGCATCTGCGCAGTGCTCAGGAATTCATGAAAGTAAGTGATGAGGTTGAAGCCGTGATACTTACACTTGACAGGAACGAAAGAAAAATGTCGCTGGGTATCAAACAGCTTAAGCCGGATCCTTGGCAGAAGATCGATGAAAAATATACAGTCGGATCAAAACATACTGCAAAAGTCAGGAACTTTACCAATTTCGGAGTATTCGTCGAAATTGAAGAGGGAGTTGATGGTCTGATACACATTTCTGACCTCTCCTGGACAAAAAAGATCAAGCATCCTGCCGAATTTACGGCAATCGATGCAGAGATCGAAGTTGTTGTCCTCGAGATTGACAAGGAGAACCGCAGACTCAGCCTCGGACATAAACAGCTTGAAGAGAATCCATGGGATGTTTTTGAAACCTTGTTTACAGTTGATTCAATTCACGAAGGAACAGTAGTTGAAGTATTCGACAAAGGTGCTGTTGTGGCCCTTCCTTATGGTGTTGAGGGTTTTTCCACTCCCAAACATCTTGTAAAAGAGGACGGTACACTGGTTAAGGTCGATGAAAAACTTATGTTTAAAGTCATTGAATTCAATAAGTCCGCAAAGAAAATAATCATTTCGCACAGCAGGATTTTTGAGGATGAAAAGAAATCCAGTGAGCCTGCAGCCAAGAAGCAGGAGACTGATGCTCCAAGGAAATCCTCAAGAAAATCGAAGTCAAATGTTGAAAAAACAACACTCGGCGATATAACACAGCTTGCAGCTTTAAAAGAAGAAATGGAAGAAAAAGAGAATAAAGCTTCCAAGAAATAGAAATAATTCCTAAATTAGGGCTATCAAAATTTATAATTATGGATTTCAATATTGAGAGCCGGAATAACAGCACAGTAATCCAGATTCAGTCGGAGAAGCTAGATACACATATAGCTCCTGCACTGAAATCCGAGCTTGTGCTGGTTTCAGGCAAGGGTGAGAAAAATATCATTCTTGACCTTGAAAAATGTCAGTACTGCGACTCTTCAGGTCTGAGTGCTATCCTGGTGGCCAACAGATTATGCAAAAATGCCGGTGGTACTTTTGTTCTCTGTGGCCTGAATGAAGCTGTCGAACGTCTTATCACCATTTCTCAGCTTGATACTGTGCTTACAATTACAGGTACAGTGGCTGATGCTGAAAAAATGATCTCCTGACGTGTCAGCATTGCAGAATGCCGATGAAATTGACAATACTTGGCAGTAGCTCTGCATTGCCAACATCAGAAAGATTTCCATCCGCTCATGTGCTCAATGTACATGAGCGGATTTTTTTGATAGATTGCGGAGAAGGAACCCAGATGCAAATGCGGAAAAACCGCATCAGATTTGGCAGGATTAATCATATTTTTATCAGCCATCTTCATGGTGACCATATTTTTGGACTGTATGGCCTGCTGTCAACATTTAACCTGATGGGAAGAACATCCCCGATCTGCCTGTACGCCCCGGAAAACTACCAGAGGATACTTCACTCTCATCTTGAAGATTTTGACATCACTCTGAATTTTGAAATAAATTTTGTTCCTCTCTCCGGAAACAGTAAGGTTAAAATATATGAGGACAAATACCTTACTGTAACAACATTTCCTCTGAAACACAGGGTGCCTGCCTTTGGATTCCTGTTCCGGGAAAAACCGTACGACAGGAATATTATCAAAGAATGCATTGAGAAATACAGGATCCCCGCTGTCAGGATACCGGCAATAAAAAAAGGTGAAGACTTTATAACAGACGAGGGAGAATTAATCAGGAACGAGGATTTAACCCGCCCGGGACCGGAACCTCTGTCGTATGCATGTTGCAGTGATACAAAATACTTTAAAAGACTTGCAAAATATGTCACCGGCGTAAGCCTCCTTTACCATGAAGCAACCTTCGATCAGACCCTTAGTGAACTGGCACATATAACAGGACATTCAACAAGCCTCGACGCTGCAAGAACTGCCTCCGAAGCAGGAGCCGGTACTCTGATTATCGGTCACTTTTCAGCCCGGTACAAGGATATAACCCCGCTTGTTGAGGAAGCCAGGACAATCTTTCCCGACACACTGGCCGCGATTGATGGTAAATCCTATGATGCAGGCGAAAAATTCACCCCTTAGCAAAAGAATTTCTATCTTTGAGACCATTTTAAAAGTACCTCGGTGCAGGAGAAGATATTAATACTGGATTTTGGATCACAATATACTCAATTGATTGCCAGGAGGATAAGGGAATTAAATGTGTACAGTGAGATACATCCTTTTAACCATTTTCCCGATCCCGACAAAAACATTAAGGGTGTTATCCTTTCAGGAAGTCCCTCATCTGTCAGAGATAAAAATGCTCCTGTACCCAACCTTTCAAAAATAAAGGGGATGATTCCGCTTCTCGGTGTATGTTACGGGGCACAATACCTGGTTCATGGTTATGGAGGAGAAGTCCTGCCTTCAAATGCCAGAGAATACGGAAGAGCCAGCCTCATAAGGGTTGATAACAGTGATCCGCTCTTCAGAACAATACAATCAGGCACCCAGGTATGGATGTCGCACGGTGATACGATTGCCAGACTGCCTGATAATTACAGAATTACCGGGTCAACTGCCGACGTTGAAGCCGGAGCATATCATATAGAGGGGGAAGATACATGGGGCATCCAGTTTCATCCTGAGGTTTACCACACCACAGAAGGCAAAAAGATGCTTGAGAATTTTGTTACAGGGATCTGTGGATGTTCCCGGAGCTGGACACCGGATTCATTTGCTGATGAATCGATTTCCCGGCTTAAAGAACGACTGGGAAACGATAAAGTGATCCTCGGTTTATCGGGAGGTGTCGATTCATCAGTTGCAGCCCTTCTGCTTCATAAGGCCATTGGCAGGAACCTTTCCTGTATATTTGTTGACAACGGACTTCTGCGGAAAAATGAATATTCCAGGGTGATGGAGTCCTACCTCGGCCTCGGACTGAATGTCATCGGTGTTGATGCTTCATCCAGATTCATGGAAAACCTTAAAGGGATCATCGATCCCGAAAAGAAAAGAAAGATCATTGGAAAGACATTCATAGATGTTTTTAATGAAGAGGCACACAGGGTGAAGGAGGTGAAATGGCTTGCGCAGGGGACCATTTATCCTGACGTTATTGAGTCAGTTTCGGTCAACGGGCCCTCCGCCACAATAAAATCGCATCATAATGTGGGTGGGCTTCCCGAAAAAATGCATCTTAAAGTTGTGGAGCCCCTTCGTCTTCTTTTTAAGGATGAAGTAAGAAGAGTCGGTCAGTCAATTGGAGTACCGGATATGATCCTGAAGAGACATCCATTTCCCGGACCAGGACTGGCAATAAGGCTTCTAGGGGAAATTACTTCTGAAAAGCTGGAAATACTTAAAGAGGCAGACGAAATATTCGTTGAAGGATTGAAGAAGCATAACCTTTACGATTCCGTATGGCAGGCCGGTGTGATACTGTTACCGGTGCAGTCGGTAGGGGTGATGGGGGATGAAAGAACGTATGAAAACACGGTTGTTTTAAGAGCGGTAAGTTCAACTGACGGAATGACAGCTGACTGGTCGCATCTTCCTCACGATTTTCTGGGACTGGTTTCGAATGAGATTATAAACAAAGTTAAGGGAATAAACAGGGTGGTGTACGATATAAGCTCGAAGCCTCCCGCCACGATAGAATGGGAATAGAACAAAAGGGCACAGAAATTGTTGAAATTTAAATTGGTTTTATCTTTGTAGTACTATTTTACATCGCAGTGTAAGTTCTTAAAATTAAAAAAGTTACACCGGGTACCACAGAGAACCACGAGAAAAAAAAGAAATTATGAAAATTCGTAAAATTGGTATAGCTGCAATTCTTCTCACTGTCAGTCTGTTTGCACAGAATACGGCGGCCCAGATGCTGACTGAAGAGACAATCAAGATAAGCCGGACTTTAAGTCTTATAGATACCTGGTATGTTGATACCACAAATATGCCTAAGTTAACGGAGAAAGTGATCGTTGATCTTCTGAAGGACCTTGATCCTCATTCTACTTACATATCGGCAAAGGATGTAAAGGATATGAATGAACCCCTTCTGGGAAATTTTGAGGGAATAGGAATTCAGTTCAATATACTTCACGATTCAATAATCGTCATTGAACCGATTCCCGGAGGTCCTTCGGAGAAGGTAGGTCTCATGGCAAGCGACAGGATCATCAGCATAAACGGAGAAAACGTGGCAGGTGTGGGTATTTCAACAAACGGAGTGCGCAGCAAGCTTATGGGACCAAAGGGGACTACCGTGAATATAAATATCATAAGGAAGGGAGTGAAAAAGGTCCTTGATTTTTCGATTGTCCGTGATAAAATTCCAATAAACAGCCTTGATGCCGCATATATGCTCGATAAGGAGACAGGCTATATAAAGCTCAATAAATTTGCTGCAACGACAGAAAAAGAATTCGACGAGGCTGTGGCAAAACTGAAGAAGACCAATATGAAGAACATGGTAATTGACCTGAGAAACAACGGAGGCGGATATATGACAGCAGCCACCGAGCTGGCAAATAACTTCTTCAGCGGACAGAATCTGCTTGTATATCTTATCGGAAGGAAGGCACCAAGACAGGATTTTAAATCATCCGGTACCGGTCCTCTCTCATCAGCCAGAGTTGTCGTCCTCACTGATGAGAATTCTGCTTCAGCCAGTGAAATATTTGCAGGTGCGATGCAGGACTGGGACAGGGGTGTTATAATGGGGCGACGGACTTTTGGAAAGGGGCTGGTTCAGAATGGCTTTTATCTTACCGACGGTTCAATGATAAGGCTCACTATCGCCCGCTACTATACCCCGGTAGGGCGTTCGATTCAAAGCTCATATGAGGAGGGTTATGATAAGTATGTTGATACTTTCTTCAAGAGATATTCAAACGGTGAATTAATGTCGCCGGACAGTATCCATTTTCCTGATTCATTAAAATATAAAACCCTTTTAAATAAGCGTATAGTTTATGGAGGCGGAGGGATAATGCCGGATGTGTTTATTGCTGCCGATACAGCGAATAACACGGAATATTACGGGTCGCTTATCAGAAAAGGTGTAACCAGCCAGTTTATACTTGAATATGCCGATAAGAACAGATCAGCTATAAATGTAAAGTACAGGACATTCGATGATTTTATGAAAGGATTTCAGTTTTCTCCGGAGGATATCCAGAGTTTAATAAAGAAAGGTGAGGAGACCGGTGTTAAATACAATGAAGCACAATTTAAAAGATCAGAAACTGAATTGCTTACATATTTAAAAGCCCTGGTTGCCGGCAATGTCTGGCAGACAAATGAATTCTTCAGGATAATGAATGAAAAGGATAATGTCATTGAAAAAGCCCTGAAGATCATCAATGACAGGGAGACATATAACACTATCCTGGGTTACAATTGATCACCATTTAATAAATGAAGTTTATTGCCAAGACTCTTTACGGGCTTGAAAAGGTCCTCACTGAAGAGTTGGAAAGCCTTGGAGCCGGCAATATCCGGCCGGCAAACCGGGCGGTGCTTTTCAGTGGTGACAAGGAGCTTATTTACAAAGCAAATTACTCGCTGAGAAGTGCATTGTCGATTCTTGTTCAGATTGCGGATTTCAGTATACGGTCGAAGGATGATCTTTACAAAAGGACCATCAGGATCGACTGGTCACAGATTATGGATGCCGGGGATACATTCTCTGTTGTCCCCGTCGTCAATTCAAAGCTATTCACTCATACCGGATACCCTGCACTGGTTGTCAAGGATGCTGTGGCGGATTACTTCCGTCAGAAGACAGGAAAGAGACCATCCATCGATTCAAGGGATCCGGTGATTGTTATAAATCTTCATATAAGCGGCGACCGTGTGACCATATCTCTTGATTCCTCGGGTGAACCATTATTCAAGCGTGGCTACCGTACAGAACAGGGACCGGCACCATTGAATGAAGTGCTTGC
>Ga0105107_10003069_pt1 | contig 11061 bp, 7 predicted proteins | sample PPLLaktember2015_6_FD_79335 | JGI IMG/M metagenome (GOLD analysis project Ga0105107, IMG submission 79335) | Freshwater sediment microbial communities from Prairie Pothole Lake near Jamestown, North Dakota, USA - PPLs Lake P8 Core (1) Depth... | ecosystem: Environmental > Aquatic > Freshwater >... | reverse complement strand
GCATAGCGGTTGGACGCGTACTGAAGGCGTTGCAACGAGCTCAACTCCTCAACGTGTTCTCCCAGGAGTTCTTGATACCGCTTCTTCGACTTGCAGAAGGGCTGCACATTCGTCGGTCACTCTTTGAGGTTGACCTTTTCTCCGGGCCGAACACGGTAATTTGTTGAATTGATTTTCATCATCATCCTTTCGGCCGTGTATTTTATGGAACATTCGATTGCGCGTCAAAGTATTTCCGCAGCGGGTTGTGGCGACCGGACGCAGTTAGATCGACGAGATTTCGGGCATATGAGTTCTGGTGGTGTGTCGGCGCATTCGACCCCGATGCGCCGATAAAGGGAATTGTAACATAGATATGGATTTCGATGGTTCGTTTGGCATAAGATGACGCTTTCACCATCCCATGCTTGGCGATCGGTCCAGGTGCGACACGAACGGATGGTGGTGCCGTGTCAGAAGACAGATCGGATAGATATTTTGATCACTACGAATAGAGTGACTGCAACCGATGTTCAAGATCAACCACAGCGCAAGAACGTTTCAACTGGTTTGCGCGCTCCAGGCCTGTTGGCGAAGTGGCCCATGATTGGGCTGATCATGTTCGTTTTCGGCAGCCTGGTGTTTAGCGGACTGGTCTACAACCTGCGGGCCCAGGGGCCCCTTATCGAATGGGATAGAGCGCTCGCGAATACTCTGCCGGCTATGGCCTTACGGAGCCCGGTCTACGTCAAAGGTATCATGACCGCAGGTTATTACATCGGATATCGCGTGATCATAGGTCTCGGGATACTCCTTGGCCTTTACTTCATCATCATCAAGCGGGCACTCCATTGCTTTAGTCACTTTCTATGGGCTGCTGGCGTACTTGTTGGTCCCGAAAATGCCATCTGCCTTTTGGAAAGTGGTCGTGGTTGCGGCGGCACTGCTCATCATCGGTTTTGTTGGCTTTAGCCGCATTTTCACCGGCGGTCATTATCTGACCGATGTCCTGGCTGGCTATGCGGTAGGGATTGCCTGGTCCGGTGTGGCATATACCTCAATTGAACTCTTTTGCCAAAAAAGAAGGAGAAAGAATGCCGAGAAAGAAAAAATCCATGAACGGTGACCAGTTGCTCCAAGAAGCTATAGACGCATGGTTCGTTATAGCAAACCGCTATCCTCTCGCTGCCTGAGTTTGTTTTCGAGTCGATGACTGATTTTATAGATATTTTGTGGGTTGTACGAGGGAGGCAGATAGCTCTTAAGGAGAGTGTTTTATGAGTGGCGCAAGTAACGAGCATGGATCTATCGGAAGTATCAAAGCCGAAGTTGAAAATGCAGGCCAAAAGGCGGCCTTTAGTCCTGTTATGGAGGCCCTGACACGCGTGGGTTATGGTGTGCGTGGACTTATTTACGTTACAATGGGTCTGTTGGCATTAAATGTTGCGCTTGGAAAAGGCGGTGAGCCAACAGACCAGCAAGGCGCTATTGCCGCAATTGGTAGGCAACCCGCAGGTATAGTTTTTCTTTGGGTAGTCCTGCTCGGTTTGGTTTCTTATTCATTGTGGGGTGTTATCCGAGCTGTTTTCGATCCGCTCCACAAAGGGAATGACCTGAAAGGCCTGGTCGCGCGCGCTGCGTTTCTTTTCAGCGCGGCAATTTATGCAATCTTGGTCCTGCCCACTTATGGCTTTATCACGGGTGCAAGGCGCACAGCTCAGAACGGAGCCCAAACCCAACTATCCATAGCATGGATCATGTCCAAGCCCTGGGGACCCTGGGCGATAGGCGTGATAGGTTTGGCTGTTATAGCAGTAGGCGGCTACGAGATATACCGGGGAATCAACAACAGTTTCGATAAGCAATTGAAAACATATGCCATGACTGCCCAACAAGCGAAGTTGGCTACACCGCTCGGGCGGTTTGGCACCGCCGCACGCGGATTGGTCATCGCGCTCGTGGGTGTGTCGTTGTGCCAGGGAGCGTACCGGTCCAGTTCCAGCAAGGCAATAGGCATCGATGCGGCGCTCACGGCCCTGAAGCGCAGACCTTATGGCGTCTGGCTTCTGGGCATCGTCGCGGTGGGGCTGATGGCTTTTGGGGTCTATTCCATGCTGGGCGCGGCGTGGTTCCGTGCTAGAAGATAGGTTGTATGGATATTCTGATGACTTGTCCTGACCTACCCCATTCTCTGATCCCGCGTTGAGTTAGCATGGAATCTGCCTGAGTGCAAAAACGCTAGCATGGACCGGCGGTCCATTTTTTATTGCTTAAATCAGATATAGTTACAACCGCGAACCTGTCATCCCTCCAAAACCAGAAACTGAATCCCAGCAATGTGTCAACAGGCGGGTACACACAGATCTTTGCTCGCATGGCCAACAATCCATGCGACAAACGTCTCGATTCCGTCTGGGGTCCGGGCGAGATGCTGCGCATGGGATCGCGAGGCCGCTGGTTGGACCCGGAAGACTAGCAGAAATGCGAGTCGCAGCGGTCTAAGAAACGGGGATCAGAGCCGTACGGGCTCATACCCCAATCCGCGTGGCCTAGCCTAGACTAGACCTAGTCAGCTATAAACGAACACAATGAAATGCGGTACCCAACCCGCGGATATCAGCTTGATGATCGTCGGTAATCGCTCTCCTCTCGCTCAGAAAATCGAGGTTGACACAGCCGGATCCATATCAGCGCAGGATCACCATCTTCCTCGTCCGATTGAAATCCCCGCTTTCCATCCTGCAGAAGTAGACGCCACTCCCCGTCTTAACGCCCTGGTTGTCCCTGCCGTCCCAGACCTTGGTGTATCGCCCCGCTTCTCTCATCTCGTCGACAAGCGTCCTTACCAGCTGCCCCGCGGCGTTGTAGATACTGATCCGCACCGGCCCTCTTCTTGCAACGTCGTAGCTGATCGTGGTGACGGGATTGAACGGGTTCGGATAGTTCTGCGCAAGGTCGGAAAACGTCGGCGTCACCGTGCCGCTGATGTCGGCATTGGCCGTGTTTTCCATGTACTCTATGATATCCTTGAGAATGTGGTTCCGTATCGCCGGGAATTGACCGGCGGTATCACGCACGTACATGAAGCTGAAACCGAACCACATCGTCCGCACAACGTTATCGCCCGATTTCAGCTTCGAGGCCTGTATCGCCGCGGGCATCGTCTCCGCGTAAACGTCGGGGTACAGTGCGGCGGGGAAACCATCGCCGATCCCCGTCAGGACATCGAAGTTGTTGATGCCGGGGCACCCACCTAACGCATACCATTTGTCCGCAATTCCGGCATGGTAGAATATGCCGGTCGACGTGCCTGTGACGAGGGGATTGACAATGCCGCCGGCATAGGAACCGCCGGTCGCGTCAAAATAGCTGTCCGCCGACAGGTCCACTCCGCACCAGTCGTTCATCAGTGCCGCGGCCGCCGCGCTGCCGTCCTGAATGCGATCGGCGAGGTCCTTCGCGACACCGTCCCCGCAGACCCATAGTCCCGCATCATGATCGCTCAGTTCCATCCACTCGGTGAGAACTTGACAGTCCGGGCTCTTGTCGTTGAGCGGCACACCATCGGAGATCGTCCCTCGTGAAAGATCTCCCGAATCCCAGATGATCTTCCAGTACGTATTCAAATGCATACTCGAGGCGCGGCTTCCCAGGCCGTTCGATCCAAACTGCGTGGGACCGTTCACGTCGTAACGGTCCGGCAGGTTGTCGCTGGGAATGACGGCCGTGAAGGCACTGTTCCAATAGTCCTCTGTAACGCCCCAGAAGGAGCCGCGGCCGTGGTAATCATCCACGTAGAGGATGTCGCTGTTCAGCGTGGGAAGACACGTGAATTCGAATAGGTAACTGACGCCCTTATACTGCCCCCCCGAGCCGTCCGGGTAGGTCGCATTCGCGAGCGTGTGGGCGTATGCCGGAAGCGTGGATGAATCGTCGCATTCGTCATTGGCCGAAAAGTAATATTCGATCATGTATCCCCGGGTGAAAAGCTCGTCATTGAGATCGAACGTGAATTCGTCATCTAGGGATTCGTGGGGCGACGCCTGGAAGATCGTCCAGTGGCCGTCGGAGCTTACCTCCACGTAGCGGCCGTAGTTGCCCTGCAGTGTCGATCCAACGAGCTCGGGCGGCTTCAGGTTATCGTGGCCGATATACGTGCACCTCACGTGCATGTATACTTCGGGCCAGCCGTCGCCGGCATATCGTATCCCGTCCTCGCATTTGGGAGAGGTACATCGCACCTTTATGTAGTCGGTCGCGATATATGGCGGAGTATCGGACGGGTTTTCATCGCACGCCGCGTCGGCGAAAACGTAGCTCTCGATATTCCACGGATCGGACGGAAAGTTGTCCTGGAAGAGGTCGATGTCATTATAGCTCCACTGCGGCCCTATATTCTCGTATGCATAGATACGGACATTGTCGAACCACGGAGCCGGCGTATGGTAGGCGCAGTCCCCGGATATCAGGTACCAATAATCACACATGTCAACGCAATGCAGCGATACCTGTATTGCATCCTCGAGCACGAAGGAACTGATATCCGCCTCGTGCAGGAAGTACCGCCTGTCCGAACCGTAGTAGACATAATTCGTGTTGAGCCACGCTCCATAGTACCCCGGATCGTAGATATTGCGGACGCTCCAATAGTAGAAAACGAGGTTCGGCAAGGGGAGATCGCGATAGACGTCGAACTCCAGTCTCACGCCGCCAAGGTTAGGCAGCACGCCCAGGGGGATGATGCCGTCCTGGATCTGGTTGCGGGCGGTGGAAAATCTCGTCATATCGATAATCGGCGAAATCACCATCTCGTCCTGGCAGGGGGCTTTGGTACCTCCCGAGCACCCGCAGAACGGCGTATCGAAGAGACCCGGATACCCCGAGCTCGGGGTCGTCGAGCCGATGAAGAACACGATCTGGGTGCCGAAGTCATCGCCGCACGGATCCTTGTCGGTAAGGTTGTTCTTGAGGCCCGAGTACTTCCCGTAGGGTACCGGCACCTCAGCCTTCCAGTGCAAGCCGTTGAAATCGCTGTCCGCCTCGCCGGCGCCGATTGCGGCGGCTTCAAAGTCCTCGAAATCGATAACGCCGGACGCATCGCTTATCGTTATGCTGTCAACGATCGCGCCCCTGTAGCCCCAGGCATTCCCGCCGCTCTGAGCGCTGCCGGTAAAATCGGAGATCAGGCGAAAGCGCAGCTTCGTTCTGGCCTTGTTCAGCGGAGGGATCTGAAGAACGTCCGTGCCGGAATCGTGTCGACAACCCAAACCGAAACAGTGTTCCGCCAACTCCACCCACGAATCGCCGCATTCGCCGTTGCCGACGTAGTATTCCACCACAAATCCGTCGCCGCGATCGTCACGCGCATGATAAAAATCGCCATACCAGTCGTAGGAAAGCGACAATGGATTGGCGAAAGGGAACGGATCCGTAACCAGCCACTGATCCCAGTTGTTGCCATAGCCGTAAGTGCGCCACGAACCGAGATACGGATCGCTGGGATTCGTCCGCACGCCGCACCACATCGATTTCGTTCCCTCGAGAGGCCAGGGAGGGCCGTAGGGATCGCCGGGGAGACCCACGAAGTTGTCGACATGCCAATATTCATCGTGCTGGGCGGTTGGCTCCTCGCGGGTCCAACCCTGCCAGTTCATCGTCTCGAACCTGTACCACACGATACAGTACGTATCGACCTGCGCCGCCGTGAACGAACCTTGAAGCCCGGGCTCCGCGAGAAAGCGGTTTTCGCTCTCGTTCCCGGCCTGCATGATACGCTTTCCGCCCGCGCCGAATAGCTGCGATGAGAGAAGCACAACGATTAGGAGCATGAAAACGGAGCAACGCGAAACCATAACGGTCCTGTTCATGAGAACTCCCCTTTCCGTGAAAAGAAGATTTTGAAGCTTTCGAAAGAACCCTGCTGGTTCGGCATATTACCACATATCGTGATATTATTTCAATATCTATTTTCGTATTTTCGTATTGCGAAAATTAGATCGATAATTATTAGTGGTGAATCCACCCGCGCGGCACTGCCGGCGAGCAAACACAGCGCCGATGGCCAAAGCGAAGTAAAGCGTAAGCCGTTTTTGTTCACTCTTAATCAGTAGGTTTGGGGTTCGATTCCCCGGCGGTCCATTTTCTATTGAATCATCCACAAATGTGTTGGGGGCTCGGAGATTTCACTCCCCCACTCTCGCAATTCAATAGGTAGCACATAGGTAGCAAAATATGAGTGGCCAGTCAATGCGGGAACGGCAGCGGCAGCAAGTGCCGGGCACGTTATTTCAAATCACCCCGATAGAGGCTCTTAATAGCGCCCCAAGATGATTCCTGCGTAGCAATGGGATTGCTCGCGATCACCCGGAATGTGCAGATTGCTTCAGCGGTGAAGGCCGCTTGCGCTCTCGGCGACAGGATGGCGGAAAGCGAGGGCTTTTCAGGGGCCCCTTCCGCGGCTTCCAATCCCGGCACGACGTCTGCCTCGATCGAGCCGAGTGTAAAGGCCCCCGTATCGTCCACAACCATCACGTAGATGCAGTGCGAACCGGAATAGAATATCCTCGGGGGAGCCGACAAGCAGCTGGGATCGAACATAACCGCCCAATCGCCATCATCTAGTAAGTCCGCAACGTCCCATGCATATTTGTATCCGGCTATGAGTGCGCCGTGATCGCTCGCATCGGCGCTCCAAGAAAAATTCAGCTCCGTTCCCGGAGTGATGAAGATCCTAGCGGCCACCCCGCTCATGTCTTGAAACTCCCACGTGCCGTGCTCTGCTTCCGTGACGCTGAGAACGGGGCGGGGAGCTGGATCATCAAAGTCCCGAGCGATCACTTTCACCTCGGTCTCCGATCCGTGGGCAGCGTCGGCGGGAGGGGTGACCCGGTAGGAGGAGTAACCTGCCCCGAAAATATTGAAGGATCTTCCCGGCGAAAGAGAGCTCGGAGAAAAGCCGGCAACACATGCGTGGCTGCCCCAGTTCATACTGTCGCATACGAAATAAGAGAGCATAACATTATATGTTAGAGTGGCATTCGTTACCAGTAGAGGCGAGGGGTTGAATGCGGTGCCAGCGTTCACTGTCGTATCCCCGGGACAATCGATGCCAATGCCCTGCGCAGACACTGAAGGCCCGGAGCCTATGCAAAACATCAAATACGCGCATATGACATACCATGTAGCTTTCATTGTCGGTGCCTCCTACGATAGTTATAGCTTAAGATTGCATTGATCATAGCACGAAGCCCGACCCTTTTCAAGATACGTGAAGATCAGTAGGTTTGGGGTTCGATTCCCCGGCGGTCCATTTTCTATTGCTTATATCACAATAAATTAGACATTTTTGGAGCTTCGGCCCAAAAACCTAATGGATCAATGTCAGCATAATGTCAACATCCCTCTCCTCTCGAAAAGGCACAACCAAGAATCCTTGCTCGCGCTTCCTTTTCATCGGCAATCACTTCTCATACAGATGGCTTTTTGATACCATTACTCCCGTTCAGCGGTTTCTGCACGAACGCCGAACCAGGAGTGACATGAGCACGAGGCGAAAGAAGGGACAAACAGCAAGCGGGCCAATCGATCCCATTCTCGAGAGCATCTCGGACGGGGTATTCACCGTAGATCTCGAGTGGCGCATCACGGCATTCAACCGTGCCGCCGAAGCGATCACCCGAACCCCGCGTGAAGAGGCGATCGGGCGGCTGTGCTCCGAGGTGTTTCGCTGCAGCATGTGCGAGGCGGAATGCGCGCTGCGACGCACGATGAAAACGGGGAAGCCCGTGATCGGCAAAACCGGGTACATCGTCGACGCCGACGGCAGACGGATTCCGATCAGCGTTTCGACGGCCGTGCTGCGAAACTCGAGCGGGCGCGTTGTCGGCGGGGCCGAGACCTTCAGGGATTTGAGCGAAATCGAGGCCTTGCGCCAGGAGCTTGAGGGCCGTTCGAGGATCGGCGAGTTCGTGAGCAGAAGCCCCCTGATGCAGAAGGTATTCGAAGTGCTCCCGGCGGTGGCCGCAAATCCCAGCACCGTGCTCATTCTCGGCGAGACCGGAACGGGCAAGGAACTCATGGCCCGCACGATTCACGCCCTGAGCCCGCGCCGCGCGGGACCTTTCGTGGCCGTCAACTGCGCCGCGCTCCCCGAGACTCTTCTCGAGTCGGAGCTCTTCGGCTACAAGGCCGGCGCTTTCACCGGCGCGCATAGAGACAAGCCCGGGCGATTCGCGCTGGCAAAGGGAGGCACGCTCTTTCTCGACGAGATCGCCGATGTGACCCTCTCGCTGCAAGTGCGATTGCTGCGTGTCCTGCAGGAACGCACCTACGAGCCTCTCGGCGGAACGCGCTCCGAAACCGCCGACGCACGTATCATCGTGGCCACCAACAGGGACCTCGCCGAGCGGATACGCACGGGCGAATTCCGCGAGGATCTCTATTATCGGGTGAATGTGATCCGCGTGGAGCTTCCGCCCCTTAGGCAACGCAAGGAAGATATCACGATTCTGGCCGAGCAGTTCATCGAACGCTTCAACCGGCTTCAGCAGAAATCAGTCAAGGGTTTGAAACCGGAGGCGCTCTCGCTCCTCATGGCCCACGAGTGGCCCGGCAACGTTCGCGAGCTCGAGAACGCAATCGAGCGCGCGTTCATCCTCTGCAAGGAAGGCTTCATTGGGATCGAGCATCTGCCGGCGGAGCTCCTGGCGCGCGCGCCTGCACGCAGCGGTGATGCGGGGATCAAGTTGGCGCGCGAGCTTCTCGAGGCTCAGGCCATTCGCAGCGCCCTCGAGCGCAACGGCTACAATCGCCTCGCGGCGGCGCGCGAACTGGGCATCCACAAGAGCACCCTCTTTCGCCTCATGAAGAGGCTCCGAATCTCCCCCCCGGACAAAGACGGGCGCTCGCGCAGAGCCAAGAAAAAGTAGCGTATTCGCGACTGTATAACTCATGCAGGGTTGCATTCACGCGACCCTGTCCTTGCTGCGCCGACTCTCATGCCGTTACATAACAATATAATTAACAGTTGGTTATGCGTGTTTAGCGGGCTGTCAGGCCCTGGCATACCGCTTGCCCTTGCTGAAAGCATGGAACTGCATCGCGGGAGGGGGTCAGCATCATGACGCGAGCGGCTTTTGCGGTCTGGAATCACCGGATCGCGCCGGTGTTCGATGTGGCGCATCAAATCCACCTCGTCGCAGTCGAGTCGGGGCGGGTCGTCAGCGAGACCAAGGAATCGCTGCCGGAGGATGGAGGGGCCGGCAAAGCGCTGCGATTGACCGAGCTCGGCGTCGACACGCTCGTGTGCGGAGCGATCTCCCGTTCCATGCAGGTCATGGTCGCATCGTACGGGATCCGAACGGTCCCCTTTGTTGCCGGAGATCTGCGGCAAATCATCGAAGCGTGGGTCTCGGGCGAGCTCGAGCAGAAGCTCTTTGCGATGCCAGGCTGCTGCGCAAGGGATCGAGGACGGATTCGGAGAAGGAGTGCCGGCGAACAGGAGGTTCAGGCGATGAACGGAAAAGGAAAGGGTGGTACGGGGATTGGAGGCGGACGGGGTCAGGGCAGGAGCGGTCAGGGAGGCGGCGGGGGCGGCCAGGGAGGTGGCCGGGGAGGCCAAGGAAGAGGCGGCGGGGGCCGCGGTCTCGGCCGCATGGGCGGGGCCAAGGCGGCCGGTCCGACCGGCGAGTGCGTGTGCTCGAAGTGCGGGCACCGGGAGCCGCACATGAGAGGGGTTCCGTGCACGCAGCAGCAATGTCCCAAGTGCGGGGCTTCTATGACCAGGGAATGACACGGCCCTTGAGAATGGAGAAGACGCCCGTGGTTGACACAATTCCTGTGGAACAGAAGCCTTGGCACTGGCGAGGATTCACGAGTCTCATTGTGACGCTCGCATTCCTCGTTCTCGCGACGACCGGTGTGATTCTCTATGTCTCGCCGCAGGGGCGCGTGGCCAACTGGACAGGCTGGACCGTCATGGGATTGAGCAAGGATCAATGGGCGGCGGTCCATACCACAGCGAGCCTGCTCTTCCTCATCGCGTCGGGCTTTCATGTGTACTTCAACTGGAATGCGCTGGTTCGCTACGTCGTGCTGAAGCAGAGGCTCCACCTCAAACGCGAGATGATCGGAGCAGCCGTCATGGTCATGGTAGTCTTCGCGGGTACCGTCATTGGGATTCCGCCATTCAGAGGCATCGTCGAACTCAACGATCGCATCAAGGCGCATTGGGAGAACCGGAGCGAGCAGGCACCCTACCCCCATGCGGAGGCTTCGACGCTCGATGATTTCAGCAAACGGACCGGCATCCCTCTGGAGGCTCTCCTGGAGCGCCTCTCGCGAGCAGGGATCAGGGTGGATGACGCGGCGGCGCAGACGCTCGGAGAGCTGGCGCGAGCCCGCGGGCTTTCTCCGAATGAGATCTTCGCCAGAATTTCCGAAGAGAAAATGAGCGCTTCCGAAGGGCACGGCATGGGACTAGGACGACTGACAATCAAGGAAATCTGCGATCAAAGCGGCATCCCTGTCGAGCGAGCACTCGACGTCTTGCGGCAGGAAGGTCATACGGCGGAGGCGGTGACGACTCTAAAGGAGCTGGCTGAACAGCGAGGCAGTACACCGGTAGAAATCAGAGATTTGATTCTTGAGAAGAGCGAATAGGTAGAGAGCATTGTCCGTAACGAGGGGAGGCACGCGATGCCTAGAGGAGATGGTACTGGACCGCTCGGAATGGGTCCGATGACAGGGCGCGCAGCCGGATTCTGCGCGGGAGTCGAAATGCCCGGTTACGCCACCCCAGCTCCTGGACGCGGCATGGGAATGGGCTTTGGCCGGGGGCGGGGATTCGTAGGGCGCGGATTCGGAGGAGGCGGTCGGGGTCGGCGGAACATGCTTTACGCCACGGGCATGCCGGGCTGGATGCGCTTCGGAGCGTATGGAGCGCCCTACCCAGTGCCGTATCAGAAACCGGATCCGGAGCTCGAGAAACAGGCGCTGAAGAGTCAGGCCGATGCTCTGCAGTCGGAGCTCGACCTCATCAAGAAGCGCCTCTCCGAAATCGAAGACGAAGGGACCGAAGCCCGT
>Ga0105107_10003068_pt1 | contig 11061 bp, 11 predicted proteins | sample PPLLaktember2015_6_FD_79335 | JGI IMG/M metagenome (GOLD analysis project Ga0105107, IMG submission 79335) | Freshwater sediment microbial communities from Prairie Pothole Lake near Jamestown, North Dakota, USA - PPLs Lake P8 Core (1) Depth... | ecosystem: Environmental > Aquatic > Freshwater >... | reverse complement strand
CTTCTGAACAAAATTTAAAATACGATCAATTGGTGAATCGGTTTTACCCATATAACCTTCCTTGTATCTCGGCTTGTAGCCCAGATTCGGCTGTTCGTCTTTTCCGCTGTTCCACTTTCCTTCGGTAGAATCAACTTTATAGAAACTCCCGTTTGGTGCAGAATCAAATCGGACGTCATCAAAAATAAAAAACTCTGCTTCCGGACCGTAGTAGACTGTATCGGCAATTCCAGTCGACTGCAGGTAAGCTTCCGCTTTCTGGGCAATGCTTCTCGGGCACCTAGTGTATTTTTCTTTTGTGGCAGGTTCATATACGTCGCAAATTAAGCTGATAGTAGATTCCTGTATAAAAGGATCGACAAACATCGAATTCGGATCGGGAATGATAAGCATATCGCTTTCATTGATTGATTTCCATCCGCGGATCGATGATCCGTCAAATCCGAATCCGTCATCGAATGAATCTTTCTTAAGCTGTGAAGACGGGACCGTAAAATGCTGCCACTGACCCGGGAAGTCCATAAACTTTAAATCTACAAATTTTACTTTGTTCTTCTGAACAAAATTTAAAATACGATCAATTGGTGAATCGGTTTTACCCATATAACCTTCCTTTTTTAGTTTGATATAATTGATTAAATATCAATTGCTAGTGTTTCTTTGCTGGAAGAAAGAACAAACGTGGTTTTAGTTCCCAATACCCCCGGCCAGGCCTGAATCTCACTCAGAAGTTTTTCAAGCGCATCGGTATTTTTAGAAATAGCTTTAAGGATATGAGAGCCTTCTCCTAAAACCGAATGGCATTCCAATATATTAGGATTTTTCTCCACGTGTGAAATTAAATTTTTATAATGCTTGGAAGAATCCATCATCACTAATATGAAGGCCATAATATCGTATCCGAATGCTTTCCTGTTTATTTTCGTATAATATCCCTCAATTATCCCTTTTTCTTCCATTTTATGAAGCCGTTCGCTTACAGAAGGTATTGACAGACCAATAGCCTCCGCTAGTTCATTTCTCTTGGTTCTTCCTTTTTTCTGAAGAATCTGGAGAATTTTAATATCTAAGTCATCAAGCATTATTTACTTTATTTATTAAGGAAAGATGATTTCTTTAGCTTCAAATATAAGGCAACTATATATTAAAAAGCAAGTGAATGGAAATTATTTGCGAATGGGCTCACCCTTACGACTTTACCTTACGAAACACTTAAAATCGATTCTAAAAGGCCTTTTCCGAGAAACTTTTCTTGAAATTCCGTGCAGCCGGTATTTTTATTAATTAAAGCATCAGGGACAGCAAAGTAATGCCGGAAATTCTTAATTTTCAAAATATCCGAATTCTTTATTAGAGGTTATTATTCGTTACAAATTCTTTTGTTTTCTCTTCCTCATATTCTTCTCTCTTTTGCATGCTCAAGATTTCTCTTTGATAACAAATATAGAAGGACGAAAAACTTTTTCTTTAAATGGAAACTGGCAGATTATTATAGATCCCTATGAAAACGGCTACTACAATTACCGGTACGAACCTGCGGAAAACGGATACTTTAAAAATCAGAAACCGCAGAATAAGTCTGAACTGGTTGAATACGACTTTGATAAATCAGAGCTTCTTAAAGTGCCGGGAGATTGGAATACGCAAATGGAAAAACTTCTACTGTATGAAGGAACAATCTGGTATAAGAAAGATTTTAATTACAGCTTAAAAAAGAATAGAAGATTGTTTGTTCATTTTGGAGCAGTTAATTACAAAGCATTTGTGTACCTGAACGGAGAAAAATTAGGGGAGCATGAGGGTGGTTTTATTCCATTTAACTTTGAAATAACTAATCTGGTTAAAGAGAAAGATAATTTTCTAATATTAAAAGTTGATAATAAAAGAAGCCGGGAATTTGTACCGACTGTAAATACTGACTGGTATAATTACGGAGGCATTACAAGGGATGTAAATTTAATTGAAGTCTCTTCCGCTTTCATTAAAGATTATTTTATCCAATTAAGCAAAGAATCAAATAATAAAATTGCCGGCTGGATAAAATTAGATGGAACCAGCATGCAAGAAATTAAGATTAAAATTCCTGAAATTAATTCTGAAAATGCTTTTTATGCTAACGATAGCGGGTACTGTACATTTTCTTTCAATGCAGATGTTGAATTGTGGTCGCCAGAAAATCCGAGGCTTTATGAAGTAATTATTGAATCGGAATCCGACACTATAAAGGAGATAATCGGTTTTCGAAGAATCGAAGTAAACGGTCCTGATATTTTACTTAACGGAAAGAATATTTTCTTGAAAGGGATTTCGGCGCATGAAGAGGCTCCCTTGCGCGGCGGAAGAGCAAATACCAAGGAAGATGCAAAAACAATTTTAAGCTGGATTAAAGAATTAAACGGGAATTTTATCCGTCTTGCTCATTACCCGCATAATGAAAATGTAACAAGAGCAGCCGATGAAATGGGAATTCTTGTTTGGTCGGAAATCCCGGTTTACTGGACAATACTCTGGAATAATGAAAAGACTTTCATGAATGCAAGGAATCAATTAACTGAAATGATAAAAAGAGATAAGAACAGGGCGTCTGTAATTTTGTGGTCGGTATCAAACGAAACTCCGCTCAGCAGTGAAAGATTATCTTTTCTGAAAAAACTGACTGAACAAGCAAGATTTCTGGACAGCACAAGATTAATAACTGCCGCTCTGGAAAATCACTACATAAACGAAAACACAATAATGATTGACGATCCTTTCGGGGAATATCTCGATGTAATCGGACTGAATGAATACTTGGGCTGGTACGACGGTCTGCCCGAAAAAGCGGATAAAATTAATTATCAGACAAAATACCATAAACCGATTATTGTAAGTGAGTTTGGAGCAGATGCACTGCAGGGCCTTCACGGCGACAGCTTAACAAGATGGACTGAAGAATACCAGGTTAATGTTTATGAGCATCAAATAAAATTAATGCAGCGTTTTCCGAATTTAAGCGGAATGACTCCCTGGATTTTGGCAGATTTCCGATCACCGCGCAGAAATTTACCCGGAATACAGGATCACTGGAACAGGAAAGGATTAATTTCAGACAGGGGAATTAAGAAGAAGGCGTTCTATATCCTGCAGAAGTTTTATTCGGAGAATTGGAAGAATTAGTTGTAAGCTCAAACCGGGATTAAGTTCAAAAGCAAGTTCAAGTTCAAGAATAGATGAAGTTTTCTTGAACTTGCACTTAAACTTGAACCTGAACCATCCAGCTTAGAATATCGAATAAATAAACGGTGCCAATGCAGAACCCTGGGTAAGAATAATAAGTCCGCCGAGCAGAAGAAGAACAATTAAAATCGGTGCCAGCCACCATTTCTTTCTTACTTTTAAAAACTGCCAGAATTCGCCTACAACTGATAATTTTGACATTCAGAATAATCCTTTCCTAATTCGAAGAAGACTAAATAATTATGTTCAATAATTTACTAAATCGGAAACCTCTTTTCCAGATCCTTTTGAAACAGGGGAATGCTTCTTTAATGATTTCTTCAAGAGCATAAAAAACAATATAACTATGAGTAAAAACCCGATATAGGAGGGAATATCCCGCAGCGGGGCGGAATGAAAATGATAATCTATTATTTCTATTTCATCCCGGGATATAAATTTAGCTTTAATTGAAATTGTGCCGGAATTCTCAAGATCTTTTCCGGTTACATTATATTCTCCTCTAAAAGGTGTAATAATTTTTCCTCCCTCATTTGATCTAATGTAGGTTCCCCTGTCAACTTCAAAATATTTTCCGGCATGCTGATCGGTGTTTCTTAAAGTATTTATGAAATGATTATTCGCATCCTCTGCCTCCCCTATAAATAAAATAGGGACAAGCAGATAAATGATAAGAATGGCTCCGGATATGATGACTTTTTTAGCATTAAAGCGGATTAAATTGGATGGTTCTAAAGCTTCTCTCCACTTTATGAAAATATAGAGCAATCCTATTGCGGTTATTGCATAGATGGGTATACTTTCCGGCCAGAAGAAGCCGAAATTGATCATGCCCCAGTCGAAGGGAACTAAAAGCTGAATCCCGTTTCCCCATTTTGTTTCAGCAGCGTCCAGAATCAAATGCAGCAGCACATTAATGGAAAGAATACCAAATACTTTTTTAAAGTCGGTGGATATTAAAGCTGCGGCAGCAGATAAAAGCAGAGAAAAAAATAATGAAGATAGAATAACGCAGTACAACCTGAGATCATATAAATCTACAGCCGGCAGAAATGCTTTAACTGTTCTTTGAAGAATCCATGGTATATCCGGGATTAGAAGCGCCAGGTATATCCATATTAAATCGCATTTTTTAAATGCGGAACGGGTTAAAATCGCCTGCACTCCCAGATGTCCTAAAGTATTTGGCATAACAGATAAAATTTGAAGGTTAAAAAAAATGGAGAAGACGGCACGTATATTATAAGTTTTTGAGATTAAATGCTCACCAGCGTACTAATTTCAATATCAAAATCACAGTTTAATTAAAGGAAAAAGTACTGCAATCTCAACGTAAAATCTTATATTTATAAACAACTTTTAATCTTTATTATGAATTCCCAAAAAATATTATTTGCAGCCATCTGCTTTCCTTTGGTGCTTTTCGCACAAAGCATTAAAGAAATTAGTAAAGATACATCATATACAATATACACTGCCTATGAAAAGCTCCTGCACGATTATCCTTTCATCAAAATTGCCGCGGCAGAGATAAATGACAGCATATCTGTAAAAGAAAACATTATTTATAATTCTAATGATAACAGAGATCTGTGCCTGGATATTTTTTCTCCATCCCATAAAAATAAAGTTGAATACCCGGCAGTAATTTTAATCCACGGAGGCGGCTGGCGTTCGGGAAATAAATCTATGCAGCATCCGATGGCAGCAAAATTAGCTGCAAATAATTACGTGGCCGTAACGGCTGAATACAGGCTTTCACCCGAAGCAAAATATCCGGCAGGAGTTTTGGATTTAAAAAATGCAGTTAAGTGGATAAGAAAACATGCATCGGAATACAACGTTGATGAAAATAAAATAGCTGTGTTCGGCGGGAGGTACGCTGGCTGCATTGCTCGGAACTACAAACGGCGATAAAAGATTTGAAGACATTGCAGGATCCCAGGAAAACTTAAGCAGTGTTCAGGCAGTCGTTGATATTGACGGAATTCTGGATTTTACCGATCCGGCCGAAAGCGGAAAAGATAGCGATCCCTTGAAACCATCTACAGGAAAATCCTGGTTCGGTGCATCCTTTAAAGAAAAGCCGGAGCTTTGGAAAGAAGCGTCTCCGGTTAATCATGTAAATGAAAAATCTGTTCCCATAATTTTCATCAACAGTTCGATTGAGCGTTTCCATGCCGGCCGAGATGAAATGATTGAAAAACTTAAAACATTCAATATTTATTATGAGGTACATTCTATTAAAGATACGCCTCATACTTTCCGGCTGTTTCATCCCTGGTTTGAAATGACAGCGGATTTTACTGTAAAATTCCTTGATAAAATTTTCTTTAAATAGCATTATTTTTATTTCCATTTAATTAAATTTTATTTTAAAATTTAATCAGAGGTATGTTGTGAATAAAACAAGATATCAGATTCTATTGCTATCGGCGGCTTTAATTTTCTTCCCTTACTCAATTATTAAATCTCAATCCGGTTCGGAAAAAGATAAAAAAATTTTTACTATTGAAAACTGCATTAATGAATTTGACATGAATAAAATTGAAAAAACCAAAGTTGGTTATCAATACTGGTTTGTCAATAAAGAATTCCTTGACGGTAGAACTTTGAAGCTTAGCGTTGTCGGACCTAATTCCGCAACTCATGCGCCGCACAAGCATAGCGAAGATGAATTCTTTTTTGTGCTGGAAGGGACTGCAGAATTTTACCTTAACGGGGAAAGAAAAACTGCCGGGCCTTATACAAGTTTTTACTGTCAGCCTAACTCCGAGCACGGAATTAGGAATGTCGGAGAGAAAGAATTAAAGTATCTTGTAATCAAAAAATATGAAATGCCTGAAAAAGAGGGGAATTAATAAAACGATGAAAGCATTACTTCTTTTTATATCATTAACTTTTTTTTCATGTGCTCAAAATTCCGGGGAAATCAGTCTGACGGATTTTTACGATAGTGCACACCATTGGTATGATATTCATGATGAGGACAGGATAATTGAACCTCTTCCCGATCAGAAGAGATACGATGAAGATCAAATCACTGCTATAGCAGATAATATCCTGCTCTTTCAAAAACACAACGGAGGATGGGCAAAGAATTACGACATGCAGGCAATCCTGACCGAGGAACAGAAGCTTGATGTTCTAAAATCTAAGGATGAAACAAATACGACATTTGATAACAGCACTACACATTCACAGGTTCTTTATCTTTCTAAAGTTTATTCCGCAACCGCGGAAGATAAATATAAACAAGGATGTCTTAAAGGGATTGAATTTATTCTTAAAGCTCAATACCCGAACGGGGGATTCCCTCAGTTCTTCCCTGATACAAGCGGCTACAGGAAATATATTACTTTCAATGACGGAGCAATGATCGGTGTAATGAATGTTTTATACCGGGCGGCAAACGATTTTTCAGAATTCAGGTTTATCGACGATTCATTAAAAACAAGAATCCACCAGGCTTACACTAAAGGATTGGATTGCATTTTAAAATGCCAGATTAGAGATAACGGACAGCTTACCGCCTGGTGCCAGCAGCACGACAACAATAATTTTGAGCCCCGGAGTGCCAGAACTTTCGAGCCTGCATCTGTATCAAACATGGAAAGCGCCGGAATAGTTAATTTTCTAATGCGGATTAAAAATCCTGATGAAAAGATTGTTAATTCCATACAAAATGCAGTTAAATGGTTTAACAATTCTAAAATTTTTGGACTTAGAGTTGAAACGATTGATGCACCGGAGGCCGAATATCAGTATCACTCAACCGATGATGATATAATTGCAGTAGAGGATCCTGATGCACCGCCGATTTGGGCCAGGTTCTATGAACTTAAAACACATAAGCCGCTGTTCTGCAACCGTGACGGAAAACCTGTCTACTCCCTGGCAGAAGTGGAAAGAGAAAGAAGAACAGGTTATGCGTGGTATGTTTATGATCCGCAGGAAGTTCTTGACAAGTACCCGGAATGGCAGTCGAAACATGCGCCCGGCGAAAATGTTTTAACCGAATAGTTTCAGTCCTTCTTCATAATTATAAAAAGATGAAAGGAACGATCTATGTTTATAGGGCATTTCGGGCTTGGTTTAGCGGCAAAAAAAGTTGACAACAGACCTTCTCTCGGTACTCTATTTTTAGCAGCCCAGTTTATAGATTTAATCTGGCCGATCTTCCTGCTTCTTGGGATTGAAGAAGTATTAATTGATCCGGGGAATACCGAATTCACTCCTTTAAATTTTATCTACTATCCTTTTTCACACAGCTTTTTAGCGGTTTTAATCTGGTCTGCTGGATTCGGTTTGGTTTATTTCCTGATTAAAAAAAACTACAAAACTGCTCTTTTGCTCGGCGCTCTGGTATTGAGCCATTGGATACTTGATTTAATCACACATAGGCCCGATCTACCTCTAACATTTTCAAATGAAACAAAAGCCGGATTTAGTCTGTGGAATTCATTCTGGCTTACTTTGGTAATTGAAGGAATTATTTTTGCGGGCGGAGCTTACTTTTACTTTAAGTCGACAAAGGCTCTAAATAAAAAAGGAAATATTCTGCTTTGGGGACTGCTGATATTCCTAACCGCAGTATATCTTTTAAATGCATTCGGCCCGCCTCCGCCGGATGTAAAATCAATCGGGGTAGTAGGCTTATCCCTCTGGTTTATTGTAGCCTGGGGTTACTGGATAGATAGAAATAGAGTAATTAATCCGGCTTAAATAAATTTTTGGAATTAATTTTTCTTATAATATTTCATTGCTTCAGGAATTTCACTCTGCAGATCCTTAATCCTAGTTTCATCTGCCGGGTGTGTGCTTAAGAATTCCGGCGGAGCACTGCCGCCTTTCTGTGCCGCCATCCTTTTCCAGAAACTTACTGCTTCATACGGATTGTATCCTGCCATTGCCATAAAAATTAATCCAAGCCGGTCGGATTCGCTCTCTTGCGTTCTGCTGAACGGAAGCAATACACCTATAGTTGCCCCCAGTCCGTATGCAGTCATCCATAATTGTTGTGTTTGAGCAGGTTTTTCCTTTACAGCTTCGGCAAGTGCAATCCCGCCCAGCTGCGTAAGTAAAGCCTGGCTCATCCTTTCATTCCCATGTTCTGCAACAGCATGCGCTATTTCATGTCCCATAACTACAGCAATACCGGCCTCAGTTTGAGTGATTGGCAAAATGCCTGTATAAAAAACAACTTTTCCTCCGGGCATGCACCATGCATTAACTTCCTGGCTTTCAACCAGGTTGAACTCCCATTTATAATTTTTTATTTCCGATGCCATATCGTTGTCCCGAAGGAATTTCTCAACTGCAGATGCAATTCTGCGCCCCACATTTTTTACCATAGCTGTCTGCTCTGCATTACTGCTTAATTTATTTTCCTGCAGAAACTGATCATACTGCTGGAGGCTCATAGAGAGCATCTGGCTGGTAGGTATTAAGTTTAACTGCTTTCTGCCGGTTATCGGTACGGAGCTGCAGTCGATAAAGAAGAAGGCAAAACTAAAAAGAACAATAAAATACTTTTTGAATAGTTTCATTTTATCTCCTTTTGAAGTTCTCTAACTGTTTAAATTTCCCTGAATAATATTAAAGAATTTAAATACTTTATAAAAATAAAATAGAAGAAAAATTTAAATCAAGCCGTGCTCTTTCAGTAAAAACAATCCTATGGTGATTGTTAATACAGAACCGAATGTGGTTAAAAGCAGAATATTTCCTGCGAGCTTCCCGTTCAGCCCCATTGCTTCAGCCATAATGAAGCTAGCGACTGCAGTAGGGCATGCAAATAAAATAAAGATAATTCCTAAATTTTCTCCGCGGAATCCCCAGAGATAAGCTCCATAAACTGCTAACAGCGGTATTATTACAAGTTTTAACAAGGTTGCAAAAAAAACCAACGGGAAATCTTTTTTTAAACCGGAAAAACTCATAAATCCGCCTATGCCTATTAAAGCAAGGGGAAGGGTAAGCGCGGAAAGATACTCAACTGTTTTTAATGCAATATTAGGGATAGGGATTTTAAAGAGAGAAAGCGGAACAGCTATGAACACCGCAATTATCAGAGGATTCTTGAGTATTTCAAATATTGTCTGCTTAAGATCAATATGTTTTTCGTTTCTTAAAGATGCGGTAAGCACAATCACGGAAAGTATATTGTATATCGGGATAACTGCGGCTACAAGCAGTGATGCTTTACCAAGACTGACATTCCCGAATACGTTGGCAATTATTGCTAGTCCGATTATCGCAAAATTTCCTCTGAAGCTTCCCTGGATAAGTACTCCTCTGTCCCGGCCTGCCGGAATAATAGGTACAGCCACAGCCCAAGAGAGAAAAAATGAGAGCAATGTTCCGGCGTAGATAAATACTATCAGTTCAAGATCAAAGATTGCTTTGAAGTCTATTGAATAAACCTCTACAAAAATCAAAGCCGGAAGTGAAACTGTAAAAACAATCTTTGAGGAAAGATTGACAAAATTATCATTAATCAGCCCGAATCTTCGTAAAATAAATCCAAGTGCTACAATAATGAATACGGGCGCAACAAGACTTATAATAAATAATAGATTTTCCACACTCAAAGATAACAAATAAAATTTCGGATTGAGGATTACGGATTTAGGTTGGGAATTGCAATTTGCGAATTATGATTTACGATTATGAATTTTATACTTCTATAATTTTGAATTTGTTTATTTGGATTTATTTGGAATTTGAGATTTGAAATTTGTCATTTGCTGTTTATATGCTGCCGAAACAAAAGCATTTATTAATGGATGTTCCTCGCCTCTTAATCCTGATCTTTCAGGCTGGTATAAAGTTAAAATGAAAAAGGGATGATTCTGCAGTTCCAGTACTCTAACTTCTCCTTCTTTATCTTTTCCGGAAATTTTCAGATTGCTCTTCCTGAGCAAGTTAATATAAGCAGAATTGAATCCGTAGCTGCAGTGGTATGTTTCTTCTGCAGAAAGAGCACCGTAAATTTTTGCAATGCAGCTTCCATCCTTAAAGAATATCGTTCCATCTTTTTCGATCAATGAGCAGGAAAGCTGTGAAATAACAGGGTGAGTAGTGTCCGGATTGATTTCAGAATGCGCAGCTTCTTTCATCTGAAGTACAATTCTGAAATATTCTATTACAGCATGCTGAAAACCGCCGCATGTTCCGAGAAAAGGAATTTTATTTTCCCGTGCATATTTAATAGCAGTTAATGCACCTTCCATGCTTTTGTAAGGACTTGCAGGCACACACCACAACCCGTCCAAAGAATTTAACTGAGCATTATTTTTAATGAAATCGGTAGGAAGCCAAACTGGATTTATTTCAATCCCAAATCTTTTGGAAGAAAGACTGAGCGCTAAAGGAATGGCTCTGTGTGCGGTAACGTCAGGATTAAAATCCCCGATTAGTCCAATATTAATTTTTGTCATAAAAATATCAGCAAATTTTCTAAAGGAAATTAACCAGTAAAAATAAAATAATTTCAATTTAGGTTATAAAGAGAAAGTTAAGATGTACCGGGAGTCATATAATAATTATTATTTCTGTTATTTCTTTAAAGTCAAAATTATATTTGATTAAAAGTAAGGAGATAATATGTATTTAGTAAGAGAGGTTTTTCATACGAAACCGGGGAAAGCAAAAGAACTTGTTAAAAAATTCAAGCAAATGGCTCCCTTTATGGAGAAGGAGGGAATGAAGGGGATTAAAGTAATGACAGATGCTGCCACAACATACTGGACGGTTGTTGTTCAATCGGAAGTGGAAGATCTTGGAAGATTTTTCAGAGATTTGAGAGGCGAAACTTCTCAACAGGAGGTGGGTGAAATCATG
>Ga0105107_10003067_pt1 | contig 11064 bp, 8 predicted proteins | sample PPLLaktember2015_6_FD_79335 | JGI IMG/M metagenome (GOLD analysis project Ga0105107, IMG submission 79335) | Freshwater sediment microbial communities from Prairie Pothole Lake near Jamestown, North Dakota, USA - PPLs Lake P8 Core (1) Depth... | ecosystem: Environmental > Aquatic > Freshwater >... | reverse complement strand
TCCTCGGCGCCGTCGAGGTGCGCACGGCCGACCCCTCCCTCGACCTGATGCTGAACCGCTGGCTCCCCTACCAGACGCTGGCCTCCCGCATCCTCGCGCGCGCCGGCTTCTACCAGGCGGGCGGGGCCCTGGGCTTCCGCGACCAGCTCCAGGACGTGCTGGCGCTGCTCCACTCGGATCCCGCCCGGGCGCGGGCGCACCTCCTCGTCTGCGCCGCCCACCAGTTCGAGGAGGGCGACGTCCTGCACTGGTGGCACCCGCCCTTCGATCGCGGCGTCCGCACGCGCTGCTCCGACGACCTGCTGTGGCTCCCGTTCGCCGTGAGCGCCTACGTCGAGGCGACGGGCGACGCCGCGGTCCTCGACGAGGAGGTCCCTTTCCTGCGCGCGCCGCCCCTCGGTCCGGAGGAGGAAGCCCGCTACTCGCGGTTCGAGGTGGCGCCGCAGGCGCGCTCGCTCTTCGAGCACTGCGAGCGGGCGCTGGAGCGCGGCGTCACGCGGGGTCCCCACGGTCTTCCCCTGATGGGGTCGGGGGACTGGAACGACGGCATGGACCGGATCGGACGGCACGGGCGCGGCGAGAGCGTTTGGCTGGCGTGGTTCGCGATCTCGACCATGAACCGCTTCGCCGCGCTCTGCAGCCGCCGCGGGCGCGGGGAGCTCTGCGAGCGCTGGCGCCGGGGGGCCGCCGAGCTCGCGCGCGCAGTCGAGGAGTCGGCCTGGGACGGCGACTGGTACCTGCGCGCCTTCGACGACGACGGCCGTCCCTGGGGCTCTCACACCTGCGAGGAAGGGCGCATCGACTCGATCGCGCAGTCGTGGGCGGTGCTCTCGGGCATCGGCGATCCCGAGCGGGCGCGCCGCGCGCTGGCGTCCGCCGAGCGGGAGCTGGTGAGCGAGGAAGGGATCATGCGGCTGCTCTGGCCGCCCTTCGACGCCACCGCGCGCGATCCCGGCTACATCAAGGCCTATCCCCCCGGCGTTCGCGAGAACGGCGGCCAGTACAGCCACGCGGCCGCCTGGCTCGGCTTCGCCTTCGCGGGGCTCGGCGACGGCGAGCGCGCCGCGCGCGTGCTCGCGCTGCTGAACCCGATCTCCCGCACCGCGCGGCGCGCCGACGCCCTGCGGCATCGCGGCGAGCCCTACGTGCTGGCGGCCGACATCGCTTCCGCTCCGCCTCACGTCGGCCGCGGCGGCTGGACGTGGTACACCGGCTCCGCGGCCTGGGCGTGGCGCCTCGGCATCGAGGAGATCCTCGGCCTGCGCCTCCGGGAGGGGGCGCTCGCCGTCGAGCCGTGCCTGCCGGCGAGCTGGACGGGGTTCGAGGCGCGCGTCCGGGGGCCGGCGGGCGCGCTCGGGATCCGCGTCGAGGTGTCGCCGCAGCTCGCCGCGGGCCGGCGCGAGACGACCGTCGACGGAGCCGCCGCCGACGACCGGGCCGTCGAGTTCCCGACCGACGGCACGACGCGCGAGGTGCTGGTGAGGCTCGGAGGGGGCCCGCGACCGCCGGAGTGAGGCTCGCCGAGGGGCGCCGCCACGCTGCGTGCAGGATACTCCCGCTCGGGGGAACGGAAGGAGAGAAGACGCCATGGCAGGGTTTGCCCGCGACGTGATGGAGACCGGCGTGGTCACGATCGACCCGGAGGCCTCCTTGCTCGATGCGTACCGTCTGTTCGTGGAGGAGGAGATCTCCGGCGCGCCCGTCGTCGACGAGGACGGCCGCGTGCTCGGGGTGGTCTCGGCGCACGACCTGCTGCGCGCGACGGAGGAGGAGCGCGACACGGTGGTGACGGAGGCCCGCTATTTCCGCGATCTCGAGGAGTTCTCGGGCCCCGACTGGGGCTCCGCCGTCGAGGACTTCCAGGACCGCCTGGCCGAGCGCACGGTCCGCGACGTAATGACGCCGAGCACGATCATGGTGGCGCCCGACGCGACCATCGCCGAGGTCGCGAGCACGCTGCGCAAGCACCGCGTGCACCGCGTGCTCGTCGCCGAGGACGAGCGCATCGTCGGCTTGATCTCGAGCTTCGACCTGGTGGCGCTGCTCGAGAAGGGCTGAGCCGCGCTTCGCTCACTCCCCCGCCGCGGGAGGCCAGCTCGCGCCCGGCGGAGGCACGCCGACCGGGGCGCGGCCCTCGAGGATGTTCTGCATGCGGTTCTCGATCATGTTCTTCCAGGCCGGGTGGGTGAGCACGTAGAAACGCTCGGCGCGGATCGCCTCGACGACGACGTCGCCGACCTCCAGCGGGTCGAGTCCGCCGGCGATGAGCTGGGCCACGGCCCGCCGCGCCAGCTCGAGCTGGGGCGCGAGGGGGCCGGGGTCCTCGCGCGGCGCCTCGGGGCGGTTGCGCTCGGACTCGATGATGCGCGTGTTCACCCAGCCGGGGCAGAGGACCGAGACCTTCAGCTTCGCGCCCTGCAGCAGCAGCTCGTTCGACAGGCTCTCGGAGAGCGCGACGACGGCGTGCTTCGTGACGCCGTAGATGCCCGCGCCGGGGATCAGGCCGGCCATCGACGCGGTGTTCACCACGTGCCCTTCGGCCCCCTGCCGCAGCATGCGCGGCACGAAGCTGCGCAGGCCGTGGACGACGCCCATCAGGTTGACGCCCATCACCCAGCTCCAGTCCTCGAGGGATTGCTCCCAGATGGGCTTCGGCATGCCGCCGGCGACGCCGGCGTTGTTGCAGAGGACATGGACCGCGCCGAACTCGTCGAAGGCCTGCTGCGCGAGGCTCTCGACCGAAGCGGGCTTCGAGACGTCGCACAGGGCGCCGAGCACCGGGGCGCCGGAGCGGCGCAGCTCGGCGACCGCGGCCGCGAGGGCCGGTCCCTCCACGTCCGCAAGCACGAGCTTCATGCCCGCCGCGGCGAAGCGCGCCGCCATCCCCTTCCCGATGCCGCTGGCTCCGCCGGTCACGACGGCGACGCGGTCGCGCAGGTCCTTCATGACGCGCAGCCTACCAGAACGCGACCACGCTAGAGTCCCCCGGGACGGGAGGGACGGGTCCTGCGGACCGCGATCGGCATCGGCGGCGCCGCCTCGGGGGGGAGCCGGGACTTCGAGCCCGTCGCGCGCTTCGCGGCCGAGGCCGAGCGGCTCGGCGTCGACGCGGCCTGGTCCGCCGAGGCCTGGGGGCAGGACGCGGTCGCCCCCCTCGCCTTCGTCGCCGCGCGCACCACGAAGCTGCTGCTCGGCACCGGGATCATGCAGATCAGCGCGCGCACGCCCTCGATGACCGCGATGACCGCGCTCACCCTCGCCGCGCTCTCCGGCGACCGCTTCCTGCTCGGGCTCGGCGCGAGCGGGCCCCAGGTCGTGGAGGGCCTTCAGGGCCAGCCCTTCGCCCGCCCCCTCCGGCGCATGCGCGAGACGATCGAGATCGTGCGCATGGCCTTCCGCGGGGAGAAGCTCGAGTACGCCGGCGAGATCCACCGGCTCCCGCGGCCGGGAGGCGAAGGCAAGGCGCTGCGCCTGGCGCTGCCCCCGAACCCGGGCATCCCGATCTACCTGGCGACCCTCTCGCCGAAGATGCTCGAGCTCACCGGCGAGCTCGCCGACGGCTGGCTCGGCACCTCCTTCACGCCCGAGCACGCGGACGCGCACCTCGAGCACATCCGCCGCGGCGCCGAGCGCGCGGGCCGCCGCCTCGCCGACCTCGAGGTCTCCGTGCAGGCCGCCGTCGGGTTCGCCGCGGACCCGGAGCCCCTGATCCGCTCGCGCAAGGCGTCCCTGGCCTTCACCCTCGGGGCGATGGGGTCGCCGGCCACGAACTTCTACAACGCCGCCTACCGCCGCGGCGGCTTCGCCGACGCCGCGGCCGAGGTGCAGCGCCTCTGGCTCCAGGGCAAGCGCGAGGAGGCGGCGCGGCGGGTGCCCGACGAGATGGTGATCCAGGCGTCGCTGCTCGGGACCGAGGACATGGTGCGGGAGCGGCTCCGAGCCCATCGCCGCGCCGGCGTGGGCATGCTCGTCCTCGGCCCCCTCGGCGAGGGCGCGTCGGCGCGCCTCGACACCCTCGGCCGCGCCGTGGAGCTGGTGCGCGAGGTGAGCGCCGAGCCGGCTACTCCCCGATGATCTTCACCAGCACCCGCTTCGCCCGGCGCCCGTCGAACTCGCCGTAGAAGATCTGCTCCCAGCGGCCGAAGTCGAGCTTCCCGCCGGTCACGGCCACCACGACCTCGCGGCCCATCACCTGGCGCTTGTGGTGGGCGTCGCCGTTGTCCTCGCCGGTGCGGTTGTGGTGGTAGACCTCGGGGCTCGGGTCGTAGGGCGCGAGGCGCTCCAGCCAGCGGGCGTAGTCGGCGTGGAGCCCGGGCTCGTCGTCGTTGACGAACACGCTCGAGGTGATGTGCATCGAGTTCACCAGGCAGAGCCCCTCGCGGATGCCGCTCTCGGCGAGCGCGTCCTCCACGCGGCCGGTGATGTTCACGAAGCCCATGCGCTTCGGAACGTTCAGCTCGATCGTCTTCCGGAAGCTCTTCATCTCCGGCGGTCTCCTCTCGGTCAGGCGGACGCCGCGGGCGCGCCGCGCTCCAGCAGCGGCAGCAGCAGGGCGCGCACGTCCACCCGGGCGCGGATCCTGCCGCAGAGCAGGAAGATGCCGACCAGCTTGCGGTGCAGGAAGACCGTCTCGGGCGGCGGGGCGCGCAGGAAGCCCTTGCGGAAGGCGAGGTCGAAGCCGGCGTCCCGGGCGCGGACGGCCAGGGTGGAGCGGGCGAAGTCGTAGACGCCGGCGCGCCGGAACGGCTCGCAGACCAGGAACATCAGCTCGACGGCGGAGCGGGCGCGCTCCTCGGGGTCGTCGTCGCGCAGGTAGCCGATGGCGACCGCCGCGCGGCGCACGGCCTCGCGGTCGCCGGCCACGACGCCGCGGCACAGCTGCGCGTAGCGCGCGACGAAGCCCGCCTCGTACTCGCGCGCCGAGCCGAGGTCGAGCAGCCGCAGGCAGTCGGCCTCGGCGTCGTAGAGGTAGTTGGCGAAGTTGGGGTCCGTCTGCACGAAGCGGAACTCGAAGAGCTCGCGGAACAGCAGCCGCTGCAGCAGCTCGCCGGCCGCGTCGCGCAGGGCCTGGGGCGTGGAAGGATCGGCGAGGTCTTCGATGGGCCGCCCCGCGGCCCAGTCCATGGCCAGCACGCGCTTCGTGGTCAGGTCGTCGTGGACCCTCGGCACCCAGAGCTGCGGCTCCCCGGCGACCAGTCCGCGATACCGGCGCAGGTTCGCCGCCTCGACGTGGTAGTCGGCCTCCAGGCGGAGCTGGCGTTTGGCCTCGCCCACGATGCCCGACACGTCGATCTCGACGGGGAGGACGCGCGCGATCCGCAGCAACGCCGCCACGTTGTCGACGTCGCTCTCGATGCTGCGCGCGATGCCCGGGTACTGGATCTTGAGCGCGAGGTCGCGCCCGTCGGCGGCGCGCACGCGGTGCACCTGCCCGATCGACGCCGCGGCCACGGGCTCGAAGTCGAAGGCGGCAAAGCGCGCCTCCCACCCCTTGCCGTACTCCCGCCCGAGCACGCGGCGCAGCTGCGAGGCGGGCATGGTGTCCGCCGTGGAGCGCAGCACGGCGAGGGCCTCGGCGAGCTCGGGGGGCAGGATGTCCGCGCTCTCGAGGGAGAGCAGCTGCCCGAGCTTCATCGCCGCTCCGCGCAGCTGCGAGAGGCGCTTCGCGAGGCGCTCGGCGTTGGGGACGGAAAGCAGCGCCGCCGCGACGCCGCCGGCGTCCGCCCCGGCCGCGGCGCCGAAGGCGCGGCGCGCGCCCTCCACGAGGCTCCCGGCGGCGAGCTCGCCGGCGAGCAGCCCGAAGCGGGCGAGGCGCTCGAGGCGTCCCGCCGGCACCCGGGAGGAGCGCGCGGGCTTGCGGGGACTCACCCGGCGGCGCGCGGCCCGTCGAGCACGCAGCGCACGCCCCCGAGATCCATCTCCGCAACGCACACGTTGCAGTGGGTGCAGCGCGAGCGCGCCGCGGCGTCGGCCCGCATGCGGTTCACGAGGTCCGGGTCGGCGATCAGGGCGCGACCGAGAGCGACGAAGTCGAAGCCCTCGGCCATCGCGCGCTCGACGTTGGCGCGGGAGACGATGCCTCCGAGCAGGACGAGAGGCATGCGCACGGCCTTGCGGACCTCGCGCGCCTCCGGCAGGAAGAACATCTCCTCGAAGGGGTACTCGCGGATCACCCGGCCGCCGAAGACGCGCAGGGCCAGCTTCTGCAGGCGGCTCTTCTCGGCCTCGATCATCTCGGCGAGGGGGCGGCGGCCGCGGAACAGGTAGAAGGGGGTGCGGCTCGTGAAGCCCCCGGAGAGGACCAGGGCGTCGGCGCCGGCGGCCTCGAGACGCTGGGCGAGGCCGACGCTGTCGGGGAGTTCGAGACCGCCCCGGAAGCCGTCGCGCAGGTTCGTCTTGCAGAGGATCGGGAAGCCGGGCCCCACCGCCTCGCGGACCCGCGCGAGCACCGCGAGGGGCAGGCGCGCCCGGCCGTCGAGCTCGCCGCCCCAGGCGTCGCGGCGGCGGTTCGTCGCGGGGCACAGGAACTGGGAGAGCAGGTAGCCGTGGCCGAGGTGGAGCTCGACGGCGTCGAAGCCGGCCTCGCGCGCGAGCCCCGCGGCGCGGCCGAAGTCCTCGATCACCTGCGCGATCTCGGCCTCGCCCATCGCGAGGGCGATCGGCTTGCCCGCGCTGATGCCGTACTGGTTCACGACCGGCGACGGGCCCCGGGGCAGCCAGGTGGAGAGCGACCCGTTCTTCGTGAACCATCCGCAGTGGCCGAGCTGGAGCGAGGCCGCGCCGCCCTCGCGATGCACCGCGCCGGTGACACGGCGGAGCGGCGCCACCGTCTCGGGCCGCATCACCATCTGCTCGGCGAAGGTACGTCCGTCGCCCGAGACCGCGCAGTAGGCGACGGTCGTCAGGCCGACGCCGCCCGCCGCGAGGGCGCGATGGTGCTCCACCAGCGCGTCGGAAGGCACGCCCCACGGACACATGCCTTCGTAGGTGGCGGTCTTGATCACGCGGTTGCGGAGCTCGAGAGCCCCGAGGCGGGCAGGCGCGAAGGCGTCGATGGGCTGGCACCTCCCTCGTCCTCGCGCAGCCTAAGCCCGCCTTCGCCGGCGGGCAAGCGGCGCGGGGCCGTGGCCTCCGAGGGTGCGGCGCGGACCCGCCCCCGCCGGTAGCTCCGCCGGAGGCGCCGCGCTACTCCTCGCCTTCGATGGCGAGCACGGCGCCGGTGATCCTCGAGGTCGCGCTGAACGGCGTCACCAGCCGGGAGCGCAACCCGGCGGCCCCCCGCCTCCCGGTCGAGGTCGCCGAGGACGCGCTCCGCTGCCTCGCCGCCGGCGCGGCGATCGTGCACACCCACACCCACGACGCGCTGAAGCCGCCGGCGGAAGCGGCCGCCCTCTACCTCGAGGCCTACCGGCCGATCCTCGCGGCGCGGCCCGACGCGATCCTCTACCCGACGATGGGCGTCGGGCGCACGATCGGCGAGCGCTACGACCACCACGAGATCCTCGCCGCGGCGGGCGCGATCCGCGCGGCGGTGGTGGACACGGGCTCGGTGAACCTCGGCGAAGCGGGCCCGGACGGCCTGCCGGCGCCCCTCGACTTCGTCTACGTCAACTCGCCCGCGGACATCCGCCACATGCTCGAGGCCTGCGCCCGCCTTCGCCTCGGCCCGAGCGTGGCGGTCTTCGAGCCGGGGTTCCTGCGCGCGGTGCTCGCGGCGCGGCGCGCGGGCCGGCTGCCGGCGGGAACCCTCGTGAAGCTCTACTTCTGCGCCCGCGGCTACCTGGCGGGAGGCGAGCCGCTGTTCGGCGTCCCGCCGATTCCCGAGGCCCTCGAGCTCTACCTGGCGATGCTGCGCGGCAGCGATCTGCCCTGGGCCGTCGCGGTGATCGGCGGCTCGCTCCTCGACTCGTCCCTCGCCGAGGCGGCCCTCGCCCGGGGCGGCCACCTGCGCGTCGGCCTCGAGGACGATCCGGCGGCCCGGAGCAACGCCGACCTCGTGGCGCGCGCCGCGGCGCTCGCGGCGCGGAGCGGCCGCCGCCTCGCGACGCCCGCGGAGACGGCGGGGATGCTGGGCCTCGAGGCGGGCCGCGGCACGGGCGGCCGCGCCGCCTGAGCAAGCCCGGGCGCGGCTTGCCCCGGGGGTGATACCCTCGGCGCCGACCTCCGAGAGGGTGAACGTGGTTCAGTCGCCGCCCGCCGCGCCCCGCCAGGCCGACGCGGTCACGAAGTGGAACGCCGAGCTGGCCTTTCGTCCGGTCGTCGAAGCGACCGCCGACAAGGCGGGCCTCGAGTTCCTGCGCCACCTCACCAAGAACCTCGCCGAGTCCCTCGGCGTCGAGTACGCCTTCGTCGCCGAGTTCGCCGGCGCCGAGGACCGCGTCAAGACGATCGCCTTCTGGGGCGGCAACGAGTGGCGCCCGAACGTCGAGTACCGGCTCGCGGGCACGCCCTGCGAGCGCGTCGTCTCGGGACAGTTCTGCCTCTACAAGGACGACGTCCAGCGCCTGTTCCCTGCCGACTCGGACCTCGTGGCCCTCGGGGCGCGCAGCTACCTCGGCGTCCCCCTGCGCGCCGCCAGCGGACAGACCCTCGGGCACCTCGCCGCCCTCGACACCCGGCCGATGGACGACGACCCCCGGGGCCTCGCCATCTTCGAGGTGTTCGCGAACCGCGCCCGGGTCGAGCTGGAGCGGCTCCACGCCGAGGCCGTCCTGCACAGGGCGATGTCCGACCTGGAGCTGCGCCTCGACAGCACGCGCGAGGATCTCGCGGCGGCGCGCCAGCACCTGGACCTCGCCTACGGCGAGCTCCAGGCGCTCCTCGAGATCAACCAGTCCTCGACCCGCCACCTGCGCCGCGCCGACCTGTTCGCCGAGCTCGCGCGCTGCGTGAAGCCGCTGCTCCGCTGCGAGCGCTTCGGCGTCGAGGTGCCGACGGGCCCCGAGTCGTTGCGCGTCCACGTGCTCGCCCTCGACCAGCCCGCGCGCGGGCCGATGATCGAGGACTTCCCCTCCGCCGGCACTGCCTGTCGCTGGGCCCAGGAGCAGCGCCAGCGCTACGTCGCCGGCGCGCGAGAGCAGCTGCGCGAGCGCTTCCCCATGACGCACCTGGTGATGGAACGCGAAGGCATGGAGTCCCTCTGCGCGCTGCCCCTGCTGCGCGAGGAGAAGAGCTTCGGCGCGCTGTTCTTCATGTCCACCGCCCGGGACGCCTACCGCGAGCTGCCCGTCACCCTGATCGAGCGCGTGGCGAGCGCCGTCGCCGTGGCCGTCGACAACTGCTTCGCCTACGAGGAGGTGCAGCAGCTCCGCGACCGGCTGCGCGCCGAGAACGAGTACCTGCAGGAGGAGATCCAGCAGGGGCACAACAGCTCCGAGATCGTGGGCCGAAGCCCGGCCCTCGCGAAGGTGCTCGCGCTGGTGGACACGGTGGCGCCCACGCCGTCCACCGTGCTGGTGCTCGGCGAGACCGGCACCGGCAAGGAGCTCGTCGCGCGCGCGATCCACGACCGCAGCCCGCGCCGCGACCGGCCCCTCGTGAAGGTGAACTGCTCGGCGATCTCGGCGGGCCTCGTCGAGAGCGAGCTGTTCGGCCACGTGCGCGGCGCCTTCACCGGCGCCGTGGCGGCGCGCCGGGGCCGCTTCGAGATCGCCGACGGAGGGACCCTGTTCCTCGACGAGATCGGCGAGCTCCCCCTCGAGACCCAGGTGAAGCTCCTGCGCGTGCTCCAGGAGCGGGAGATCGAGCCGGTCGGCAGCTCCGAGAGCCGCCCGGTCGACGTGCGGGTGATCGCCGCGACGAACCGCGACCTCGAGCAGGAGGTGGCCGCCGGCCGCTTCCGCGCCGACCTCTACTACCGGCTGAACGTCTTCCCGATCGTGATGCCGCCGCTGCGCGAGCGCGACGGCGACGTCGCGCTCCTCGCTGGCTTCTTCGCGGACCGCTTCGGGCGCGAGCTCGGCAGGCGCATCGAGGCGATCGCGGAGGGCGCGCTGAGGCGCCTGCGCGCCTACGCGTGGCCCGGCAACGTGCGCGAGCTCTCGAACGTGATCGAGCGGGCCGTGGTGCTGGCTCGCGACCCCGTGCTCGACGTCTCGCCGGAGCTGCTGCCCGGCGCCTCGCGCCGGAGTCCTCCGGAACGCGCCGCGGCGGAGGCGACGGCCGCCCCCCGCGCGGCGGGGGCGACGCTGGAAGAGATCCAGCGCCGGCACATCCAGGAGACCCTGGAGCGCACCGGCTGGGTGATCGAGGGGCCCCGGGGCGCCGCCGCGGCCCTCGGCCTGAGCCCGAGCACGCTCCGCAGCCGCATCAAGAAGCTCGGCGTGCGGCGGCCGCCGGAGGCCGCCCGGTAGCCCTCGCCGCGCTGCTCGTCTGGCTGCGCTACGGCTGAGCGCCCCCGGCGCCCGCGCCTCCCAGGCTCCGAGCCAGGAAGCCCACCACCCGGCGCTCCCACTCCTCGGGCGCGCGCTCGAGGAGCGCCGCGTGGCGTCCGCCCTCGACGAGCCAGAGCTCGACGGGCGCTCCCGCCGCCGCCCGCAGGCGCTCCGAGTGGGCGGAGGGGATGGCGGTGTCCTCGGTGCCGTGCATCAGCAGCGTGGGGCAGCGCACGCGCCGCAGCAGGTTCGCGAGCGGTGTGCGGCAGCGGGCCTCGTCGACCGTCTGGATCAGGATCTCGGGCGTCGTTTCCAGAGCCCACGCCACGCCGTCCTCACGCGCCTTCGTGGAGTGCGGCTCGGTGAAGACCTGCCTCCAGAAGAACTCGGCGAACTCGCGATAGTGGGTGCGCCAGTAGTGGGCGTTGTACCGGGCCCAGCCCTTGTAGTGATCGAGGACGCGATGAAAGTCGCCGCCGCCGCGAGCCGCGTCGTCGAGGGCGCAGGCGGTGAGCACCAGGCGCTCGACGCGGTCGGGATGCTCGGCAGCGAGGATGACCGCGAACCACGCGCCTCGCGACAGCCCGACGAGCGAGGCGCGGTCCGCTCCCACGGCGTCGAGGACGGCGAGGGCGTCGTCGGCCCCGCGGTCGAAATCGAACCCGGTGGTGGGCCGGCCGGAACGACCGTT
>Ga0105107_10003066_pt1 | contig 11066 bp, 7 predicted proteins | sample PPLLaktember2015_6_FD_79335 | JGI IMG/M metagenome (GOLD analysis project Ga0105107, IMG submission 79335) | Freshwater sediment microbial communities from Prairie Pothole Lake near Jamestown, North Dakota, USA - PPLs Lake P8 Core (1) Depth... | ecosystem: Environmental > Aquatic > Freshwater >... | reverse complement strand
GCGTGTGCTCGCCGGCCCGCGAGATTTCGAACTCGGGACGCACGAACAGGCGGTTGCCCGCCGGGATGCGTACGCCTGCGAATCCGCTGAGCGTGCCCGATGTCGCTTTGCTGCTGAAGACGCCGCCGAAACCCGGCGGCTCGGTCCTGGACGACTCGACCCGCGTGACGCCGAACCCGCCACCGGCGTAGGGCTGCGTCGGTCCGCGGCCGAAGTATTTCAGGAGCCGCGCGCGGCCGGCCGTGATGGTGGAGTCGAAGCGAACGCCGCTCGAAAAGCTGCGCTCGGCCTCCTGACGTTCCACCAATGCTTCGATGCCCCAGCCGTGCGGCGATTTGAAACCGACGCCGGCGCCCAACGGCACGCCGAACCCGATGTTGCTTTCATCGTTCCAGACCTGGACGCCCCCGATTATGCCGAACAGCTCGAGGGATTGGGCGGACGCTGGTGCCGGGGTGAGGATGACGGAGGCGAGGAGTAAGAAGAGTCGCATGGCCTGATCCTTTCGTATCTCATCAGGGAATGCGAGGTTGCCCGCAAAAAGGGGTCAGACCCCTTTTTTGGTGTGTTCGATCGGAATGGCCAAAAAAGGGGTCTGACCCCTTTTACATTCTAGACCTCCGGGAACTTCCGCAGGACTTCGGAGCCGCTGACGGTGCCGAGGCAGTAGCTGCCGTTGTAGTCCACCTTCATCGAATCATCGCCCTGGCGGGTCCCCGTGCCCGTCAGGTTGAACTGGCAGGGCACGCCCATCGCCGTCATCGTGCCCGTGGCGACCAGGTCGATCACGTTCGCGCTCTTCATCGTGCCCGTCAGGTTTGCCGACACGGTGACGCCGCTGGCGCAGTCGGCCGTCACGGTGCCCGACACGGACGTATCGGTCTGGGCGGTGATGAGCCACTTCACATCCGAGCAGTTGCCCAGCGGAAGTCCGGCGATCGTCGACGAGCCCCAGGCGCCGCTGAACGCCGATGCGGCCGAACCGGATGACCCGCTGCTGCCTGAAGTGCCCGAGTTGCCGCCGCTCGACGTGGAGCCACCCGTGGTGCCGGCGGCGCCGGTATTCTCGGGAGCCGTGGGAATGAGCAGCTTCGACGAGTTCTGAAAGTTGCAGCCGGCCACCACGAGCGCAACCGCCAGGATGCCGGGAAGGCACGCGTATCTCATAAGTACCCTTACACTTTTGTATCGGCTCGCACAGTTGTCGTGCGGCCTCGAGGTCCGTTCCGCCTGAAATCTCAGGAAATCTTGGAGAGCGCCGGGGGGGATTGCAGGATAAAGGCCAGAGGCGCGTTTGGCAAGCGAGATCTCGGCCGCGCGGCGTTCCGCAGCGTCAAAACAGGTAGAATCCGAATAATGAGTCGAATGTCACTCAGCAGCAGGATCCTGCTGTTCGCACTGATCATCGTGACGTTGACGGCAGGTGCCGGCTGCCGCCGGCGAGCCGCCGACGTCGGTGAATACCACGATCCGCATCCGCTTCCCGAAGAACCCTACGTCGTCAGCGTGCCCACACCCGGCCGTTACGGCGGACGCTTCGTGGTGGGGCAGGTCTCCAACCCGAAAACGTTCAACGCGATGATGGCGAACGAAGTCTCTTCGAACGACATCAACAACCTCACCTACTCGTCGCTCGTCGGTTTCAACAACGAAACTCAGCAGGTCGAGCCGGGGCTGGCGAAGTCGTGGGAGGTTGCGCCGGATGGGCTGACGTGGACGTTTCACCTGCGAAAGGGCGCGGCGTTTTCGGACGGCCACCCGATGACCGCCGCGGACGTGCTCTTCAGCTTTCAGATGGCCCTCGATCCCGCGCTTCACCCCTCGGTGCAGGACCTCTTGAAAGTGGGTGGGAAGTTCTACGAGGTGTCGGCGCCAGACGATTACACGTTCGTGGTGAAGGCGCCCCAGCCGACCGCCGTCCTCATCGAAACCGTGGGTGCCGTCCGCATCATGCCCAGGCACGTGCTCGAGGGGCCGTTCAAGTCCGGCAACTTCGCATCTGCCTACAACGTGGGCACCCCGCCCGATCAGCTCGTGACGAGCGGGCCGTGGCGCGTCGTCCAGTACGTCCCGGGCGAGAAGACCGTGCTGGGCCGGAATCCTTACTGGTATATGGTCGATCGGCAGAATCGCCGGCTGCCGTATCTGGACGAGATCGTCTACGTCGTGGTCCCCGATCGCGACGCCGCCGATCTGAAATTTCGGTCAGGAGAGCTCGACGGCCTCGATTACGTGAAGCCCGAGAACTACCGGTGGTACTCGGAGAACCAGGAGAAGGGGAATTTCACGCTTCACGATCTCGGGCCGGACCTGAACACGAACTTCTTCTGGTTCAACCTGAACACCGTCAAGAAGCCCACGCCCGGCAAGAAGATGGGAGATCCGCAGGTCGATCGGATCAAGTACGAGTGGTTCAGGAATCCGTTGTTCCGCCGGGCGGTATCGATGGCGATCGACCGCCAGGCCATGATCCCCAGCGTGTTCTTCGGAGAAGGGCACAAGAACTGGGCCATCGCAACCCGCGCGAACAAGATCTGGCACTCGCCCGATCTCGTGCACGACGACCATAACCCGGAGGAATCGAAAAAGATCCTTGGCGGCCTTGGATTCAAAGACCGGAACGGCGACGGCGTCCTGGAGGATGCTCGCGGCAATGCCATCAGCTTTACGCTGAAGACCAACAGCGACAACACGCTGCGCATCGCGCTCGCGAATTTCGTGAAAGACGATCTCGCCAAGGTCGGGATTAACGTGGTGCTCGCGCCGGCCGATTTCAACACGATCATCACCAACGCGCGATCCGACTTCCAGTACGAGGCGATTCTGCTCGGGCTGCAGAGCGGCGTTCCGCCCGATCCGGCCATGATGCAGAATGTGTATCGATCGTCGGGGCTGACCCACTTCTGGAATCTCACACAGCCGAAACCCGAGACGCCGGAAGAGGCCCGCATCGACCGGCTGATGGACGAGCTCGTCACCGTGCAGGACGTGGATGCGCGCAAGAAGGCCTACAAGGAAGTGGAAACCATCATGAACGAGCAGGGATGGTTCATCTGGCTGCCGATCTCCAATCAGAAGGTGCCGGTGAGCAACCGCTTCGGCAATCTCCAGCCCAGCATTCTGTCTCACCGCATCATCTGGAACTCCGAACGCCTCTACGCCAAATGACAACCACGTGCCGCAGGCAGGGCAGGCTGCTTCTCGTTCTGGTGCTGGTCCTCGCCTCGGTTGGCGCGGGATGCCGGCGTCGGGCCGCTGAAGTCGCCGAATACAACGATCCGCATCCGCTTCCCGAAGACCCGATGGTCGTCGAGGCGCCGTCGCTCGGGAAGCACGGCGGCCGCTTCGTGATTGCTGAAACCAACAACGTGCGCACGTTCAACGCGCTCATGGCGAACGAAACGTCGACGACGGACGTCACGGACCGGAACCTCTTCACGTTTCTGGTGGATTATGACAACGGCAGTCAGCAGTTCGTGCCCGTCATCGCCAAGTCCTGGGAGACGTCCGCTGACGGGCTGTCCTGGACGTTCCATCTTCGCCGCGGCGCGAAATTTTCCGACGGCCATCCCCTTACCGCCGAAGACATCCTCTTCAGCGCCCAGGTCGCGCTGGACGAGACGCTCCATCCCGCGATTCAGGATCAGCTGACCTACAACGGGAAGCCGTTCGAGTTTTCCTCTCCTGATCCGCTCACCGTAGTGGTCAAGACACCCGTCCCGTTTGCGACGATGCTGATCTCGATGGGGGCGCTGAAGATCATGCCCAGGCATGCTCTCGAGAGCGCGTTCAAGAACGGCTCGTTCGCCTCAGCCTACAACGTCAGCACACCGCCGGATCAGATCGTCACGAGCGGGCCGTGGAAGGTGCTGCAGCACGTCCCGAACGAGAAGACCGTGCTCGGCCGCAACCCGTACTGGTTCGGTGTGGACAAGGCAGGGAAGCGCCTGCCGTACCTGAACGAAGTGGTCTTCCTCGTCGTCCCCGATCAGGACGCGGCCGACTTGAAGTTCCGCGCCGGCGAGCTCGACGCGCTCGACAACATCAAGCCCGAGAACTACGGGTGGTACCGGGACAATCAGCCGAAGGGCAACTACACGCTGAACAGCCTCGGTCCCGAAAACAATAGCCGCTTCTTCTGGTTCAACCTGAACAAGGTGCAGCCTCCGCTGAAGGGCGAAACGCTTCCTCCGGGAAAACGCGTGGGCGACAGCTACGTCGACCCGGTGAAGTACGCCTGGTTCAGCAATCCGGTGTTCCGGCGTGCCGTGTCGATGGCGATCGACCGCGAGGCGATTATCCGGAGCGTCTTCTACGGGGAAGGCTCGAAAAGCTGGTCTATTTCCGGGCCGAGCAACAAGGAATGGTATACCCCCGATCTCGTTCACTACGACTACGACGTTGCGGGATCGAAGCGCCTGCTGGCCAGTCTCGGCTTGAAGGATGGCAACGGCGATGGCGTCCTCGAGGACACCAAAGGCCATCCGGTCAGCTTCCAGTTGAAGACCAACTCGGATAACGTCATGCGCGTGGCGACGGCGAACTTCATCAAGGACGATCTCGCCAAGGTGGGGATCCGCGTGACGTTGACGCCGATGGACTTCAACTCGGTCATCACGAACATCCGGAACGATCTTCAGTACGACGCTGTTCTGCTGGGTACTCAAAGCGGCGTGCCGCCAGATCCCGCAAACGCGCAGAACCTTCTGCGCTCGTCGGGGCTCTCGCATTACTGGTTCGTGCGCCAACAGAAGCCGGCAACGCCCGAGGAAGCGCGGATTGACGAACTGGTGAACAAATTGGTGACGACGCTCGATCTCGGAGAGCGGAAGGCGCTCTGGAAGGGAATTCAGACGATCTGGAACGAGCAGGGTTGGTCGGTATGGCTCCCGATCCTCAACGTCAAGGTGCCGATGAGCAACCGGTTCGGCAACGCGCAGCCCAGCATCATGGCGCACCGGCTCATCTGGAACATCGACAGGGTGTACGTCAGATGACGCGCATTCGTATTCTTGCCCTGGTGTTCGTCTGCGCCGCAACGATTCTGCCCGGTTGCCGCCGAATGGCGCAGGAGTCCGTCGAGTACAAGGACGCGATCGCGCCGCCGGAGGAGCCGCTCGTCCGGCAGGTCGCGACGGCCGGACGGCATGGCGGGCGCTTTGTCCTCGGAGTGACGGTCAACCCGAAGATGTTCAACGGGCTCATGGCGAACGAAACCTCGTCGCGCGACATCACGAGGCTGCTCGATACGACGCTCGTCAGATACGACAACGCCGCGCAGGAGTTCGTGCCAGAACTGGCGAAATCCTGGGAGGTGGCGCCCGACGGCATCACGTGGACGTTCCATCTGAGAAGAGGCGCAGCGTTCTCCGATGGACATCCCATCACCGCCGAAGACGTGCTGTTCAGCTTCCAGATCGCGTACGACAAGGTTCTGCATCCCGCGATTCAGGATCTCCTGCAGGTCGGGGGGGAAAGCTTCAAGGTGTCGGCGCCGGATCCCTACACCGTGGTCATCAACACCCTGAAACCGAATTCGGCGCTGCTCGATACGCTGTGCCAGGGCGGCCTGTCGATTGTGCCGAAGCACGTGCTCGAAGCAGCCTACAAGAGCGGCGGCTTTGCCTCGGCCTACAACGTCGCCACTCCTCCAGAGAAAATCGTCAGTGGCGGGCCGTTCCGGCTGGTCCAGTACGTGCCTGGCGAGAAGACGGTGCTCGGCAGGAACCCGCACTACTACGGGTTCGATCAGCACAAGCAGCGCCTCCCGTATCTGAACGAGATCGTCTTTCTGATTGTGCCCGATCAGGATGCCGCCGATTTGAAATTCCGGTCGGGCGAGCTCGACGGTCTCGACAACATCAAACCCGAAAACTACAGGTGGTACGAGGAGAACCAGCAGAAGGGCGACTTCACGCTGCACGATCTCGGCCCCGAGTTCAGCAGCCGCTTCTTCTGGTTCAACTTGAACAGGGTGCAGCCGCCGGTGAGGGGCGAGAAGCCGGTGGCAGGAAAGAAGGTGGGCGAGCCGTTCATCGATCCGGTGAAGTACGCGTGGTTCAGCAACACGACCTTCCGGCGTGCGGTGTCGATGGCGATCGATCGCGACGCGATGATCTCGAGCGTCTTCTTCGGAGAAGGCGAGAAGAGCTGGTCGCAGATCGCGCGCACCAACAAGGAATGGCACAACCCCGATCTCGTCCACGACGACTACAATCCCGCGGAATCGAAGCGCCTGCTCGCGAGCATCGGGCTCATCGACCGCAACGGCGATGGCGTCGTCGAAGACCCGCGCGGCAACCCGGTGACCTTCACGCTGAAGACCAACGCCGACAACACCATGCGCGTCGCGACGGCGAACTTCGTGAAGGACGACCTCGCGAAGATCGGAATCAGGGTCCTGCTCACGCCCGTGGACTTCAACACGCTCATCACGAACCTGCGGTCAGACTTCCAGTACGAGGCGATGCTGCTCGGACTGCAGAGCGGCGTCCCCCCCTCACCGGCGAACGGGCAGAATGTATGGCGATCGTCGGGCGAGACGCACGTCTGGTTCGCCAGGCAGCAGAAGCCGGCGACGCCGGAGGAAGCGCGAATCGATCGGCTGATGGACGAGATTCTGACCAACCAGGATCGCGCCGAGCAGAAGCGCGCGTGGAAAGACCTGCAGACGATCATGAGCGAGCAGAGCTGGCTCATCTACCTGCCCATTCTGAAGATCAAGGTTCCGGTCAGCAACCGCTTCGGCAACGTCGATCCCAGCATCATGGCGCATCGCATTCTCTGGAACGCCGAGCGGCTCTTCGTGAAGCGCCGCGACAGCTGAGACGCCGCCATGCGCACCTACGTCCTGCGGAGGCTGCTGCAGACGATCCCGCTGCTCGTCGGCATCTCGCTCATCACGTTCCTCCTCCTGCAGCTCGCGCCGGGAGACTTCCTCAATCAGATGGCCGAGAACCCGGGCATCTCGGCCGAGACCATCGAGGCCATGCGCGTGCGCTTCGGCCTCGACAAGCCCTGGTATGTCCAGTACGCGATCTATCTGCGGAACGTCGTGTTCCACTTCGATTTCGGGCAGTCGTTTGCCCGGCATCAGCCCGTCTTCGAGGTCCTGAGCGACGGCTTCGTGAACACGTTGATCCTCGCCGGCGCCGCGGCATTCATCACCTGGGTGCTCGCGATTCCGCTCGGTGTGGTCGCGGCGGTCAGGCAGCACTCGTGGATCGATCGCGCGTTGTCCTTTCTGGCCTTCGTCTGGCTCTCGGTGCCTGAGATACTCGCGGCCCTGCTGCTGCTGATGATGGCGGCGCGCACCGGCTGGTTCCCGGTCGGCGGAATGCGCTCGCTCGACTACGACGAGCTCGACGGCATCAGCCAGTTCTTCGACATCCTCCATCACCTCGCGCTGCCGGCCCTGGTCGTCGGGCTGATTCCGCTCGCGAGCCGCATGCGGCAGATGCGCGGCAGCCTGCTCGACGTGCTGCGGCTCGACTACGTGACGACCGCCCGCGCGAAAGGGTTGAGCGAGCGGACCGTGATCGTGAAGCACGCGCTGAGGAATGCCTTGAACCCCATGATCACGCTCTTCGGCTACACGCTCGGGGCGCTCGTGTCGGGGTCATTCATCGTGGAGATCATCTTCTCGTGGCCGGGGTTGGGACGCATCACGCTCGATGCGATTCTCACGCAGGACCAGTATCTCGTGATGGGCGCCGTGCTGATGGCGTCGCTCGTGTTGATCATCGGGAACCTCATCGCCGATCTCCTGCTGGCGATCGCCGATCCGCGCATCAGTTATGACTGACATACAGCGGACACAAGCGGCCACGAGCGGCGCGGGGCTTGGGGGCCCCGCAAGCGAGTGGCCGGGAGCGGGTGTTGGGGCCCCGCGACAAAGCGATGACGTGGTGGCTCCTCAGTCGCCGGCGGTCGTCTTCTGGACGCAGATGCGGAAGAGTCCGCTGGCCATCGTCGGCGCCATCGTGCTCGCGATCTTCTACCTGATGGCGCTCTTCGCGCCCTTCATTGCGCCGTACCCGCAGGAGGAGATGGATCGGGCGAAGTACTTCCATCCTCCGCAGTCGCTTCACTGGGTCCGCGCCGACGGCAGCTTCAGCCCGAGGCCGTTCGTCCGCGAGATGCGGGTGGCCGACATGGGCAGCTTCGAGTACGAGGAGGACCCGTCGAGCGAGCTTCCGCTGCGGTTTTTTGTGCGCGGTTATCCGTATGAGCTCCTGGGACTGGTACCCTCGAACGTCCACCTGTTCGGGGTCGACGCTCCCGGCCGCGTGCTGTTGTTCGGCAGCGATTCGTTCGGCCGCTGCGTGCTGTCGCGTCTGCTCTATGGCGCCAGAATCTCGCTGACCGTGGGTCTGGTCGGCATCGCGATATCGTTCACGCTGGGCCTGCTGCTCGGCGGCATCGCCGGATACTTCGGCGGCTTTGCCGACACGGTCATCATGCGGACGACCGAACTGCTGCTGAGCATCCCGTCGCTCTATCTGATCATCGCGCTCCGGGCCGTGTTCCCCCTGGATCTCCCGAGCCATCAGGTCTACCTCGGCATCGTCGCGATCCTGGCGTTCATCGGATGGGCGGGGCTGGCGCGCGTCATTCGCGGGCTCGTGCTTTCGATGCGGAAGAGCGACTATGTGACCGCGGCCGAGGCGCTCGGCTTCTCGCGGCTGCGCGTGATTCGGAAACATGTGCTGCCGAACACGATGTCGTATGTCATCGTCGCCGCGACGCTGTCGATTCCCGGCTACATTCTCGGCGAGGTCATCCTGTCCTTCCTCGGTGTGGGTGTGCAGGAGCCCAGCGCCTCGTGGGGGAACATGCTGAATCAGGCGCGCAGCATTCGCGCGCTCACGACCTTCCCGTGGCTCCTGTTCGTGCCCGGCACCGCGATCTTCCTGACGGTCATGGCCTTCAATTTCCTCGGCGACGGACTGCGCGACGCGCTCGATCCCCGCCGCGTCAGCGGAGGCCGCGCTTGAGCCGCGAGCGGCGCGGGGCGATGGGGCCCCCGCAAGCGAGCGGCGGAGCGGGGCGAGGGGCCCCCGCGACAAAATAATGGGCGAGCCGCTCCTTCGCCTCGAGAATCTCAAAACGTACTTCTTCACCGACACCGCCGTCGTGCGCGCCGTGGATGGCGTCTCCTACGACGTGAATGCCGGCGAGACGCTGGCCGTGGTGGGGGAGTCGGGCAGCGGCAAGAGCGTCACCGCGCTTTCAATCCTGAAGCTCGTTCCGCACCCCCCAGGCCGAATCGTGGATGGGCGGATTCTTTTCAACGGACGCGACCTCGTTCCGCTGACCAACGAGGAGATGCGCGCGATTCGCGGCAAGGAGATCTCGATGATCTTCCAGGAGCCGATGACCGCGCTGAATCCGGTCTACACGTGCGGCGAGCAGATTGTCGAGGCGCTCGTGCTCCACGAGAAGCTGACCCGCGGCCAGGCTCGAGCGCGGGCGATCGAGATGCTGGAGCGGGTCGGGATTCCGGCGCCATCCCAGCGCGTGGACGAGTATCCGCATCAATTGTCGGGCGGGATGCGCCAGCGCGTGATGATTGCGATGGCTCTGGCGTGCCGGCCCGCCGTCCTCATCGCCGACGAGCCGACGACTGCGCTCGACGTCACGATTCAGGCGCAAATTCTGGAGCTGCTCAAAGAGCTGCAGCGGGAGATGGGAATGGCGGTCATTCTCATCACGCACGATCTGGGTGTCGTGGCCGAGACGGCACATCGGGTGGCCGTGATGTACGGCGGTCAGGTGGTGGAGTACGCCGACGTGCGAACCGCGTTCCGCAGGCCGCTGCATCCATATACGGCCGGGCTGCAGGCCTCGCTGCCGAAGCTTGGAGAGATCGTCGATCGCCTCCGCGTCATCCCCGGCACGGTTCCGAATCCGGCCCGCTTTCCGGTCGGGTGCCGATTTCACCCTCGTTGTCCCGTCATGATTGAACAGTGCCTGGAGGATCCGGCGCTGGAGGAGATCGAGGCAGGGCATTTCGCGCGGTGCTGGCGTTCGCGGGAGATCGCCGCCGGCACGCTGGATCCCGTGCCTCCTCCGGCGGGGCCGGAAGGAGCGGCGGTACGCAGGTCGGGTCCTGCAGGACCCGGCGGCCATCGCTCATGACGGCGATTCTCGAAGTCACGGATCTCAAGAAGCATTTCCCCATCAAGAAGGGACTGTTCTCGCGAACCGTCGGCCACGTCCGGGCGGTGGATGGCGTGTCGTTCTGGGTCAATGAGGGCGAGGTGCTCGGCCTGGTGGGGGAGAGCGGCTGCGGCAAGACGACAACGGGCCGCTGCGTGCTGCGGCTCATCGAGCCCTCGTCGGGCAGCGTGAAGTTCGACGGACGGGAGATCACCGGTCTGCCGTTTCGCGAGATGCGCCAGCTTCGCCGCGAGATGCAGATCATCTTTCAGGACCCGTATTCGAGCCTCAACCCGCGGCTGAGCGTCCGAGCGATGCTCACAGAGGTGCTGACGGTGCACCGCATCGCCAAGGGGCGTGTGGCGCGGGAACGGGTGGCAGAACTTCTTCGGATGGTGGGGCTCTCGCCGAGCCAGGCCGCCCGGTATCCGCACGAGTTTTCCGGAGGCCAGCGCCAGCGCATCGGCATCGCACGAGCGCTCGCCGTGAACCCCCGGCTGATCGTGGCCGACGAGCCGGTCTCCGCGCTCGACGTGTCCATTCAGGCGCAAATCGTCAATCTGTTGCGCGACCTGCAGAAGGAGATGTCGCTGACCTATCTCTTCATCGCGCACGACCTCTCGGTCGTCGAACACATCAGCAACCGGGTCGCGGTCATGTATCTCGGCAAGATCGTCGAGCTCGCATCAAGCCTCGAGCTGTATCGCAATCCGCGGCATCCGTATACCGTGTCGCTGCTGTCGGCGATTCCGTCGCACGATCCAGACACGAAGAAGCCGCGGATCGTGCTGAAAGGGGATGTGCCGAATCCCGCCAGTCCTCCGTCAGGATGCCGCTTTCATCCGCGCTGCTTCATGGCGCAGCCGGTCTGCTCGGTCGAGGAACCTCCGCTTCGCGAAATCGCG
>Ga0105107_10003064_pt1 | contig 11068 bp, 9 predicted proteins | sample PPLLaktember2015_6_FD_79335 | JGI IMG/M metagenome (GOLD analysis project Ga0105107, IMG submission 79335) | Freshwater sediment microbial communities from Prairie Pothole Lake near Jamestown, North Dakota, USA - PPLs Lake P8 Core (1) Depth... | ecosystem: Environmental > Aquatic > Freshwater >... | reverse complement strand
CCCAGCGCCAGTCCCAACCATGAGCGCGATGAAGCCCACGTTATCACCGGCTGTCTCTCCGGACTCCGTCGCCCGGGCGAACCACCAAATCATCGGCACCAGCGCCGCGGCGGCTCCAATCAACGCGCCGTTCACTACCGAGTCTGGACGCCGCTGCCGAAGTCTCATGATGTCTGGTGCCGCCACCTCCTGACGCCCTTGATCGGTCGTCAGGACCAACGATGACTCCGCAAGATCGACGATCCGCCCTCTGCTCTCTCGCGTCGATTTATCTGTCACCCATACGGTGTCACCCCGCTTCAGCTGTCCACGAAGCTCGTCAAACGTCTGCGCGACCGTTTGTGCGCTTGCCGGCAGGGGCGACAGGAACAGGGCCAGCACCACTGCGGCCTTTCCAGTCCGCGACAAGAACTTTGCCATGGCGCACCTCCGAGTTGCGTGGAAGCATAGGCCACGCCAGATCGCTCAGGCCCTTCGTCCAGTTCCTATTTGTCAGCCCCCCTTCATCGATGGCGGAAATTCCTCGCCTGTGCGGGATTTTGCGTAACCGCAGCCCTGCGCGGGCAGTGGCGGTACCGGCCTGACAAGTATTCGATTCAAATCGGTCGCCCGATACTTGAACGGCGCCTGCAGTGGATGCCGGCGCCGGCAACGCTGCAATGTCTTCGGAACCCGCCGACGCATCCGCGAGCATTCCTCTTGTCGAACTCGTGATGGCACAGCTTGCCATCGCACAGCTCGCAGGCGCCGCAACGACACGGCGAGCCATCGCCGGCTCGCCGTGTCCTCAGCGTTGGTGTGCGATTAAGGCGCCTTCGGACTGGCAGGGCACGCGCCGGAGACTTCCTTGATCGACACGACTTCGAACTCAGCGAGATCGACGCGATCTCGTCCGACCGCTTTGTCAGCCTGAGTTGGAGCCGGTGTTTCTGCTGGACGAGCGGCCGAATCCCCGGGTTCCCTGTCGATGCGCCCGGTGACCTCGACGCGTTTTCCGACGACCCCCTTCAATTTCGAGTCATCAATGAGCTCGAGTTTGTACATCGATCCGAATTGTGCGGCGCCCGCAGTGCCAGCTGCACCTGGCGTGGCGGCGGGCGCTTGCTTGATCTCGGCGAGGATGTAGTCCTCGAGAATGCCGGCCTTCTCCGCGAGGTTTGGTGACCGCCCGGGAACATCCTTTTCCTGGTACACGCAGCCGACGATCGTGGTGGCTGCCTGCTGAGCCGCCGGCGTGCTCGGATTCGGTGGGCGTTGTTGCTGCGGTGACGGCGGCGGCGCCTGGGCAGAGATCAACAAGCCCGAGCCCACAATGGCTGCAAGCGACAAAGCGATGGAGTTTTTAACCATTATTCTCTCCCTTAGTGAATCTGGGTCCAAGGTGTCAGAGTCGAACCCATCACTGCAACCGTTGCGCCAATCACCCACACGTCATTCACTTCACAGATTCGGCAACTTCCTAATTGCTCCAGAACACGGCCGGTAATTCTTACCGGGATCCGGTTGGTCGGCCTGCAGCGATGCCCCCTACCGTTGCGAGCGAAACCATCATGTTTGATTTCGTACAGCCAGTCACGAAGATCGAACGGCTGCGGCAGACGCATCAACGGCATGGGAACCACGGGCATTTCTTCTAGCGCCGTGTCCACACTGTCAAGACAATCTCTTTGTCCGCCAGGAACAGGTCCTGTCGGGTCGTCGCGTTAGTCATGCTTACTGTGGGCGGTGCCATCGTGAATGGCAAGTTGAAGCGACGCCCCTGCCCGTAGTCACCGAACGACGCGCCACCGAACGACGGCACGGCGTTCGCCGCACTCCGCTCGTGTCAAGGTAATCGCAACTCGACTGATCGCCGCGATCACCGTAGCCTGTCTTCACCTTGCGTTTCGCCCGCTTGGGACGATTCGGATCGCGGCGAACGGCTCACCTTGTCCACTTCCTTAAAAGCGACCTTGCGAGACTATCTGCTTGACGCAGTATGCCGGCGCGGCGCCCAGCCGACCTTCCATCCGTCTCGGAGGCGGGTCATCGAGGTTTGCGTCCAGTAGTCGCCCGACGATATCGAACGGCGGCCGGCGATTCGGGCCGTGGGCCGGCTGCGTCTCCCGTTCGGAACCCACTGAACATTCGTTAATACGGTTGCTGGGCTTCCTCCAGGAGAACGGAGCAACCGATGAGTCACTTCCTGGGACCCGTCCGCCCCGACGGCCGGACGGTCACGCACACCTCGGGCCTCGATCTCGTTCCACCAAGCGGTCCGCTCGGCGGACCACGGTTCGTCCTGCTGCATTTCGACTCGGTGAACCTGTCAGCAAGCGCGACGCTGACGGTCGATCTCGGCTACGGCACCGATGTCTTTAATGCGAGCTCCGGTCCCGACTTCTGGTCCCGTCCTGTCGACGGCGCCGTGAGTCCGATTCGCATTCGCATCACGGGAGGCACCGGCAGCGGCCGCCTGCTCGAATTTGGAAGCGGCGAGCCGAGGGTCACACCGGGGCAGACCGCGGGAACGCCAGAAGGAAGCCAGACCAATCCCGACCCGTTCCTGCACACGAACCCGTATGAGGAGCCGATCTTCGAGACGCGGCTCGAGTGCAATCCGGGCTTCGCGTGGCAGCAGGCTGCATGCGCGTTGTCGACCATTCCAACTGCCGTCAAGGATCGCGTGACGGCCGCCGTCGGGATCATTGTCAGTACACACCATCACCCGCTGCCGTTCGGACATCACGTCAGCAGCTGTTCGGGGACGTTGATTGGAGGCGACCTGTTCCTGACCGCGCGTCATTGCATAAACGATCCGGGCGGCGAAGAGGTGCACAGCTCGTCGGTGTCGTTCGACTATGCGACCGACTGCGACAGAACCCGTCCGGCCGGACACGCCGCGAAATTCTTCAAGGTGATCGGCGAGGTCGCATCCGGAAGTCCACCGACGGGCAGCCTGCCACCGGCTGCCAACGACTGGGTCATCCTCCGGCTCGACGCTCCTCCGGGCGCGTTGCCTGCGCCGCTCAAGATTCGCGACGCCGCGCTGATGAATGGCGAAACGATCTTCACGATGCACCATCCCAACGGTGCGACAAAGAAGACGCAGGCCGGCGTCCACGATGGCGGGTCGATCTCGGGCTTCGACTATGCAGGTGGAAGCTCTGGTTCGGGTCTCTTCGACATCAACGGCGACCTCGTCGGCGGAGCGCTGAGCTCGGGCTTCGGGTGCAACGTGTCGTACTCGGCCACGGCTCCTATCAAAGCAGCGCTCACGAGTCCTCCGCCGCCGCCGAACCCCCTGGACGTCATGATCGTGTTCGACCGCTCGGGCAGCATGTCGTCGACAGCGCCACCGATTGGGCGTACGAAGCTCGACGAGGCACAGGACGCGGCGTCGCTGTTCGTGCAGCTGGTTCGGGAAGGTGCCGGCGACCGGCTTGGCCTCGTCACGTTCAGTTCCACGGCTGCAGTGCCGACGTTTCCTGATCTCGCCGCGACGGTGAAACCGGTGTTGACGGGGCCGCCACCGTTCACCACCGGAGAGATCGGTGCGATCACGGCAGCGGGCAGCACCAGCATCGGCGCGGGTGTCGGCATCGCCCTCCTCGCGTACGGAAGCTCGCCGAACGACAAAGCGATGCTGCTCCTGACCGACGGCTTGCAGAACACGCTGCCGATGATCGAGGAGATCGAAGGTTCGCTCGGCTCGACGAGTTTGAACGTCATCGGCTTTGGATCCGACGCCGAGATCGACGGTCCGCTCCTCAGCCGGGTCGCACGTGAGCACGGCGGCCAGTTCACCCGTGCCATCGACGGACTGTCGCTCAGAAAGTTCTTTGGCATGAGCTTCGGCAACATCTTCGAGGCGGGCGCGCTCACCGACCCCGAGTTCATTCTCAGGGCCGGCCAGGTCGAGTCGGATCCTCACTCGTTCTCCGTGTGTGGTGAAGAGCGGATCACGCTCGTCCTCGGGTGGGACGATCCCTCGTCACCTTTGCAGGCAAATATCCGGACTCCGAGCGGCAAGCCGATCGACCAAAAGCACGTCACTGTGACGAGAGGCCGCACGTGGGTCTTCTATCGGATCGACCTGCCGCATCAGGGAGAGCGCGACGGCACGTGGACGTTTACAGCGAGCCGTCTGCCGATCGTCGAGTTCGAATTTGCGGCGTCGGCGCAGACCGACGTTCGATACTTCTTCCTCGTTGTCTGCGCCGGTGGCCCCAAGCTCGTTCAGCTTGGCGGACCGCGACGCGTGTATACCGGCGATCCAGTCGATCCGCTGGTCGCGCTCCACTTCCCCAACCGCACGGCGCCTCATGCGGATGTGGAGTTGACGATCGAAGCGCCGACGGTCGCGCTGGGTCACCTCGTCACGCAGGCGGGGCTTCGCTCGCCTTCGCCAACGGGGGATGCCGTCAACGCGTTTCACGCCACGTTGCAGGCTATCGCACGCGACTCCGGCGGCACGCTTCCCGTGTCCACGTCAACGATCAAGGTGCCGCTCTTCGACGATGGTGTGCACGACGACGGCGCGATCGAACCTGACGGCATCTACAACAGTCCTCTCGTCGATCTGACGAAGGCCGAGGGAACGTATCAGTTCCGGGCCGTCGCGACGTACGGCGAGGGATGCCGTGCGACCCGAGAGACCCACTGGTCGATCCACGTCGAGCCCGGGATCGATCCCGGCGCCTCCGACGTGACGCTTACCGATGTCGTCGACCAGCCCGATGGGCGGCATGGCGTCCTGATCATCTGTCCTCGAGACGTCTACAAGAACCCCCTAGGACCAGGTCGTCCCAACGTGTTCACGGTCTCTCCCATCCCCGGCGTGACGATCAGGGGCAAGGTCAAAGACCTTCGAAACGGGTGCTACAGCGTGGATGTCCGGTGGGATCCCGCGGTGGTAGACGTTCCGGGCGTCGTGGTGCAACAGCCCGATCGCGATCCGGTGCCGGTCACCCCAACCGCGCCTCCTCGCGGCAAGCGCGACTGCACCGAAGCTGCCGGGAAGCTGCTCGACTGCCTGGGCCTCGACGATTCCGACGTGAAGTGCGTGCGGATCAAGAGCGTGAGCCTCGAGGTGGATCTCGACGACAAGAAGTGCGACGAGAAGGACCGCAAGAAGTGCGGCGACAAGGACGGCGGAAAAGGAGACAAGAAGGACGGCGGGAAAGACGACAAGAAGGCCGAGAAGCAGAGCGGCAGGGATCCGAAGCGCTGCTGCTGACGTGCCCCTTTTCGATCAGGAGCTCGATCATCCTGTTGCAGCCGAGATAGGCGGGACCGAACAGCGCATTTTCGTTATACGTGGTGACGGCCTTCGGGTCGACACCCTCGTCCAGCAGGAATCTGACCGCTTCGAGCGCCCGATCGGGTGGGGAGGCGGCGGTCCGGCGCCCGGGGGCAAATCCGGCACCGCATCGGCGTTTGTGAGTTCAGATACTCCATGAATCGGGTCCTCGGCTTGACGCGCGGCGCTGGCGTTAAGTTACCGCCCGCGTGTATCCTTCGCTGATGGGGTAGGCCATCTTTCCGCCTGGATCGTGCAGAATCGCCCTGCCTGCGTGCTGGCCGGAGCTTTGCTTTTGTCAGGGGCGTGGCTGCTTCCCTCTTACCTCCTGACCGCCAAAGTGCTGGGTTGGCTGCTATACGGCTACATTCTGCTTCTTCCATTCGTCCTTCCGCTTCGAGCCGCGCTCGTCGCGTCGCTCGCACTGCTCTGCACTGGCGTGATGCTGACCGCGGTGAACTATATAAAGATTGTTCTCACCCGCTTTCCTCTGACGCTTCTCGACGTGGAGATTTTTCTCGATAATCCTGGAGGATTGCTCAGCGCGCTAGAGGTCCCGCCTTGGCTGGGTGTCGTCGCGATTGCAGCATTCTTGATGATTGGGCTCGTCGTCTTTTATGCGCTCGTGCGGGTGTCGGCTGGCTGGCCCCGACCGATCACCGTCACTTCGAAGAGCAGATTTCTCAGCATAGGCGTGGCGGTCCTCGTCATATTCGGATTTCTCGATTTTGTGGGCAGGTTCAATCAACGAATTCCGCTCCTGACCGCAAACGATGATTCACTCTGGACCAGTGGCGGAGTGATCCGTCTCTCCCGCGATCTTGGAGCGATCGGTTTTCTCGTCTACTCACTACATCTGGAGCGATCTGTCATCGATTACATACACGCCTCCTCAGACACTCCGCCCTCGGACGCAGCCATCCAAACCGCAGTCGCCAGCCATGTCACGCTTCCGCCTTCAAGAAGCGACGCCCCGGACATCATGCTGGTGTTTGCCGAATCGACGTTCGATCCAAACCAGATCTTTCGCCTCAGTGCACCAGTGAAAAACACCCTCTTCGAGCCGAACTCGCACACCCGTTTGCTGACCCCAATCAGAGTGAACGCGGTAGGAGGGGGATCTTGGATCAGCGAGTTCGAATCGCTCGTAGGGATCGATTCCCGTCTCTTCGGATACGCCGGTTATTACACACACCTGTCTTTGGCGCCTTACATAAGGAAGTCGATCGTCACGCATCTGCGCGACCGTGGATACCGGACCACAGCTTTTTACTCTGCAGGGGGCGATTTTTACAGGGCCAGGCGCGCGTTCGCCTCGTACGGTTTCGAGGAGTTCTTCGACGAGCAAGATCTCGATCTCCCTAAGGGATGGGCCGCGACTGATGAACAGACTGCAGCGGCGGTAACGACACGCCTGAACCCTTCAGGCTCCTCTCCCGTCTTTGCGTTTGTGAGTCTGGCCGAGAACCACGCCCCTCATCGCTGCCAGCACTATGCCGACGGGCGGAAGTTCGTCGCAACGTTTTCCGCGAACGCGAACTTTGACCTCACTTGTACGCTGAATGAGTACATCCTGAAGACGTATTCGACCGAGCGCGCCGTCAAGCGCTTGCTGACCTTCCTCGAGAAGCGCGCCAGTGCGACCGGGCGCGCGTTCGTATTGCTCGTCTTCGGTGACCATCAACCCCACACATTCACGCGGACGGGCGGCGAAACTGCTGATTTTCAGCCCTTCCGCACGCAGTTCGACGAAAGGACGACCTTTCTTCATCTGATGTCTTCGGTCAACGGCGTGGTGGCTGATTGGAGCGGCGCTCATCCGCCACTAACGGTGATCCCGACGCTATTGAGCGCGTTCGTGGCGACGTCGATGGAGGACATCTACCTTGCGCAAAACTTCCTGCAGCTCGAGGTGTGTGGCAGTGATCTTTTTGCGCGCAGAAGAATAGCAGGTTTCTGGGGAGGCACCTCGCTGCCTGTCGGGGAGAAAGAACGCTGCTCAATCCTCGACGAGCTGGTCGCTGGATACAGGAAGGCCGGCGTCTTCACTTTCCATTAGCGCGGACTGTTCATCATCCGGGCGGCGTGAAGGTTCGGTCTTCTCGTCATGAGGCGCAGACTTTGGCCATGGTCCGATTCCACAGTTTTGGTTTGTCAAACGGACACCTTGGCGTCTGCGATCCCCTGTGACGGAAAGGTAGGACGTGATGGCACATGGAACAGCGGCATTACTCGACGGCTTCGCAGAACTTCGACGCACATGGGATGAACTGGTAGCACAGCAGCCAGACATTCGTGCGGCAAGCGGGCCGCTGTCCGATGCCGATCTTGCGCTGCTGAGCGAGCGCGTCAGCGCGCACCTTGTCGCAGCCGTCGCGGTGGAAGATCAGATCGAGATCATGCGAGCGGAAACAGGCGCGTGATGGCCGGCGATGAAGGAGGCGGACGAAGTTGCCGTGAATACGGCCCGTGAAGCTCGGGTCCTGATCGGATCGTGGCTGGGATGGCCGGACTTGCACCTAAACTGGCGTCCCCAAGAGACTTGCCCCCTTTAACATGACGGGCTCGGTCGTTTCGGCGGGCGTGCGTGGCGTCCTCATTTCGCACTGGATGAGCCGGGGGCGTCTCAAGCGGGCTCGCGCGGTGTATAACAGCCCTTTGAACGTCAGCTGGAACCTGAACCAAGGAGAAGAGGAGGTCGAGATGGCTGGGGCCAAGGTCTTGGTGCTGTATCCGTATCCGAATGACGTTGATACGTTTGAGCGACTCTACACCCAAGAGCATGCGCCGATGGTGACGCCTGAGACTTTCAACGGCCTCACCAAATTTGTCGCAACCAAGATTATCGGGACTCCCGACGGTGGCAAGGGACCCTACTGCAGGGTCGCCGAACTTCATTTTCCATCTCTTGCGGTTCTTCAGGCGGCCGCAACTTCAACAAGTGGTCAGCAAGCCGTTGCCCATGCCATTTCGATTTCAAGTGGCGGGAAGCCAATATTCATGGTTGCGGAAGAAGATATCAAGACCTTCTGAAAGAGACGACGACTGAAAGGGTATTGGTGCCTCCGGCGCCTTGCACCAAGTGCTAGGGTACGAACAAGTCCGGTTATGACTACTCATCACCTGGCCCGGAACATATTCGGCGCCTTGGCTGCCCCCCCGACCGGCCTGGGCCGTGTCTAACCAAGAATGACGGCTATGGGTTCTCTGCGGCACGCGATCGTAGGCGGGACCTTTTTGTGGGCGACCGCGTGCGGCCCCCAGCCAGAACTCCCTCAAGTATCTGCCCCGAATCCCCACCTCGATGCAGACGATCATGCGGTCATGAAGGCCACGCTGGACCATCTCCGTCCGTTGAGGGACGACTCCATCCGGAGGCGTCGGGGATCGCAGGCGCCGCCGGCAATGATCGACGCCCGGTTTCTGGTGCTCGATGTCACCGTACCCGTGTGCATCGACGAGGCATTCCGGGTTCCCACGCGTGCTCGCACGGCGTGCAAACGTACGGCGGCGGGTCCCAGCTTCGCGCTTTCACGATGACCGTCATCGTAGAACCGCAGCGAGGACAAGGCGTGACGTGCTCTGGGAGGCTTCGACAAGCCGGCAACACTAGCACAAATATGCGCCAGCAATAGTCCCTAATGCACTGGATGTATTGGACTTAGACACCTTATGCAGGCGTCCGCCTCGCCTGGCTGAACGGTCGTGTGCAATCTCGAACAGCCAGGCGAGAGCGTGCGCGATATCGTCACAGTCGATGGGTTGCGTTATTACTGCTCGCCGGAAACCCGAGAGGAGTGCGCTATGAATATCGTAGTTGTCCTGCTGATCCTTCTGGTGCTGGTCGGCGGTGGCGGGTTTTACGCAGGTGGCCCGTTAGTAGGGGGAGGTCTTGGCGGGCTCGTTCTCCTCGTGTTGCTTGTCCTGTTGTTGACAGGCGGGCTGCGTCGGGCATAACCGCGCACAAATATGCGCTAGCAGTAATCCCCTGTGCACCGTATGTGTTGGACTTCGGCACGGTCTGGCTGAAGACCACGCAAAGGAGAAGGGAAAACTGTATCGTTTTGAACTGCGTTCGTGCACGTGGTCGAGGCGCTGCGGCATCAAGAGAAGCCAACTCCCGAAATCGGCAGGAGCGCGACGCTCACGGTCACGATCTGTTGAAGCGCGGGTTTACGGTGGGCCAGGTCGTGCACGACTATGGCGACGTGTGTCAGTCCGTGACCGAGATTGCAGTAGAGACCCACGCGCCTATCGACGCCGATGACTTTCGCACGCTGAACCGCTGTCTCGACGATGCCATTGCAGATGCGTCACGGCCTACGGGTCTGAACGCAACGAATCCGCTCTTGCCGACGAGAGTGCTCGTGAACACGCACGGCTCGGTTTCTTTGCTCACGAACTCCGGAACCTGCTCCAGATAGCAACGTTTGCATCCGAAGCGCTGTTGACCGGGAATGTCGCGCTGAAAGGGAGCACGGCAGGTGTGCTGCGCCGGAGCCTGGCGGGATTGCAGTCGCTCATCGACGAGTCAATCGCCGAGGTGCGGCAAGCCCACACCCGCCAGTTACGGACAGGAATTGAGAAAGCGGAAGGCGAAGTGCTGGGGACGCGCTTCATCGAGGAACTATTGTCATTGGTGGACCGCGGCGAGGAGGACACCGCCGCATTGCTGCTCGCTGACCGCGAGCGCCTGAACGCCGAGATTGCCAACCTGCTGAACCTCGCCGCCGCCGAGGTCGCGCCAGAGACCCTTGCACCGAGGATCAAGCAGCGCGAGATGGAGATCGCCCGGACCGAGGCTCAACTGCGGCGACCGCGCCCCGAACGGCCGAACATCGAGAAGCTGCGCGAAGCCCTGCTCCAGCGTGCGGCGCAATGGAAATCCGACCTGCGTGCCGAGCCTGCCGTCGCGCGGCTGCTGCGGCGGCGTCTCGTCGGACCACTCACCTTGTGGGATGAGCCTGAAGGTGGTCTACGTTGGAGGCGGACGCGAAGGCCGAAGAGTTGCTCGACGGCATCCTCCAACTTGTGGCGTCCCCAACGGGATTCGAACCCGTGTTTTGGCCTTGAAAGGGCCACGTCCTGGGCCTCTGGACGATGGGGACGTGCGGTGAGCGACAGCCCACAATCTTATCACGCTCGATATGAACGAGTTTCTGTCGGACGACCCGTCGTCGAGGTGGTTCGCTGAACAGGTTGGACTGGCGTTGCCAGGGCACGGCTGAAGCCGTGCGCTACCGAAAATCATTGCTACCGAAAATCATTACGGTCCGGCTGAAGCCGGACACTACGTACTTTGGTGTCAAGCCATTCGTGCGCGGACGCCTGGCCGGACAGGCGGGCGTTCTGCGGAGCGGCAATAGATACTCGAAAACACGTTGCCGCGAGCAGAATGCCCGCCCTGTCCGGCCAGCTCTGCCGCGCGCAAACGGCTAACGCGTATCTACCGAAACTCACTCCCCTTCCAACTGCTGAATCCGCTCCAGCGTCGCCGGGTGCGTCGACAGATAGCGCAGGGCGCCCGGCATCCCCGACGCGCCGCTCGCTGCTTCGAGGCGTCGCAGAAGATCGGCCAGGTGCTTCAGCGGAATGCCGTTGGTTTTGAGAACCTGAACAGCGTACGTATCAGCCTCGCGCTCGAGCGAGCGCGAGTAGCTCGCTTCGAGAAGCGCCGTCGGCGCCGCGGCGGCAATCGAGCTGATGTCGCCGATGAACCAGGCGACGATGAGCCCCACCATCGAGTTCTGCAGCATGTTGCGCAGACCGTGGCGATGATCGACGTGG
>Ga0105107_10003063_pt1 | contig 11070 bp, 6 predicted proteins | sample PPLLaktember2015_6_FD_79335 | JGI IMG/M metagenome (GOLD analysis project Ga0105107, IMG submission 79335) | Freshwater sediment microbial communities from Prairie Pothole Lake near Jamestown, North Dakota, USA - PPLs Lake P8 Core (1) Depth... | ecosystem: Environmental > Aquatic > Freshwater >... | reverse complement strand
CGCCAGCCATGCCGATGCCGTCGCATGCGGCGCCTTCGCGGGATCGAGATACAGGCCGGCGAGCCGTCCGCTCTCGAAGGTGGGCACAAGGACGGCGGTGTAGCTCTTGTTGGGCTCGAGCCGCCGCGGGCACACGATGCGCGAGTAGGCGAGGTCCGAATCCTCGGCCACCGTGGCGCTCAGGCGCGTTGCCACCGCGGCGCGATCGTTCGCGACCACTTCGCTATCGCTCGCCGTCAGGCCGCGGTTCACGTGCACGTGCGCCCAAGCCCACAGATCCGCCGCCGGCGGCAGCAGCGCGGCGTGGTTGGCCGAGGGAATCGCCACGTAAGGCAGCGGCCGCTGATCGCCCGCGGCCGTCAGATTGCTGGTCGTGGTGCCTTCGGTGAACTCTCCCTCGGCGAGCGCGATGAGCGTGAGCCAGGGGCGCAGGCGGGCGTCCGGCGCGGCCGGGGTGTAGCGCCAGGGGAAGTCCTCGTCGTAGAACTCGATCGCGGCGAGGTAGTTAGGCTCGAAGTTCGTGGTGAAATTGCGCGGCTCGGTGCGCACGATGGAGCGCGTGTCGATGCCGATCACATCGCCCGGGCCGTACAACTGCGTCGGCCGCGTGAAATCGACCGGCGCCGCGGTGCCGTCGAGTTTCGTCGCGGTGAGCCGCAGGCCGACGTCGATCTGCGCGCGCAGCTTGACGGTCGCGTCGTCGTCGGCGGCCGCGATACGGTTCGCAAGGCCCTGGCGGGCCCAGGGCAGGAAGGTATACGCGCCGCTCATGACTTCACCTTCATGCGGCCCTCGGCATTTCATCCCTCGGGATCACGTGCAGGGTGGCCGCCTGCGCCGGGTCGTTCGCCGCGAGCCCGTCGAGCCAGGTCTGCGCGGCGCCCTGCGTGGCGAAACCCGCGGGCGCGGCGTCGGCGCGCAGATTCGTGTCCTGCGCGACCACCACGAAGGTTGCATCGCCCACCTGGATCCGGTCGTCGAAGGGACGCAGCTGCTTGCGGCGTCGCTTCGAGAAGGCGCTCTTGCCGACCGCGCCGCCCTTGATGAAATGAGTGAACGCCGCGAGTGTTAGCACCTGGAAGCGGCTGACGAAGCGCCGGTATAACGTATCGATGGTAGTGAGCTCGTAGCGCAGGTTGCGGCGCACGGCGCGGCCGGTCTGCAGCTCGGCGCCGTCGAAGGCGATCTCGAGGCCACTCTTCTCGCTTTCGAAGGCGGGCGAGGAAAGCTTCTGCGCGTCGCTCATCTTCTTGAACTGCGCCGGCGAGAAGCCGCGGCGCGCGTCGTTCTTGCGAACCAGCCCACCGGAAGTGACTGCGAGCGTGAAGTGATTGGCGTCGTCCGGCACCTGCGCGCCCACGCGCTCGATGGTGATGCCGAGCGGCACCTGGTTCTGACTCACCTCCAGGCTGCCAAGCGGATGTAGCACGAGCTCGCCCGCGGTCAGCTCCAGCTTGCGCAGCGACACCAGCAGGTTGTTAGCGGGCGGCGGCAGCGCGCGCCAGTTCTCTGGGCGGTCGAGCTCGATCTTGAGCAGCGGGATGACCGAGATCGGCGGCAGCGTGGTCTGCTGCGACTCGCCCCAGGTCTCGTCGAAGCTCTTGGAGATCGTGAAGAACAGCAGCTTGATGTGACCGCGGCCGTGCGCGCGCCAGGGCGTCGTGCCTTCGAGCGTGAACTCAAGACTGATGTTGAAGCAGCCGGTGCCCAGCACCTTGAGCGACACACCGGCGCTGATCTCGACGATGAAATAGAACGGATTGAAGCGCAGCAATGCGTCGAGAACCATGTGGCCCTCGACGCTGAAGGAGTCGAACCCGAAAAACAGCTCGACACGCGCGCCGAACTGTACCGTGTTGGTCGTGACGGCGAAATACGTCTCGCCGCGGATGCGCGCGACGGGCGTGCGCAGGATGTCGAGCGCGATGCGCTTCGGGCTCGGGAACGGCAGCGGCGGCGGCGTGAAGCGCGGATGGAACCCGCCCACCGAGAGCACGAAGTTCGCGTCGTTGCCGACCGCGATGAGCATGCCCATCTCGCCTTCCAGCGTGATGAACACGACCCGCGACTCGAACAGGGCGGCGAAGAACCAGCCGCGTTTCTTGTCGAACTCGATCGCGCCGACGAAGTTGACCTGCAGCTTGAGCACGGCGGCCTTTTCGTCCGGCAGGATGGCCTTCAGCACCCCGAGGATGGCGACGTTGCCGGGGATCTCGATGATCACGCCGAGCGCGAGGCTGACGAGCGTGGGCGTACCCCAGCCGAGCTTCGCCATCGGGCCGATCAGGAAGCGGCCGCTATACGGCGGGAAGATCACCCGCATGTCGCTGATGATGCGCGGCGCGTTCGCGACCACGTCCACCGGGAACATCAGGCCGTTCACCGCGCCGGTGCGCACGCCCTGGGCGAGCGCCTCGAGTACGACGGTGCGATTGAGTCCGAGCAGGCCGCCGACGCCGATCAGTGTGAAGCCGTAGCCCAACTGCATGCCGGGGCTGAACTCCGCGGTGATGATGATGATGAGTGAGAAGCCCTTGCTGCCGTCGGGCATGCGCGTCGTGATGAGCCCGATAGCCTTGAGGCTCAGGAAATCCTGGATCGTGAGCTCGAGCGCGCCGGCGTACTCGCCTTCGTCGAAATTGAAGTAGACGTAGCCGCCGCCTTTGACGACGCCCGCGTCGATCGAGAGTCCCACGCCGTTCGGCGGCTTGAAGCCCAGGCTCACGTCGAGTGGCCCGAGATTGCCGGTGCGATCGCCGACGAACTTGAACACCGCCTTGAGCCCGATGTCTTCGACCGCGGCGGAGAGTGGTCCAAGCTGGCCGGAGAAGCTGCCCGTGACGGTGACCGGTATCTGGCCGGCCTCGAGTTTCACGCCGACGCCGAGCCAGAGAATCTCGATCGGTCCGAGCTTGACGTGCACCGGCAGTCGCAGGTCGAGACCCGAGCTGCCTTTGAAATACAGGCCGGCCTGGTTGGAAATGCCGACGCCGATGTTGAACGAGGATTCGATGCCTTCGGCGGGCAGGATTTTCGAAATGAAGCCATCACCCTCGGCGGCCTTGAGGACGATGAGTCCGTCCTTCAGGTCGCCCTCGGCAAACAGGCGCAACGAGTCCAGTTTCTCGACGCCGAGCGCGAGGCTGCCCGAGCCGATCTCGAAGCGGCTGCCGCCCGCGACACCGAGCGAAATCAGCTTGTTCGGCGGGGCCTCGGAATTCGGCTCCACCGACAGCTTCACGCCGAACTGGATGGAATCGAGGATGGACTGCGGATTGTTAGTGAAGATCTTGTTGATGAACGCGAATTGGCCGTCCGCAGTGATCGTCACACCGAGACTGTCCTCGAGGCTCGCGCCGATCTTCGCGACCAGGCGATAACTCTCGCTGAGCGGAATCTCCAGCTGCTCGCCGAAGCGTAGGCTGGTGCCGATGCCGGTGAACTTGCCGTCGGCGATGTTGCGCCGCGGGTAGATGTCGAGCGACAGCTCGGCGGCCGGATCCGCGATCAAGGGAATGCGCAGTGTCGTCAGCTCATCGAAATCGGCCATTCCGGTGAGATCGGTGCCGTCGTTGAGCGTCGCGAGCGCGTTCACTTCCGGTGAGCGGAAATACGCCGGCAGGCCGAAGGACACCGCGAGCTCCTCCAGCAGCGAGAGCAGGTGGCCGTAGAAGACTTCGTCACCGTCGATGACGTTGGCCTTCAGTGCCGCCACCGGGTCCGTGAAGAAATCCGGCAGCTTTTCCCAGTTCACGCGTCGCCGGCGGTAGGCGACATGAAAATCCGTGGGCACATCGTCGATATCTTCGACGTCGATCACACCCGCGAGCTGCAGCACGGCACCCAGGCGTGGCGCGTTGTCTTCGAACAAACGCACGATGATGTAGTCGGCGAGCTTGCGCACGATCTCGGCGATGATGTCGGTGTCGACGAGCAGCTGCGTGCCGCCGAAGTTCGACTGGATCTTCTGCTGGAATCCGTTGATGCCTTCGAATAGCCGGCCGATGGCGACCGTCAGCTCGAGCAGCGCGGGCAGTGCGTCCTGCGCGTTACCCGAATCGATCGCGGTGTCGATTCCGTCGGCGACCTCGACGATGCCGGCGGCGACCGCGCCGAACTCACTGAAAGCCGTCACCTCGGACGGAGCCTGGTACCCAAGCTCGCGCAGCAGGTTCTCTGCTTCTTCCGGGCTTTCGGCGGCGCGCAGCACCGGCGCGAAGAGCTTCAGCGCCAGATCGACATACGGCTGAATGTCTTCGGGCTTCATGGCTCAAATCGCCCCGCTCGCCGTCAGGAAACTTGTGTAGGTGCTGCCAACATCCACCTTCGGTCGCGTCACCCACATGTCGGTGGTATTCGTCGCACCGAAGCGGAAGAACGGTTGCTTGTAAAGATCGGCCATCTCCAGTTTCAGCATCTCGATTCCAGCCCCTTTCTTCTGGAACACGAAGTGGGGCGTTTCGACCCCGCTCGGCCCCGGATACGGAATCATCCATGCGATTGCATCGAACATCTCCGCTGCGGTCGCCGGCGCGTTCGGCCGCCGGAAGATCGGTCGATTCTTGTCCTGCGCGAGTCCGGCGGCGATCGCATCGGCGAGCGTCGTCTTGCGATGAATTCCGAACTGACGCGTGGCATTGATGTGCCACACCACGAAACCATGCTCGAAATTCTTCGGGGGTCCCTTGCCCTTCACGACCTTCTTCAGATAGTTCGGATAGTTGAAATCCAGGTCGAAGAAATAGAAGTCGACGCTGCGCGAGGTGCCGCCCGGATCGGCGAGCGCTTTCGTCTGCTTGGTGACCGCGCCGGGGAAGGCCGTGCCGCCGGATTTCATGTAATGCAGAAAAATGGCGCCGATCCGATAGCTCCGGTACAGGAACGTGTTCAGCTCGTTCAGCAGATTGGAGTAGAAGCGCGGCATCGAGCCCGGCTCGCCGCCGCGCGGCAGTCCGTGGCCCATGAACTTGAATCCCGTTCCGCTCGATACGACGCGGTCGCCGCAGTCCGTGACGATTGCATGCTCGCCTCGCCAGGAGCCGCCGGGCAGCAACACCTGGTACAGCCCGTGATTGAAGATGTAGCAATGATCCCCGACGCTCATGTCCGCCTGCGGCCGATCGGCTACGGTGAACAGACCCTGGGGAGTCTTGTCGGCGGAGAAGACCGGCGGGCGCGTGGCGCGGTCGACGCACAAATATCTCGAGCCCTGCTGCGCGTACAACTTGTCGAGCAAGGTCTTCGGGGACTTCGCCTCGCGCAAGGAATCCATGTACAGGATCGACAGCGTCGCCTCGCAGTCGAGCAGGTTGGCTTTGCAGAAAGTTTTTGAGCGCGTGAACAGCGAATCGATGGCGGCCAGGATGTCGGGCGGATCCGGGGGCACGATCAGCTCGATCGGGAGGTACGCGGTAGTCTTCCGCGCCCAATGGTTCTGCGCGCCCACGGTGTTGACGCGCCACTCGTGATTTCCCTTGCAGTCCTCCGGGTACAGGAAATAGCCGCGCCCGTTGGGATTGACGAAGAACTGAAATCGCTCGATCACGCGATAGCGCCGCTTCGCGACGAACAGCAGCTGTGCCTCGTGCGTCACATCGGCGAGCTCGGGATCGTGTGCGATGAGTGCGTTGAGGATCTCGATCCGGCGCAACTTCAGCGTCCGTTCGGTCGCCGCTTCCTTGTTGTTCGAGAGCTTGAAGCCCAGCTTGAAATCGCGGTGTTTCTTGACCGCCGTTCTTGCGCGCATGACCGCGGCTGTGGTCTTCGACTTGATCGCGGCGTCCGATTCACCGCGGCCCTCGAAGACGCCAATGATCTTGCCGACCATCCAGCGGCGGTTCACCTCGTTGTAGGACGCGTCGAAATTCTTCGCGTCCGCGAGGCTGTCGACGAGCGCTTTGCGGGCTTTCGCGTCCATGTCACCCGGCCGGTGTGGCGAACCGGCGAGCGATCCTTACCCTTCGCGCTGCCATCGCGCGCTCTCCCCGTTTCTTCTTGTTGGCCGAGTCTAGTCGCGTGCCGACGCGATGGTCCACATGGATTCGCCGATTAACCCGCGACAGCGCGACTTCGTTCCGCAGCTTATTGCGGCGCACCCATCGAGGTGCATGCGCACGGGAACGGTGCGCCAGCAGCGCTTCATGGGCTCGAGTATTCAAATCGCTTCGCTGCTGGTCAGGAAAGTAGTGTAGCTAGTGCCGACGTCGACCTTCGGTCGCGTGGTGAAGATGCCGGTTGCGGTTGGGTCGTAAAATTTCCCGAAGGGTTCGCTGTACAGCTCCCACATCTCGAGCAGCAGCGGCACCATGCCGGTACCTTTCTTCTGGAAAACGAAATGGGTCAGAGTATCGCTGGCGTCGGGCGAGTTGTTGTCGGGATAACGAATGGCCCATTCGAGTGGGTCGAACATCTCAGCGGGTGGCGCCGGGTTCAGGCGCAGGAATCGCACGCCGTTCTGCTTCATCGCGATCCCGTCGGTACGGGCCGCCGCGATCGTTTTCTTTTCGTGAACGCCGAACTCGCGTGAGGCGGCGATGTGCCAGGCTACGAACCCTTTCTCCGCGGTCTGCGCGAACTTCGCGCCCCTGGGGGCTTTTTTGACGTAGTCCTGGTATTTGAAATCCACGTTGAAAAAGTAGAAATCGACGGTCTGCGTGCCGCCGTCGATGTCGGGAACCCCCGTCGCCGTCTGCTTGGTCACTTGGCCCGGAAAAGCCGTACCACCGGATTTCATGTAGTGGAGGAAAATTCCGCCGATGCGGTAGTAACGATAGATCTTGGTGTTGAGCTCGTTGAGCAGGTTGCCGTAGAAACGCGGAATGGCGCCGGTCTCGCCGCGGCGTGGCATGCCGTGCCCCATGAAGCGGAAGCCGTTGTCACTCTGCACGGCGCGGTTGCCGCAATCCGTGAGCAGCGCATGCTCGCCCTGCCATGCCAGTCGCGGCATCAACGTCTTGTAGATGCCGTGGTTCTGAATGTAGACGTGATCGCCGATCTGCAGGTTTTCCTGCGGAATGTATTCTTTGGTGAAGGTCGTGTTGGCCGACAGGTCCGTCAGGAAATATTTGTTCCGTTCCGTGGGGTCATTGAGGTGCGCGGGATGCAGCGGGCCGTGTACGTGATCAATGCGCAGGTACATGCGCGGCGCCCGCGCGTACAGCAGCTCGAGAAATTTTTTCGGGATCCGGGCCTCCAGAAACGAATCCATGTAGACGAACGACAGCGCGGTGGCGCAGTCGAAGAGGTTTCCCTCGCAGGGTTTGTCCTTGGCGATGAAAATCTTCTCCAGCGCCTTGACGATGTCCGGCGGGTTCGGCGGCGTCTTCATGAAGAGTGGATAGTCGTCGGCAGGGTCGTCGTACTCCCACAGGTTCTTGGCATCGAAGTTCACGCGCCATTGCTGGTCCGTCTTGCAGGTCTCGGGATAACGCAGATAACCGCGGCCGTTGGGATTGACATAGAACTGGAAACGTTCGACGGTGCGATAGCGGCGCTTGGCCACGAACAACAGCTGCTTTTCGTTCGCTGGATCGACCAGGTCGGGCTCGTAGGCGATCATGCCGTACAGGATCTCTACGCGCCGTTTCCTCAGCAGTCGTTCTGTCGCCGCCTCTTTGGCGTTGATCTTGATGCTGATCTTGAAGTCATGGTGTTTGGTGACTAGGGTCTTGGCCTTGTTGACCACGTCTTTTATTTTCGACTTGATGACCGCGTCGCCGGCATTGCGACCTTCGATGACGTTCAGCGCCTTGCCGATCATCCAGCGCCGATTCACCTCGGTATATAGCGGGTCGAAATTGGCGGCGAGCGCTAGGGAATCGATGAGCGCTTTGCGAGACTTTGCATCCATCGCGCAGAGTTCCTGTATTCACTCGTGAACAGGACGTAGCGCTCATTGTAGGAGCGGGGCCGGGCGGCGTCGAGAATTCTTCACGCCACTCAGGCTCATCCCCGGCAATTGACACCCGTGGCAAGACTTCAGCCGTTATGAGCTCGCAAAGGTGGGGCACGCTAGCAGCGGCGTCGGCTCCCGAGTCGCGTACCCAGGTGCGCATGCGCGGACAATCGAGCGTGCTATCTCAACTAGCACGACGTCCGCAGTATGGACCATCGACAGTGAGCGGCCGCTATGTAGGACGAGGCGCTACGACCGCTTGTGGCCGACAGCAGCCGGTGTATCGTGGCTGTGACGGTGGACCGCGAACATTGATCGGACGCTCAAACCAGTAATCGCCTAGGCATCCGGCGGGAGATCTTTTCGCCTGACGGTGCCGCAATCCTGCTCCGCCTCGTCGTGCAGCCAGGTCACGAAGGCGTGCGCAATGTCCCGCTCCGCGCCATCAGATACGACGACGTAGTACGCGCCCAGCCGGGCGACGCCGGCATCGCCCAGCGGCGCGACCAACGTTTCCGCCTGAAGATGCCGTGCCACGTGCGGGCGCTTGCCGATCGCGATGCCGCTGCCCTCGATCGCCGCGTGGATCACTTGGTCGTAATGCGAAAACCGAAGCGAGCCCGCGGGCGGCACGTCACGCACCTTCATCGCCGAGAACCATTGCGGCCAGTCCGCCCACGCGCGGCCGTTACGCACCGTGTCCAGGTCGAGGAGCACGTGCCGCGAGAGATCGCCTGGCGTGCGGATAAGCCGCGCTGCATCGCGAGCAAGCACAGGCGAGCAGACGGGAAACGTTTCGAAGTCAAACAGCTTGTCACCGGCGGGCACCGCGGCGCCCGTCGGGACGTAGCGGATCGCGATGTCGATATGCTCGCGCTCCAGGTCTAGAATGTCGTTGCTGGCCGTCACGCGCATGTCGATCTCTGGATGTGCGCGGGCGAACGTAGGGAGCCGCGGCCCGAGCCACAACGAGGCGAGCGGAACCGACGTGGTAACCGCGAGCGTCCGCGAAGAGCTGGCCACGCGTCGAGTCGCGTCGTCGATCAGCCCTAGAGCCTCATCGACTGCCCGGTAAAGCTCCTGCCCCGCGGGCGTGAGCTGGAGCGCACGATGCGGTGCAAAAGGGTCGTTTGAGCGGCGCACCGGACGATCCGACAATGCGCCAGTGTAGATGACCGTCCCCAGCCACGGAGCCGCCAATGATTACCGAAATCGTGTTCTTCCGCCTTCCCGAAGGCATGTCCCGCGAGGAGCTCGTCGCGAAATATCGCGCGAGCGTGCCGAACTGGCGCGCGAACCCGGACCTCGTCCACAAGAGCTTCCTGCACGACGAGCACGCGCGGCGTGGCGGCGGGGCATACCTGTGGAAGAACCTCGAGGCGGCGCAGCGTGCGCATGGCGAGGCCTTTCGGCAGCGCATCCGGACCGTCTTCGGGAGCGACCCGGAGTTTCAGTACTTTGACTCGCCGATCGTCATCGACAACGTGGCGGACGCGGTGATCGACGAAGCGGAGTCACCGCACGGCCGCTAGCGGCCGCCGTGGCGGGCCAGCCGGCCAGGAGGTTCGCGCAGACCGGCGGAACCGACTTCGATGACTGCGACAGCGCGCAAAACCGCTCTCGGTATCGTCATAGAGGCCTGATGCTAAGCTGGTCCAGCCGAAGGCGAACCACCGCTCCTGGCCGACTTGAGACATTCACGTGAGCGCCATCAGTCTGGCGATCGCGCGGAAATCTAAACCCAGCAGCAAAGCGCGGTGCAGGCGTTCATCTACCGAAAAACACTGCAACATTGCAACGCCTGCGCATCCGGCAAGACTGGCATCTCGTCGGGAATCGGGTCCCCGAGGCACACGCGCGCCGGTCGTCCCTTGCGATCCTCCATGTTCCGAAGATAGCCGAGCTGGATCGTCGTCGAGATTCGGCGTGAGGCTGCGCTCTTGTCGAGGGCCAGTGCTTGTGCGATCTCACGCAGGGTCAGCGTCGCTCTGTCTTCGGAGATGAGCATCTGCACAGCGCGCACGGTCTCCCGAACAGTCGGTGCGACTGTTGCATCAATGCCCTCCGCAACGACACCGACCACGAGCTCACGAACGACGGCGTAATCATCTACGTTGGCGATGATTTGTCCGTCGGCGTCGCGCTCCCGCGTCGCCTGGTGCAGGATCGCGTGAGCGCGGATGAGCGAGAGCAACTGACCGAAATCGCGCCGTAGGCGCACTGCGACGGGTGGAATCCGTTCGGCGAGCTCCGCCGCATACGGAATGGCGACTCTGTGTTCGGCGTTCGTGAGCCAGTGCTGGAGCGCAAGCCACTGGCTGAGATCGGAAGCATTCGCTCCAACGTGCGCGATCGCACGCATGACCGCCCGAGTTTGCTCCGGGGTATCGGTCACCTGTAGCGATAGGAGTCGCGTCTCGTTCTCCGGGTGTAGCCGCACGGCGGTGGTGGTGACGAGGAGGCCGGTCGGGCCCTGCTTCTCGATCCTGCGGGGCCGGAATCCGTTAGTGGTTTTCTCCACCACTTCGTAAACGAGGCGGCCTTCAGAGAGCAGCGACCGAATGAGGTAGCTCGCGAACTCGCCCAAATGCGTAGGGGTCGCGAAACACCACATCGGGGCTCATGTGCCCGTCGCGCAGCCTGGCGATCCCGGCGGCGACGACGGCTTTCGGTCGCTTCGACAGCGCGGTCCGTTCGAACATCATTCCGCCGATCTTCTGTCGCAGGGTGCGCACATCCCAGTGCTCGATCTGGCACATCTCGGCATAGAAGTCCCTCGCCAGGGGCTCCTTGATCGGCAGCAGCTCGATGAAGTGACTCCAGCTCAATTCTTGCGACAGGGTTGCAAGAATTCGCTCGTCGGTGATCCACTCGGCGAAGCGGACCATGCGCGTCAGGGCGGGATAGCTGTATCCGGCGCCGAATTCGGCCGTCAATTCTTGCGACACCGTCGCAAGAATCTGCTTGCCATAAGCGGCTCGGCCGCCCTGCAGGTTCTCGCGCAGGAGGCGGCGCCCCACATTCCAGCATAGAAGGACGGCCGTGGCATTGGCCACCGTTGCGACCCGCCGGCGAGCGGATTCAATCAGGCTGCGCAAGTCTGCAAGCAGGTCCGACTCATCGACGACGGCGGGGACGTCTGCGCGGGCGGAACCGCCAACGCGTGCCCGCACCCT
>Ga0105107_10003062_pt1 | contig 11071 bp, 12 predicted proteins | sample PPLLaktember2015_6_FD_79335 | JGI IMG/M metagenome (GOLD analysis project Ga0105107, IMG submission 79335) | Freshwater sediment microbial communities from Prairie Pothole Lake near Jamestown, North Dakota, USA - PPLs Lake P8 Core (1) Depth... | ecosystem: Environmental > Aquatic > Freshwater >... | reverse complement strand
GTTTTGCGGTCGGGCTGGTGAATGTCGTTTTTGGAAGGATCATCGTGCCACCCACATACGCCCCCAGCCCCTGCTGGTGGGCCAGTCCTGCGGGATTGAAATATATGGCAGAGAGATCATTGGCACGAGCTGCGAAGGCCCCACCCTGACCCATCGCACGGGCACCATGCTCGTTGAGCTGGAACCCGCTGGCAAACGAAACATCGACCGACATCGCTGCCAACAACAATGACGCACAGAACAAACGTGCAATAGACATAGCTCTTCCTTTCTTGATGGTACATAAAAAGCTGGAGAACGTGGCGGCCTTTCGTAACCCTCAGGGGTAAGCCTAATTCACTGCGGACTGCCTGATAGGATGGTGACATCAAACCTACAGAATCGGAAAACGAGATGCACCAAAAACTTCTCCTGTGCAGTTTTTCCAACGAGTCCACTGTTGAAATATTCAACACCAACCAAATCTGCATATCTGAACCATTTGGACTAAATTCCGTATATTAATGGAGCGGTTTGCACAGCAATCGCCGTCGATGCTGGTGGTCGAAGTGGCGCGCGGCGGGGCGTCCGACCGTGCCGGCATGAAAGTGGGGGACTTCATCACGCGCATCAACGGAGAGGGGTTCAAGACATCTACGGACGCCGACCGGGTCATGCGGCAGGGGACGAGTCCGCGCGGGGCATCTTCCCGTGTTTGCGTACCGTGGGTCGAGCCGCTGCATCGAACGTATTGTGCCGCGGGGTCTGGGACTCGGGTTGAGTGATGCTGCCATTTTTGCCAGCGAGCTGGAAGAGCGTTCGGAGACATACCAACCCGGTGATGTCTTTCTCCTTGTCACCGACGGTGTAACGGAAACGCGTGATTCCTCCGGCGGTGAATACGGCGAAGGGCGGCTCACGGCGGTCATCGCGGGCTCTGCGTTGCTTACGGCGCAGGAGATCCGTGACCGGGTCGCGGAAAGTCTTGCGGCTTTCAGCGGTGGTTGTGAGCCGCACGACGACCAGACGATCGTGGTTATCATGACTTCCTGAGCACCTCCCGGTTCAGTTCAAAATGCGAAAGCACCTCATGCTGACTTTCTTCCTCGTCTTCTTCACCGTCTATTTCAGCGTCAACGCGTATGTCTTTTTCCGCGGGTGGCAGGCTCTGCCTGCAACGACATCTCTACGCACATGGTATGCAGTGCTCTTCGCTGTCGTTTCCCTCTCGTTCATCATCGGCAGGGTGCTGGAAAACTACTGGATTTCCGCGGTCAGTGACTTGTTTGTCTGGATCGGCTCGTTCTGGCTTGCCGCGCTGGCTTATTTTGTTCTAGCCTGCCTGGCAGTTGACCTTGTGCGACTCGTGTTGCTGATCCTCCCCATTCCGATGCCCGATTTGGGCGATCCGGTCCGGCTTCGCCAGATTGGCACGCTCGGAGTTGTCGTGCTCGTGATGTTAGTGCTTGCGGGAGGATACTGGAATGCTAGAACGCCTCGTATCCAGCGCTTGTCTGTGACGATCGACAAGCAGGCGCAGGGCATCCATTCTCTGCGCGCGGTCATGATTTCCGACGTGCATCTTGGCACAATCGTTGGGAGAAAACACCTCGCACGTCTCGTGGAACGCATCAATGAACTCCGTCCGGACCTCGTCCTCTTTGCCGGTGATGTCGTCGATGAGGATCTCGCGCCCGTTCTGAGGCAAAATCTGGGTGAAACACTACTATCGATCAGGGCGCGAAAAGGAGTGTACGGAATCACGGGGAATCACGAATATATCGGCGGCGCGGAACAGGCTTGCGCGTACCTGGAAGCACACGGGATACGCATGCTGAGGGACACCTGTGTGGAGATTGAAGGGGGCATCCTGCTCGCCGGCAGGCAGGACCGCAGCAGCAGACAATTTGGGGGTGAAGCTCGAAAGTCTCTTGATGCGTTGCTGGGTGGAATGAATGTACGCGCTCCGCTGATACTGATGGATCATCAACCGTTCGACCTGGACGAGGCGGCTGCCCACGGTGTTGACCTGCAACTCTCGGGGCATACACATCATGGGCAGCTCTGGCCCTTCAATTACATTACGTCGGCAATTTACGAAGTCAGCTGGGGGTATCTCCTGAAGGGGTCGACGCACTACTACGTTTCCAGCGGCGCCGGCACATGGGGCCCCCCGGTAAGAACCGGCAACAGACCGGAAATCGTGGAAATTACCATGACGTTCAGATAGACGCGTCAGGGCTCACCGCGAGACGCCATGCCTTGCTGACCTGCTCCCTCCATCGCTCCATGGTGAGCAGAGTCGAAACGGACGCCAGGTGTTTGTCGCTGGATCCCAACGAGGTGAGCATTTTCTCCAATGTTGCTGTGTCGAACAGTTGCGGGGCGATGCTTTCGCCGGACAGCAGCAACTCGTTCGCCGCTGGTCGAATCGCAGATGCCATCTGTCTCGCAGACCATTTGTCCTGGTCATCACCCTTCTGTCCGTGTCCTGATATTCCTGAACGTCTGCCGGCGGTGGATGTGAGCGAGTTCAAGCGCTGCACAGCTTCACCGTATTTGCTCGCCAGTCGTGGAGATCGCATGAGCGGCACAAACCAGGACCCGTTGACCAGGGGCGTATAGTAACACCCTGGCAGATAGCGGCGTATGGCCGCGCGCTGCATCTTGGCTCCGAATCCCAACGGGGGTGGGAGTTGAAATCCCATCTTGATCAGGACGGGACTGCCGAACGGAGTGCAATACTGGGCCCACCAGGTTGCCCGCGCTGAGAACGAACCCCACCGGCCGAAACGTTCGAAAATGTAGAAGAGATCAATGAGGTCCACCGGTCTCCTGCACAGTTCCCTGTATCGCGCGTGCCGTTCTTCCATCTGGGCAAGGCATTCGGCCCGGCTTTCTTCGTCCTTCCACTTGAGCCCGTCGAGCTTTGTCCAGGTCTTGACATTCCACTTGAACACGTCATCATGGGTCATCCCCATGAGCTCGCTCTTGGTACTGCTCAGGGGATAGCACGCACCCCGGAAGAACTCCGAAGCGGTGGCATAGAACCGGGGAGCAGGATCGACGAACTCAGCACGCTGAAAGAGGTTTGTCATTGCCCGTTTTCCGTCGGTGTCCCCGTTTACCGTGAACGCAAGGATGTCCAGGTTCTCGAGAAACTTCTGCGGCTCCGGCTCGGAATGCACGTCGATGACGTGACGGACCCCCATTGTTCTGGCAATATGTTGCGCCACTTGCACATCGAGGTCGGAACTCTGTCCTTCAGTCCCGACGACAAGCCGATTCTTTTCCACCGTGGAGAGGAGGAGCGCGAGCAGGAATCGTGTGTCCATCCCCGCCGTCAGATCAGCTTTCACTTCTTCGGCCTTGTCCGAGAACGAGGCAATCGTGTTGCGGATGTGCCCCGTCATTGCCGCATGGATTTCCTGTTCCGTCCCTTTCGTACCCCCCTCTTTGAGCGGCCCAACGGTCAGCCGCGGGGCTTTCTGAACCTTCACCGCCCGATCGTGGTATCTGAGTATGGAGTCCGGCTCGCATATTGTGGCTCCAGCCAGGAAAGGCTTGCCCCCCAGAGCCCAACCCGTCGCAGTTGCAGACCTTGCTGCGGTCATGTTCACGGTCGGGCGGACGAGACCGGTGGCCACGAGGGCGACGTCATGTGTGGCGACAATGAGACATCCGTCGATTGTCACATAACGGAGGGTCCGTCTCCCGACGAGATCAGAGACCACCGTACAACGACGGGCAGTCCGCTCGACCACGATTGCTGAAAAGCAGCCGTCGAGGTCGCGAACGGCGTCCGGGCCGCCGGCGACCCATGTATCCGCCACAGCGTCGGCCGCCGGAAGGTCTCCCTTTCCGAACAGTTCGCCATAGAAAAGCACCACAAGATCCTTGCGTAGGCATGTCCCGAGTCTCCTGCGAAGGCCCGGGTGCGAAGGGAACAGCAGCAGCCACCCACCCTGTATTCCGGCACCATCCCGCACTCTGACTGCAGGGGAACCGGAAAACGCGGGACCACCGTCTGCAGGACGCGTTGCACCCGTTTCAACAGGGATTCCGGCGATTGCCTGTCGAAGCCGGCAATGAAACACAGGAGGTGCATGAAGTCGTCCTCTTATGGTAACTTCTGAATCATGTTCAGAAAAGGCATCAATGTCAAGGCTGCGGATGCAGAAGGCTCCGGCCGGATTGCCTCGCGGGCCGGAGTGCCTCACGCGTGTTTCGCCGCGGCATGGTTCACGGCGTGCGTCATGACGGTATCCCTGGTGCGGAAGAGTCCTTGACATTGCCCGGGATGGGACGTATTTTCCTCTGGATGCTCCATAGCTCCATGAGGCAGAATCGCTCACCTTTCACATCATCGACTCTACGCGGGAGTTAAAATGCGAATCGCTCTATTCTTTGCTGCCGCATTTGTGCTGATCTTGTGCGTCGTCGGAACGGGTCTTGCACAGAAACAGGGGAAAGAACAGCCCTCATCCAGTCCGGTCGTCGCCGTGCCGGCGCCGAATGAAATCAATGCCGGCGTTGAGATCTTTAGGGAAGGCTTCAACGATACCACCACTGCCTGGTTTCTGAACTCCGGCTGGACCATGATCAACAATGACCACAATGTATCTGCCAATCCTTCCGATCCGAGCGATACCTGCTGGTGGCAATCGTTTGTTGTGGGCGGAACGGTCAACCTTCCGATGATTGATTCGATCGCATGTGCTGCAGCGTATTGGGGCACATCAAACGGGTATCTGCTGGATGATTGGTTGATTTCGCCAAATACCGGCAGTGCCGCGGTAGGAGACGTCGATTCCCTGACCTTCTGGACAGTGTCACGGCTTTCCGCCAGCGGCTCCTACGCCGATTCGCTCGACGTCAGAGTTTCCACGACGGACAAAGCCGTTGGAAGCTTCACGCGGCTTGTCTATATGAATGTTCCGAAGAACGCATGGACCCGCGTGGCTTTGCTCCTCCCGCAGGGGACGACACGCTATGTCGCGTTCCGCTATCTGCTGTACGACGGAGGGGAAAACGGAACGAACTCCGACAAGATCTGCGTCGACGACGTCCGGATCACGCGCTATGCTTCCACTGCGGTGGACGATCAGGCATCCGATATTCCGTCAGCGTATGTGCTGCATCAGAATTATCCTAATCCCTTCAACCCTTCCACGCAAATTGCCTTTTCGCTGCCGAGGGCAGGGTGGGTGACGTTGCAGGTGTATGATGCTCTGGGGCGTGAGATCTCCACGCTTGTGGACGAAGAACTCTCTGCGGGCAATCATACGCGTTCCTTCGACGCGGTCGGGCTTGCCGGCGGCGTCTACTTCTGCCGTCTGACTGCCGACGGGTATTCGGCTGTGCGACAAATGATTATGGCGAAGTAATGGGGGAACGGCTGGAAGGCAAGGTCTTCGATACGTGAAGCCGAGGGGAGAGCATTCGTCGACGATCATCGGACCGGTGCAGCGGCGGTCACCATCGTACCGTGAACGTCGTCGATGCAACCTCTGTGGCCGTGGATGTCAGCAATCCTGTGGCGCGGAATGTGCCTGCATCAGCCAGGCTGATGGAGGAGATGACGATGTGTCCGTAGCTGCGGGGGCTGGCATACGGATACGATCCTATGAGTGTGTAGTTGCTCCCGCTCTTCTTTTCGATCTTCAACGCCACACCCGCACCCCCGAGTTCCGTGGCTGACTCGAGCCTCCAATAGATGACCGCAACCCCCCCCAGGCTGATGAATGCAGAACTTTCCCCCGTCAGGGCGGTGTTAGAAGCATTCGCACCCGTCCCCAATGTGAGCCTGTCTGTGAATTGCGTCACCCCTGTCGCAGCTTCATCTTCGCTGCAAGACATGAGAACACACGACAGCAGCACGACGGCGAGATGGGACAGCAATCGCGGCGCCAGGAGGGTTCCGGTCGAATGGGACATGAGAAGTCGCGTGGTCAACACCCCCTAATGTGTGTTCGGGGGCCAGGAACTTCCTGCCCGGTTTCTGTAACCTTGTTGTCCTGATCGACGAAGACAACCGTGGGGCGGAAACCGGAGACCATGGGTTCCGGCACTTCAGCGTAACTCGCGATGATGACAATGTCTCCGGGGCTTGCAAGGTGGGCTGCCGCACCGTTCACGCAAATGTCGTGTGAACCATCGGTGCCGGCAATGGCATACGTCTCAAATCTCGTCCCCCGCGTGACATTCCAGACATTGACCGCCTCATACTCCGCAATGCCTGCGTGGCCGAGGAGTTCGGGGGGAACGGTAAGACTTCCTTCGTAGTGGAGGTTGGCCTCGGTGACCCGCGCACGGTGTATTTTCGCCCGCAACATCCGGCGGGTCGGCTGGTGGTGCATCGGCTCGGGCCTCCTAGTTCGCCTGTGCCCGGAGAGTAAAGCGGGGAACGACAACGTAGAACAACTCCCCATTGGGGCGCCGCATCAGGTACGTGCCCTCCATCGTCCCTTCGAATGTGTCCAACACGCAGTAGCTGTTGTACTCGTGTTCCTTGTCAGGGTGGATGACAGGTTGCTGGCCAACGACCCCCTCTCCCTCGACTTCCCGTAATTCATCGGAGGCATTCCGGATAAACCAATGACGCCGGAGGAGCTGCACAGGCTCTGTGCCGTTGTTTTCGATGGAAATGAAGTAGGCAAACACAAATTTCCTTGCGATGGCATCGGATTGACCATCCAGATACAGTGGGCGTACAGTGATCGTGATGTTCTCTGTTGTTGCTTCGTACGGTTGCATCGCAAAAAGATGTTCCATGGTGTGCTCGGCAATCAGATGCGGAGATCGAGGGTTGGGGGGACCGGGCTCTCCACAACACTCCCGCCTTTATCATAGGTCTGTGTGCGCATAAAGCGGTTCCAACCGATGAGCTGCAACGGGTGCCGGCGGAAATCCTCACGGCGGCTGCCCACAACAGCAATGGTGTATATGCTCATGACGGTTCCTGGAACTGCAGGTCCCATACCGTTCAAACCGGTATGCACAGCCATAATTTCAGACATGGTCATTTCAGTCGTGAACAGCAAAAACGCGTGGAGAGTTCGGGGATATCTGGATAAAAGATAGCATGTGCAGGAGGAAAATACAACGGGGCCGGTACAAAAATCCGGGATTTGTGACATGGGACACATGATCCGCCAATTAACGCTGGAATGCCTGGTTCCTCCACATCTTCTGCATGTCATACGGCGCAGGCCCCCCCCCGAGAAACCGGTGGAACCAGTCCAGGTGCGCATTGTAATACAGCGGCATGGAAGTGACGGCACCAGGCCAGTGGCCGTCGTTCTTAAAGACGATCAGTCGCGATGGCACACGCATCTTTTGAAGATCGGTGAAGAATTCGAGGCTCTGCGTATAGGGAACACGGTAGTCCCGTTCGCCGGTGATGACCAGACACGGGGTCTTGAAATTCTTGGCGAACGCATTGGGCGACCATTGCCTGTAGAGATCCGATTCCCACGGTGTCCCCTGCAGATCGTATTCCGGAAACCAGAGTTCTTCTGTTGCTCCGTGCATTGCCGTGAGATTGTATACCCCCATCATCGCAGCCAGAGCCTTGAACCTGTGCGTGTGTCCTTCGAGCCACATCATCATGTAGCCGCCGTATGACCACCCCATTGCGCCCATCCGTTCCGCATCGACAAAGGTGAGCCGGGCAAGCGAGTCCGTGACGGCCATGACGTCTTCGTACACTTTGCCCCCCCAGTCCCTGGATATCGCCGCGGTAAACTCCTGCCCATATCCCGTGGAACCGTGGGGGTTCGGGAATGCCACGATGTACCCCGCTCCAGGATAGACCTGCCAATCCCCGCGAAAACCATCGGTCCACTGCATCTGCGGGCCGCCATGGACATTGAGAATCAAGGGGTATTTCTTCGCGGGGTCAAAACCGTGTGGCTTCACAATGAACGTATGGATCATTCGCCCGGTGGGCGAGGGAATCCAGAGCTCTTCGGCCGGACGGATGTCCACAGAGTCTTCGATCTCCTTATTGAACGTCGTCAACTTGCGGAGTGAGGTCCCCTTCACGTCAGCTGCCCAGAGCTCACGGGGTTCACCGACAGATCGGCGGACGAGTGCGATGCCGGTTCCCCCGACACTGAATGCGTCGATGGTTTGTGCATCAACCACCTGCATGATTGTTCTGGTGGAGATATCGATGGAGTAGAGGGGCACGTGACCCTTGACGTCGGCAGTGAAGTAGATCGTGCGTCCATCGTGTCCCCACGCAAGGCCGGTCACCCAGTTATCAAAAGCGCCGCTGAGGATGCTTGTCTGCTGCGTCCTGCGGTCGACGAGGGCGACGCGCAAGCAATCCGATTCATAGTTCGGCGTCACTTGTGTCAGGTAGGCGATGTACTTGCCATCAGGCGAATAGACCGGATTGCTGTCGGATCCCTCGTTGGTGCGGGTAATATTCCGGGGGGTTCCGCCACTCAACGGGACAATCCAGAGATCTTTGTTTGTGTTCTCTGCTTCATGCGCACTGCGATTGGAGACGAAACAAAGCTCTTTACCATCGGGCGAGAGCGCGAACCCGCCGCCGTCCAAAGAGAAGGCGGGAGAATCGAAATCGCCAGGGGTCAAATCACGGTAGCTCTTCGTTACATGGTTGAAATACAAAATGTGCGATCGCGTCCCATCCTTCCAGGATGTCCAGTGGCGATAGAGCAGAGCGTCGGCCACGTGCGCCTTGACGGGCCCGTTCGCCATCGCGTCGCCGATCGACGCGTTGCAGCTGTCCGACGCGCCGCACTCGGGAAACACGTCTGATGTGAACACTATTCCATCTCTATCAGGGGTCCAGATCGGCTCGCCCACTCCCTGGCTGAAGTCGGTAAGCTGCCGGGGTTCACCTCCGTCAGCGGGAATAACCCAAGCCTGGGAACCATTGCTGCGCGTCGAGAGGAAGAGCAGTGAGCGACCGTCCCCGGACCAGCGGGGATGGTTGTCTGTAGCCGGGTCGTAGGTCATCCGGCGCAGATTCGAGCCGTCCGTGCGAATCACATAGATGTCGGAATTGCCCGTGCCTTTGAGCATGTCATCTTCCCGGAAGACAAATGCAATGTACCTGCCATCGGGTGAGAGTTGGGGGTCTTCGACTGCCCGCAGCCGGTACAGATCGGCGACAGAGAACGCCCGTTTTTGTGCGGCAGCCGGCGCAACCATGAGGCACACGACAAGCGAAAAGGCAAGGCGATTCATGGGGAAATTCCTCAGCAGGATGGTTATCGATTCAACTTAGCGAAGACCTTTCTCTTTTGCAATTCCTTGAAATTCACATGATCTCTCTCGATATTGTATGATTACCATGGTCAACGAACGCGTACCTTCCTCTGCCGGCGCCCGTGTCAGCCTGGGTGCTTTCCGGCATAATCTCCAGGCCGTCAGGTCATATGTTGGGCCTCATGTCCGTATCATGGCGGTGATAAAGGCCGACGGTTACGGTCACGGGATGCCGCAGATGGCTAGGGCCGCAGAAGAGTTCGGCATCACCGATTTTGGTGTGGCACGCGTTCACGAGGGGGCTGAGTTGCGGTTGCACCAGCCGTCGGCCACGATTCTTGTCTTTGAAGTTCCGCGGAGTGATGCCTTGCCTGCAGCATTGAAACACCATCTCGAGCTTACCACGGTGTCAGAAGAGTCAACCGACGGAATTGAAGACGCTGCTCGTCGTTCAGGGTCAAAGGCACGTGTCCATGTCAAGGTCGACACAGGCATGGGACGACTTGGGCTGCCACCCGTTGGGGCACTCCGGGTGGTGGAACGTGTTGCCCGCTCGCGTTGGCTTGAGCTGGCAGGTGTCTATAGTCATTTTTCAACTTCCGAGGACCCCGGGCAGGAATTTGCTCGCGAGCAAATCGCTCATTTTCATGACCTCCTTGACGCGGCGCAACGGTCGGGGATTTCCATCCCGCTGCGCCATATGGCGAACAGCGGCGCAATTATCACAATGCCCGAGGCTCATTTTGACCTCGTCCGTCCGGGGATCATGATCTATGGATATCCGCCCGGCGTCGGCATGCCGGAACGGTACCCCGTCAGGCCGGTGCTCTCCCTGGTCTCCCGGGTGGCATTTATCAAGACCGTCCCCCCGCACACGAGCATTTCCTACGGCCGGTGCTATTTCACGCAGAGCACAACGTCTATTGCCACAGTGCCGATGGGGTACGCTGACGGCTATCCCAGGGCGTTGATGGGGAAAGCGTCAGCACTGGTGAACGGCGTGCGCTTTCCGGTCGTAGGCACGATCTGCATGGATCAGTTGATGCTCGATCTCGGGTCGGACTCGCATGTGCAGGTCGGTGACGAGGTGGTCCTGATCGGTGAATCCGGTTCAGAGCGCATCACGGCGTGGGACATTGCACAGACTCTCGGGACCATCCCTTATGAAATAACCTGCGTGATCACCAACAGGGTGTTCCGGGAGTATGTGCAGTGATTACCGTCGTCTGCACGGTAGTCCGACGGATACCCGGAATCCGCGCGCTGGTCTGTTGCGTGTAATGCGACCAAGTTGTACATTATAACAATGTGGTCGCCAAGAAAATATCCCCTTACCCTACAGAGGATTTGAGCATGAAAGTCGGAATCAGCCTCGCCGTTGTTGCCCTCGCCGGTTGTGTTGTGTTCAGCACGGTTGCCCAGACCGCCGGAACAACAAAGCAACGGAAGACCCAGGTGGTCGCCCGACAAGCAAAGGACAAGTATGTTTGTCCGATGCATGCGAATGTCACGTCAGACAAATCGGGGAAATGCACGAAGTGCGGTTCGGCGATGGAGAAAAGGGCTGCGGTATCCGATGCGATGCACGCGAAGACGCATGCGGTGGGCGGGGAATGTGCAGGGAAGGCCATGGATGAGTGCATGAAGAACTGTGAAGGGAATGCCACGGAAGGCTGTGCGAAGGAATGTGCCGGAGGTGAAAAAGCCGGCTGTACGGGGAAACACTAACGTCCCTCTTCGACGAGTGGAGGTTCTTGGCCATGACAATCCTTGTCGTTGATGATGAGCCGGCTTACAGGCTGCTGCTCAGGAGTGTCTTGCAGGATCTCAAACACGATGTTGTCCTAGC
>Ga0105107_10003061_pt1 | contig 11072 bp, 12 predicted proteins | sample PPLLaktember2015_6_FD_79335 | JGI IMG/M metagenome (GOLD analysis project Ga0105107, IMG submission 79335) | Freshwater sediment microbial communities from Prairie Pothole Lake near Jamestown, North Dakota, USA - PPLs Lake P8 Core (1) Depth... | ecosystem: Environmental > Aquatic > Freshwater >... | reverse complement strand
CCTGCCCACCAACGCCGGCCGCCGTCAAGGCGGCCGGTCCCGTTACCCGGGGACGGCCTCCCCGATTGCCTGACGGAGCTCGGCGATACCGGCCCGGATCCCCTGCGCGTGTCCGAAAACGGCCGTAGCCGCCGCCAGGACATCGGCCCCCGCCGCGACCGCCAGCGGCGCGGTACGGGCCGTGATGCCTCCATCCACCATGACATGGGCGCGCTGCCCGCCCAGGTCCAGCCAGCTGCGCAACTGACCGACCTTGGTCAGTGTGGCTTCGATGAAGGCCTGGCCGGAGAAGCCCGGATTCACGCACATGACCAGGACCAGGTCGACCAGCGGCAGGACCGGGCGCAACGCCTCGGCGGGCGTGCCCGGGTTGAGTGTCACCCCGGCCCGCACGCCCAGGTCTTTGATGGCCTGCAGCGCACGGTGAACGTGAGGCGTGCTTTCGACGTGCACGGTCAGCAAGTCGGCCCCGGCCTTGGCGAAGGCTGCCAGCAGCTGCTCGGGGCGCTCCACCATCAGGTGAACGTCGAGCGGAAGCTGGGTCGCCCGGCGGCAGGCTTCCACGACGACCGGGCCCATGGTGATATTGGGCACGAAGTGGCCGTCCATGACGTCGATGTGGATCCAATCGGCGCCGCCGGCTTCCGCCTCGGCGATCTGCTCGCCCAGTCGGGTGAAGTCCGCCGACAGGATCGAAGGGGACAGCAGTACTCTGCCCATGGCCGTCCAATGATACCGTCGGGAGGGGCAATTTACAAGGTGAGGCCTAGCGGGAGGCCTGACATGGCGGCGGGCTCTCCCGTTTGGGGACCGCCTGACCGCTCGGCACTCAACCTGACACTGGCGGAGACCCGCAGGCCGGTGTCGTGGTCCGCAGGCAGCGCCGCGAGGCTGCGCCTCCTCCGGGGAACCGGGGCGCCTGCCCTGCTTCACTCGGGAAGGCTGAGCGAGGGCTGCACGGCCCGCCTCCGGGCCGCCAGTCTGCGGCTGCCGTGCGGCTGCTGCCTGTATAATGGGATTGGCCTCAGCGATGAGGCGAAGGAGGCGACATGGAATTCCTGTTGCAGTTGATCAGTCTGCCGCTCCTCTTGGTTGTGCTGCTCCTGATCTCGTTCCTGGCCTCGGCGGTCAAGATCGTGCAGGAGTATGAGCGCGGCGTCATCTTCAGGCTCGGCCGGCTCCAGGGGGCGAAAGGTCCCGGCCTGTTCTTCATCATCCCCATCATCGACCGGATGGTGAAGGTCGACCTGCGCGTCGTCACCCTGGATATCCCCTCGCAAGAGGCGATCACCAAGGACAACGTTACGGTCAAGGTGAACGCGGTCGTCTTCTTCCGCGTCGTCGACCCGTCATCGGCGATCGTGCAGGTGGAGGACTTCCGCCGGGCGACCTGGAACATCTCGCAGACGACGCTGCGCAATGTCCTGGGCCAGTCGGAACTCGACGAGCTGCTCTCCCATCGTGAGGCAGTCAATCAGAAGCTGCAGAAGATCATCGACGAAACGACCGAGCCCTGGGGAGTCAAGGTCAGCATCGTCGAGGTCAAAGACGTCGAGCTGCCGCAGACCATGCAGCGGGCGATGGCGAAACAGGCCGAGGCCGAACGCGAGAAGCGGGCCAAGATCGTCCATGCGGCGGGGGAGCACGCCGCCGCCCAGGAGCTGGTCAACGCCGCCGACTTGCTTGCCGCACACCCGGTCTCCATACAGCTGCGCTACCTGCAGACCCTGACCGAGATCTCGGTGGAGAAGAACAGCACCATTCTCTTCCCGGTGCCGATGGACCTGCTCGAGGGGCTCAGGCGCTTGACCAGCAAGCCGGAGAGCTAGGCCCAACAGCGGCCGCACCCCGCCTCAATGCCGGATCGACAGGCGGCGGGGGCGAGTTCAGCCCGAGCGGCTCGACTCACGACCTGACGGTCCATGTCGTGGGCGATTCGGCCAACCCCCGGGAGGCGGCTACCACCGGCCAGGAGGCTGGATGCAGGGCAGGGGAGGGCTGGTCAGGTCGCGCGACCAAGTCGGGGCGGACTACGACCGATTGAGCGTGATCTATGGCTGGTTGGCCGAGCCGTGGGAGCGCCGGCCGCGCCGGCTTGCCCTTCAGCTCCTGGCCGTCAAGCCGGGCGAACGGGTGCTGGAGCTCGGGATCGGCGCGGGCGTTGACCTGCGAGCCTTGGGGGCGAGGGCGGGGGGCGCCTTCGGCCTCGATCGCTCGAAGGGGATGCTGCATCACTTCCGGCGCGGGCCCGGCGGAGGGCGTTCGCACGATATCGCCCTGATACGCGCCGACGCCCAGTCGCTTCCGATTCGCTCCGCCTGCTTCGACGTCGTCTATGCCAGCTTCACCCTGGAGTTGTTCGCACCCCCCGGAATAGCGATGGTGTTGGCCGAGTCTCGGCGTATCCTGCGCCGAGGGGGCCGGCTGGGGCTGGTTTCGCTCTCGCGGCTGGGTGCGGGACGCCTCAGCCGTCTCTACGAAGGCGCGCACAACCGCTGGCCGGGTGTGATCGACTGCCTCCCGATCCTGGCAGCCGAGGCGGTCCGGGCGGCCGGGCTCGAAGTCCAGCGTGAGCGCTGCCAGCGGATGTGGGGCCTGCCGGTAGAAGTCGTCATCGCCTCGAATTCGGCCTAGGGGACTCGAGCGCAGCGGGGGAGTGGCGCATGGGCGATCAGCCGAGATCGCAGACTGGACGGAACGAGGCGGCCCCCGAGGACGCCGGCGATCGGCGCGGTGAACTTGTGTCTGTGCTGTGTGAGCTGTACGCCTCGGGCCTGATCACGGCTACCGGGGGCAACCTGAGCGTCCGGGTCCCCGCAACCGAGGAGATCTGGATCACGCCGGCCGGGGACCACAAAGGCGGCTTGCGCGCGGACCAGCTAGTCAGGATGCGCATCGACAGTCAGCAGCCCGAGCCGACCGCGCGGCGGGCATCCAGCGAGTGGCGCATGCACTGCGCGGTCTACCAGGCGCGGGCGGAGGTCGAGGCGGTCATTCACGCACATGCTCCCCACGCCACGATCCTGGCGCTCAATGGTCTGCCCTTCTTGCCGGGAGAGGCGATCGCGTTCCTACGTGACCGGCGGAAGAGCATGGGCTGAGCTCAGGTTGAGAGGATCATCGACCGGGCCGCAGGAGGCGGCGGCCTCCTGGTCACCTGCGGATCTCAACGATCACGCCCTCTTCGGCCCACGAGTACATCCACTCCGCCGCCTCCAGGTCCAGGATGATGCAGCCATACGAGGCCGGTCGGCCGAGGACATCCGCCCACAACCGCACGCCGTTCGAAAGCAGCGGCAGACCGTGGATGCCGTTCCAGAAGTCGGGCAGGGCTTCGTAAATCCCCAGGAAGTGCGGCATCCATAGATCCCAGTTCGACCCGTACGCGTTGATGAAGTGCGACTGGACCTGAAACACGCCGGGCAGGGTAGCCGATCGCGCAATCCCGGTGCTGATGACCTCGTCGCGCACGACCGTCCCGTCCTGGTAGGCCCACAGGTGCTGCTCGCTGATGCTGATGACGATGCGTTTGTTGGCGACGACCGGCAGCGGAAACATCACGTCCGGCGGCGGCAGCATAATCGTCTGTCCCGGCTGCACGCCCAGACCACCGAGCTGGGGGTTCGCCTCGGCGATCTTCCAGCCGGGCATTCCCAGGCGGTAGCCCAGCCCTGTGAGCGTCTCACCGGCCCGAACGACGTACTCGGTCGGCCGCCGGCGAACGATGAGCGGCTCGACGCCTGCCCCCTCCAGCCCGGCTCTGACCGCCGACAGCGCCGCCTCCGGATCGAGGAAGCGGTCGTCTCCGAACGAACGACTGTACTCGTCGATCGAACCTCGCACGCGCGCGTCGTCGATGCTCAGCGCCAGGGTCCCCTGGTCGGTTTCGGGGAGAAGCCAGCCGGCGATCTGCTCGCGCGTTGGGTCCCAGGAGAACGATTCACCGGTGTAGGGGTCATAGACCGGCAGTCTCAGGCCCGCCGTCAGGATTGAAGCGGCTTGTGCGGCCGCCGCCGAAACGTCGCTCACTTGAGGCTCCACCGGCGTCATGACCAGCGGGACGACGGCGAACTCGAGGAGCGCAGCCGCCGGGTCGGCGGCGAGCAGATCCAGGGAAGCCTGGACGTCCAGCCGCTTTCCCGGAACGCCGGCCGCAGCGGTCACGCCGGTGGCGGCGATCTCCAGGAGGCCTTCAGCCGGCGCAACCGCCAGGCGGGAGGCCCAGGCCTCCAGGCCGCGTCGGGCCGCTGTCGCATCCAGCCTCACCAACGGCGGCAGTTCGACCGGCTGGCCGAAGGACGTCAGCAGGGAGCGGAGGTCGGCGGCCCAATCGCCGCTGCGCCCCAGTGTGTAGGCTCTGGCGGCGGTTGCTTGCGCATCGACGCTCAGGCCGAACTCCACCGGGGCGACGATCCAGGCGCGCGCCGGGTCACTGACGTCGGCGGCGACGACGCGGTATTCCCGGTTCCAGATGCGATCGATCTCCTGAGCGGCATGCTCGGCCGTGCGCCCGGCCAGCGGAACGCCGCCCACGGAGACGCCGGGCAGGATCACACCGGCGGCGTGGACGTAGGCGAAGGCCGCCAGCGGCGCCGCTCCAAGTAGGGCCGCGATCAGCAGGAGCAACACCCCCGGCAGGCGACGAAACGGGCGAGCCTTTGGGCGCGGCGCTGCGGCTCGGACCGGCGCGGTCGAGCGTGCATGCAAGGGGGTCGGGGACGGGCGGGTGATGTCCATATTCGGTGCCGGCGGGAAGCCGCCCAATGCCATCCTCAGAGGCGATGCAGGAATCTTGCCAAACGGCACTCGGGCCGCCGCGGTGCGTCCTTCGGCCTCCGGCAGTTCACGCGGCCTTCTGCTGAAAGACCATGTTCATCCGAAAAGTGGCGCCAATCCAGGCGCTGATCGGCCGGAGCGGGAGCCGACGCGCCAGCCGTGCGAACCCGCCTTGGCCGTGCTCGATGTAGAAATCCATCAGCGACTGGTGATTCCCGAACACGCTCTCACCCAGCCGGCGGTGCCGCCGGTTCGTGAGGTAGACCACGTCCTCGCGGCAGAATTCACAGTAGCGCTCCAGCATGCTGGCCTTGTAGGGGACCAGCTCGGGCAAGGCCACCGCGCGCAGGAACAGCCAGAAGCGGATCCATTGCCTTGGGCACGCGGGCCAGACCCAATTCAGCAAGGGGATGTGGATGTGCGGCTCCTGGGGCAGGTACCATTTGCTGGGGAAGAAGTGCATCGAGATGCCACCCGGTTTCAAAAATCCGGTGGACCTCGCGAAGCACGAGCTCTGTGTCGTGGGCGTGCTCCAGGACGGAAGTGCTGAAGACGAGATCGAATCGGCCATCCTCGTACGGCAGCCGGTAGGGGGACTGGGCGATCAAGGCAAAGCGGGAGAGACCGGTCTCCCGGCCTTCTTCCCATACGGGTTCGATGTCACATCCGTGGGCATCGTACCCTTCGGACACTAGGGAATCGACCATGCCTCCCCGGCCGCAGCCGAGGTCGAGGATGCAGCTGCCCGCCGGGAGTCCGAATCGCTCGCGGATCGCCCCTGCAATGAGGACCCGGTCCCGGTCGCGGATATCGGCGTGTCTGCGTATCCGCTCCTGCTGCCTGTCCTGCACACTCAGGCGGTACATCTGCATGGCTGAACCTTCACGGCCTGCTGCAAGGCGCTGGGTGTGGATACACGGCCCGCTGGCGCACGCCGGACGCGTTCTCGCACCGCGCGCGCCGACGAGTCAGGCGCGCCGCGGCCAGCCTCCCCAGGGTCGGGGATGATAGCATGTCGCTGCATTCCCGGCCCAGGCCCCGCCTCGCCGCGTGTCGATGCGGATCCTCGGGGCGCGCCCGGCGACGGCTGCCCGCGACGACTCCAACGCCTTCCGATCAGTATGTCTTGATTTCGGCCGCCTCGACAATGCGTGCCTTCGGATCGGACATCACTTGTCCTTGGACCCGGGACCACACGCTGCGCATCGCCGCCAAGAGGGCCTCGGCCTGGGCCTGCGTCTCGAATTCCAGGTCGATCATGACGTAATGGGGGTCATCGACCGGGCGCAGTATCTGGTAGCGGCGAACGCCCAGCTTCTGCCGCCCAACCGGATCGCTGTCGAAGGCTCTCTTCCAACCGTCGTAGTCGGGAACAGGGTGCTCGATCCGCAGGATGTACATGTTGCCTCCTACTCTGACGAAGCGTGGCGCGGCGCTGACGGTGCGCCTCGCCCTTCTTTCTTCGGAAGACGCGTATGTTATCCAGCAGAGTCCCCCGGTACAGCCCGGACGGGACCTGGTGGGGACACCTGCCTGAGGCGCAAGTCGACGGGACGGCTAAGGTTCGATCGGGTGCCCGGCCCCGGCCCAGGCGGCAAAGCCGCCCAGGATGGGGGTGACGTTCTCGAAGCCAGCCTGGCGCAGGATCAGCGCCGCACGGGCGCTGGATTCCTCGGCCGGTCAAGTGCAGTAGGTGATGATCCAGGTCGAGGGATCGATCTGCGGCGGGTCGGATTCGATCTCGGCCAGAGGGATCGACAGGGCGTTCGGGACATGTCCGGCCGCGTACGCCTCGGCGTCGCGCACGTCGATGAAGACCGCCTGGGCCGAGTCGAATGCGGCGCGGGCGTCGGTCAGGCTTACCCGCGGGATCTCTGCAACGGTCGCCGGAATTGGGGGCTCATCCGCCTTCGGCCAGGCCAGGATCGCGGCACTGACAATGAGCAGGAGGCCCGCTGCGGCAATCAGGATCTGTCCGGTCGTCAGTCTTCGCATCGCCACCCTCAACTTGGATTTCAATTATCCGAATTAGACCACAATGCGGCGCTGCCGAGAAGACCCAGCCGACTGCGGCGTCGGCGAAGCGGGCGAAAACGACAAGGCCGCAGCCGGGGGCTGCGGCCTGATCAAGGGGAGGCGAGGTTAGCCAGCTTCGACGGGGAAGTAGCACACGCCGGCAGTGCCGGGCCCGGTATGCACCGCCAGCGCCGGCGAGAGTTCAGCCACCAGGCTCTCGATGCAGGTCAGGCGCTCTTCGACATAGGCCTTGATCTTCTCGACCTCTTCGCGCGCGCCGGCGTGTACGTAGGCGATCTTGATCTTGCCCATCCGTCCCACGGCCGACTCGATGGCTTCGGCCATGAGCTGGTAGGCGCGGTTGCGGCTGCGGGCCATCCCGAGCGGCACGATGACCCCGTCCTCCATGCCGATCAAGGGTTTGATGTTGAGCAGGCTCCCGATCAGGCGCTTGGCCTTGCCGATGCGTCCGCCCATGTACAGGTAGCGCAAGGTATCCGCCGTCTGGATCATGCGTGTGACCGGGATCATCCGCCTGACGGTGGCCGCCACCTGCGCCAGCGAAGCGCCCGTGAGCGCGCTGCGTGCCGCTTCAATGACCATCCAGCCGTGGCACATGGAAACGTTGCGAGTGTCGATGACTTCGATCTGCACGCCCGGGATCTCCTCCTGGGCGATGGACTGCGCCGCCTTGGCCGCCTGGTAGGCGCCGCTGCCCACCGAGGTCATGTGAATACTGACGATCTCCCGCACGCCCGAGGCCTCGGACAGTTCCTTGTAGACCGTCAGGTAGTCGCCCGGCCCGGGGCTGGCCGTTGTCGGAAGTTCCTTGGCCGTCGGAAGCCAGGCCAGGAAATCGTCGCGCTGGATGGTGACCAGGTCGCGCAGGACCTCTCGGCCGCGGTGGATGTAGTACGCCACCGGGTGGATGTGCAGGCTCCTGAGCAGGGTCTCGGGGATGCTGGCACAACTGTCGCTGACGACGGCGACGTTCGTCAATGCTTCTTCCCTCATCGGCGGGATCGAGCCCGCCCATCCGGCATGCGCGTGATTATAGGCCCATTCCGCCGAGGCGGGCAGCAGACTGATTGTCACGCTGCTGCGTGCGGGCACACAGCCCCTCGCACCCGGTCGGTGAGACCCGGTTGTGTGGTATGGTAAGGACCGTTCGGGGGATCGGAACATGGCAGACGTGAAGAACTACCTCATCGACATGGACGGGGTGCTGGTCAGCGGCGCTCGCCTGATCCCGGGGGCTGACCGATTCATCGAACGTCTCAAGGCGCGCGCGGCCGAGTACCTCGTCTTGACCAATAACCCGATCTACACGCCCGGAGATCTGTCGCACCGCTTGCGTAGTGTAGGGCTGGATATTCCGCCCGGAAGGATCTTCACCTCCGCCATCGCCATGGCGCGTTTCCTGCATTCGCAGCGGCCTGACGGCCGGGCGTTTGTGATCGGGGAGAGCGGGCTGACGGACGCGATCCACGGGGTCGGTTACGTCATCACCGACCGCGCCCCGGACTATGTGGTCCTGGGCGAAACGCTGAGCTACGACCTGAACCTGATCACACAGGCGGTGCGCCTGATTTCCGGCGGGGCGCGCTTCGTCGCCACCAACCCGGACCCCTCCGGACCGTCCGAGGACGGCCCGGTCCCGGCCTGCGGAGCCATGGCGGCTCTCATCGAGCGAGCCACCGGCGTCTCGCCGTTCTTCGTCGGTAAGCCGAATCCCTTGATGATGCGCTCCGCGCTCAACCACCTCGGCCTGCATTCTGAGCGGACCGTCGTGGTCGGCGACCGGATGGATACCGACATCGTCTCCGGCGTGGAGACCGGGTTGGAGACCATTCTGGTCTTGACCGGTGTGACCCGGCGAGAGGACGTCGCCCGCTATCCTTACCAGCCGACGCTGATACTGGACTCGGTGGATGACATTGCCCTGTGAAGGGCGCAGCTCTTCGATGGCGGCGTAGGAGGTGAGGATGGGCAGGGCAGGCGCGTATGCCTGGCTGTTGACTCTCGCCCTGCTGGTGGCCTGCGGATCCGCGTCCGATGAGGCGGCCCCGGATCCGGGCACGGCGGGGATCTCGGGGCAGATCTGGCTTGACGTGTGCGAGCCGACAGCCGACGACCCGCTCCCGGCCGGCTGCATCCTTGGCCCTCAGGGCACGGCGGTCGGCAATGGCATCGCCGATCCCCTCGACCCGGTCCTCTGGTCGGCCTGGCTGGTCCTCTGGCGGGGCGCGTGCCCGGGCGAGATCGCGTTCCTGGCGCGCGCCTCGGAGCAGGACGGTGAGTACGAGTTCACGGGCCTACCGGGAGGGGTCTACTGCCTGTTCATCGACCAGACCGTGGGCGACAACGTACGTGTGTTGGGGCCCGGGACGTGGACACTCCCCGCCGGGTATGGGACGGGGCCGGTGATGCTGCAGATCGAACTCGAGCCTGGCGAAGTATTGCGCGGGCTCAACTTCGCCTACGATCCGAGCGAGGCGGCCGCGCCGTAGGCTCCCAACCACGCCGTCCGCGACCGGCCGGGCCGACGAAGGTGCCCGGCCGTTGCGCGCCCTGAGCGTCGTGGTGCCTGGGCTCGATCGGGACTGCCGTAGGTCATGACTCGGGCAGATCCCACTCTTGGCGAAAGTCGGGTGGGATCGGAGTGCCGCTGGACACAGCCGCCCGGCGGCGCAACCGGTAGTGCTCATAGAGCAGATCGGTCAGCCGGCGCATGCGTCGGCGCTCCTCGGGGAAGTTGTAGTTGTGAGTGTCCAACAACAGGCGCACCAGATGCGGGCGCGGCGGCAGGCGGTAGGAATGTCCTTCGGGCTCGTCAAGGTGAATGTTGAGAAGATCGGTCAGTTCGGCGTCCAGGCAGGCGACGAACAGGGCCGGATCGTAGAAGGTGCCTCCGCCGTCGCGGTAGGCTTCTTCGCCGAGGACGGTCGGTTGGATGTAGGTGTTCATGCTCCAGCCGGCCAGGATCGCCTTGACGACCGGAGCGGCGATGACGCGGGTCAGCCGGCCGGCAAGGCGCATGCGGCGCTCGGGGCGGGTCATGCCCACGAACTCGGTGAAGCCGTCACCACGCGCAGCAGCCACGGTCAGGGGCAGGCCGATGTCGTCGAAGGTCAGCTCCTGCGGCCGGACGACGCCGGTGTAGGCACCCAGGCGGTCGAGCAGGAAGGCCTCGAGCGGCTCTAGGTTGGCCCAGCCTTGCCAGAATCGCCGCGGGTTGAGGTTGACCCGCGCGATCTTGGCCGGCGCCACCTCCGAGAAGAACGACTCCAGGTCGGCGAGCGCGTGGCGTGCGGCCGGCGTGTAGCGGCCGTCGTCTTTGGAGGCGGCCACCTGGACGGCGTGAAAGAAACCGTTGAGCACGCCGGCCGAAACGCCGTAGATCTGCCGGATCGTTCCGCCTCCTTCGGCGAAACCGGCCTGCACCTGCCGCGTGGTGACCAGCCCAGCCAGTATGCCGGAGAAGCCCCCGGCGCCGTAAATCACGTTGGCGTCCCGGTCGAAGGGGAAGCCGTCCAGCTGTCCGTTTAGGAGCTCACGGAAGCGGTCCATCAAGTGCTCTTTGTCGGCGACCGACTGGCGCATATTCGTGGCGGCCTCGGTGCTGCCGATGTAAGGAAGGTCGACGTGATAGACGGCGGGGGCCGGCGCGGGCTCATGCTCGGCAGCCGGCGCGAGGGAGCGGGTGAGCTGCCTGTGCCGGTGGACCAGGTCGACATAGGCGCGCGCCAGCAGGGATTGGTTGCGTTCGTGCTGGCGATGCATGATGAAGGACGACGTGATCCAGTTGAGCCGCCAGTTGGGCAGCGGGGTGTGCGGTGTCCGGCATAGGATCGGGCGCGGGTCGACGGCTTCGAGGTCGCTGACGATGGCGCGCGCGTCGACGATGGCCGGACGGCAATCGCGGTACCACTCGCCGTTGACGATGGCCGGCTCGGTCGAAAGCAGCGTACTCAGCGCGGCGATGAGGGCGTCGACGATCGGCGCATCGCGCGGCGGCCCGACACGCACCCAACCGTACTCGAACTGCAGCGCGTCGTCCGGCCGGCCGAAGAGGGTAAAGGTCGCGTCCCGGTCGGCGGCGCACAGGTACAGCGCCACCGGAAGATCACTCAGGCGCTGGTCCGACCGGCCGGTGTAGGCCTCCAGTCTCCCGGCCACCCAGCGGCGCAAGGGGTTCAAGTTGTAGGCGCCATTGAGCGGGTTGACGTTGAGTCTGCGCAGACCTCGGCTGCGGGCGCTGCGCACGAACGCGCCGAATT
>Ga0105107_10003060_pt1 | contig 11073 bp, 6 predicted proteins | sample PPLLaktember2015_6_FD_79335 | JGI IMG/M metagenome (GOLD analysis project Ga0105107, IMG submission 79335) | Freshwater sediment microbial communities from Prairie Pothole Lake near Jamestown, North Dakota, USA - PPLs Lake P8 Core (1) Depth... | ecosystem: Environmental > Aquatic > Freshwater >... | reverse complement strand
GTCGGCGATGCAGCGTCGCTCGCTCAAGCGAGCCTCCCTCGCCGGCGAGGGAACCACACCCGCTCCGCCCGCGGCAAGCGCACCGCGTGGCTGCTCCGGAGCCGGCTCGGCTATCCCTCCGTTCCCATGCCCGCCGCCCCCCGCCCGCTGCGCGCCGTGCCCGCGCCGCCGCCGCGCCACGGCGGCCGGCTCGTCGACGGCCCGGTGGGGCGCACGCTGGCGGCGCAGGCGGCACCGCTGGTCGCCGGGATCCTCGCCAACATCGGCTTCCAGGTCACCGAGACCTGGTTCATCGGACGGGTCGGCGCCGACTCGCTGGCGGCGCTGGCGTTCTGCATGCCCGTCACGATGACACTCATCAGCGTCGCGATCGGCTTCAGCGCGGGCACCTCGGTGGCGGTGGCCCGCGCGCTCGGCGGGGGCCGGCCCGATCAGGCCCGGCGCCTCGCCACCGACGCGCTGCTGCTGACCTTCGCCGTGATCGCGACGCTCGGCGCGCTCGGCGCGCTGCTCGTGGAGCCGCTGTTCACGGCGCTCGGCGCCGGGCCCGAGCACCTGCCGCTGATCGCGGGCTACCTGCGCATCTGGCTGCCGGCGGTGGTGCTGTTCCTGGTGCCGATGGTGGGCCTCGGCGCGGTGCGCGCCACCGGCGACACCGCCTTCCAGGGCGGCGCGATGGTCGCCGCGGTGGCGCTGAACGCGATCGTCGACCCGCTCCTGATCTTCGGCGTCGGGCCGATCCCGCCGCTCGGGCTGCGCGGCGCCGCGCTCGGCAACGTCGCCGCGTGGACCCTGATGTCGTCGGCGGCGCTCTGGAAGATGCGGCGGGTGGGGCTGCTCGAGACGGCGGAGCCGCCGCGCTGGCGCGCCTTCGCCGCCTCCGCACGCGCGATCCTGCACATCGGCGTCCCGGCGGCGGCCACCAACGCGATCATCCCGCTCTCGGCCGCGCTGATCGTCGGCATCCTGGCCGGCTTCGGCGCGGAGGCGGTGGCGGGCCTCGGCGTCGCAACGCGGATCGAGGCGCTGGCGTTGATCGCGTTCCTGGCGCTGTCGGCGGTGGTCAACCCGTTCGTCGCCGCCAACCTCGGCGCCGGCCGGCCCGAGCGGGTCGGGGAGGCGATGCGCGTGCTCCAGCGCTTCTGCCTGGCGTGGGGCGCGCTGATCGCCGCCCTGCTGTGGGCCCTCGCCCCCTGGCTGGCCGCGCTCTTCACCGACGACCCGCGCGTCGCCGAGGTGGTGCGCCGCTACCTCACCCTGGTGCCGATCTCGTACGGCGCCGCCGGCATCCTGATGCTCAGCAACGCCTCCTTCAACGGGCTGGGCCGGCCGATGGTGGCCACGACGATCTCGGCGCTGCGCATGTTCGCGCTGAACGTGCCGGTGGCGTGGCTGGCGGCGCGCTGGCTGGGGGTGCCGGGCGTGTTCCTCGGCATCGCGGTGGCGAACGTGGTGGTGGGGGCGCTGGCGGCGGTGTGGGTGCGGCGGGCGGCGCGGGGGCTCGAGGCCGGTGCCTCGCAGCGCGACAGTGTCCGCGCGTAGGCACCTGCCGGCTCGGCGGCTAGCCGCCGCTTCCAGGGCGGGCTCGCCGCGGCTCAGGTCCCGGGCGCAGCCTCGCCGCTCGGCGCGGCCGGCGCAGCGCCGTCCTCGGCCACCGGCTTCGCCACCACCTTCCCGCCCGGCCGCGCCTTCTGCACGCCGTCGGCGATCACGCGTTCGCCCGCCGCGAGGCCTTCGGTCACCTGCTGGAGGCCGTCGTGCACGCCGCCGATCTGCACCGGGCGTTGCTCGACGGTGTCGTCGTCCTTCACGACCAGCACGTACACCCCGCCCTGCTGGTCGAGCACCGCGCGCTGCGGCACCAGCACGGCGTCGGGCACGTCGGGGAAGACCGCGACCACGCGCACGAACTCGCCGGGCTTGAGCACGCCGTCCGGGTTCGGCACCAGCGCGCGCACGGTGATCGTGCCGCGCGTCGGCTCGACGGTGGGATCCACGTAGTCCACGACGCCTTCGTGCGGATAGGCCGTGCCGTCGCCGAGCTTCAGCCGGATCGGGATCGCGCCGGTGCGCTCGGTCGGGATGCGGCCCTCGCGGGCGCCGCGCTGGACCTCGAGCCGCTCGAGCTCGGTCGGCGCGAAATAGACGTGGATCGGGTCCACTTGCACGATCTCGGCCAGCACCGTGTCCTGCCCGGACTCGCCCACCAGGTTGCCGGGGTCCACCAGCGCGCGGCCGATGCGGCCGGGGAGCGGCGAGCGCACGGTGCAGTAGGAGAGGTCGAGCTCGGCGGAGCGCACCGCCGCCTCGGCGGCCTCCACCTCGGCCTGGCCGGCGTCGCGCTCGGCGCGGCGCTGGTCCAGCACCGAGACGCTCACGACCTTCGCGTCGAACAGCTCCTGCGCGCGCACGTAGTCGCGCCGCGCGCGCTCGGCGGCGGCGCGCGCCCGCGCGAGCTGCCCCTTCGCCTCGGCCAGCGCCGCCTGGTACGTGCTCGGATCGATCTCGAACAGCACGTCGCCCTCGCCGATGAGCTGGCCGTCCTCGAAGCGCTGCGCCTGCAGGTAGCCGCGCACGCGCGCGCGCACCTCGACGCGGTTCAGGGCGCGCACGTTGCCCACGTACTCGCGGCGGTCGGGCACGCTGCCGACGCGCGCGGTCGCCACCAGCACCTCGGGCGGCGGCGGGCCCTGGGGCGCCTCGCCGCGCCCGCAGGCGAGCGCCAGCGCGAGCGCGGCCGCTCCGATCGTCACGAGCCCGTGCCGCCCCCTCATCGCACCGCTCCCTCCTGCGCGCGCGCGCCGCGCAGCCGCCGGCCCAGCCACTCGGCCCCGCCCTGCACGATCACGTAGAGCGCAGGCACCAGCACCAGGCTCAGCAGCGTCGCCACCAGCATGCCGCCGAACACCGCGGTGCCGAGCGAGCGGCGCGCCGCTGCACCGGCGCCGCTCGCGATCACGAGCGGCACGACGCCGAGGATGAACGAGAGCGCCGTCATCACCACCGGCCGGAAGCGGATCTCGGCGGCCTCGCGGGCGGCGTCGACCAGGCTCGCGCCCTCCTCGCGGCGGCGCTTGGCGAACTCGACGATCAGGATCGAGTTCTTGCTGGCGAGCCCGATCAGGGTGACCAGCCCGATCTGGCAATACAGGTCGTTGGCCAGCCCCCGCAGCGCCTGCGCGCCGAGCGCGCCGAGGAACGCCAGCGGCACCACCAGCATGATCACGAGCGGCAGGCTCCAGCTCTCGTACTGCGCCGCCAGGAACAGGAAGACGACGAGCAACGAGAGCGCGAGGATGATCTGGGTCTCGCGACCGGCCTGGCGTTCCTGGAACGCGGTGCCGGTCCACTCGAACGACATCGTCTCCGGCAGCACCTCGCGCGCGATCGCCTCCATCCGGTCGAGCGCCTGGCCGGAGCTGTAGCCCGGCGCCGGCTCGCCCTGGATCTTCGCCGAGCGGTAGAGGTTGTAGCGCGGGATGTCGCGCGGCCCCGCGATGCGCTGGAGCCGCACCAGGGTCGAGAGCGGCACCATCTCGCCGCGCGCCGAGCGCAGCCACAGGCGCCCGATGTCCTCGGGCCGCGCGCGCAGGTCCCCCTCCGCCTGCGCATACACGCGGAAGAGACGGCCGAAGCGGTCGAAGTCGTTGACGTAGAGCCCGCCCATGAAGACCTGCAGCGTCTCGAAGACGTCGGTGACGCCTACGCCGAGCGCCTTCGCCTTGGTCCGGTCGAGGTCCACGAGCACCTGCGGCACGGTGGGGCGGAAGCTCGTGAAGAGGTTCTGCAGCTCCGGCGAGCGCAGGCCCTCGTCGAGGATCCGCTGCGCCGCCGCCGCCAGCTCCGGCAGCGGCCCGCTCGCGCGGTCCTGGAGCTGGAACTCGAAGCCGCCGGTGCGCGAGAGGCCGCGGATCGGGGCCGGGTTGAGCGCGAAGATCCGCGCGCCCGGGATCGCGGCCAGCTTCGGCCGGACCTGCGCGAAGATCGAGTCGAGCGACTGGCCCTTCTCGCCGCGCTCGTCCCAGGGCGCGAGCGTCACGAACACCGAGCCGAAATTGGGCGGGAAGGTGCCCGTCAGCGCGTCGAAGCCGCCGAACAGGTTCGTGCCGACGATGCCGGGGGTCCCGAGCAGGGTCTGCTCGACCTGCTTCGCGACCGCGAGCGTGCGGTCGAGCGAGGCGCCGTCCGGGAGCTGGAAGCTCGTGATGAAGTAGCCCTGGTCCTCGTCGGGGATGAAGCCCGTCGGCACCGCGCGGAACAGCACGAGGGTGGCCACGACGAGCGCTCCGAACAGCGCCGCCACCAGCGCGCGGCGCGGCAGCAGGGCCCGCACGCTGCGGTCGTAGCGGTTCAGCACCGCGCGGAAGCCGCGCTCGAAGCCGCGGAAGACGGGGTTGTGGTGCCCGGTCTCGCGGCGCATCACCAGCGCGCACAGCGCCGGCGAGAGCGTGAGCGCGTTGAGCAGCGAGATCAGCACCGCGCAGGTGACGGCGAGGCCGAACTGCCGCAGCAGCAGGCCCGTCGTGCCGGGCAGGAACGCCACCGGCACGAACACCGCGCCCAGCACGAGCGTGGCTGCGATGATCGCGCTCGTCACCTCGCCCATCGAGCGCGCGACCGCCTCGCGGCGCGGGAGGCCCTCGCTCATCAGGCGCGCGACGTTCTCCACCACCACGATCGCGTCGTCCACCACCAGGCCGATCGCCAGCACCAGCGCGAACAGCGTGATCGTGTTGATCGAGAGCCCGATCGCGTTCAGCACCGCGAAGGTGCCGATCAGCGAGACCGGGATCGTGACGGCCGGGATCAGGGTGGTGCGCCAGTCCTGGAGGAAGATCCACACGACCAGGAACACCAGGATCATCGCCTCGACGAGCGTGCGCACCACCTCGTCGATCGACTCGGCGACGAAGCGGGTCGGGTCGTAGCGCACCAACCAGTCCACGCCGGGCGGGAAGCCCTCGGCCGCCCGCGCGAGCTCCGCGCGCACGGCGGCCGACACCTGGAGGGCGTTGGCCTCCGGGAGCTGGAAGACCCCCATCGTCACCGTGGGCTGGCCCGAGAGGCGCGTGAAGCCGGCATAGCTCTGGGCGCCCAGCTCCACCCGCGCGATGTCGCCCAACCGGAGCAGCGAGCCGTCCGGCTCGGCGCGGATCACGATCTCGCGGAACTCGGCCTCGGTGGTGAGGCGGCCCTTGGTGCGCAGCGGGAGGTCGAACTGCTGGTCGGCCGGCGCCGGCGGCGCGCCCGCCCGGCCGACGGCGATCTGCACGTTCTGCTCGCGCACCGCCGCCACCACGTCGGCGGCGTCGAGCTCGAGCTTGGCGAGCCGCTCGGGGTCGAGCCAGATGCGCATCGCGAAGCGCCGCTCGCCGAAGATCCCGACGTCGCCGACGCCCGGCACGCGCTTCAGCCGGTCGAGCACGTTGATCAGCGCGTAGTTGGACAGGAACAGCGCGTCCCGCGAGCCGTCCGGCGAGAGCAGGTTCACCACCAGGGTCAGGTCCGGCGACTGCTTGCGGGTCGTGATCCCGAAGCGGCGCACCTCCTCGGGCAGGCGCGGCTCGGCGACCGCCACGCGGTTGTTCACGTTGACGGTCGCGATGTCGGGATCGCGCCCCAGCTCGAAGGTGACCGTGAGGCTCATCGCGCCGTCGTTGGCGCTGGTCGAGGACATGTAGAGCATGCCCTCGACGCCGTTCACCTGCTCCTCGATCGGCAGGGCGAGCGTGCGCTCCACCACGTCGGCGCTGGCGCCGGTGTAGCTGGCGGAGACCTGTACGGTCGGCGGCACGATCGGGGGGAACTGCGAGATCGGCAGCAGCGGGATCGAGATCGCCCCCGCCAGCGTGATCAGGATCGCGACGACCGCCGCGAAGATCGGCCGGTCGATGAAGAACGCGACGAAGCCGGGCGCACGGGGGGTGCGGGCGTCTTCGGGGCGCGGGAGGGAGGACGGCGACACGGAGCTCCAGCGCACGCGGCGCAGAGGGGCGCGCTCCGGGCCGCCGGCCCGCAGGGAGTACCACGTCCCGGCGCGCCTGTCGCGAACCGACCGGGCGCGCGGCGACGGGTGTCCGCATCCCTCGGGCGCGCGCGCCCCACTCCTGAACCTTCCGTTCTCCGATTGAGTCCGCGGCGCGGCCGCGTGCAGATCGTCGCGATGCAGCTAAAGGGCACCTTCCTCGGCCAGCCGATGACGGTGCGCTTCCCGGCCGACAGCTTCTTCGACGTGTTCGTCGAGGCCGAGGTGACCGGCGTGGGCGTGCTCGTGAACGTGGAGCCGGTGCGCGTCGAGGCGCAGGGGCTGCGCAAGCTGCCGCCGCTCTTCGCCACCTACACGCACCCGCCGCCGGCGATCCCGCTGGTGCTCGCGAGCAACCCGAGCGGGCCGGCGGTCGCCTCGATCCAGGGCGAGAGCACCCACCGCCCGATCGAGGACCCGACCTTCAGCCTGGCCGCCGGCGGCTCGCTCGAGGCCGCGGCGGGCTACGGCCTGCCGAAGCCGCCGCCCGTCGTGCTGACCCGCGCCGGCCTCGGCCTCCAGGCCGGCGACGAAGTCGACGCGCTGTCCTACGGCGGCCCCCGTGCCCGGCGCGCCGGCCGACGCGGGGTGCACGGAGAAGGCGAGCGTCGTGCGGCCCGGCTCGTCGATGCCGTCCACGGGTAGTTTACGAGCGCGTCGACGGCGCCGAAGCTGGCCGCGGGGGCGAAGATCGCGAGCTTCAGCGACTGCACGACGAGCCAGAGGCGGCAGCTGCTGATCCTGAGCGGCGTGGCCGTCACCCAGGCGAACCTCCAGTGGCTGCCGTTCCAGCGCTTCTCGCCGCCGGGCGCGAGCACGGGCGCGCTCGCCGCGCTCGCGCGGCGCGGGAGAGCCTGAGCGCTCGATTGCGCCGCGCTGCCCCATCCAGTGACAGGGACGCGTCGCTGAGCCGACATCGCGGCGGGCGAGGACGCTCGACATCCCCGGATCCTCGGCTTTCCTGGCGGCACGGCGGTTGCACCCGCTCGCCAGGAGCCACATGCGAAGCATCCCGACATCGACGGCGGGGATCCCGATCCCGGCAGCGCCGCTGTCGCGCGCGCTCGGACGACTGTGTGCATCGCTCGCGCTCGCGGTCTCCTCGCTCGTGCTGGGCGCCTGGCTGCTCCGGCCGCTGCTCCCGATCGACGGTTCCCCGCTCTGGCTGATGAAGGCGAACACCGCCCTCGGCGTGCTCGGCGTGTCGCTCGCGATGCTGCTGCTCGACGCGCGCGGCGACGGCGCGCGGCGCCTGCGCGTGGCGCTCGGCGCTTCGGTCGCCGCGCTGTGCGCCGTGATCCTCGTGCAGTGGGCGGCGGGACACGATCTGGGCGTCGACCAGCTCCTCGCCGCCGATCCCTCGGCGCACTTCCCGGGGCGCACTTCGCCCTGGACCGCCGCGATGCTCGGCTCCCTGGCGCTCGGCAGCGCCGCCCACGGCGCGCGCCGCTTCGACCGGCTCGCCGATGCCGCGCTCGTGGCCGCGGGCGTCGTGCTCCAGCTCACGCTCGCCGGCTACCTCTACGGCGTCATCGCGCTCTACGGGGTCGATCCCCTGACGCGCGTCTCGCCCCAGACGCTGGCCTGCCTGCTGGCGCTGTGGGTCGCGGGGATCGTCGGGCGGCTCGGCACGGGCCTGCTCGAGATCGCGACGAGGCGGAGCCCGGGAGGCAGCGCCGTCCGCCTGCTGGTGCCGGTCGCGCTGGTGCTCCCGGTGCTGCTCGGCTGGGCCCGGCTGCTGGCCCAGTCGGCGGGCCTCTTCGGATCGACTCAGCTCGGAGTCGCCGTGTTCGCGGTGACCCAGACGCTGATCCTGGTGGCGCTCGTGCTCTGGTTCGGGCGCCGGCTCGACGCCTCCGAATCGCGCTACGTCGCCGAGCGCGAGCGCCGCGAGGAGCTGGAGCAGTTCGTCGCGATCTGCGCCTGGACGGGGCAGGTGCGCTGGCACGGCCGCTGGATCCGCGTGGAGCAGTACCTGGCCGAGCGCTGGGGCGTGCAGGTCACGCACGGCATCTCCGACGAGGGGATGCGGCAGCTCGAAGGGGAGGTCGCCGCGCGCCGCACCGAGGCGAGCTCACGCGGGCGCGCCGGGGAGCCACAGGTGGACGCGGACGCCCCGCCCCGCGCTGCCGGCGCCGACCTCGAGCCGCCCGCCGAGCTCCGCCGCGCGGCGCGCCAGGTTGGGAAGCCCGCGCCCGCGGCGGGGCGCTGAGGGCAGGCCCACCCCGTCGTCCTCGATCGCGACGAACACCCCCGGCTCGCCGCCTGCCCCCGCTTCGGCGCCGCACTCGACACGGATGCACGTCGCGCCGGCGTGGCGGAGCGCATTGGCGATCGCCTCCTGGAGGATGCGCAGCACGTGCAGCGCCTGCTCGGGCCCGAGCCAGGACAGGGCGGGCAGCTCGCCCAGGCGCCATTCGAAGTGCACGCCTTCGCGCTCGAGGCCGGGTTCCAGGCGCTCGCGCACGCTGCCGAGCACGCTGCCGAGATCGCCGATCCCCGGATCCAGCGAGTCGATCACGAGGCGCATGTCGTCGAGCGCCGCGCGCAGCGAGCGGGCCAGCTCGGCCGGCGCGGCAGCGCGGCCCTCCAGCATCGAGAGCGTGCGCACCAGGTGGCTGCCGACGCCGTCGTGCATCTCGCGCATGATGCGCTCGCGCTCGAGGGCGAGCACCTGCTCGTGCGCCAGCGCGTCGCGCTGGGCCTCGGCGCGCCGGAAGGCCGCGACGAAGCGACGCACGAGGGTGACCGCGTAGCCGGCGAAGATCACCGGGATCGCCAGCGGCATCCACGGCACCCCCGGCTCGCGCAGCACGCCGAGCTGGAAGGCGAGGTCGCGGGCGACGATCGCGAGCCCCGCCGCCCCGGCCGCCACGTAGACGGCCAGGCTCGTGCGGTCGCGCCGCCGCGCGTGCGCCACCAGCAGCGCGACGGCGTAGACCGCGGCGCCGAGGGCGCCCAGCGCGAGCGCGTTGAAGAGCGGGTGGAAGACGCGGTGCGGGACGACGAACAGCGCGAGCGAGACGAGGCCCACGCCCCACAGGAGCCGCTCGAGGCGCGGGCGCGCCACCCCCACGAGCCGGTGGACGAACGCGACGAAGGCCGGGCCGGCCAGCACGATCGCGCTGCACGAGAGCGCCTCCCACGCCTGCCACGGGAGCGGGCTCGCGCGCACGTGGTAGTTCAGGTTGTGGACGACCAGCAGCGCCGTGGTGGCGCCGAAGGCGGCGTAGCTGGGATCGCGCGCGCCGATCCAGAAGGCGAGCATGACGAGCGCGAGCACGAGGCCCGCGGCGGTCACGGCCTTCGGCAGCTCCACCTGCCAGAGCAGCGCGCGGCGCTCGGCCGCCGCCAGCGCCTCCGCGTCGCCGACCCGCACGGGCGCCAGCCCGCCGTAGCAGTCCGGCAGCCGCACGACGGCGATCTCGAGCGCGTTCTCGCCGGCGTGCAGCAGCCCCGCCGGCAGCGGGAACAGCAGCGGCCGGCTCCAGCTCCGCCCCACGGGCTCCTCCATGCGCCCGCCCTGGCCGACCCACGAGCCGTTCAGCCACACCGCCGCGTTCATCGACACGTGCGGGAGCAGCACGGCCAGCGGCCGATCCGGGACGGTGTCGAGCGCGAAGGGCAGCCGGTACCAGCCGACGCCGGAGGCTTCGGGCCGACGCTCGGGCCAGCGGTCCGGGAGCTCGACCGGCTCCCCGGCGGCGAGATCCGGCGGCGGCGCCGCGGCGTCGCCGAGCCGGAAGGCGCCGTGCACGAGGAGGCGCTCGGCGAACGGCGCCGCGGCGCGGGCCGCCGCGCCCGCCGCCAGCGCGCCCAGCACCAGCGCCACGAGTCCCGCCGCGCTCCGGCTCATCGCTCCCGCAGCAGCCCGCGGTTCATCGCCGCGTAGATCGCCTCGCCGCGCGAGCTCACCTCGAGCTTCTCGTACAGGTGCCGCACGTGGGTGGTCACCGTGTGCGCGGAGATGCCGAGCCGCTCGGCGATCTCGCCGACCTTGAAGCCGCGCGCCAGCAGCTCCAGCACCTCGCGTTCGCGCGCCGAGAGCGAGGGCCCGCCGTCGGGCGGGCTCTTCGACTCCGGCGCGCCGGCCTGGCGCTGGAAGTGCCGCAGCAGATGACGCGCGATCGCCGGGCTGATCGGCGAGCCGCCGTCGACGAGCTGGAGGATCGGGCGTGCGATCTCCGCGTCGGTGCCGTCCTTGAGCAGGTAGCCGGCGGCGCCGGCCTCGAGCGCGGCCACGACGCTGCGCTCGTCGCCGAACACGGTGATGACGAGCGCCTCGGTGCGCGGCCGCGCGGCGCGCGCCTCGCGGATCAGCTCGGTGCCGTGGCCGTCGGGGAGCTCGAGGTCGGTCACCAGCACGTCGGGCGGCGACACCGCGAGCACGGCGCGCGCCTCGCCGCAGGTCGCGGCGACGCCGGCGAGCACGAGCCGCGACTCGGCCTGGATGGCGCTGGCGATGCGCGCCCGCGTCTCGTCGTCGTCTTCGACCAGCAGCACCCGGTGACGCACGCAGGGCAGTGTGGGCGATCGGGGCCGGCGGGGGTAGCGGGATCCCCCGTCCAGGGGATGCGGAAGCCACTCCCTGCCCCGCCGGCGCCACAGGAGGGGCGAAGGAGAGCCCCACGATGCAATCCGTGCTGTCTCGAAGCTCCCGATCCCTGGCGGCGGCCGTGCTCCTGGCGGGCGCCTGCGCGCCGCCAGCGCACGCCCTCTACGGCCTGCCCGAGGGCTTCTACACCGGCCTCTATGGGGCTGTGGAGGTCGACTACGAGCCCGAGAACGGCCCTCAGCAGAGCGTCTCGGACGAGCGACTCGATCCCTCGCCGGTGACGGATGGCCAGTTCGTGCTTTCGGTCGCCAACGAGGCCGGATTCAACTCCGCTGCGACCGTGGTCGGCCAGGTCGGCCACGGCTTCGCACGGCTCGACGCGATCGCGATCGCGCGGGTACACGGAGAGGGGCGCAGCGACGCGGACGTGCACGCTGGCGCCGCTTTCAGCGACGTCATCACGCTCTCGGCGCCCGGCCTGAACGGGACGATC
>Ga0105107_10003059_pt1 | contig 11073 bp, 10 predicted proteins | sample PPLLaktember2015_6_FD_79335 | JGI IMG/M metagenome (GOLD analysis project Ga0105107, IMG submission 79335) | Freshwater sediment microbial communities from Prairie Pothole Lake near Jamestown, North Dakota, USA - PPLs Lake P8 Core (1) Depth... | ecosystem: Environmental > Aquatic > Freshwater >... | reverse complement strand
TTTCGACGGCGTCTCTGGTCTCCGCGAGATCTCGATGCAGCAGGATTCGCGGACCCGTCGCCGGCGTCACGGGAGCCGCGACGACGATCTTCGGGTAGTACGGGATCCGTCCGCGTGCACTCGCATTCGCCCACGCGAAATCGAAGATGTACTCGCCGTAGCTGTGGTCCTTCACGAAGCACGGCACGGCGCCGACGAGGACGCCCGGCGCGGGGGGACACCGAGCGGAAACTGCGCCCGCGCTGGCGCTCGCGCTCTCCTCGGCGGGGGCCGGGGCGGGGGCGGGGACCTCAGCGAGCAGGTAGTGCGGATCCCAGCCGCTGGACCCGGCGATCGAGCGCGACAGCTCGAGGGCCCGCAAGAACCCGTGCTCGAGGAAGGGGCTGCCGCCATGATCGAGCGCGTCCCAAGCCGCGGGGTCGACGCTGGCGATGTCGCGGACGCACCGGACGGTGGGGGTGCAGACGCGACCGTGGAGTCGGGTCGAACTCAGGCTCTTGTCTTCTACGCTGCGCGGCCAATGTTGACAAACGAGGGGACGGCCTGACCGCCCTCGTCACGGGCCCTTAAGAGCGACGCTGGGAGCGGCCTGCTAGACTGGCAAAAGGTGGCGAGCTTGCCGAAGATCCAAGCACGATGAGCAGCGACAAGCGCGACGAAGAGCACCAGACGGGCGTGGTCCTTCGCGAACGCGAGGACAAGAAGGTCAAGCGCCCGCGCATGTACCGCGTGATCTTGCACAACGACGACTACACCCCCATGGATTTCGTTGTCCGTCTGCTCGAGACCGTGTTCCACCGCAACGAGGCGGAGGCCACGGCGGTGATGCTCCACGTCCACCATCACGGCCAGGGCGTGGCCGGCGTCTATACCCACGAGATCGCCGAGACGAAGGTGGCGCAAGTCCACCTGCTCGCGCGCAAGAACGACCATCCGCTCATGGCGTCGATGGAACCGGAAGACGACGATGCTGAGTGAAGAACTGAAGGAGACGATCAACGCCGCGATCGAGGACACGCAGCGCCGTCGTCACGAGTACCTCACGCTCGAGCACCTGTTGCTCGCGCTCATCGACGACGCCAGCGCCCAGCGAGTGATCCGCGGGTGCGGCGGCAACATCGACAACATCCGGCGCGACCTCGAGGCCTTCCTCGACGAGCACATGGACCCGATCCCGGAGGGTGCCGCATTCACGTGCCATCAGACCATCGGAGTCGGGCGCGTGCTGCAGCGTGCCGTCTATCACGTGCAGGGCGCCGGCAAGCGCGAGGTCACCGGCGCGAACCTGCTCGTCGCGCTCTTCGCCGAGCCCGAGTCGCACGCCGTGTTCATCCTCGCAGCGCACGGCATCACCCGGCGCGACATCACGCTCTACATCTCGCACGGCATCGGCAAGGCCGGCGGTCCGAGCAACTCGCTCGCGCGCCGGCCGGCGCCGGGGCAGCCGCCGCCGCAGGGCGAGGAGGACGAGCGCGACGTCGCCGACGATCCGCTCACCGCCTATGCGGTCGACCTGCGGGCGAAGGCGGCGGCCGGGCGCATCGAGCCGCTCATCGGTCGCGATGCCGAGGTCACGCGCGTCGTGCAGGTGTTGTGCCGCCGCCGCAAGAACAACCCGGTGCTCGTCGGCGAGCCCGGCGTCGGCAAGACCGCCGTCGTCGAGGGCCTCGCGCTGCGCATCCACGAGGGCAAGGTGCCGGCGGCGATCAAGGACGCGCGCATCTACGCGCTCGACATGGGCGCCGTGCTGGCCGGCACGAAGTTCCGCGGCCAGTTCGAGGAGCGGCTCAAGGCCGTCATCGCCGCCATCGAGTCCGACCCCGACGCGATCCTCTTCATCGACGAGATCCACACCGTCGTCGGGGCGGGCGCGACCTCGGGCGGGTCGATGGACGCGAGCAACCTGCTCAAGCCGTCGCTGTCGTCGGGCTCGCTGCGCTGCATCGGCTCGACGACGTACAAGGAGTTCAAGACGGCCTTCGAGCGCGACGCCGCGCTCGCTCGGCGTTTCCAGAAGATCGAGATCACCGAGCCGAGCAAGGAAGAGACGCTGCTCATCCTGCGCGGGCTGCAGGATGTCTACGAGAAGCACCACAACGTCCGCTACACGCCCGAGGCGCTCGAGACCGCGGTCGAGCTCGCGCACAAGTACCTGCGTGATCGCAACCTGCCGGACTCGGCCATCGACGTGATGGACGAGACCGGGGCCGCGGCGCGGCTCGGGTCGGCGGCACTCGAGGTGTCGCTCAACGACGCGCTCGATCCGGCCTCGGTGCTGGATCCGGATCACGACCGCGAGGACTTCGACGACGACGTGCCGACGAACGCCGACGCGCCACCGCCGATCGTCGTCGACGTGCCCGAGATCGAGGCCGTCATCGCGCGGATGGCCCGCATCCCACCGAAGTCGGTGTCCACCGACGACCGCACGATTCTCGCGCGCCTCGAGGAGGGCCTGCGCGAGGTCATCTACGGGCAGGACGACGCGATCAAGACCGTCGCCCACGCGATCAAGCGCGCGCGGGCGGGTCTGGCCCGCGCCGACAAGCCGATCGGCTCGTACCTGTTCGCCGGCCCCACGGGCGTCGGCAAGACCGAGCTCGCCAAGCAGCTCGCACGGCTGCTCGCCGTGCCGTTCCTGCGCTTCGACATGAGCGAGTAAATGGAGAAGCACAGCGTGTCGCGCCTCATCGGTGCGCCACCCGGATACGTCGGGTTCGATCAGGGCGGGCTGCTCACGGATGCGGTGTCGAAACAGCCGCACGCCGTGCTCGTGCTCGACGAGATCGAGAAGGCCCATCCGGACATCTTCGCGGTGCTCTTGCAGGTGATGGACAACGCGACGCTCACGGACACGACCGGTCGCAAGACCGACTTCCGCAACGTCATCCTCATCATGACCAGCAACGCCGGCGCGCAAGAGATCTCGGCGCGCAAGGTCGGCTTCGCCGACGAGGGCCCGCAGGCGAGCGACGCCAACAAGGCGCTCGAGCGCACGTTCAGCCCGGAGTTCCGCAACCGGCTGGACAAGACGGTGATGTTCCGGGCGCTCGGTGAGGACGTGATCAAGCGCGTGGCCGACAAGATGCTCGGCGAGCTCGAGCTGCAGCTGGCCGACCGCGACGTCCGCATCACGACGACCGAGGCGGCGCGCGACTGGATCGCGCGGCGCGGCTACGACCGGCTCTTCGGTGCGCGTCCGATGGGGCGCCTCATCGACGAGCAGATCAAGGGCAAGCTCGTCGACGAGCTGCTCTTCGGGGCGCTGGAGAACGGCGGCAGCGTCCACGTGGATGTCGCGAACGACGAGCTGACGTTCCGCTTCGAGAGCGCGGAGCCGCGCGCGGCCGAGGACGAGCCCAAGCCCGCGAAGAAGAAGAAGCCGCGCGCGAAGGCCGAGAAGCTGAACTAGCAGAGCCGACGGCGCGGCGGGGCCCCGCGGCCCTTTGCACTCGGTGGGAACCCGCGTACCGTGAGACGGTGCGCGGGCTCTCTGCTTTCGCCCTGGTCTGTGTGTCGGCGTGTGGCGGCGGGCTGGTCGAGTCCGACACGGATCCGTCGGACGGCACGGAGTCCTCCGGCGCGGCCGACGATGCCGTGGACGACGGCGTCGATGGTCCGACGTCGCAGCCGGAGACGTCGCCGACCGACGACGGGCCCGGCGACACGACGGTCGGCGATCCGAGCACGACCGGCAGCGATCCGAGCACGACCGTCGGCGAGGAGACGACCGGCACGACCGACGAGGGCACGACGACGGGCACGAGCGGCGGACCGATCTGCGGCGGGCTCGTCTGGGACGCGCAGATGGATGTCGACCCGACCACGCTGGAGAACAACGGCGACGGCGTGCCGGACTGGGCGTTCGACGGGCCGTTCCCGGTCGAGACGCTCGTGGGCGGCGTGTGGCAGGCCGCACCGATGTCGTGGCTGCGCACGAGTCCCGACGATCCGTTCGCCGGTCGGGTGATCGTCGATGTCCGCCTGCGCTCGGTCGCGATCGGCACGCGCGGGGCGACGTTCGCCGTGAACACAGGACAGGACGACGACACCGTCTCGTTCATGTTCGTGAACGTGCGGCTGTTCGAGGGCGGAACGCAGACGGTGACGGTCGGAGGCCGGACCGATCCGATGACTGCGATGCAGCTCGTGCAGGCGCCCGCGCTGCCCGCCGACTTCGTCGACGTGCACCTCGACGCGGACGTCGTCGCGGGCCAGGTCGCCGTCATCATCGCGGGCGTCGACTACGGCACCCACGCGATGCCGAGCTACGTGGGCACGGCCGATCCGTACGCCGTCGTGGGCGCCAGCATGTTCGCCGCGGAGATCGACGCCGTCACGATCGAGCGCTGCGACTGAGCGTTGACAGCGTGCGAGCGCGCCGCCATCCTCGGAGGATGGCTTCGCGCGTTCGGCAGGTCGGATGGATCGTCACGGGTGTGATCGCGTGCGGTGGCGGATCGGGTCGCGACGACACCGATGGCTCGGCATCGATCTCGGTGTCGGCCGACGGCACGGACGGTCCGACCGGGATCACCGTGGCCACGGTCGACGACGACGGGACGGCGTCGGTCGACGGGACCGCGAGCGAGGGAGTCGACACGGGCACGATCTTCGACCTCGGCACGCTGCCCGACGGCGGCGGCGTCGACACCAGTCCGACGGAGACGTGCAAGGTCGTCGACGACATGGATGCGGTCGGCGACTGCAAGGAGACCGCACCACCCGACAGCTTCGAGCCCGACGTGCAGTGGTCGTGGCCCGGCGAGAACGGCGAGGTGTTCTCGGTCGTCACGCCGCTCGTCGCGAACCTCACCGACGACAACGCCGACGGCGAGATCGACCTCTGCGACGTCCCCGACGTGGTCGTCGTCGCCTGGGCCACGCTGTTCGGCGAGGCCCACATCTACGTGCTCGACGGGGCCACCGGCACATCGCACTTCCGCATCGAGACGCCCGTGGATCCCACGGTGTGCCCGGCGCTCGGCGACATCGACGGCGACGGCTTGCCGGAGATCGTCATGGCGCAGACGGGCGGCAACCTCGTCGCGTTCGAGCACGACGGTACGCTGAAGTGGGCGGGCAACCAGCCGTGGACTACCTATTACATCGGTGCGCTCGCGCTGGCCGATCTCGACAACGACGGCGACGTCGAGATCCTCGCCGGCAGCTCCGTGTACGACCATACGGGCCAGCTCGCCGCGACTGCAGCCGGCCAGACGATGTACGCGTCCTCGACCGCCGCCGATCTCGACGACGACGGCGACCTCGAGCTGGTGCTCGGCAGCTCCGCGTACCACCACGACGGCGCGATGATGTGGACGACCGCGCTCAACCCCGGGTTCCCGCAGGTCGCGAACCTCGACGCCGATCCGGATCCCGAGGTGCTGCTCACGAACGACAACGGCCTGTCGCTCATCGATCACGACGGCACCGTGCAGTATCAGGATCAGCGGCCCACGGGCGATCCCGCCGGCCTCAACACCTGGTTCCGACCGGCGACGGTCCACGACTTCGACGGCGACGGCGCCGCCGAGTACGCAGTGAGCTCCGCGAACCACTACGCGGTCTACGAGAGCGACGCATCGGTCGTGTGGTCGGCGATCGTCGCCGACCTGTCCGGCATCGCGGCCGGCACCGCATTCGACTTCCTCGGCGACGGCGATGCCGAGGCGATGTACGCCGACGAAACGTTCATGTTCATCTTCGACGGTGCGGGTCAGGTGCTGCTGCAGTCACCCCGCACGAGCCGCACGGGCACCGAGTATCCGGTCGTGGCGGACATCGACAACGATGGTTCGGCCGAGATCGTGGTGGTCTCCAACGAGCCGATCAGCGGCGGCGGAGGCATGCTCCCCCCGCCGGTGCAGGTGATCCGCGACGTCGAGGACCGCTGGATCCAGGCGCGCCGGATCTGGAATCAGCACACGTACCACGTGACGAACGTGCGCGAGGACGGGACGATCCCGCAGATCGAGCCGCATCACTGGGAGCTGCTGAACACGTTCCGCACCAACGCCCAGATCGAGGGCGGCGGGCTCTGTGTGCCCGATCCGCGCGGTTAGACCGGGATCTCGAGGACGGTCGCGAGGGCGACCTTCGCCGCCGCGACCTCGGAGAACGCGACGCGCAGACGCTCGGTGACGTACGTCGTGTCGGCATGATCCGGCACCGTCAGCTCCGCCATCGCGGCCGCCAGCTCGCGCTGGGCGACGGCGAGCCGCTCGGTCGCCTCGTTGACGCGTTGGGACAGCTCGGGGGTGCGCACGTTCATTGCGGGCTCCGTCGACTGGAGGGGGATTCGGCCGTGCACACACGACCGTCGAGGTGGAGTCGCGACAACAGATGGTCCACGTGACGCGCGACGGTGATCCAGCGATCACCACCGGAGTGCAGGTAGAGCACCGTCGGTGTCTCCACGGACGAGCGAAAGTCGAGCGCGAACGGCAGATCGGGCCCCAACATGCCGAGCAGCAGCGAGCGCGCGTTGTCGATGTCGCCGGGCGGGAGGCGATCGTCGCGGTGGCCGAAGAACGAGGCGTCCTTCTCGTGCAGCCAGCGCTCGTTCGCCGCGCGCATCTCCCCGAGATCGAACAGCACGGCCTTCACCGGTTCCTCGCGGAACACGCGGCGCAGCACCGGCGCGGTGGGACAACGCCATCTGCGCTCGCGCATCGCGGAGAGGAGGCTCGTCGGCACCGGCAGACCGTTGATCCGCACGATGGTTCGCTCGATGTCGATCATGCGCGTGGCACCGGGGTGACGAGGCCGGCCGCGCACAACCGCTGCACGCAGCGCTCGACGTCGGCACGGGACTGACTGCAGACCGCGAGTGCCTCGCCGAGCTCGGACAACGTGACCGACTTGCTCGCGACCTCCATCAGATACATGCCGTCCTCGGGCCGCAGCTCGAACATCTCGGCCCACGACGCGCACGCCTTCTCGAAGCCGCCGCGCTCGCTGTGGTTCCCCATGGCGGCGATTCCCGAGCGGTAGGCCGCCGTCACCGTGCGCCCGTAGGCCGACAGGGTGAAGCGCTGGGATCGTGCCCAACGCGGGTTCCGGGTCTCGTCGTCTCGCATCGGATCGCCTCGCTTCGCAGCTGAGGCGATGGCTCAGATGCAGGACTCTCGCCGCGAGCATAGCACGAATTGCCCGTACTTGCGGCGCCGCGTTCAGCGCATCTCACTGCATGGGGGCGTAGCGAGCGACCCAGAGATCCGTGCCTTCGAACACATGCGGCGTGTGCGAGCCCGTCACGGCGAAGCTGCCGTCGGAGCCGTGGGCGGCTTCGAACGTCGACCCGGTGATACCGCCATCGAACACGAGCTGCGTCCACTGCAGCGTGCCGCCGTCGGGCTCGATCCCGAAGAGCGCGGGCGTGGCCCCCGAGCTGCCGAGCGACGACGTGTATCCGGCGAGCACGATCGTGCCGTCGGTCGTGACCACGACGTCGGCACCGCCGGATTCCACGTAGCCGTACACGGCACTCCACACCTCGGCACCGTCGGCGTCGAACCGGCGGGCGTAGGCGTGCGTCGACGAGCCCGCGACCACGAGGTCGCCTTCGGCCGTGAACGCGACACCGCGCGCGTAGTCGGAGCCCTCGTCGATCGCGTGGAACACGAGCGACCAGCGCTCGCTCCCGTCGGGCTCGAGCACCGCCACCCAGTTGTCGTCGTCGACGATGCCACCGAGCGCGAGCTCGCCGTTCGGTCCCACGGCGGCATCGACGATGTCCGCGAAGTCGTTCGGGCCGGACACGAGCGCACCGCTCCACGCCTCCGCGCCGTCGGCCGGATCGAGCGCGGCGTACCAGCCCTGGGCCGGTCCGTCGTCTTCGAAGCCGTAGCCGGCCGCCAGCACGGTGGTCGCGGTGACCGCGAGCGCCTGCACGGACTCGTCGAATCCAGCGCTGCCCTGGTGCATCGCCGTCCACCGCTCGTTGCCGTCCTCGTCGTACGCGATCACGATGCCGTCACGGCCCTGGTCGGTGACCGGGATGTCGCCGCCGACGTAGATGCCGCCGTCGAGGCCGGCCGCGATCGCGTTGCCGTAGTCGTTGCTCGACCCCACGCCGCTGTCGAACGTTCGCGTCCAGACCTCGTCACCGGACGGCGAGTACTTGCGCACCCAGATGTCGCGGCCGAGCGCGCCCTCGCCGATCGCATCGACGAACCCGACTGCGATCACGTTGCCCTCGCCGTCGATCGCCACGCCGCGGGCCTCGTCGTCGCCGCCCTCGGGCGTGCCGAGCTCCTGCAGCCACTCGCGCGCGAGCACGGCCGTGCACCCGGGACTGCAGTACGGATCGCCGGCCTCCCCGGCATCGCAGTCCTCGCCGAGCGAGGGCTGGAATTCGCCGTCGCCGCACCGCGGCAGCCGACACGCGTCGGTGCACCCGTCGTCGGGGTCGCCGTTCATCGCGTCGTCGCAGTCCTCGCCCAGCTCGAGCACACCGTTGCCGCACTCGCCGACGGGAGGCGCGATGCCGGTCGAGCCGGAGCTCGAGTCGTCGGCGCCCTCGCTCGAGCTCGTCTCGCCGGTGGTCGCGCTGGACTGGTCCGCCGTGATGGTGGAGCCGGTCCCGTCGTCGTCGACCTGGCCCACGTCGTCGCCGCACGCCACCGCGCCGCCGACGAGGAGTGCCGCGAGCCTCCTTCTATACGGTGCAGTCATCGACATCGCTTCCCGGCGGACATGCCTTCGGTTCGTCGCAGGTGCCGTCGTTTGCCGTCGGGCACTCGCCACAGTCGAAGAAGTCCGAGTCCTCGGGGCACGCGACCGGCTCGTCGCAGGTGCCGTCCATCGCCGTGGGGCAGTCGCCGCAGTCGAAGAAGTCGGTGCCGACCGGACACACGTTGGGCTCCTCGCACGAGCCGTTCATGACGTAGATGCAGTAGCCGCAGTCGAAGAAGTCGCTGCCGTCGGCACAGGCTCCGCCCATGCTCTCCTCGTCGCAGACCTCGTCGTGCGGCGTCGCGCAGCAGTCGTCGGGGTCGCTGCCCTCCGGACAGCCACCCTCGCCGTCGGGCTCGTTGCATACGCCGTTGCCCTGGTACGGGCAGCGGCCGCAGTCGAAGTCGTCGGAGCCGGGCGGACAGCGGCCGGTGTCCTCCTCGCAGATGCCGTTCGAGAAGAAACAGCAGTCGTACGCGTCGGTGCCGTCCTCGCACTGGCCGGTGCCGTCGGATTCGTCGCAGATCCCGTCGCCGGCCGATTCGCACATGCGCGGGGTCTGGGCGCACGTGCCGTCGGTGCACACGAGCCCGCCGGCGCACGAGCCCGACGGCGTGCACGGGCAATCGAGCGTCCCGATCGCGCACTCGCGGCACGTGCCGTCCTCGCACACGCCACCGTCGACGCAGGTGCCGTCGTCGCACGGGCAGCCCCACGCGCCCACCGGACATTCCGCGCCCGTGGTGGACTCGTCGCCGCCCGATTCGCTCTCGTCGGGAAGGCCGGTCGTCCCGGTGGTGTCCTCGTTCGCAACGGAGCTCGAGCTCTCGTCCGTTTCGGCGGCACCGCCCCCGTCACCACACGATCCAGCGATCACGGCGACGAACGCCCATGCGAGGCGCCGCGAGGTCGACCGTCCCGGTGACCGGTGCATTCGCAACGATGTACGCACGGTGGACAATATGGACTCGTGGTGCCACGCTCGTCCAGCGCCATGACGTGCTCGCGATGGACAGCGATGGTGGTCGGGACGGCCGTCGTCTGCATGGGCGGTACTGCGGGTGCCAATCGGCGAGTCGAGGATCCGAATCGGATGCCGCGGACGGTCGGTGCGGATCTCGAGGGCCCGCGCGCGCCGATGCGACGGGTGCTGTACCTGAACTTCGACGGCGTCGATCTGCAGTGGTGCGGCCCCGACGAGGACGACCCGCACGGCAACTGCTCGACGATCTTCCAGGGCGTGGTGCTGCCGTATCAGGGCGATGCGGCGGCGCGGGCGGCTGTCGTGCAAACGGTGACGGCCGACCTCGCCGACTTCGACGTCGTCGTCACGACCGAGCGGCCGGCCGACGACATCGACTACGACATGGAGATGATCGGCCAGTGGTCGCCGGGCGGGAGCTTCGGCTTCCTGGGCATCGCGCCGAAGATCGACTGCTTCGACGGCGACGGCGGCGACGTCAGCTTCACGCTCGATCCGCCCACGCTGCAGCCGCCCGACACGGCCAAGGTCGTGCTGCAGGAGCTCGCCCACACGTGGGGGCTCGAGCACGTCGACTCCACCGGCGATCTGTTGTTTCCGAACGTCGGCAATGCCCCGGATCCGAAGTTCGAGGACCAGTGCAGCCCGATCACGTACGAGCCGCCGCAGTGTCCGCGCCAGCACGCGCCGAACTGTCCCGAGGGTGAGCAGAACAGCTGGCAGGAGATGCTGACTCTGTTCGGCCCGCGCCAGCCCGACGAGGTCGCTCCCACGCTGAGCATCGTGAGCCCGTCCGACGGCGCCCACGTGCCCAACGACTTCCACCTCGTGCTCGAGCTGCACGACGACATCGCGCCGCAGGTGTTCGCGACGTCGATCGAGTTCGTCGAGGGATTCACGAGCGACGTCGATCTCGCCGGACCCGGGGTGTTCCCGATCGCGCTCACCGACGTGGCCGATGGCGTGTGGACCGTGCGGGTCACCACCGCGGATCCGTCGGGCAACGAGAGTGCGCAGGAGATCACGATCACGGTGGGGCAGGGCGAGCCGCCGGCGGTCGACGACAGCGGTGAGGCCGGGACGAGCGACGGTGCGGACACGACCGGCACCGACGACGGCATCGCCGACGACGACGGCAGCACCGGCACCGGTACCGGCGAGCCGGCGACCGAGGGCGACGACGGCTGTGGCTGCCGACAGCCGGGTCCGTCGCGGCTGTCGGCGATCGCACTTGTGCTGGCGATCGCGACCTATCGTCGCCGCCGACGCGCGAGCGCGACGAGGGGCACGAGCCACAGCGCCGACTGATCGCGCGCGCTCGTGCGGCACGCACAGCCGGCGGCGTCCTCCGACTCGCCGAACGTGCCGGGCAACGTCCCGCCCTCGTCGCTGCCGGCCGTGCTCGCACCGGT
>Ga0105107_10003058_pt1 | contig 11078 bp, 9 predicted proteins | sample PPLLaktember2015_6_FD_79335 | JGI IMG/M metagenome (GOLD analysis project Ga0105107, IMG submission 79335) | Freshwater sediment microbial communities from Prairie Pothole Lake near Jamestown, North Dakota, USA - PPLs Lake P8 Core (1) Depth... | ecosystem: Environmental > Aquatic > Freshwater >... | reverse complement strand
TTCCGCGCCCGCGCCCTCACGCTGCTCTGCATCGCCGGTCTCGCCCGGCTTCCGCAGATCAACCTGCCTTACGGCAAACTGAATGGCTGCCCGATCGGGCTTTCGCTCATCGGGCCGCGCGACGGCGACATGATGCTGCTGGCGATCGCCAGAAGCCTCGCGGGGTGAAGCGAGAGGTAGTGATGAGAAAGCTATATTGGCTCAGACGCAAAACTGTGGAGACATCGATCATGGGTAAGCATCCGCATGCACGAATCCTGGGCGTTTTCCTCGCGTCGTTCACTCTTGTGCCGGCCGCAACGGCTGCGGCGTGGCCGGAGAAGACGATACGGGTCATCATCCCGTGGGCGCCCGGCGGCAGCACCGACATCGTCGGCCGTCTGCTGGCAGCCGACCTCACGAGGCGGTTCAAGCAGCAGGTCATCATCGAAAATCGCCCCGGCGCCGGCAGCATCGTCGGCCTGCATTTCGCTGCCCAGCTGCCGCCGGACGGTCATAACTTCATGATCACATCCACCGCTTACGGCCACCTCATCAATCAGAAGCAGGCCCGCGGCATCGATTACGTCAAGTCCTTCGATCACGTCGCCTTGCTCGGCTTCGGGGACAGCGTGCTCGCCGTGCACCCGACGCTGCCGGTGAAGTCGGTGAAGGAGCTGATCGCGCTCGCGAAGCAAAGACCGGGTGAGCTCAACTATTCGTCGTCGGGAATCGGCGGCTTCCCGCACATGAACACCGAGCTCTTCAAGCTGATGACCGGAACGAATATCGTGCACATCCCGTTTCAGGGCGGCGGGCCGGCGGTCGCCGACACGATGGCGGGGAACACCCAGATCCAGCTCGGCTCGATCACGACCATGATCGCGCACATCCGCAGCGGCCGGCTCAAGGTATTGGCGAGCGGCGGGAAGCAGCGCAATCCGCAGCTGCCCGGCGTGCCGACGATCAGCGAAGCCGGCGTTCCCGGCTATACGACTTACATCTGGTGGGGCATGTTCGCGCCGCGCAAAACGCCTGCCGACGTGGTGAACCGCATGAATTCGGAAATCAATGCGGTGCTCGAATCTCCGGACATGCAGAAGAAGCTCGAAGTGCAGGGCGCGGTGCCGGAAAAGATGAGCGCCGCGGGTTTTCGCAAGCTCATGGTCGACGAGACCGACAAGTGGATGGACGTGATCAAGCGGGCGGGAATCAAAGGCGAGTAAGCGCGAAACCGGTCGGCGTCGAAGTCGGAGCACGACGGCCTTGGACGGCATGAAGCGCTCGCTTGCCGCTTTTGCGCTCCTGGCGGGTGTCGCGTGCGCGCAGGACCGGGCGCCGCTCATCGAGAGAATCAACGCCTATCGCAGCGCCCCTCAGCAGTGTCAGGGCCGGCACAGCGCCGCCGCCGGTCCGCTCGCGCCCGCGGGAAGCCTCGATCGCGTCGAGATCGGTTCTCCCCAGGAGCCGTTGCAGGATGCGCTCAGGCGCGCCGGGTACACGGCTTCGCGGGCGCAGGTGATCGTGCTGTCGGGACCCCCGGGCGCCGGCGCCGCGATGGGCCTGCTCCGGGAGCGCTACTGCGAGGCGCTGATGAGCCCGCAGTTTTCCGACATCGGCATCTCGCGCGAAGGCCGGACGTGGCGGATCGTGCTCGCGCAGCCTCTGCTCCCGGCGGACCTCGGCGGCTGGCGCGAGGCCGCCGAGGAAGTGCTGAGGCTCGTCAACGAAGCACGCTCGACCCCGAGAACGTGCGGAGCTGAGCGCTACGCCCGCGCGCCGCCGCTTGCGGCCGATGCCAGGCTCGCCGCGGCAGCGCTGGCGCACAGCCGCGACATGGCGACGCGCGGTTACTTCGCGCACGCCGCGAAAGACGGAAGCGTGGTCGGCGACCGCGCCGCGCGCGAAGGTTATCGGTGGCGGTTGATCGGCGAGAACATCGCCGCCGGGCAGGGTTCGCCGAAGCATGTGGTCGCGGGCTGGCTCGCGAGCCCCCAGCACTGCGTGAACATCATGAAGCCCGGGTTTACCGAAATGGGCGTCGCGTACTTCCTGAATCCGCAAAGCACCCGCGTGATCTACTGGACGCAGGTTTTCGCAGCGCCCGAGCGCTAGCGCCGGGCGGCTAACGCGGCCTGTCTGCCTCGGGGGTTGCCTCCCCGCCGGGCTTCGGGAGATCGGCGCGCGCGGCCTCGCCGGGCGCTCCTCCCCCGGCTTCATCGTTCTTCTCCTTCTCCTTCTCCTTCTCCTTCTCCTTCTCCTTCTCCTTCGCGGAGCTCGACGGGTCGCCGGGGAAAGTCTGGCCGAATTTCTCGCGTGCCCACAGCCATACGTCTTCGCTGAATACCGCGCCCACCAGGCACGTGAAGAAGAGCACGTACGCGTTCAACTCCGTCTCTCCCGTGGAGAAGACGGCAAGGCCGCCTTTGACGGCGAGGAATATCACGATCGCGGCCGACAGCCCGCGCACGATCAGGATGCTCACTTCGCCGGGAAGCGTGGTTTGCCGGCTGCCCCCGGCCGGCGCGCGAACGAAGGTCGCGATGGCGGAGCCGAGCAGCCCGAACCCGAGCATGCCGGTGATGAGCGCGAGCGCGTGTGATTTGGTCCTGAGCAGCCACTGCGCGACGAGCGCGAAAGGCCCCCACCCGGTGCCCGGCTCGGGAATGGAGTACTGCAGTCGGTGCGTGGGCGCCCGCGCGCAGGCGACGGGACCGATCATGGCCGCGGCTTCCATGCGCGTGCCGGCGACAGACCCCGGCGTCGCCTCCGCACGCGTCACCGCGGAAACGAGCTCGCGCGAGAGCAGCTCGAACTGCCTGTCCATGTCGGCAATGGAACGCTCGCATTCGGCGAGCGCGAGCCGCATGTTCGATACCTGGCTTTGCACCGAGCGCAGGATGTCGCGGAAAAACACGACACGCTCCTGGCCACTCATGGGCGACAGCATCTCGGCGTCGAAAGCGGCCAGCGCTTCGTTCACGATCTCGCCGTTTCTGCGCGCGACCTCGTCGCGCAGAGTCCGGGCCTGGGCGAGCGCGAACTCGCGTTTGCGCTTCGCGAATTCCACGCTGCTCCTGACATCGCGTAGTTGCATCCAGACCTGCTCGGGAAGCTCCTCCCCTTTCTTGGTGCGCTCGTCGATGATGTCGCTAACGGTCTGGAAGGGATCGGGCAGCGCGGCCGGTTTCGTGTCGGCTGCCGCCGTTGCCTGCGGGATGAAGGGCTGCAGCGCTTTCTGCAGCTGCTCGCGGGTGATGTTCTGCGGGACTTTTTCTTCGTTCAGCCAGGGAATCGCAACGATCGCCGCGATGCTGAGATAGATCCCGACGAAAAAAACGGCGCCGATTCCGACGTTCCTGCGCTGCCTGTCGGACAGGCCCCGCCAGTAGGAGATGAGCCGCACCTGGTTCCAGCCCGCGCCCGAACGCGGCGCCTCGCCGCGCGGACCGCTGAGCAGATTCCCGATGATCACCCAGGAGCCGAGCGCAACGATGATCTCGACCACGGGAACGTCCAGCAGCCGGTGCATCGCGCGGCCGAGCGTGGAGCCGATCGCGTGCAACAGCGGAAGAATGCGCGAGAACGCCTCATCCAGGGCGAGCGTCTCGTCCGAGCGCGAGCTCAATGGAAATCGCATGATGCTCTGCGGCAGATCCGACAGAAGCTGGACGAGCACCACGACGGGCGCCGTGAGCAGGGCATAGACCGCGCGCGGGAAGAGCAGCGCGACGATCGCGAGCGCGATGAGGCGCGCGGCGGGCACCGATCCGAAGAGATCGTGCGAGGTCACGAGCGCTGCGTAGAGCCAGAGCGCAGCCCGGAATGCGAGGAACAGTACGACGATCGCGACGATGCCGCCGATAGCCAGCAGCCAGACGTTGGCCGCCGCGGCCGGCAGCGGGAGCTGGTGGCTGTCGGCCTGCAGGTCGACGAGCAGCGGCAGCAGGCCCACGACCACGATCACGACCAAGGTCGCGAGCGCGAAAGTGACGGTGAAGCGAAGGAAGGAAAGGAATACTTTTCCGGTCCGGCTCTCTTCCATGACGATCCCCCTGGTTGAGGCGGCGGACCGTGACCGCTCCACGCTCGCGCCGGCACGGTGCGCCTCTGGCGGTGGCCCCCTCGCTAAAACCGCTTTACGTCACCCGGTCCGCGCCGCGCTATGCGCGCTCCTCGAGCAGGCGATTCCAGTTCCCGGGCAAGTCGATTTTCCTCGCCGTGGGGTAGCCCAGGAATCCGTTGTGCGCGAAGACGTAAGCATTGTTCCGCAGCGGGTCGCCGGAAACCACGATCATATAATCCTCCGGCTTCCACACGATAGGCACCATCCGGTTCGGGTCGTCCGACTCGTGGAAAACCTTCGGAATGCGGGCGTTGGCGGCGTCGTCTTTCAGGTCCCACACCCCACGGATGTTCCAGTCGCGCAGTTGCCGCTCGAAGTCGTATGCCGGGCGGCGCGCGTGCTCGAAGAGGTAGCGCTTCACGTCCGCTTTCGACCAGCCGGCTTGCGCCAGCGTCTGCGCGATGATCGGGCTCACGACCGCCAGCGGCCGCAGCGTGCCGTTGCCGTGGCTCGTGGTAAACGTGATCTGCCAGTTGTTGAAGCGCTGCACGCTGTCGGCGAGATAGGGCAGCATCTCTTCGGGCGTGCTGCCCGAAACCGACGAGAGCGATCCGCCTCCGGTGTAGCGCGCGATCGTCACCGTATTCTCGCCCGCGGCGTAACCCATCTCAACGCTGGTCGGCTCCCAGCCGATCTTCGCGAGCGCGTCCTCGTTCTCGGCGAGGACGACGCGCCACGTGTTTCCGAAAGTCGCCTTGTCAGTCTGGTGCAGCAGGAACCCCGCGACGTTGCGCAGGTACAGTCTCCAGAAGCGTCCGACCGACGTGTTCGGAAGGAACCCGTCGCGCAGCGCGCCCTGCGTGTAATTGAAGCCGAGCGTCTTGATGATCGGCCCGTTCAAGATGATGAGCGTATCGGCTCCCGGCGTGTTGCCGCTGTGCTCGACGCCGTATTGCGGATCGCACATCGCCTCGATGAGCGCCACCAGGATCGGCATGTACTCGGGCCGGCAGCCCGCCATGACCCCGTTGACCGCGATGCTCCAGACGGTCGCCGCCCGCTTGTCCGGAAGCAGCGTGCCGAGGCTCTCGCCGGGGTCGCGATCGGTGTAGCGCAGGAATTCTTCGACGTCCTCGAGGGTCGGCGGGACGATCGGCAGGCCGTCCGAGTACTCGTGCTCGACGAAATAGCGGTTCACTTCCCTGAAGCCGCCTCGCACGACGATCTCGCGCGCGCGCGGCTCCGCGATTACGCTTTTCGCCGCCGGCATCACGGTGAGATTCGCCACGACCTCGTCCATGGTGACGCCGAGCACGTCCTCGCGCAGCTCTTTCACGGTCTTGGTGCCGATGTGCCCGGGGACGAGCGCGATCGGGATATTCGGCATGCCGATGCCGACCGAAGTCACCGCGGCCTGGCGGACGAACCCTTCACAGGTGAGCGACGAGGTCGGAAAGCCCGCGGCTTCGCACACCGCACTCGCCCGCAGCACGGCGGGCGTGCAGCTGCCTCAACACGCCATCCCTGAGATCACCGCGTCGACCCCGAGATCCTTCAGCCGCCGGGGCAGCGCCGCGAGCGCTTCCTTCTCTTCACCGCCGTGCGTGCTCCCGAACTCGCGCCAGCTCACGAAGCGGATTCCGGGAAAACGGGCCTTGAGTCCTTCTTCGAGGAGATCGAACACGACGTCGCCTTTGAAGAGCTGGTCCCAGAGCTGCGCCACGGTCTTGCCTTCCAGCGATTCCAGGCGCGGGGCGAGCTCGCGCACGCGTTCCTGCCGCGGCGATCGCGGCCAGTGCGCTTCGTAGTAGCCGTCGGTGGTTTCTCTCGTCATGGTGTCCTCCGCGGAATCGATGGTCTCATGTCCGCGGCGCGTCGAGTAGACTCGCCCCGATGATCGTGTACATCCACGGCTTCAACAGCTCGGCGCTCTCCTTCAAGGCGGGTCTCGTGGCGAAGCGCATGGCGGCGCTCGGGCGCGGCGGCGAGTTCGAGTGCCCCGAGCTCCCGCATCGTCCGCGCGAGGCGATAGGTGTGCTCGAGGCGGTGGTGAAGGATCGCGATCCGGCCGATGTCGCCCTCATCGGGAGCTCCCTCGGCGGCTATTACGCAACCTGGCTTTCCGAGCGCTATGGCAACCGCGCGGTGCTGGTGAATCCCGCGGTCAGGCCGTACGTGCTGCTCGCGCAGGCGCTGGGAACGCAGACGAATCTCTACACCGGCGCGGCCTACGAGCTCACGACGGAGCATCTGGCGGAGCTGCGCGCGCTCGAAGTGTCGAGCGTCACGCCGTCGCGCTATCTCTTGATCACGCGCACCGGCGACGAAGTGCTCGATTACCGCGAGGCGGTGGAGAAATATCGCGGCTGCGAGCAGCTCGTGGTCGAAGGCGGCGATCACGGTTTCGGCGATTTCGGGCTTTACCTCGACCGCGCGCTCGCGTTCTGCGGGGTCGTTGCGCGATAATCCGCCCGGCACGGCCTCGCCGGGCGACGTCGCCGGCAATCGCCTGCATCTGGTGAGCGGCGACATCCAGTCCGGCGGCGGCCCGGCGGCTCACATCGAAACCGAGGCCCACGAGTCGCTCGACCTTCCCGAGAAGTAACGCGGGCGCGCGGCGGCCGCCGGTATAATGCAGGGCGCGGCTTTCCGCCGCGCCCTTTTGGTTTCGATCGCCCATCGCGTAGCCCGTTTCGTTCAACTGTGGTGCAGGCGAGGGCGCCTGCACCACGCGTCACCAGTCACCCGTCACGGCTTTCACAGTGAACGTTTTCTACGAAGACGAAGGCACGCTCAAAGTCGGGGCGGTGCTCGCCGACAATGCCGCGACGCTGCAGGTGGAAGCGCCGCACGGCAAGCGCTCGAAGATCAAGGGCGCGTCGGTCCTGCTGCGTTTCGAGCAGCCCGGCATGGCGGATTTCATGCCGCAGGCGCAGCGCGTCGCCGAAGCGCTCGACCTCGATTTCCTGTGGCAGTGCTCGAGCGGCGAAGAGTTCGGGTACGAAACCCTCGGCCACGAGTATTACGGCCGTGCGCCCACACCCGTCGAAGCGGCCGGGGTGCTCCTCAAGCTGCACTCGGCGCCGATGTATTTCTACAAGCGCGGCAAAGGGCGCTACAAGGCCGCGCCCGAGGACGCGCTCAAGGCGGCGCTCGCGAGCGTCGAGCGCAAGAAAGAGCAGGCGCTGCGCAAAGACGCTTACCTCGCGCAATTGAGCGCAGGCGAGCTTCCCGCCGGGATGGAGCCGCTGCTCGCGAGCCTTCTCTACAAGCCCGACCGCAGCACGGTCGAGTGGAAAGCGCTCGAAGAGGCGAGCGCGGCGCTGAAGCTCACGCCCGCCCGCGTGATCGAGCGCTGCCGCGGCATTCCTTCGACTCACGATTACCACCTCAACCGTTTTCTCTTCGAGCAGTTTCCACGCGGCGCGGGGTTCGCGGCCGTATCCGCTTCCGAGCCCGATGCGGAGCTTCCTCTGTCCGAGGTCGCGGCTTTCAGCGTGGACGACGCGTCCACGACCGAGATCGACGACGCTTTCTCGGTGACCGCGCTGCCGAACGGCAACGTGCGGGTCGGCATCCACATCGCGGCCCCGGCGCTCGGCGTCAAGGCGGAAACGCCCCTCGACGCCGTCGCCCGCGAGCGGCTTTCGACGGTGTACTTCCCCGGCGGCAAGATCACCATGCTGCCGCCGCCGGCGATCGACCGCTACACGCTCGAAGCGCAGCGCGACTGTCCCGCGCTCTCGCTCTACACCGAGCTCACACCCGCGTACGAGACGGTTTCCACCGAGACTCGCCTCGAGCGCGTGCGCATGGCCGAGAACCTGCGGCACGATGCGCTCGAGACGCTTTTCACGGGCGAGACGCTGATCGCGGGCGCCATCGACCACGCGTACGCCGGGCCGCTGACGCTCCTGTGGCACTGGGCGCGGCACCTCGAGCGCGCGCGCCGGGGCGACGTTCCGGAAGGCGAACAGCGGCCGGAATACGCGTTTCGCGTCGAGAACGACCGCGTGGAGATCGCCCGGCGCAACCGCGGCGCGCCGATCGACAAGCTCGTCTCCGAGCTCATGATTTACGTGAACAGCCTGTGGGGCCGCGAGCTCGCGGGGACCGACACGCCGGCGATCTATCGCGTGCAGGGGGCGGGCAAAGTGCGCATGAGCACGGTACCCGCAGCGCACGTCGGGCTCGGCGTGGAGCAGTACGTGTGGTCGAGCTCGCCGCTGCGGCGCTACGTCGACCTCGTCAACCAGCGGCAGCTGATCGCGCTCGCGCGCGGAGAAGCGCCGGCTTATCGACAAGGCGACGAGCGGCTGCTCGCGATCATGCGCGAGTTCGAATCGGCGTACGAGGCCTATGCCGAGTTCCAGCGATCGATGGAGCGCTACTGGTGCCTGCGCTGGCTCGTGCAGGAGGGGGTGGAGAGCGTCGAGGCTACGGTGATGCGCGAGAGCCTGTGCCGTTTCGACGCGCTTCCGCTGGTCGTGAGAGTGCCGTCGCTGCCTTCCCTCGCATCGGGATCGCGCGTGGCGCTGGAAGTGTCGAACGTCGACCTCCTCGAGCTCACCTTCCATTGCGAATTCAAGTCCGCGATCGCGCCGCCGCGCGCGAGCGCCGAAGCGCCGCATTCCGAGCCGCAGGCGGACGCGAGCGAAGCTTCCTCTTGACCGCGCCTCAGCCGCCGCGCGCTTCTGTACAATCGCGCCAATGCAGAGTCCCTAACGCCATGAGACGCGTGATGCGCTGTCACGATTTTGGCTCAGATCAAGGAGTGCGACGACGGCAATATCGCGAATATTGCCTAGGAGCACGACGCGGAGATGGGCCAAAAGTCGTGCCAGCCCTTCGGGTTGCGACCAAAACGGCCGTTCACTTTGTCGGGCGGCTTGCTGATATTCGCGATATCAGCTGCGCCCCCCTTCGCGTTATCGACCGTTTTGGCTCGCAACGCACACGTGTCTCATGGTGTTAGGGACTCTTCATTGAAGCCTTCCCGCAAGGTCTTCTTCCTGCCGCGGCGGGCGAAGCACGGACGCCATGGCCGCTGGCAGGCCGCTTACGCCGTGCTCGACGCGCGGATCGCCGAGCTCGAACGGCGTTTCGGCGCGCTAGAGAGCGCCGCGTCGGCGTTTCCAGTCACGCGGCGCATGCGCACCGCGCTCTTCGTGTCAGTCGTGCTTCACCTCGCGATCCTCTTCGGAGTCGGTTTCCAGGTGCCGCAGAAGCCGCGCCCCGACAAGTCGGACCGGTCGCTCGAAGTCGTGCTGGTCAACGCCAAATCGCAGACTAAGCCCATCGTCGCCGACGCGCTCGCCCAGCACAACCTCGACGGCGGCGGCAACACGGACGAGAAGCGACGCGCGCAGAGCCCGCTGCCGGTGCTTCCGGAGCAGTCGGCGGACGCCGACGTGAAGCTCGCGCTGCGCCGCGTCGAGCAGCTCGAGCGCGAAGCGCGCGAGGTGATGACACAGGCGAAGGCGCAAGCCCAGGTGGAGTCGGCGCCCCCCGCGAAACCGGCGCCGGTGGCCGAAGCGAAAAGCGAACCCGCGCCGAGCGCATCCGACATCATGCGGCGAAGCATGGAGATCGCGCGGCTGGAAGCGAAGATCTCCAAGGACTGGGACGCTTACCAGCAGCGCCCGCGGCGGCGTTTCATCGGCTCGCGCACCCAGGAGGCGCGCTTCGCGCGCTATATAGACGACTGGCGGCAGAAAATCGAGCGCATCGGCGATTTGAACTATCCGCAGGGCGCGCGCGACCAGCGGCTGCACGGCAGGCTCGTGGTCACGGTCGCGATCAGGTCCGACGGCACCGTGGAGCAGGTCGACATCAACCGTCCGTCGGGCCACAAGATTCTCGACGAGGCGGCGCGGCGCATCGTCGAGCTCGCGGCGCCTTTTTCGGCGTTTCCCGAAGACATCGCGAAGGACGTCGACATCCTGCACATCACGCGCACGTGGACCTTCACCACGGGCGACCGCTTCGTCTCGGAGTAGCCCATCGCGAGCGTCATGCCCGACAGATACGCAGTCATCGGCAATCCCGTCGCGCACAGCAAATCGCCGCTCATCCACGCCGAATTCGCGCGCGAGACCGGGCAGGACATGACTTATGAGGCGATCTTCGCGGCGCTCCCCGACTTCGAGGCGGAAGTGCTCCGCTTCCGCGAAGCCGGCGGCCGCGGGCTCAACGTGACGCTTCCTTTCAAGCATCGCGCGTATGCGCTCGCTGGCAAGCGCACTCCCCGTGCCGAGCAGGCGCTGGCGGCCAACACTCTGGTCTTCGACGGCGATTCGGTCACCGGGGACAACACCGACGGCGTCGGCCTGGTGCGCGACCTGACCGCAAACCTGCGCTGCGCCCTGAGGGGCCGCCGCATCCTCCTCATGGGCGCGGGCGGCGCGTCGTACGGGGCCTGCGGGCCGCTCCTCGAGCAGGGCCCCGCGCGGCTGGTGATCGCCAACCGCACCGTGGCGAAGGCCGTCGCGCTGTGCGAGCGCTATGCCTCGCACGAAAACGCCGCGGCGCTCTCGGCGTCGAGCTACGACGCGCTCAAAGGGAGCCAGTTCGACGTGGTTGTGAACGCGACATCCGCCGGCCTTGCGGGAGCGATGCCGGCTTTGCCGCCGCGGCTTTTTGCAGGCGGCGCGCTCGCCTACGACATGCTGTACGGCACGGCGACGCCGTTCATGTCGTTCGCGGCGGCCGAAGGCGCGCGCGTAGCCGACGGGCTCGGCATGCTCGTCGAGCAGGCCGCCGAGTCTTTCCACCTTTGGCGCGGTGTGCGGCCGGACACCGCTCCGGTGATCGCCATCCTGCGCCGGTGAGGTTCCTCTGGCGCTTCACGTGGCGCCTCCTGCTCCTCGCGCTGATCGCGCTCACGCTGCTGCAATTCTGGTTTTTCTCATGCGTCTGGTACTGGTCGGTATACGATCCCGATTCGACGGCTTTCATGCGCTCGCGGCTCGAGCGCCTGCGCGAAGAGAAGCCGCGCGCGCAGCTCCAATATCGATGGGTGCCGTACCAGTCG
>Ga0105107_10003056_pt1 | contig 11080 bp, 7 predicted proteins | sample PPLLaktember2015_6_FD_79335 | JGI IMG/M metagenome (GOLD analysis project Ga0105107, IMG submission 79335) | Freshwater sediment microbial communities from Prairie Pothole Lake near Jamestown, North Dakota, USA - PPLs Lake P8 Core (1) Depth... | ecosystem: Environmental > Aquatic > Freshwater >... | reverse complement strand
CTCCCGGCGGAGGTTGCGCCCCTGCTCGGCATCATCGCCCAGGTGGGCGTGGTGCTCTACATGTTCCTGGTCGGACTCGAGCTGGATCCGAGCTACCTGCGCAAGAGCCCGCACGCAGTGCTTGCCATCTCGCACGCCAGCATCGTGGCGCCCTTCCTGCTCGGCGCGAGCTTCGCCCTCTACCTCTACCCCCGCCTCGGCACGAGCGACGTGCCCTTCACCGTGTTCGCGCTCTTCCTCGGCATCTCGATGTCCGTGACCGCGTTTCCGGTACTGGCGCGCATCCTCACCGACCGCCGGCTCACCCGCACGCGTCTCGGCGCGATCGCGCTCACCTGCGCCTCGGTCGACGACGTCACCGCGTGGTGCCTGCTCGCGATCGTCGTCGGAGTGGCGAAGGCGCAGCTGGACGGCTCGCTGAGTACCGTCCTGCTCGCAGCGGGCTACGTCGGCTTCGTGCTCGTCGCGCTGCGACGCGCCGCGCGTTGGGTCGCCACTCGCACCGACTCCCTGCCCGAGCTGACCCAGGGGTGGATGGCGGTCGTCTTCGTGGCGTTCCTGCTCTCGGCCTTCGTGACCGAGTGGATCGGCATCCACGCGCTGTTTGGCGCCTTCGTGATCGGAGCGATCATCCCGCACGACAGCCTGATCGCGCGCGATCTACGGCGCCGCCTCGAGGACCTCGTGGTCGTGCTGCTCCTGCCCGCGTTCTTTGCGTACACGGGGCTGCGCACCCAGATCGGGCTCGTGAACGATGCCTACGAGTGGCTGCTCGTGCTGGCGATCATCGCCATCGCCTCGCTGGGGAAGTTCGGCGGCAGCTTCGCGGCGGCTCGCCTGGCGGGGCTCGACTGGCGCGAGTCTTCGGCGATCGGGATCTTGATGAATACGCGCGGCCTGATGGAGCTGGTGGTACTCAACATCGGACTCGATCTCGGGGTGCTATCGCCTCCGCTCTTCGCGATGCTCGTGCTGATGGCGGTGGTGACGACCCTGCTGACGACCCCGGTGCTCGATCGCCTGACCCGTGGCCAGGCCCTGTTCGGCGAGGTGTCGTCTCTCGCAGGCGCGAACCGGCCCTCCAGCTAGGCTCGGTAGAGAGCGGAGCTCCGCTGCCGGCCGGCGGCCGGCGCGCATGGTAGAGTCCGCGTCGCACCAGGGAGGGGAACCCGTGCTGGGCAAGCTGCTGCCGAAGAAGGCCGACTTCTTCGCTCTCTTCTCGCGGCACGCTGCGCTCACAGTCGAGGCCGCCCTCGGGCTCGAAGCGCTCCTCGATCACCTGGATCGCGCCCAGGAGGAGTCCGACCGGATCCGCGCCATCGAGCACCAGGCCGACGCGGTCTGCCAGGAAACCATCGAGACGCTGCACAAGACCTTCGTCACCCCGATCGAGCGCAGCGACATCCATCGGCTCGCCGGCGGGCTCGACGACATCGCCGACCACATCGAGTCCGCGGCCCAGCGCCTCTGGCTCTACGACATCCGCGAGGCGACCCCGGAGATGCGCCAGATGTGCGGCTTCCTGCGCCAGGCGACCGAGGCGGTGCGCGACACCGTCGACGCCCTGGCGGACCGCCGCAACGCCGCGCGCATCCGCGGGCACTGCGCCCGGGTGAAGGCCGTCGAGAAGGAGAACGACCGGCTCTTGCGCCGCGCCCTCGCCAAGCTGTTCCGCGAGGAGGACGACGCGAAGACGCTGATCAAGTGGATGGAGATCTACGACACCGTCGAGACGGCCGTCGACCTGTGCGAGGACGTCGCGAACGTGGTCGAAGGTGTGGTCATCGAGAACACCTGATGGAGGGTCTCCTGATCGCGGTGGTCGTCACCGCCCTCTTCTTCGACTACACCAACGGCTTCCACGACGCGGCGAACGCCGTCGCGACCTCGATCTCCACGCGCGCCCTGCCCCCGAACGTGGCCCTCTTCGGCGCGGCGGTGCTGAACGTGCTGGGCGCCCTGGTGTCGACCCACGTGGCCGCGACCCTCGCCAAGGGCATCGTGGAGCCGGGTGCGGTGACGGCGCCGGTGATGCTCGGCGGCCTGCTCGGGGCGATCTTCTGGAACCTGCTCACCTGGTGGTGGGCGCTCCCTTCGAGCTCCTCTCACTGCCTGATCGGCGGCGTGGTCGGCGCGGTGATGGCGAGCGCAGGCTCCGGCTCGGTGCTGTGGGGCGGGATCACGGAGAAGGTCCTGGTGCCGACGCTCCTCGCCCCGCTCGCCGGCTTCGCCATGGGCGTCGCCCTGATGTTCGGCCTGTTCTGGCTGTTCCGGAACGCCCACCCGGGCCCGCTCGTGCGCCGGTTCCGAGTGGCACAGCTGGTCTCGGCCTCGTTCATGGCGTTCAGCCACGGCTCGAACGACGCGCAGAAGACGATGGGGGTCATCACGCTCGCCCTCTATGCAGGCGGCGCGATCCCCGACCTCGAGGTGCCGCTCTGGGTGAAGCTGGCGTCCGCGCTCACGATCGGCCTCGGTACCTACTCCGGTGGCCGTCGCATCATCCGCACCCTCGGCATGCGGCTCGTGAAGCTCACCCCCGTGCACGGCTTCGCCGCGGAGACGTCGGCCTCCGTCGTACTTCTCTCGACCGCGTACCTGGGCTTTCCGGTCTCGACCACCCACGTCATCACGAGCTCGATCATGGGCGTCGGCGCGACGGAGCGCGCCTCGGCGGTGAAGTGGGGCGTCTCGCGGGACATCTTCATCGCGTGGATCGTGACCCTTCCGGCGTCGGCGCTGGTGGGGGCACTGGGTGCGCGCGCCGCGATGGCGGTGTTTCACCCCTAGCCGAGCTGCGTTCCCCCACGGGGCCCCACCCGAACGGGCCGACAGGACTACCCGACCTTCGGGAAACCCGTCATGCTCCCGCGCGCTTCGGACCGGGATGAGGACGACAAGGGCCTCGGCGCGCCGATCCCGGCGCACGAGAAGACGAGGGTGCTTGCTGGCTAGTCGGGCTCGGGGGTGCGCGGTTCGCCAGCTGGCTCTGCTCGCGGGGCTGGCCGTCGGCCTGCTCGCATCCGCTACAGCGGCCGCTCCGTTCGGCCTCGACGACGTCGCCAAGCGCGCCGAAGCCCAGGCGCGGGTGCCCTTCCGCTCGCCCGCCGGCGAGGTGCCCGACTGGCTGACGCAGATCAGCTACGACCAGTGGCGCGACATCCGCTTCCGCCCGGACCGCGCCTTCTGGCGCGACGCGAAGCTCCCGTTCCAGGCCCAGTTCTTCCACCCGGGACTCTTCTACGACCGGACCGTGGCGGTCCACGTCGTCGACGCGAAGGGCAACCAGCCCGTCCCCTTCAACCCGAGCGACTTCGACTACGGCGCCAACGAGTTCGGGAGCCGCGTGCCCCAGGACCTGGGCCACTCCGGCCTGCGCCTGCACTATCCGATCAAGCGCAAGGACTACCTCGACGAGGTGATCGTATTCCTCGGCGCGAGCTACTTCCGCGCCGTGGGACGCGATCTCGTGTACGGCCTCTCGGCGCGCGGCCTCGCCGTCGACACCGCCTCGCCGACGGGCGAGGAGTTCCCATACTTCCGCGAGTTCTGGCTTCAGCGCCCCGCGCCGAGCGCACGCTCGCTCGTGCTCTACGCGCTGCTCGACAGCCGCCGGCTGACCGGCGCCTATCGCTTCGAGGTCCACCCCGGAGTCGCTACGCGCGTGGCCGTCGAGGCGCGGCTCTACTTCCGCGAGCCGGTCGAGAAGCTCGGCCTCGGCCCGCTGACGAGCATGTTCTTCCACGGGGAGAACACGACGACGTTCTTCGAGGACTTCCGGCCCGAGGTCCACGACTCGGACGGCCTGCTGCTGCACTCCTCGACCGGCGAGTGGCTGTGGCGCCCGCTCGACAATCGCCGGCGTCTCGAGCTCTCGTCCTTCGACCTGCCCGATCCGAAGGGCTTCGGTCTCGTCCAGCGCGACCGCGATTTCGACCACTACCAGGACCTCGAGGCCCGCTACGACCTGCGGCCGAGCGCGTGGGTGGAGCCGAAGGGCGCCTGGGGCCGCGGGCGCGTGGAGCTGGTCGAGATCCCGACCGACGACGAGGTGAACGACAACATCGCCGTCTACTGGATCCCCGGCGAGCCGGCCGTGCCGGGCGCCCCGGCGACGTACAGCTACGACCTCCACTGGTACGGCGAAGAGCCGGGACGGCCCCCCGGCGGCCGCGTGGCGGCCACGCGCCTGGACCGCAAGGACGACGTCTGGCGTTTCGTGGTCGACTTCACCGGCGAGGAGCTGGTCGCGCTGCCCCCGGATACGGTGCTCCAGGGGGTGGTCACGATCGGGTCCGGGGCGGCCGACGAGGGGGAGCTGGTCGGGCAGTTCGTGGAGAAGAACCCCGTGACGGGCGGGTTCCGGCTCGTGTTCCAGGTCAAGCCGAGGCGGAGCGGGCCCCTCCCCCTGCGTGCCTTCCTCCAGCACGGGGCAGGCGCGCTGACCGAGACCTGGTCCTACCTTCTCGTGCGGTGAGTTCCCAAGGATCCAACGTCGTCGCCGGGCCGTGGCAGCCTGCGGGCGGCGGCGGCGAGCCGCCCGATCGCACGTTGGAAGTGCGCGCCGACCGGCTGGCGCAGGACTGGGCCGGCGCGCGGCGGCGGGCCGAGGTCTACCTGGAGGCCCTCGGCTTCGACGGCTCGACGCGCGACGAGCTCGCCCGGCGTGCGGTGGAAGCGGCGGTGGCGCGCCCCGCCTGGGAGAGCGCCGACGCCGTCGCCGAGACGATGAGCGCGCTGCGCCGCATCCTGTTCGGCGAAGCCAGCACCGTGAGCGGCGTCGCCGAGCAGGCCTTCCTGCTCTGGCGCATCGAAGCCTCGCGCGGCGCGCCGCCGGGTAGCCCCCTGCCCGCCGAAGGCGGCGCCCAGCGACCGCCGATCTCGCGGCCCGAGTGGATCCGCTCGATGCCTCCTCACCAGCGGGCCAACTTCGTCGCGCACCGGCTGGTGCGCCGCGGGCTCCGGCGGCATCTCGTGCGTACGGGCACCCGGCAGGAAGAGCCGACCGGGCCGGCCGCGGACGCCTCCGAGGCGCCGCGCGCGCGGCGCCGAAAGCTGCCGTGGGTGCGCGTCGCACGCAGGCGCCGGGTGCTGCTGCTCCTGCTGGTCCTCGCCCCGAGCCTCGTCGCGTCGGCGTTCATGACGAGCGTGCTGCCGCACAAGGGCGGCACCTGGCTGGAGGTCGCCATCTCGCTCTTCTTCGGCGGCCTGTTCGCCTGGATCTCGATCGGGTTCTGGACCGCGGTGCTCGGCTTCTTGCTGCTGCTCCGGCGCCGCGACCGCTTCTCGATCGACGCCAGCGTCGACCCGGGCGCCCCGATCGACCCGGAAACGCGCACGGCCATCGTGATGCCGATCTGCGAGGAGCCCGTCGAGCGCGTCTTTGCGGGGCTGCGCGCTATCTACCATTCCCTCGAACGGGCCGGCGCCCTCGAGCACTTCGACCTCTTCGTCCTCTCCGACAGCGCGCATCCCAGCACCTGTGTGCAGGAAGAGGAGGCCTGGTTCGACTGGTGCCGGCGCGAGGCCGGCTTCGAGAAGGTCTTCTACCGGCGCCGCCACGCGCGCGTGGCGCGCAAGAGCGGGAACGTCGCCGACTTCTGCCGGCGCTGGGGGCGCCGCTATCGCTACATGATCGTGCTCGACGCCGACAGCGTGATGAGCGGCGCGACGCTGATCCGACTGGTTCAGCTCATGGAGGCGCGCCCCGAGGTGGGCGTCATCCAGACCGTCCCGATTGCCCTCGGCCGCAGCTCGCTCTTCGCCCGCATCCAGCAGTTCTCGAGCCGTCTGTACGGACAGCTCTTCTCCGCGGGCCTCCACTACTGGCAGCTCGGCGACGGTCAGTACTGGGGACACAACGCCATCCTGCGCGTGGAGCCGTTCATGCAGCACTGCGGCCTGCCGCGGCTGCCGGGGCGGCCTCCTCTCGGCGGCGAGATCATGAGCCACGACTTCGTCGAGGCGGCGCTGCTCGGCCGCGCCGGCTACGCGCTGTGGCTGGCCTACGACCTGCCCGGGAGCTGGGAAGAGACACCGTCCTCGCTGCTCGAGGAGATGCAGCGCGACCGCCGCTGGTGTCAGGGGAACCTCCAGCACCTGCGGCTGCTGACGATCGAGGGCCTGTTCGGCGCCCATCGCGCCTTGTTCTTGAACGGCGTGCTCTCCTACGTCTCCGCGTTCGCGTGGTTCTGCTTCCTGGCGCTCAGCACGAGCGAGGCCGTCTGGGAGGCGATCCGCGAGCCCGACTACTTCCCTGCCGGGCGCAGCCTGTTCCCGGAGTGGCCGATCTGGAGCCTCGACCGCGCGCTCTGGCTGGCCGCGGCCACCGGCGTGACCCTGTTCCTGCCGAAGATCCTGGCTGCCCTGCGCGTGCTGCTGCGGCGCTCGGAGCGCCGGGGCTACGGCGGCACCCTGCGCCTCCTGGCCAGCCTGGCCACCGAGAATCTCGCCTCGGCGCTCTTCGCTCCGATCCGCATGGTCTTCCACACGCGCTTCCTCGTGCTGACCGCGCTCGGCCGCACGATCGGCTGGCGCTCGCCCAAGCGCAGCGAGGGCGGCACGAGCTGGGGTGACGCGCTGCGCTACCACTGGCTCGACACCGTGGTGGCAAGCGCCTGGGGCCTCCTCGTGTACTGGATCAACCCCGACTACTTCTGGTGGCTGACGCCGATCGTGGCCGCGCTGGTGCTCTCGGTGCCGCTCTCGGTGCTCGCGAGCCGCGTGCGCTTCGGGGAGCGGCTGCGGCGGATCGGCCTGCTGCGCGTGCCCGAGGAGACCAGCCCGCCCCCGGAGCTGGCCGAGCTGGCCGAGAACCTCGCCGCAGCCGAGGCCGCCCGCTCGGCGCTGCCGGAGCTCCAGCGCGACGGGCTGGTGCGCGCGGTCGTCGACCCGACGGTGAACGCGCTCCACCGCGCCCTGCGCGGCGTGCAGCGCCGCTTCAAGCCGAGCATCCGCGACGAGCGCCGGGCGCTGGCGGAGCGCGCCCTCGCCGAGGGTCCCGGTGCGCTCAGCACCGAGGAGAAGCGCGTGCTGCTCTCGGACGCCGACCTGATCGGCGCGCTGCACCGGCAGGTCTGGCAGATCGCCGACCCGGCGCGGGCCACGCGCTGGGGCATCCCGAGCTGAGACCGATCAGGGGCGCTCCGCGATCTCCGTGACGTGGTAGCGGCCATCGCGCGCCTCCACCCGGAACGCCACGCGATCTCCCGAGTCGATGCCCTCGAGCAGCTCGGTCGAGATCTCGAACTCCATCGTCATCGCCTTCATGACCCCCGGGATGTCGCCGTGCTCGATCACGATGCGACCGTCCCCATGGACGTTCAGCACGACCCCTTCGCCGCGCCCGCTCTCGCCCTCTGCGCAGGCGAGCGCAAGCGCCAGGGTGAGCGCCCGGAGACCGCGTCCCCCGCTGCCCGCCATCCGAGATCCTCCGGTCCACAGGCTACCGCGCCGGCGCCAGCGCCCGCTTGTTCGAGGGCGCCTGCGTTCGAGAAGGCTCGCCGCCAGCAGCGCGAGGACACCCACGCCGAGCAGCAGCGCCCCCGCGGGCTCCGGCACCGGACCGAGCTCCTCCACCACCGTGTACTGCCAGAAGCAGATCTGCCCGCTCGTGTTCGCGATCCAGCCCGCGACGTTCGACTCGACGAAGCCCGGCCAGCCGTCGCAGAGCTCGATGGTGAGGTCGGCGAAGCCCTCGAACTGCGTCACGTGCCACGACCAGAGCGGCTGGCCGGCCGAACGGTGGTTGCGGTTCAGGCCGTCGGATCCGGCCGCGATCCTTGCGGTGACGATCGCGGCCCCCGCGGCCTCGGGGTCCGCGATGAGGGCTCGCGCGTGGTCCTGGTCGCTCTGCGCTTCGAGGACGATGACGTAGGAGTCGCCGTGCACCACGGAGCCCGGGCGCTCCGCGACGAGGAAGGCGATCGGAGCCGCGCGGGCCGCGCTGCACGCGACGACGAACGCGGCGAGGCAAGGGACGAGCAGCTTCCGCATACCGGCACGATCACCCAGCGCCCGCACTCCGCTCAACCCCTATCCTTTCGGGCGTCGGCCGGCGCCGAGGCCAGGGAGGCGGGATGCCCGCGTACGATTTCGCGGACCACCTGAGAGAGCGCGGTCTCGCCCTGCGGCGCGGACCCGTGACGACCCTCCAGGTGAACGTCGGGCTGCGCTGCGACCTGGCCTGCCACCACTGCCATGTCGAGGCGGGCCCGAAGCGGCGCGAGGCGCTCGACGGCCGCGGCGCCGAGCGCGTGCTCGAGCTGCTGGAGCGCAACCGCGGCGTCGAGCTGCTCGACCTCACCGGCGGCGCCCCCGAGCTGAACCCGCACTTCCGCCGCCTCGTCGCCGGCGCGCGCCGCCTCGGACGCCGGGTCATCGATCGCTGCAACCTCACGGTCCTGCACCTCGAAGGCCAGGAGGACACCGCCGCATTCCTCGCGGCGGAGGGCGCCGAGATCGTCGCCTCCCTGCCCTGCTACGGCCCCGAGAACGTGGAGGCCCAGCGCGGGCGCGGCGTGTTCGCGCGCAGCATCGAGGCGCTCCGCACCCTGAATGCCCTCGGCTACGGCCAGCCGGGCTCGCCCCTCGTGCTGCACCTCGTCTACAACCCGCTCGGCGACGCGCTGCCGCCGCCCCAGACCGAGCTCGAGGCGCGCTACCGGAGCGAGCTCCGCGACCGCTTCGGCATCTCGTTCCACAGCCTCCTCACGATCACCAACATGCCGATCCGCCGCTTCGCAAGGAGCCTCGCGCGCGAAGGGCGGCTCGAGGCGTACCAGGCGCTCCTCGTGAATCACTTCAACGCCGAGACGCTGCCTTCCCTCATGTGTCGCCACCTGGTGTCGGTGGACCACGAGGGACGCCTCTTCGACTGCGACTTCAACCTGGCGCTCGGCCTCCCGCTTCCCGGCGCTCCGACGCTCTGGGACGTCGACGACCTCTCCGCCCTCGCCGGCCGCGAGATCGCCCTCGGCACCCACTGCTTCGGCTGCACCGCCGGCCACGGCTCGAGCTGCGGCGGAGCGCTGGTCTCGCGCTAACCGCCGCGGCGATCGAACGACTGGGGCTCCTGGGTCTCCAGCACCTCGACGGGCATTCCCACGGCGAGGCGGCCCGGGCCGCGGTGGACGGCGTTCTGGCCGAAGAAGACCGCGCCCTCGGCGCGGCGGTAGCGTGCGAGGGTGCGCAGGGGCTCGAAGCCCTGGCGTTCGCCCAGAATGGGATCGACGGTGGTGATGGCGCAGCGGTCGCACGGCTTCACGACGACGAGCTCGAGCGCTCCGATGCGGATGCGCCGCCAGCCGTCCTCCGCGTAGGGCTCGGCCCCGGTGACGAGGAGATTCGGGCGGAAGCGCTCGACGGGGAGCGGCGCGGCGAGGCGGCGGTTCAGGTCGTCGAGGGACGCCTGCCCGAGCAGCAGGAACGGGTACCCGTCCGCGAAGGAGGTGTAGGCCTCGAAGGGCGTGCGCTCCGGGTTCACCCGGCGCGCGTGCTCCGCGGGCATGCGCACCAGGCGGAGCTTCCGGCCGAGCCGCTCCGAGAGCCAGGCGGCCGCGTCCTCGCCCTGGTCGATGGCCTCGCCCTCGTGGCGCCACACCTGGACGCGCCGGCGAGGACCGTCGGCGGGCTCGAGGGGAACGTGCACGCTGGCCGTGCCGGCGCCGCTCAGCTCTAGCGTCGTGCCGGCGAGGCGCGGCGCGACGCGTGCCAGGCGCGGCTCGTCGCGCTGGGTGAGGAACACGCCCGACTCCGCATCGACCACCATGAAGGCGCGGTCGTAGCGCAGGCCGAAGCGGTCGACCTCGGAGGCCTCTATCGAGAGGCCGCGACACGACTTCACGGGGTAGACGAAGAGCGCCCGGAGCTGCAGCGACACGGCTCGCAAGGATCCCAGGAGCTCGACGGCGGCGCCAGAGGGAGCCGCTAGTCTCCCGCGCGGTGGGAGGCATCGTGCCCGAGAGCCGGCGCTGCAAGCGCGCCCTCGCAGCGCTGCTGCTCGGGCTGGCGCTCGGCGCCTGCGCCCGCGAGACCCCGCTTCCGGCCGAGCCGGAAGGCGTGGCCGAGCCCTCGTTCGTGGACGACGAAGGACGGCGCTACGTGGTGCGAAGCCTCGCGAAGCAGCGCGCGGTGCGCCTCGACGCCACCCACGCCCGCACCCGCTGGGGCATCGACCTCGAGCTGACCGGCGAGGACGCGGAGAGCTGGTACTTCAAGTACTACCTGCCGCCCACGACCGCTCCCGCGCCGCCGCGCGAGGCGCCTCCCGAAGAGCGCCTCGAGCCCATCGAGCTCCGGGAGAGCCGAGCGCTGCGCTTCGAGCCCTTCGGCGCCGGCCTGCCCCAGCAGGGCCAGTGGCGCGACGGCTTCGACGTCGCGGACCTCGACGGCGACGGCCACCTCGATCTCGTGCACGGCCCGCCGCGCAAGGCGGTGCGCGCGCCGCAGGTCTGGCTCGGCGACGGGCGGGGTACCTGGCGACTGTGGCGCGAGGCGCGCTTCCCCGCCCTCCCCTATGACTACGGCGACGCGAGGGTCGCGGACCTCGACGGCGACGGCGCGCTCGACCTCGTGCTGGCCGTGCACCTGCGCGGCCTGCTGGCACTGCGCGGCGACGGCCGCGGAGGGTTCGTCCGCGCCGGCGAAGGTCTCGATTTCGGCGAGGGCACGAGCACCGGCTTCTCTTCGCGCGCCGCGCGCATCGTCGACTTCGACGGCGACGGCACCCTCGACGTGATCGCGCTCGGCGAGGGCCCGCGCCTCGCTCCCGCGCGAAGCACGGCAGGCGGTGCGGCCGTCCTCGGCGGCGCGCAGGGCACAGTCCTCTACCGGGGGCTCGGAGGCGGCCGCTTCGAGCGCCGGGATCGCGGGACCGGTGGGCACGAGATCTTCGGCGGCGCCCTCGCGGTGGCTGACTTCGACGCCGATGGACGGCCGGACTTCGCGACCGCTTCCGGCCAGCTCGGCCGGCGCGACCTCGTGCGCCTCGGCCGCGAGGGCGAGCTGTGGGAGCCCCTCGCCCTCGATTCCGTGCGCGCCAAGGCCTACGTGCGCGCCGTGGCGGCCGCGGACTTCGACG
>Ga0105107_10003055_pt1 | contig 11082 bp, 6 predicted proteins | sample PPLLaktember2015_6_FD_79335 | JGI IMG/M metagenome (GOLD analysis project Ga0105107, IMG submission 79335) | Freshwater sediment microbial communities from Prairie Pothole Lake near Jamestown, North Dakota, USA - PPLs Lake P8 Core (1) Depth... | ecosystem: Environmental > Aquatic > Freshwater >... | reverse complement strand
TCGAGCGCCGGCTCGGGATCACGCGCCGCTGCCTCGAGGTGCTGCGCGACTTCCGCAATCCCGTCGCGATCATCACCAAGAGCAGGCTGATCGCGCGCGACGCCGACCTGCTCGGCGAGCTGGCGCGCTTCGACGCCGCGGCCGTCTCGATCTCGATCACCACCCTGGACCCCGAGCTCCAGCGGCGCATGGAGCCGCGCGCGCCGCGCCCGGCCCTGCGGCTCGCGGCGATCGAGGCGCTGGCGCGCGCCGGCGTGCCGGTCGGCGTGCTGGTGGCCCCGGTCGTTCCGGGCCTCACCGAGCACGAGCTCCCGTCGATCCTGCGCGCCGCCGGCGAGGCCGGCGCCCGCCACGCGGGCTACGTCGTGCTGCGCCTGCCCCACGCCGTCAAGGAGCTCGTGGACGAATGGCTCGCCCGCCACTACCCCGACCGCCGCGACAAGGTGATGAACCGCGTCCGCGAGCTGCGCAACGGCCGCCTCTACGACTCGCGCTGGCGCCTGCGCCAGCGCGGTGAGGGCGCCTTCGCCGACCAGATCGCGCAGCTCTTCGAGATGGGCCGCCGTCGCGCGGGGATCCCGGAAGAGCACCCGCCGCTCTCCGCGGCCCACTTTTGCCGCCCGCCCGACGCCGGCGCGCCGCAGCTTTCCCTGTTCGGCGGGAACTGAGCAGATCATCGGGTAGGACCGACGCGGCTCGACGCGCCGCCTGCCGAGCGGCTCAGCTCGACGCCCCGAAACCCGGCATCGACGACTCCATCGTCGCGACGCGCCGGGGCGCGATCCGGAACATCACGCGCACGTCGCCTTCCTGGTGGAACGGGTACTTCTCGACCCCCAGGTAGAGCCGCGCCAGCTCATCGATGTGCTCGTTGGCGCCTTCTTCGGTCTCGCCGACCACCGTGCCGCGCACTTCGCGTGCCATCGCTCATCAGCGTCGCCATCGACACCACGATGGGGCGGTTGAGGAGATCGCGGTACCTGGCGAGGATCTCGATCACGCGGAGGGGCCTCGGACGAACTTCATTAGCGAGCAGATTGCAACGGAATGGGTCGGCGCGGCAAGCACTCACTCCGCCTCGTCGCCCGCGCCAGGGTCTGGCGAACTCGCGAGCAGCAACCGAGCGAACATGGCCGAGGAGACGAACAGGCAACCGCCGACGCCGGCCAGATAGACGCCCGAAGGCTGCGAGAAGAACACTGCTGCGTTCAGGAAGGCCGACACCGTGATGCCGATCCCCACCGCGATGCTCACCAGGGCAAGGCGGCGACTCACCGGCTCGCCGGCCACCAGGAGCGGATGGAGGCGCACGAGGGAGCGAATGAGATAGAGGAACGCCCCACCGCCGAGCAGAAGGCTCGAGACGCTCCAGACCCTGGACTCGGGAAGGCCCAGCTCCGACAGGAAGAATGGAAAGAGCGAGAGCGCCAGCGTGGCGAGGCTGAACTCCACCATGAATCGAAATCGGAATCGGTCGAGCTGGCTCCAATCGCCGGGATTGTGGCGCCGAAACGCAGTGACGATGCCCGAGAACCCTGCGAAGGCTACGGACACCTCTGCGAGCACTGCGAGAGCTTCCGCTGCCTTCACCTTCATCGGCCGCCTCCAATCACCCCAACGCTCTCGGATGGCGCACGTCCACGGGACATGCTGGACCTGCGGCGTGCCGCCGCTCATCAGCGTCGCAATCGACACCAAGATGGGTCGGTCGAGGAGGTCGCGGTACTCGTCGGGGATCGTGGTCACGCAGGTGTCCCGGCGGTGCGGATCGTGATGCGCGCCTCCTCAGGGCGCCATCGCCGGCGGCGCCGGTGCGGGCGCCGGCGGCGCCGGAGCAGCACCCGGAGGCGGCGCTGCGGCGCGCGGGGCGGGCATCGCCGGCGGGGCGGGCGGCGGAGGCGGCGGCGGCACCGGGAGCCCCAGCCGCTCGAGCTCGCCGTCGATGACGGCCGCGAACTGGTCGAGGCTGCGGCCGCTCGCGACCGGCAGGCCGTTGACGTAGAACGCGGGCGTGCCGGCCACGCCGATCTTCTCGGCCGCCTCGACGTCGGCCTGGACCCTGGCGGCGTGCTTCTTCTCGGCGACGCAGGCGTCGAAGGCGGCGCGGTCGAGCCCGACCTGGTTCGCGTACTGCCCGAGCTCGGCCTCGCCGAGCTTGGGCGCCTCGTGGAAGAGCACCTTGTGGTACTCCCAGAACTTGCCCTGCTCCTCGGCGCACAGCGCCGCCTCGGCGGCGCCTCGCGCCTGCGGGTGGATGTTGTCGAGCGGGAACTGGCGGAACACCAGCTGCACCTGGGTCGGGTAGCGCTCGAGCACCTGCGAGACGACCGTCTCGGCGCTCTTGCAGAACGGGCACTGGTAGTCGCTGAACTCGACGAGCTTGATCGGCGCATCTTCCGGGCCGCGCGTGGGCCCGTCGCCGGCGATCTCGAAGCGCGGCGCCTCGAGCACGCTCTCGAAGCCGGTCGAGGCCCGCAGCCCGCTCATGTATTCCTCGGCGGCCTTCTGGCGCTTCTGCTGCTCGAGCTGGCGGCGGAGCGAGGGCGCGAGCTGGTCGAAGCTGCGGCCCGCGTAGCGCTCCTTGTGCTGCTCGTAGAAGGCGTTCACCTCCTCGTCGGTCACCGCGGCGCGCTTCTCGATCTCCTCGCGCAGCAGGGTGTCGCGGTCCTTGCCCGCCTGCGCCGCCGCGGTCTCGAGCGCCTGCTCGGCCGCCATCTGCTCGAGCGCGCGCTTGCGGATCTCGAACAGGCGCGAGGCGTTGCGGTTGCCGGTGGCGTTCTCGAACAGCTTCTCCTTGATCCACTCGTCCACGTCGCCCACGGTCACGTCCCGGCCCGCGAAGCGGCCGGCCGGCTCGGCCGCGTCGCCGCCGGCGGCTTCGGGCGCCGAGGCGTCCGGCGCGGGGCGCTCGGCGGGCGGGGAGCAGGCGAACGCGACGAGCGGCAGGAGCGCCGCGGCGAGGCGAAGGGAACGGCGGGCGGGATGCATGGAACCTCCTGGGATCCGAAGGGCGCGGCATTATAGCCGTCGGGAAGGCGACGCCAGCGAGCGACGGGGGTCTAGGGCACGGGCTTGAGATTCCAGATCTGCTCGGCGTATTCGCGGATGGCGCGGTCGGAGGAGAAGCGCCCCACCCGGGCCACGTTCAGGATCCCCCGCCGCGACCAGCCCTCGGCGTCGCGGAAGTCCGCCGCCACCCGCTCCTGGGTCTCCACGTAGGACTCGAAGTCCGCGAGCACGAAGTAGGGGTCGCCCCGATCCAGCAGGTTCTCGAGGATCGGCCGGAACACCCCGGGCTCGCCGGGCGAGAAGCGATCGGCGCCGATCGCGTCCAGCACCCGCCGGATCGCCGGGCTCGACTCGTAGCGCTCGCGCGGGTCGTAGCCACCCTGGGCGCGCAGCTCCTCGACCCGCTCGGCGCGCAGCCCGAACAGGTAGAAGTTCTCCTCGCCGACGGCCTCGCGGATCTCGACGTTGGCGCCGTCCAGGGTGCCGATCGTGAGCGCGCCGTTGAGCGCCAGCTTCATATTGCCGGTGCCGGACGCCTCGAAGCCCGCGGTCGAGATCTGCTCCGAGAGGTCCGCGGCCGGGATGATCTTCTCGGCCAGCGACACCCGGTAGTCGGGCACGAACGCCACCCGCAGCTGGCCGGCGGTGCGCGGGTCGTGGCTGACCACCTCCGACAGGTTGCACAGCAGGTGGATCACGAGCTTCGCCATCCAGTACTCGGGGGCAGCCTTCCCGGCGAACAGGCAGGCGCGCGGCGCCGCGAGCTCGCGCCCGTCCTCGGCGACCTGGAGGTAGAGATGGATCGCGTGCAGCGCCGCCAGCAGCTGGCGCTTGTACTCGTGGATGCGCTTCACCTGCACGTCGAAGATCGCGTCCGGGTCGAGCGACACGCCGGCGGTGCGCGCCACCACGCGCGCCAGCCGCTCCTTGTTGGCGCGCTTCACGGCGCGGAACTCGGCGCGGAAGCCGGCGTCGTCGGCGTAGGGCTCGATCTCGGCGAGCCGGTCCAGGTCCGCGATCCAGTCCCGGCCGATGCGCGCCTCGATCGCGCGGGCCAGGCCGGGGTTCGCCTTGGCGAGCCAGCGGCGCTGCGTCACGCCGTTGGTGACGTTGCGGAACTTCTCCGGCCACATCTCCGCGAAGTCGGGCAGCAGCCGCGTCTTCACCAGGTCCGAATGCAGCGCCGACACGCCGTTCACCGCGTGGCTGCCCACCACGGCCAGGTGCGCCATCCGCACGTGCTTGGGCGCGGCCTCGTCGAAGATCGAGAGCCGCCGCACCCGCTCGACGTCGCCCGGCCAGCGCAGCTCCACCGCGGCCAGGTGGCGGGCGTTCAGGTCCTCGATGATCTGGAGGTGGCGCGGCACCACGCGCGCCAGCAGCGGCCGCGGCCAGTGCTCGAGCGCCTCGGGCAGCAGCGTGTGGTTGGTGTAGGCGAAGCTTCCGCGCGCCAGCTCGACGGCGCGGTCGAAGCCGACGCCGTGCTCGTCCACCAGCAGCCGGATCCACTCGGCGATCGCCAGCGCGGGATGCGTGTCGTTGAGCTGGATCGCCACCTTGTCGGGAAGCGCGTCGAAGTCCGAGCGCGTCTCCAGGTACTGGAACAGGATGTCGCGCAGCGCGCAGGCGACGAAGAAGTACTCCTGCAGCAGCCGCAGCTCCTTGCCCTGCTCGGTCGAGTCCGAGGGGTAGAGCAGCGCCGAGATGCGCTCGATCGAGAGCTTGCGCTCGAAGGCGCGCAGGTAGTCGCCGCGGTGGAAGATCTCGATGTCGAACTCGTCGGCCGAGCGCGCCGAGAACAGCCGCAGGCGGTTCACCGTGCGCGCACCCCAGCCGACCACGGGCATGTCGTACGGGATGCCGACGATCACCCGCCAGTCGTGCCACTCCGCCATGCCGTGCGAGCGGCGTCCGGCGCGCCCGTAGACGGGCACCCAGCAGGCCCGCTCCGGGCGCTCGATCTGCCAGGCCGCGCCCACCCGCCGCCAGGGCTCCGGATACTCGCGCTGCTGGCCGCCCTCGATCGCCTGCCGGAACAGGCCGTAGTCGTAGTTGACGCCGTAGCCGAAGCCCGGCATGTCGAGGCTGGCCATCGAGTCGAGGTAGCAGGCCGCCAGCCGGCCCAGGCCGCCGTTGCCGAGCGCGGCGTCCGGCTCCGCCTCGACGACCGCCTCCCAGTCCACGCCCAGCGCCTCCAGCGAGCGCTCCACCGGGTCGAGCAGGCCGAGGTTCAGCAGCGTGTTGCCGAGCGAGCGCCCCATCAGGAACTCGACCGAGAGGTAGTAGAGGCGCTTGGCGTCGGCGCTGGCGTAGCGGCTCTCGGTCTCGAACATCCGCTCGATCAGCGGCTCGCGGGCGGCGAGCGCCAGGGCGGCCACGAAGTCCCGCGGGGCCGCATCCTCCCAGCGCTTGCCGATGAGGTAGCGGACGTTGCGGTGGACGGCGGTGAGGAACTCGTCGCCCTCGCTCGCCGGGCGGCCTGCGCCTCGACCCTGCATGCCTGCCTTGCCCCCCGCGGCCTCGGGCCGCGGCCCGCGCGCCGGCATCATAGCCCGGGTGTGAATCCCTCGCGGCGTGCGCGCAGCGCGGCGAGCACCGCCGCCGCGCGGGGATCCGCGCGCAGCTCCTCGAGCGAGAGCGCCATGCGCCGCGACCAGCTCCGGTGTCGCTCGACCGGCACGCCGGGCACGTTGACCGGCTCGGCCTCGCCGGCCAGGTCGTCGAGCGAGGCGGCCACCAGCGCCGACGGAGTGGACGCCAGGAACGCGTGCACCGCGACGCACAGCTCGTCGGGCGGCGGCTCGCCCTCGCTGGCCAGGAAGCCGTCCTCGCGCAGGCGCGCCAGCAGCGCGGCGTGCTCGGCCGCGCGCTCCGCGAGCGCAACGGCGAGGGCCTCGTCGTCGGGGAGCTGCCCGACGCGGCGGCGGACGCGCAGGTCGGCCCCGTCCCGATGGCCCGCGAGCGGCACCAGGTCGTGGGTCTGCACGCTGGCGAGGGCGTGCGGCGCATAGGCCGAGGCCGGGCGGAAGGCCTCGCCGTCGCGCTCGAAGTACGCGACCGCCGAGGACAGCACCGCCCACTCGGCGAGCCGCACGCGGAACTCGGGCGGCACGGTGCCGAGGTCCTCGGCGATCACCAGCGCGCCGGCGCGGCGGCTCTCGAGCGCGAGCACGCCGAGCATCTCCTCGGTGCGGCCGAGCACGTAGGTGCCCTCGGTGCCGGGCCGGCCCTCCGGGATCCAGAACAGCCGCATCATGCCCATCGCGTGGTCGATGCGGAGCGCGCCGGCGTGGGCGAAGCCCGCGCGCAGGAGCCGGCTCCACTTCCGGTAGCCGTCCGCCCGCAGCCGGTGCGGGTCGAGCGGGGGGAAGCCCCAGTTCTGGCCGTCGGGCGCGTAGTGGTCGGGCGGCGCGCCGACCGCGACGCCGCGCGCGAAGAGCTCCTGCGCCATCCACGTGTCGGCCGAGTCCGGCGCCGAGCCGATCGCGAGGTCCTGGTAGACGCCGATCGCGAGGCCGGCCGCGCGGCCGCGCGCGGCGGCGGCGGCGAGCTGCCGGTCGAGCTCGAACTGGAGCCAGGCGCGGAACGCGATCGCCTCGGCGTGATCGCGCCGGAAGGCCGCCACGGCGAGGCTGCGCGGATCGCGGAACGGTTCCGGCCACGCCTGCCAGGCGGTGGCGGGCGCGCCCGGCGCGCCGAGCTGCTCGGCGAGCACCTCGTAGGTGGCGAAGTCCTCGAGCGGCTCGCCCTCGCGCGCGCGAAAGGCGGTGAAGGCGGCGGCGCGCGGCGTCGCCTCGCCGGCGGCGCGGAAGCACGCGAACAGCGGCCGCAGCACGGCGAGCTTCGCGTCGAGCACCGCGCCGTGGTCGATCTCGCGCGCCGCGCGCAGCCGCTCGAGCGCGCGCCGGTACGCGGCGCCGGCCAGGACCGCCTGCGCCGCCTCGCATGCCGCCCGCTCGGGCACCGCCTCGACGTCGAGGTAGAGCACGTTGCGGTAGAGCCGGCTCGAGGGGCTGTAGGGCGTGATCGCGAGCCCGCGGCCCGGGATCGCGTGCAGCGGGTTCACGCCGACGAAGGCGCCGCCCTGCTCGCCGCACCAGACGAGCAGGGCGCCCAGGTCCGTGAGGTCTCCGAAGCCCTGGTTGGTCCGACTCCGGATCGTGTAGAGGTTGGCCCACAGGCCGAAGGCGCCGCGGGCGCCGGGCACCTCGTCCACGCCGAGCGCGGTGCGCGGCGCCATCACGAAGTGCTGGAGCGCGCGGTGCGCGAAGCCAGGGCCCTGCACCTCGAGCAGCAGCTCGTGATGGCCGGGAGGCGGCCGGACGGGCAGCGGCAGGAGCGCGCGGCCCGCCGCGTCCCGTTCGCCCGGCAGCGGCAGGCGCCCCTCGGCGGCGCGCACCGCCCCCTGCTCCTCGCGCAGCTCGATCCGCCACGTCCCGGTGTCGGCGCCGGGCGCTACGCGCACCGGCAGCGCGGGCACCGCGCCGGCGTACTCGCGCCAGACCAGGACGGGCTCGATCCAGCGCTCCGCCTCCTCGGCGTCGAGGGCGGCGAGCGCGCGCGCGGCGTGCGCCTCGTCGCAGGCGTCGATCCGCATGGCGGCCAGTAGCGCCTCGCGCGTCGCGTCGGAGGTGACGCGCTCGTGGCCCGTCAGGTCCCAGTACGACGAGACGATGCCGAGCCGCTCCGCCAGCGCGCGCAGGGCCGGGCGGCCGCCGTTCACTCCTCGGCCTCGAGGACCAGCACGACCAGGCCGTGCGGCGCCACCGGCAGCCGGTCGCCGCCGCGGAAGCAGCGGCCGCCCTCGGCGCACGCGGTGTCGAGCAGCTCGCGCCAGCGCCCGCGCCCCGCCGCGCGCGCGAGCGTGAAGGCGTGCGTGCGCGGCCCGCCGTTCAGGAGCAGCAGCACCGAGGCGGCGTCCTGGGGCTGGCCGCGCTCGTCGCCGGGATCGGCGGCCTCGGCCGGGATCGCCAGCGCGAGCTCGTGGCGCGCCGGGTCGTGCCAGTCCGCCTCCCGCATCGGCGCGCCGTCCGGGCGCAGCCAGGCCACGTCGTGGGGCAGGCCCGGGCCCGGCGCCTCGCCCTGGAAGAAGCGGCGGCGGCGGAACACGGCGTTGTCGCGCCGGATCGCCAGCACGGCGCGCGCGAAGGCGAGCATCTCGAGGTCGGCGCCTTCCCAGTCCACCCAGGTCCCCTCGTTGTCCTGGCAGTAGGCGTTGTTGTTGCCGCGCTGGGTGCGGCCGAGCTCGTCGCCGTGGGAGATCATCGGCACGCCCTGGGCGAGGGCGAGCGTCGCGAACAGGTTGCGGCGCGCGCGCGCGCGCAGCTTGCGCACGCGCGCCGAGCCGCTCTCGCCCTCCACGCCCCAGTTGTGGCTCTCGTCGTGCCCGCCGTCGCGATTGCCCTCGCCGTTGGCCTCGTTGTGCTTGTGGGCGTAGCAGGTGAGGTCGTGCAGGGTCATGCCGTCGTGGGCGGCGACGAAGTTGACGCTGGCCTGCGGCGTCCGGCCGCCGGCGCCGAAGAAGTCGCTCGAGCCCGCGAGCCGCGAGGCCAGATCCGGCAGCTGGCCGCCGTCGCCGCGCCAGAAGCGGCGCGTGGCGTCGCGGAAGCGGTCGTTCCACTCCGACCAGCCGGCCGGGTAGCGGCCCAGCTGCCAGCCGCCGGGGCCCAGGTCCCAGGGCTCGGCGATCAGCTTCACGCCGGCCAGCGTCGGGTCCTGGCGCACGATCTCGAAGAAGCGGCCGAACGGCTGGAACTCGTTCGAGTTGCGCGCCAGCACCGTCGCCAGGTCGAAGCGGAAGCCGTCCACGTGCATCTCGCTCACCCAGTAGCGCAGGCTGTCGAGCACGAGCTGGAGCGCGCGCGGCTGCCCGGTGTCGAGGCTGTTGCCGCAGCCGGTGAAGTCGAGGTACTCGCCCGGCGCGTCGGGCCGCAGCCGGTAGTAGCCGGCGTTGTCGAGGCCGCGCAAGGACAGGGTGGGCCCGTCGTGGCCGCCCTCGGGCGTGTGGTTGTAGACGACGTCGAGGATCACCTCGAGGCCCGCGCGGTGCAGCCGCTTCACCATCTCGCGGAACTCGGCGACCTGCTGGCCGAGCGCGCCGCTCGCGTAGCGCGCGTCGGGCGCGAAGAAGCCGAGCGTCATGTAGCCCCAGTAGTTGGGGAGGCCGAGCGCCGCCAGGTGCGAGTCCACGGCGTGGTGCTGCACCGGCAGCAGCTCGACGGCGGTGACGCCGAGCCCGAGCAGGTGCTCGATCACCGGCTCGGCGGCGAGGCCCAGGTAGCGCCCGCGCTGCTCCTCCGGGACGCCCGGGTGGCGCCGGGTCAGCCCCTTCACGTGCGCCTCGTAGAGGACCGTGCGGCTCCAGGGCGTGCGCGGCGGCGCGTCGCCCTGCCAGTCGAAGGCGCCGTCGAGGACGACGCCCTTCGGCATCCACGGCGCGGTGTCGCGCGGGTCGGGCTCGGCGGGGTGCGCCGGGCGCGCGCCGCGCAGCGCCTCGTTCCACAGCACCGGGCCCGAGAGGGCGCGCGCGTACGGGTCCACCAGCAGCTTGGCGGGGTTGAAGCGCTGGCCCGCCTCGGGCGCCCAGGGGCCGTGGGCGCGCAGCCCGTAGAGCTGGCCGGGGCGGAGCCCGACGATCCGCCCGTGCCAGACGTCGCCGCTGCGCTCGGGCAGCTCCACGCGGACGGACTCGGCCGCTGCGTCCGGCGCGTCGAACAGGCACACGTCGATGCGGCTCGCGTGGGTCGAGGCGACCGCGAAGTCGACCCCCCGACCGTGCTCGTCGCTGCCGAAGTGGGCGCCGAGCGGCGCGGGGGCACCCGGGAGCACGCGCACCGATCAGAGCCGCCGCCGGGCCTCGCGGGCCACCGCCGCGAAGACCGACTCGTACTGCGCCGCCGGCGCGCGCCAGGAGACGTCGAGGGACAGCAGCCGGCGCACGACCTTGTCCGCACCCTCGTCCTGGAGCAGGCGCGCGGCGCGCTCGGCCGCCTCGGCGAGCGTCTCCGGCGCGAGCGGGGCGAACAGCACGCCGGTGACGCCGTCCTCGATGGTGTCGACGAGCCCGCCGACGCGATGCGCGATCGGCAGCGCGCCGTAGCGCTGCGCCACGAGCTGCACGAGCCCGCACGGCTCGAAGCGCGACGGCACCAGCACGCCATCGGCCCCGGCGTAGATCCGGCGCGCCAGCGCCTCGTCCCAGCCGATCGTGACGGCCACCCGGTCCGGCCAGCGCAGCGCCGCGGCGCGCAGGCGCTCGGCGAGCAGCGGATCGCCGTCGCCGAGCAGCGCCAGCGAGGCACCCTGCTCGACGAGCGCCGGGATCGCGTCGGCCAGCACGTCCCAGCCCTTCTGCTCGGCCAGCCGCCCGATCCCGGCCAGCAGCCGCCCGGGCGCCGGCGCCGCCAGCCCGAGCTCGCCGAGCAGGCTCTCGCGGCAGGCGCCTTTCGGCTTGGCGTACTGCGCGTCGTAGCGGGCGAAGAGCGCCGGGTCCGTCGCCGGATCGTGTCGAGCGACGTCGATGCCGTTGGCGATGCCGACCAGGCGGTGGGCGCGCCAGCGGTAGAGCCCCTCGAGGCCGCCGCCGAAGCCGGGGGTCTGGAGCTCGGCCGCGTGGGTGGGCGACACCGCGACGATGCGGTCGGCCCAGGCCAGGCCGCCCTTCAGCAGGCACAGGTCACCCCAGAACTCGAGCGCGTCGGGGTGGAAGAGCTCCGCCGGCAGCCCCGTCGACGCCATCGCCGACGCGGCGAAGCGGCCCTGGTAGGCGCTGTTGTGCACCACCTGCACGCAGCCGATCGCGCGGGCGGCGCCGAAATCGTGCAGGGTGCGCAGGCAGGCGAGCGCCAGCGCGGCGTGCCAGTCGTGCGCGACCAGGACGTCGGGCGTCTCGGCCGCGGCGCGCGCCGCCGCCGCACGCGCGAAGGCCGTGAAGCGCAGCGCCTCGTCGTCGCCCGCGAGGCCGCCGTAGAGCTGCGGCCGGTCGTAGAGGGCGGGCAGGTCGAGCAGCAGCAGGCGCAGCGCGCCGAGCCGGCCCTCGAGCCAGCGGCCGACCAGATCGCCCTCGCCGTCGGC